>Ga0209235_1000023_pt1 | contig 52801 bp, 56 predicted proteins | sample GraSoi013_1_20cm_4_FD_185817 | JGI IMG/M metagenome (GOLD analysis project Ga0209235, IMG submission 185817) | Grasslands soil microbial communities from the Angelo Coastal Reserve, California, USA - Sample 09_25_2013_1_20cm (SPAdes) (version 2) | ecosystem: Environmental > Terrestrial > Soil >... | reverse complement strand
ATCTACGTTCTCGACCATGATGGCAACCTCATAGACGCAGCTTCCATGGCAGCACTCGCGGCACTCGTAAACTCGAAGGTTTCCAAGATGGAGGTCAAAGGCGACGAGGTAATCAATAAAGGCGGGCATCACCAACTACCGCTTAACAACTACCCAGTCGCCGTCACATTCGCCAAGGTCGACCGGACAATAATAGTCGATCCAAGTCTGGAAGAAGAACAAGTGATGAACGCAAGACTAACGGTGACAATAGACAAGAACGGGGATATCTGCGCCATGCAGAAGGGCGGACTCTACGGATTTACCCCAGACGAAGTACGGAAGGCTGTCCATATGGCCGTTGGCAAAGCGGCCGAGAACCGGGCCAGGATAATGGCCGCGGCGAAGGGCTGATGCCCCGAAAGATAGGACTCGCCGGAGGATTCGGTGCACGATACGGCACCGTTGCCCGACGCCAGTACGTGGAGATCGTAACCGGCCTCAGATCCAAACATGAGTGCCCAAGATGCAAGTTTCAGACGGTCAAACGATGGAGCGTTGGAGTCTGGCACTGCAAAAAGTGCGGCTTCAAGTTCGCCGGAGGCGCCTACTCTCCCACAACGAAGCTCGGTGAGATAGCAGCGCGAGCAACGAGAGGACTGATGAGCCCGTCCACACTCTCGACAGAGCTTGACAGTCTGAGGGCTGGCGCAAGAGTCGCGCCCCAGATGATCGCACCGGCCAGGAAACCAAGAGCTCGAAGAAAGAAACCTGTAGCCGAGGCTGCGGAAAAGGTTGAAGAAAAGGTCGAGGAAGAGACACCTGGAGAAGAAGCTCCAGCCGACAACTAGTAGGGACAACCCCGAAGCCGAAATCACAATAGAGATCGATTTACCCTCCTCCAGAATCGCGAATACGATCTATGCTTCTCTACTTCCGGAGACACGACAACCACCAGGGTTTAGGTCCCAAACGACTGTGAGACGAGAAGGTAGAGTCCTGCGCTTGAATATCGAAGCAGAGGATATCGTGGCTTTGAGAGCCGCCTCCAACACGTTTCTAAGATTCGTCTTGGTTGCGATCAAGACTCTCAACGTCGTCGCACCCTTTTATAGGGCAGGCGAGTCGGACCCGCTCCTAGGACAACTGGGAAAATAGTTTGACTGAAGAAGTTGAGCTTCCGCCACAATTACAGGAGCAGCTGGCAAGACTCCAACAGCTTCAGCAGACGCTCCAAGCGGTCATGACGCAGAAGCAACAGCTTGAGATCGAGGCATCAGAGACCGATAAGGCGGTCGCTGAACTCGACAAGGTGACAGATCAGACCCCAGTCTACAAGAGCGTGGGAAGCCTCCTCGTAAAATCTGATCGGCAGACGTTACTCGCGGAGCTGAAGGAGAGGAAGGAACTCTTGGGGACTAGGGTAACTGTGCTAGGAAGACAAGAGGAGCGGACGAAGGAGAGGATCAAGGAGCTTCAGGGGAAGTTGCAGGAGAAGCTGAGACCGACTAGCTCAGCAAATTAAGAGAGTCTCATGTGACCATAGCAAGCGAGCAAGTCAACTGGAACGCTCAGCTCCGGTCTCTATTGTCTCGCGTAAAAGAGTCTGAATCAGCAGCCCTCTTTTGCCATCAGAACGCTGATCCGGACGCGACATGCTCAGCCTTCGCGCTCCAGAGCCTCATACAGAAGCTCGCGCCCGCAACTTCGACGAAGATAGTCTGTCCCGAAGGAGTGAGCTCCTCAACCAAACAGCTCCTTGAGAATCTTGGAATCACGGTTCCCGACGGGAGACTCCCTGCAAAGGTTGACCTCGCAATCTTGGTCGACACTAACACTCTGGACCAGCTCGGACAGACAGCAGAGAAGCTGACGCGGGCCGAGACTCCGATCATCGTCGTGGACCACCACCATCCGCATCCCGATACTGTGAAGATTGCATCACAGTTGGTCGTTGACGAATCGGCCGCGGCTGCAGCCGAGGTGGTCTACAGGCTCTGGCAGGCTTCGAACATTGAGGTTGGTGCGCAGGAAGCAAGATCTCTGCTAGCGGCGATTTTTATCGAGACCAAACATTTTCTCCTCGCAACGGAATCGACCTTCGAGATCGCTGCGGGGCTTGTAAAGGCCGGAGCAGACCCCAGGCATCTCTCGGAGCTTATGTCAAATCCTGTAAGCAGGTCTGAGAGGATAGCACGGCTGAAGGCTGCTGGAAGATCCCAGGTCGCTTTGCTAGGGGAATGGATTGTGGCTACCTCCGAACTTGGCTCTTACCAGTCGTCCGCCGCGAGAGCCCTACTTACGCTTGGAGCGCATGTTGCCTTCGTGGCGGGAGAATCGAAAGAGAAGATTCGTGTGAATATGAGGGCTACTGAGGGCTTCTATAGTAAAACGGGCATTCATCTAGCGAGGGACGTGTCGATTCCTATCGGAAAGAAATTGGCCGGGGTTGGAGGCGGGCACGCAACCGCGGCAGGCTTGTCCGTGCCAGGCCAGCTCCAGGACGTGTTGAAGATCTGTGTTGATGTACTGAAGGAGTCGCTCGGCCCCCTCCAGACCTAATATAACGGGCGAACCCAGCTCTATCAAGAAAGAGTAGCAACCCAAGAGTGAGTAGGTCGTGTCGCGAGCTCGAGAGATCATAGTAGCGAAGAATCTCGGATTCAATTACGCTGGTGCGAAGAAACCCGCCATCCAGGGAGTAAACCTCTCGATAAGCGAAGACGAATTTATCCTCCTCACTGGCCCGAGCGGCTGCGGCAAGACTAGCCTGTGCCGTTGCCTCAATGGGCTCATTCCAAACTTCTACCAGGGGGAATGGACAGGAGAACTGATGGTGGACGGACTTGACGTTACGACACAGCCTACGAGCGAATTGTCTCGAAGAGTCGGCTACGTTTTCCAGAATCCGGAGAATCAGCTGTTTGCTCTGACGGTCGAGAAGGATATCGCGTTTGGTCCTGAGAATCTTGGATTCAGCCGGGACGAGATTCGGGAGAGGGTTGATGTGGCGATGAAGATCACGGGCACTTCCGCGCTGAAGGAACTGGCTCCGTACGAGCTCTCGGGTGGCCAGCAGCAGCGAGTGGCCTTGGCCGGGGTTTTGGCGATGAAGCCGAGCGTTATCGTTCTTGATGAGCCGACGTCTTTTCTCGATCCTCATACTGCTGAGGAGGTTATGCGTGCTGCGGACGACTTGCGGAGAGAACTGGGGCTGACGATTGTTGTGGTGGAGCATCGGCTGGATCTTGTTGCGAGGTATGCGGAGAGGATTGTGGTTATGGACGGGGGGAAGATTGTGGCGGATGGTAATTTGGGACAGGTGCTCGACGAACAGTTCGATATGCTGGAGGGGCTTGGCGTCGGAGTGCCACGGGTCAGCCTTCTATGGTCAATGCTGAGACGTGACGGACTCGTCAGCGGGAAGGTTCCCACGCATGTGGAGGACGCGGCTTCTGCTCTGTCAGGCATGATGAGCGATTGATCACGCTGGAGCATGTTTCGTTCAGATACTCTTCAGGCTATCTCGCCCTTCATGAGATTGACTTGAGTATTCAGGGAGGGGATTTCGTTGCGATAATGGGTGAGAACGGAGCAGGCAAGACCACGCTTGCTAAGCATCTGAATGGTCTGTTGAAACCATCCCAAGGCCGTGTCCTGGTGGATGGGGAGGATACGAGGAAGGTTAGCGTCGCTCATTTGGCGCGTAAGGTTGGTCTGGTCTTCCAGAACCCTGATCATCTCCTCTTCTCGGAGACTGTCAAGGATGAGGTTGCGTTTGGCTTGAAGAATTTCGGTTTTTCGCCGGAGGTTGTTGAGAAGCAGGTGGGGCGGACTTTGGAGGCTCTCGGCTTGGCCGAATATGCTGACAAGTCGCCTTTCCTACTCAGTGGTGGAGAGCGGAAGAGGGTTGCGCTGGCTTCAATCCTCGCCTCGGAGCCGGATTATCTGATACTTGACGAGCCTACGATCGGGCAGGACTATCAGCAGAAGGAGCGGTTGAGGAACTTCATCCTCCAACTCTATTCGCAGGGGAAGGCCGTGGTGATGATCACTCACGATGTCGAGTTTGTGGCTGAGTCAAACCCGAAGGTCATTCTCTTGTCAAAGGGGCAGATAGTGGGTAAAGGCTCTGCCGACTCTGTCTTGTCGAGGGACGAGATGGTTAACCGGGCGTCATTAGTAAAGCCTCAGATGAGCCGGCTTTTCGGGGAGTTGACAAAATATGGGCTGCCGCGGGATGTTGTCGATGTTCATCGGGCCCGGATACTGCTGGAGGACAAACTTGGTGAGGTGAAGGCGCCTGTCGCTCAGAACCCTTGAAGGATTCAAGTTCTCGAGTCTGAAGACTCCGGTCCACCTTCTGGACCCGCGCGCCAAGTTCCTCCTCGTCATAGCTGTGCTGATTCCCGCGCTGCTCTTTGCCAGCGTGTGGGTCATGGTAATTCTGCTCCTGTCTCAGTTGCCGCTTCTCTTCATTGGGCGCGTGGCTCGGAGGTGGGCTCTCTCGCTCAGGGCCGGGGTCTTCCTCTCCAGTCTCATCTTTGTCGTCAACTTCTTCACGGGGTCAGTGTTCTCTGCGATCGCTCTGACCCTCCGGTTTCTAGTCCTGCTCACGGCGTTCAGTCTATTCTTCATGACGACCTCGCCCGATGATCTTGGGCTGGCATTGGACCGGATCGGGGCTGTGAGATGGCTCTCCCGCAAATGGCTTGGATATCCCAATGCGCTGTCGTTCACCTTCACAACTGCTGTGCGGCTTGTTCCAACTCTCGCCGTGGATGCTCAGACTGTGGTGGATGCTCAACGGTCTCGTGGGCTCGAACTGGACAGGGGGAATTTGCTGCGGAGGATACGGAACTATATTCCGATCCTGATTCCGCTCTTATTGATCGCGATCCGTCGGAGTCTGGAGCTTGCGGAGGCATTAGAGTCGCGTGGTTTCCCGGGAAAGGAGGGGCGGACCTCGTTGTTCCAGTTGAAGCTGAAGCGGGGCGACTATGCGATTATCGGAATATCGGTTGGGGCGATTGCTGTTTCGATATGGATCTTCTTCCACTACAGGGTACCTGTGTTCTAAAAGTGTGAAGGGTTTCTGGAGTTTTGGGATGCCCCCCGGGGGGGTCGAGAAAAAGATAACAGAAAAAGAATAGTTAACAAAAGAGAGGAGATAACCAGCAAGCGCAAGATTTTCTCGGATCGCAGGGCTTCGCGGGTTCTATGTCCCGGGGGTCGATAGCGATCAATTTTTTCCTCGGTTCCACAATTGCCAGGACCTTATCATGAAAATCGGTGCCTATGATTGATATCGTGTCTAGGTTATCATTTTCAAGAAACTGCCTATCCGTTTCCAAGCCGTCTTCCAAGGGACTATGCCAACTCAACTATCGGCTAATGCAGTCCCCCAAATCCGCCTAGGCTCAATCCTCCTAGGAGGATCCGGCCGAAACGCAACCGCCTGTAGCTAATGAACGCTTACGACTCGGGCCCTCGAAGAATCCCGAGCCTCTCCGAGAGAGGGAGCGCCCTGATAGGCACAAGAGCAACATCGACCCTCCACTATTCCGGAGATCGGATTCGGATAGCAAGCTCGGTTTGTAACGACGAGGAGTGGAACGCGAGTTACAATGCGGATTTCAGAACAGTCTACGCCTTGCTCGAAGTGATACGCTGTGTATGCCGGTTCGTGGAGGTGAACCTGACGCCAAACAAGAAAGGATCCTTCGGAGGATACGGGATAGAACTGGACTCCGCCCTAGCTACCGTACTGGGTGGCCGGGAGGGCCAGAAGATTTCCCCCTCTGAGATGACCAAGAGAATCTGGGCTTACGTAAAGCACCACAACCTGGGCAAGAAGAGTAACTAGCACCGCCCAGGCTGTTTCGGATCATAATCCCAGTTTTTTTGGGTTCCCTACCTGAAAATCCTGCTGGAACAGGTCGCTTTTGTTGGTGGACGCTGTTGCAGATGATCATAGAGTCTAATGGTTAGCAGTTCTTGCATAGATTCGTTGCCCGTATGTTCTGTCGTCCTTGTTCTGATGGCGCGAGTCAATAGTTACATCAGATTTACACTATCCCGGTCCGATGCAAAGGCTATGCCAATGGAACCTAACCGGACAAGGCAAGTATTACAGGACTTGGCACGCACGTTCAACAAGCTGGCGTCAGAACTGACCGCTGATCTGAGCTACGCGGCGAGAGAGATAGAGAGCCTTCGCCGAGAAGTGCAGAAGTTGCGAGCCTCTCTAGGCAAGAGCAATCGGACTAACGGAAGTTCAAAGAAATCATCGTCCCATGGAACAAAGACGAGCGGCGGCACCTCCCATAAGGGCCACACTTCCCATACGGAAACATCACATGGCCCCGGGACGAGCCACGAATCGCCCAAACCAGCTCACGAGCCCGGATCGTTCGTCTTTCCGCAAGAGCCTTTCAGCCCCAGCCCTCCATCCGAATCGAGCGCTGCAGGAAACAACTAAGCCGCGTTACCGGCCAAAAGGCCGGATTCGGCCAACGAGTAGCCAGACCTATCTCCACTTCGCTCACTCTTCCGGTCCTCAAGGTTTGCTCGAGTGTCGGGGCGTTACGCAGCCCTGATTTTGCTTAGCTTAAGAGAGTCGGAATCCATCTTGTGAAATGGAGTTCGCCCAGGATACGCGTATTGGGAGTCTTACTGACCCCTATTTTGAAGAGGGAGCAGACATCCTTCAAGGCGCTCTACGGCAAGTCCTTCGCGGTCGATGCCAGCATCGAGCTCCACCAGTTCTTGGCGCTGATCCGGAAGCCAGATGGCAGCCTCTTCACCGACCCTAGGGGAAGGGTGACTTCCCACCTCATTGGGTTGCTGACTCGGACCAGCCGGCTGGTTACTGATTACAAGCTCCACCCGATCTTCGTCTTCGACGGGCGACCAAATCCTCTCAAGAAAGCCACGATAGAAGCAAGGAGAAAGGTTCAGCAGAAAGCGCAGACTGAGTATGCTCAAGCTATCGCCGCCAAGGACTATTCGCGGGCATGGTCCAAGGTTGTGATGACCGGAAGAGTGACGGGGGATGTTTTGGCCGACGCGAAGAGATTATTGTCGCTCATGGGCATTCCTTGGCTTGAGGCTTTGGAGGATGGGGAAGCACAGGCAAGCTTCATGGCTGCAAAGGGTGATGTCTGGGCTGTTGGTAGCAAAGACTACGACTGTCTCCTGTTCGGCGCACCGATCCTTGCGAGGTATCTGACACTAACTGGAAGAGAGTATCTTCCGTCCAAGAAAACATCGAGGCCCCTCATCCCAGAACTCGTCAAGCTCGCGGATAATCTGGAGGCTCTGGGAATTAGTCGAGAGCAGCTGGTCGATCTTGCATTGCTTGTCGGGACAGATTTCAACGAGGGTGTGATGGGCATCGGACCCAAGAAAGGCCTGGCCCTGGTCCGGAAATATGGGGCGGCTGAGAAATTCCCCGAAGAGATCCGGGGCGGATTGCCCAGCGATCTCGACAGGGTCCGAAGTATCTTCCTGCATCCTCGCGTGTTAGAGAATTATTCGTTGAAGAGGGGTCGTCCTGATCCCGATGGGGTCATCGAATTTCTGTGCGAAGAGAGAGCGTTCGCTAGAGATCGAATTCAGAAGGTAGTGGACCGGCTTGTGGAGTCTCAGGCCGAATCCGACTCCCAGCTCGGAAAGTGGTTAGCTTGACAGAGGCCACACCATTCCTAGAACTGGCTCAACTTTGTCGGAGGGTCCAGGCTACTACCAAGCGGAACGAGAAGATTGCTCTGATCAGCACCTTTCTAAAGTCGGTTAGTAGCGAGGAGGTTCCGCTGGCTACACTGTTTCTTGCGGGAAAGGCATTTCCCGAGTCTGACCCTCGTGTCTTGGAAATCAGCTACGCTACAGTGTCGGACGCGAGCAAGAATCTCGGACAGAAGAGGCTCGCCGAGCATCCGTTGACGATAGGCGACGTCTACAATACGCTTGAGAGAATCGCCAAAACGTCCGGGTCTAAGTCGCGAGACAGGAAGATGAGCCTCCTCCAAACCATTCTCACCCAAGCCTCCCCAGTCGAGGCGGAATTTCTTACTCGAATGATCCTGGGAGAGATGCGGATCGGAGTGGTCGAGGGCGTCCTCCTGGACGCTATTGCAGAGGCTTCCGGAGTGCCGAGAGACTTGGTTCGCAAAGCGCACATGCTGCACGGCGATATCGGAGATGTAGCCAGCCTTGCGATGTCCAAAGGTGCCACGGCATTAGAGCGCATCAGTCTGCGATTGTTCGTCCCAGTCAAACCTATGCTGGCCGAAATGGCGGATGATGCTGAACAGGTTCTCGCAGAACACAAGAATGGAACAGCTTTCGAATACAAATTCGACGGAGCGAGAATCCAGATTCACAGAAAAGATGACAAGGTCCGGATTTTCAGCCGAAGACTTACAGATGTGACTGACAGTATTCCAGAGATTATTGATTTTGTCAAGACGCAGGTGAAGGCGTCAGAGTTTCTCATCGAAGGAGAGGTGGTCGCCACCGGAGAGGCCGGTAAACCTGTACCTTTTCAGGACTTGATGAGGAGATTTCGACGGGTCCATGAGATCGAGGATATGGCCGGCAAGATTCCGCTCAAACTCTACCTCTTCGACGCGCTACAAGTTGACGGGAAGACGCTAATCGATCAGCCTTACACCGAGCGTTGGAAGATTCTGTCCCAGATCGTTCCGGAAGACCGGCTTGCTCCAAGGATCATAACATCGGATGTTGTCAAGGTCGAGGGCTTCATGCAATCCGCGTTGAAACAGGGTCACGAGGGTCTCATGGCGAAATCTCTGTCCAGCAACTATTCCATTGGTGCCCGCGGAAAGAAATGGTTCAAGATCAAACCAGCAGACAGGCTCGATGTCGTGATCGTCGCAGCTGACTGGGGCAGCGGCCGAAGGGTGGGCTGGCTGAGCAACTACCACCTAGCGGTCAGGGACAAGGACTCAGGGGAATTTTTGGTCGTGGGGAAGACGTTCAAGGGCTTGACGGATGCAGAGTTTGAGGGTATCACGAAGCGGTTACAGGAGTTGAAGACTAGGGATGGCGGCTACACCGTCTACGTCAAGCCGGCTATCGTGGCGGAGGTTGCCTACAACGAGATCCAGAAGAGTCCCCGCTACAAGTCAGGATTCGCTCTGAGGTTTGCTCGAATATCGCGCTTTAGGGATGATAAGGGACCCGATGATGCTGACACGCTTCAAAGGCTACAGCAGTTGTACGACAAACAGTTCGAGAACAAGGCCAGGGTCGATATGGAGTAGCTTGGATGACGCTTCGGGTCGCTGTCTTGTTCAGCGGCGGAAAGGATAGCTTGTATTCAGCATGGGTTGTTCTGCATCAAGGCTGGAACGTCAGCCTCGTGACAGTAAAGCCGAGCTCTGCTGACTCTCGCATGTTTCACCACCCGAACATAGAATGGACGCGTCTCCAAGCCCAGGCGATGGGCTTGTCGCACGAATTTGTTGAGTCGACAGGTAAGAACGAGATGGCTGACCTACAGTACGCTTTGGTCGCGATGAAGTCTAGGCAACGGATTTCTGGAATTGTTACTGGTGCTGTCGCAAGCGATTATCAGAAGACAAGGTTCGATAACATGTGCGACAGTATCGCGCTGAAAACCTATGCCCCCCTGTGGCACAAGAATCCGAAACTGCTGGTCGAAGAACTGAAGAGATCCGGTCTGCGAATCATCCTGACCGCTGTCGCTGCCAATGGCCTAGACGAATCGTGGCTGGGTCGAGAGCTCACGGAGCTAGAGTGGTCTAGGCTTGAGGGTGTGTCAAGGATTCACGGCCTACACTTGACGGGTGAGGGCGGAGAGTACGAGAGCTTTGTCTTGGATGCCCCTTACTTCTCGAAGACTATAGAGATTGAAACGAGCCGGAAAGAGTGGCACGGAGATAGTGGCAGGATGGTTATCGAAGAGGCTTCACTGAGGGACAAGCCGGGCAATTGAGGATCCTACTTCCTCTGCGATCTTTTCTTGGTCCAGTTTCTGGAATTTTCGGTTGATCATCAAGAGTTTTCCGTCTACTATCGTGGTGTCGACGTTTTGGCCGTTTGCCGAGTAGACTAGGTCGGAGACGACTGTCTCCTTTCGATGGATTGGGATCAGGTTCGGGTCTCGCAGGTCAAGGAGGACGAGATCTGCCCGCTTTCCGATTTCGACGCTTCCCAGCTCCTTCTCACGTCCGATACAGCGGGCGCCGTCCAGGGTTGCCATGTCTAAGACTCGCTGGGCATTCATGATGGTAGGGTCCCATCTGGAATTCTTGTGGACGAGAGCGGTCATCTTCATCGTATCAAACATGTCCAACCCGTTGTTGCTGGCGGGTCCATCGGTGCCAAGGCCAACCGGGACGCCCGCCTCCCACATCTCAGGAACAGGTGCCGTGCCTCCACTCGCCAGTTTCATGTTCGACACGGGACAGTGAGCGACCCTCACGCCCTTCTTGCCGAACAGCTTCACCTCACTCTTCGTCAGCCACACAGAATGGGCGGCCAGGACCCGGTTGTTGAGGAAGCCGATCTTGTCTAGATAATCCGCAACGCGACCTTTCCCGTCTTTCTCGAACTGGGCTTGCTCCCGCCGCGTCTCGGCGATGTGAATGTTGACCAACGCATCCTCTTTCTCTGCCACGTCTCTTGCCCAGAGAAGGGTCTCCTCGCCACAAGTGTAGGGCGCATGTGGGCCCACTGCGAAGCTGAGAAGAGGATTCCTGAGTCTACGGATGTGTTCTAGGAATTTGAGTGTGTTCTTCCTCTCTAGGTCTGTCCCAGATTTGTCAGGCTTGTCTATCATGCCGGGGGATAGGGTGGCTCGGAGTCCCGCTTCTCCGACCGCTCTCGCAACGTCCTCCATGTGAAAGTACATGTCGACGAAGCATGTCGTCCCTGTCCGGGTCATTTCCAGACTCCCCAACAGCGCGCCGTGGTAACACATTTCCCCGTCGAGCCGAGCCTCCAGGGGCCAGATCTTCTTCTCTAGCCATTCCCGAAGCTCTAGGTCGTCCGCGTAGCCCCGGAAGAGACTCATTGAGAGATGCGTGTGGGTGTTGATGAGTCCTGGGATCAGGGCCTTTCTCTTGCAATCAAAAACGTTGTCTTTTGCGTTAGGTTGTAGTTTTCCAATCTCGTCGATCCTTCCTTCGGTTATCCGGACGGATGAGTCTCTCAGGACTTGCCGCTGGGGATCCTGTGTGACTATCCAATCACAATCCTTCAAGAGCAGTCCGATGAATCATCACCCTATTCGATAGTCGCGTGACGTCGCTTGAGCTGGTCCTCAGTTATTCCCAGCCTATGCATAAGCTCGGGGACCAGGCTGTCGAGGAAGACTTGGCATGCGATCTCAAAGATTGTTCCGAGGGGAGCGAGGGGCTCATGGATTCCAGCTATCTGGCGGGTGAAATAGTCGCGTTCTTCCGCGATCGCTGTCCGCCCTCGAACCTTGACGACATAGTCGGCCATCTGGCCCAGCTGGTTCTCGGGAAATGAGGTTATCGCGACGACCTTCGCGCCTACCTCTTCGCTAATCTCTGCCGCAGTGATGGCAAGCTTGGTCTTTCCTGAACCTGAGATGGCTATGACTAGGTCGCCTTTGCCGATGGCGGGCGTTATTGTCTCGCCCATGACGTAGACGCTGAAGCCAAGGTGCATCAGTCGCATGGCGAATGCTCGTCCGATTAGGCCGCTTCTGCCGACGCCGAGCACTAGGATTCTTCGGGACTTTTCCTTGACAAGGAGCTCAACGAAGCCTGAGACTTCTCTCTCACTTACATGGTCGATTGAGTCTTTGACGCGGTCCATGATCTCTTCATACGCTTCGCGGAAGTGTCGGAGGGAGGTGCGTTGCGCCGGCATGGTTTGTCACTCTTGGCTGAGGCTGGCTTGGGATGGTACTGTTTTTGAACCCTTGTAGCCGGCGTCCAAGAGCCTGACGAGGCTCAAGGCTCGGGCTTTGCCTAGGCCTGCGCCTACCGAGATTTCTGTTAGCGAGGCGGCGAAGACCCTTCTCAATGACCCAAAATGGCCCAGGAGCTCTTCTGCCATCCTGGGACCTACGCCCGGGAGAGAACTGAGGACTGATAGTTGGACTCGCTTGAGATCATTTGTTCTCGGCTTCCGCACTATCAGAGGAGGGCCGCTGGATCCTCGTCTATGACGTCCACCTCGACCTAATGTGACCAAGAACTGTGCTGTCTGCTTTTCATCCGGGGCGAAGAACGTGTTGAGGCCAAAGTCGAGGACCGAGGATATGAGAGCACCCCAGAGGGAGCGGGGATTCCGTGATCCTCGAATCTCTTCCCAGAGGTCGCCTTCGACGATGAGAAAGATTGTATCGTATGCTTCGCCGAGTCTGTGAGCCTGGTCGAAGAGTCGGCCGCTGTAGAGTGAAGAGACAAAATCTCTGACGGACTTCCGTTCAATCGCGTATGCGCCTACCAGATAGTCGGCGACGTCAAGGAGGCGGTATTCTACTGACACGCCTAGGGACCGAAGTGCTTCTGGCACTCCCGAGGGCTTCTCTCTCTCATCGGCGATTATCCGCAGCATGGTTTCACCCGGCTACTTGAGAAGAATATGAGTTCGACGAAAACTGTTCCAGATAGGAAGCGGAACTGTGTGACTACGTGCCGGCTCCTAGCACCTGATCCTAAAGGCAACAAATCCCGTGCAAAAGGAGGAGAGTTATGAGCCGCAGAACACCAAAGTTTCGTCGTCCTGGCTCAATGGCCAACTCGGGGATTCGCCATGTCGGTCTAATGGTGCGTGACCTCGGAAAGTCTGTAGAGTTCTACCAAGAAGTTCTTGGCCTCGATAGCAGCGAGCGCAAGAAGGGAGTAGCACTCATTCGCTCAGGCAGGGACACGCTCGTATTGCACGAGATGCGCCGTGGGAGGTCTGGCTTCCACTTCGGTTTCCGCGTGGATTCAGCCTCGAAGGTCGACGAGTGGCAAGCATGGCTTAGAGCCAGAAAGATGATTATTTACGATGACGTGACAGAGGAGAAGTATCGGAGCATCAAGATTAGAGATCCGGACGGTTACTTGATAGAAATAGTCTGCGATGAAAGAACTATCGCAGAATGATGTGGTCATCTATACGTTTCGCTCCCGTTGATGAGCCCGAAACGGGAACTGATTGGACGATATAGCCTATGGTTAGAATGTAAATAGGTACGAAACCGTCGGCTAAAACTGCCCGGAATGTCCGCCATAGAAGTCTCAACCCTCGAAAAATCTTATGGCCAACTTAAGGCTGTTGACGGGATCTCGTTCTCCGTACTCAAGGGTGAGGTCTTCTCGCTGCTCGGCCCGAACGGTGCGGGCAAGACCACTACGATAGAGATTCTCGAGGGGCTCCGGCAGCGAGACGGCGGCCAGATCAGCGTATTGGGAGCGGACCCGTGGAAGAAGGGATACCAGCTTCACAGGAAACTCGGGATCATACCTCAAGGGTTCACGTTCTTCCCAAAGGCAACCCCTCGAGAAGCGGTAACGTACTACTCGACTCTCTTTGGAGTGAAGAATGATCCTGACGCTATTCTCCGGAAGGTGATATTGGACGATGCTTCAAGTATCTATTTCGAGAACCTGTCCGGGGGTCAGAAGCAGAAACTCGGGCTCGCACTCGCCTTGGTTAACAACCCAGAACTACTATTCCTGGATGAGCCTACGACTGGCCTCGATCCCCAGGCGCGTCGCAACATGTGGGACGTGATAAGGGGATTGGAGAAGGAGGGGCATACTATCATGTTGACAACCCACTACTTGGAGGAGGCTGAAGTGTTGTCTGATAGAGTTGCGATTATGAATCATGGGAGGATAATCACTGATGGGACACCGGCCGAGATTATCGAGAAGCACGGATCTGGAGAGAGATTAGAGGTCAGGGGCGACGAGAAACTGGCTGATTATGTGAGAGAGAAGACGGGCTTTGACGTCACGTACCACAATGGGTTTGTCAGCGTCCGGCTGAGGGATAAGCGTGACGCGGTCATCGCTCTCTCCAGCATCGACCAGTCGGGTCTGCCCTGGAAAGATCTCAAGACACGGCACGATAGCCTCGAAGACATTTTCGTCAAACTGGTCGGAGGATCGATAGAGGAGGGCGGAACCATCAAGAAACCGTCAGACAAAAGCGAACCTATCGCGAGAGCCAACAACTAGAGAGTCCAATCATGGCAAGTCTCCGTCGCGTCTTGGCTGATCTCAAAGTCTTCGTTAGAGGCTATACTCGCAGCAAGATCGGACTATTCTTCAGCCTCGTTTTCCCCATTATACTGATTCTATTATTTGGCGCCATCTTCTCAGGAGGAAACGGTGGACCCATTAAGGTCTACGTTCAAAATCAGGATGGTGGAACCGCCAGCATACAGTTCGTCAAGCTGCTGAACAACAACAGCACGACCACCGTGACACTCGTTGATAAGGCTCAAGACTTGAGCCAATATCTCCTCGCTCACTCTGCAGATCAAGGCGTGCTAATTCCGCAGAATTTCACGCAAGACTTCCGCAATGGTCAGCTCGTAAACGTAACCGTTTTCTCAAACCCTGCCGACACATCTAGTCCAATAGTCTTTGAGACTGTCAGCGCTGTCGTTAGCCAGATGAACCTGCAGGGAGCCACTGTGCTGTACCATGCAGGCGTTCTGGAACAGAACATCAAGTCTCAATCGTACAAGTACATCGACTTTCTCATCCCTGGACTGATTGGGTTCTCAGTACTAACGAGCCCTATGTTCAGCCTAGTCAACATCAGTAGCGAATACAAGAAGACCAAACTGTTCAAGCAACTGTCCTTGACCCCGCTTACCAAGACTGAATGGTTAACCTCGAAGATAATCTGGTACGTCGTCCTCGGGATAATCTCGTTCTTCCTGATGACGCAGATTGGAGTTGCACTCTTTGGAGCACATCTTGACTATGCGTTTATGATAATTCCCTTCTTAGTAATTGGTCCGCTGTTTTTCGTGTCCCTTGGGATGCTGGTCGGAATGGTCAGCAAGAGCGTGGAGTCGGCGGCAGTGGTCGGGAACCTAATCACCTTTCCAATGATGTTCCTTTCCGGAACCTTCTTCCCTGTTACTCAAATGCCGATGTACCTGCAGAACGTTGCTCACGTGTTGCCATTGTTTTACTTGATTGATGGGCTGAACCAGGTAATGATCTTCAGTAATCTCGGACAAGCCTTGTTCGATCTTGAACTGATGATAGTACTGTCCGCTATTGCCTTTGTCTTCGCAGTCGCCCTCTTCAAATGGCGAGAAGACTAGACGTTGGAGCGAATAGTGTTAGAGAGGTCCACTAGGTCCTTCTTCCTTACATCTTAAATCCGGACGTTCTGAGCGTGGGCTCGATCATGCTTTGGCTGACCCCGTACTGCTGGTGAATAATCTCTGGGTCATCATCTGCGGCCTGCTCGTCTTCACCATGACAATCTCCGTAGGATTCTTGGAGATTGGAGAGCTGGGTTCAGACTTTGAGGTCAGTCTTCTCAAGACGATGCTGATAACCGGCTCAGCCTTCTTCTTCATGGCCTTCCTCGGCTTCAACACTGCGTTCGCCCCCACCATGGGAGGAATCATCGGCAATCCGCTCTACCATGGTCTCTTCCTCGGCGGCTCTTCCACCAACACTCAAGGTCTACTTACGGGCATGTGGTGGTCCCAGCAGAGCACAGGCCTCACCATCGGGACCTACTTTCTCTTCGAGACCGCCTTCGCATCAGTCACACTCGCCCTCGTAGGCGTGATAGTGTTGAGGAAGGTCAAGATGCAAGCTTTCTTTCTTTACTCGATCGTCTATTTCATCATCATCTGGAACCTGCCCGCGGCGTGGATCTGGAATCCCACAGGCTGGTTGGCACAGATGGGCATGGCCGACTTCGCCGGAGGGCTAGTTGTCCACGGAGCTGCTGGTGCGGCTGGTCTCGGAATCGTCCTCCAGGTCTGGAGGGAAGAGAAGAAGAGGGGAAATTCTACTAGTCCTCAAGTGGCTGTGAAGCTCAACCTTCCTTGGATGACGCTATCGATACTCCTCCTCTGGGTCGGATGGTTTGGCTTCAATCCTGGCAGCGTCCTAGCGTTTAACGACGAGGCAATGGTTGTCGTGCTGACGACCTTCCTAGCCGCGGCCTCAGCGTTCCTCTCCATCATGTTCTTCAGATATCAGATGACCAAACAGATGCCGAGCCTCATCTACGGGGCGAATGGTGTCTTGATGGGGCTGATCATCATCACGCCTCTAGCTGGATTCGTCAGCCCGCTGAGCGCGGTCATGCTAGGACTCCTCGGCGGACCCCTCTTCCTCGTAGGCGAGAGGTGGTTTGGAAAATTCAAGTGGTTCACAGACCCGGTCGGACTGTTCCCGGGACACCTTCTGGGAGGAGTGTTCGGGGTCCTGATGATCGCCTTCTTTGCTCAGAAGGGCTTCGTCACTTCACTTGCCAGTTTGACCTTGGAGAATGGTGCCTTGGTGCCTCCGTCGTTGCCTGACGGATTGTTTTACGGTGGAGGGCTCTCAGCGCTCAACCAGCTCGGCATAGAAGCTTACGGTGTCGCTGTTGTCATGCTTACTGTCTTCATACTGTCCTTTGTGACAGCTAGGTTGATCTCTGCTGCCATGAAGGGAATCACGACCAACTTAGCGAAGAACTAGTCTCGACGTCCCAAGTGTCCCCGTTGTTTCAGGGAACTCAACAATCATAAGGCCGATTCGGAGCTCGGGTTCTAGGCTTCGCAAGGCTGTATCTCATTGAGCATGAACCTTTGTCCAAAGTGTCACAAACCCATTAGGATTCCACAGGACGAAGTCATCGTCATCAGGACAAAGGTTGGACGGAATAAGTTTGTGGACCATATGGCTCACAAGGTCTGCCCGACTGACCAGGCGGTTGCGAGCCGGGTGGGAGGCCAAGAATACTGCACCAACTGCGGGCACAACAGGACTCTGCACAATCCCAAGTGCGGATACTCCAGCTTTGGCTACCAGTGCGACTGCAGAGACTTCCGCAAATGAGTTCAGAACGACAAAGGATTCACGCGGAAGTCCTGGAGTTGCGACAGCCGAGCTGAAGGCTCGTCGAAACTGGGGACCTTCGAGAAGGTTCTTTCCGAACTTTCTCCATGGTCGGAGAGACTGTTACCGTTATCTCCTGGCACTGGTAGCAAGTGGGAATCACCAGTCGATGCGCCTTATCCCTCATAGTAGTCATGGGGGCTAGTGGAACGAAGGCGCTGATTTTCGGATTCCTGCAAGGAGTCGCCGGAGCCATCTCGGGACTATTGCCTGTGAGGCTTAGTGGAAAGAAGACTGCCTCGCATAAGACGGTCAGTTCTAGAAGGCGTCTAGCTAGCAGGCCTAGAGTCAGCAGGAAGCAGAACAAAACCCGAAGAGTCAGATCTAGAACGAGGCACGGACCACGCTTGAGGACAGAACCGGAACCGATTGAGACGGTCACTGACAATTCGAGTGTAGCCTCGGTCTCTCAAACAGCTGTATACTCTTGTCCGGCATGCGGGCTGCAAGCTCCGAAAAGTTTGATGATTGAGCATCTCCTCGGAAGCCCCAGTCACAAGCATGGCCCCGCTAAGCCGGAGCCGACAGCCGATCGGACGGTCGAGAAGGACCCAGCCTCCGTCGAAAGCGATGAGGATTCAAGACAGTCGTTAAGAAACCTGTTGCAGATTCTTGTTCCACCGCGGGCATTCGGCCGAAGGCACGAACAGAAGACTGTCAACCCTATCTCCTATCTGGTCCAGACACCAGACTCCAAGGATACATCCAGCTAAGTGCCGCGTCAATGCCCTCTATCGTTGAATATCGTCACTAAGTCCTAGTCTTTGGGAGAGGGCTGGTCATCGTGTCGCAACGTAGATCGAGTCGTCGACACTGGGAGAATGTCTCGGCTTCAAAAGATCACTGATCACCTTTTCCTTCAATAGAGAGACTTTGTCTCTTAGAGAATCGTAGAAGCCGAAGCCCGGTCTGAGAGAATACTCCTCGTATAGTGATGCTACTGTCTTGTAGACTAGAACTCTCGCTGAGCTCCCAAAGCTGTGCGTGAGGATCTCCACGACTTCATCGAACCTTAGCGCAATCTCTCGCGGTGGGATCCCGTTCCTTTCCAGTAGCCGGCATACCTCGTTGGTGACAGCAGAGCCCAGCATGTCTCGGGCGGTCCTGATGAAGCACTCGCTCATCGTGGACTGAAACGTCTCTACTAACGACGTGCGCACTGAAAAGTCCCCATTGGGAAAGACTTGCATTTCCTCGCCCGATTAGGCATGGTGTAACAATGTCCTGCCGAAAACGGGAACCACTACGAGCCCGAGTCTCCCCTGGTTAATAACTAGGCATCAGGGCTCGCACAGCCTACAAGAAATGAGACAATGCTCCTAGTCCTCGAGTTACAGTCAGCTAATCCGGAGGCACGCACGTCGGATGGCCATAAGGGTCTCTTTGGTGGTTGAGACGAGCTCCCCGAGCATAGCGCGGTCCCCCACTTACGAAATGCGAGCTCAAAGCCTAATTAGAGAAAGCGCGAAGCTCGCTGACGAGAAGGCGTTCGCTTCCCTACTGACTGACAGCATCCGAGAGTCGATTGAAGACACCCTAGGCAAGAACGTCCTCGCGCTCCTAGTATCAAAGGGACTGCTGGACGACGCGCAGAATCCGAGAGAGCTGGAGAGACAACTCAACTCCACATTCGGGAACGCGTCCGCAGTTCTAGAAAGGATCATCGTGAAAGGGCTCTACCAGAAACTACGGATACCCTTCGATTCAAACCTCAGTTTCGATTACGCTAAAGCCTTGGAAGTGGCAAGAAACGTCCAGCTCGTGGAGAGTAGGCGCAAATGAGCGAAGCCCAACAGGTTATTGCCACGCTATTATCATCGCAAGTCAGAGGAGAACTCTTGGTTCTGTTCCATAGAAATTCGGGGTTAGTAGATACCGTCGACGGCGTCGCTCGTCGAATAGGCAGAACGGGGTTCGCAATCGAGAATGACGTTCGGGACCTGGTGAAACTCGGCGTCCTAAAGACGAAGAAGATTGGCAGTTCGGAGGTCATACTCCTCGACCGAGCTAGAGATCGAGAAGTTCTCGAAACCGTTGCGAACCATATCAAGAGCGTCAACAGGAGCGAGCAAAATTGACATCACCAGCTTCAAGGACACGAGCCTCTGAGTTCGAACACCAATTCATCGGCAGGACAAGAGAGGGCGCACGGGTCAAGACCGGAATAGCAGAGCTTGACGAGATGCTACGGGGTGGCTTCATGGAAGGAGACGCGGTTCTCGTGGCCGGTAGCGCGGGCTCGGGTAAGACAACCCTCGCACTCCAATACCTTGTTAACGGGATCGTCAAATTCGGCGAACCCGGAATCTACTTGACATTCGAACAGATGCCGGACCAGATCTATAGAGATGCGAAGAACTTCGGATGGGACCTCAGAAAGATGGAGGAAGAGAACAAGTTCCGTCTAGTCTGCACGTCCCCAGACCTCCTTTTGGAATCGCAGGGCGAGAATCTGCTGGACGGGGTGATAGACGAGCTCCATCCGAGACGAATAGTGATTGACTCGCTGAGTCATCTGGAAATGTTCGTGGCTAAGGGAGACTTGAGGAAGGAGGCCTACCGGCTGGTCAGCTTCCTCAAGACGAAAGGCATGAGCTCTCTACTGATCTGGGAAGCGGGCCAGATGAGTGGAAACTCGTTCAGCGTAACAGAAGTAGGGCTGAGCTTCCTCGTCGACTGCATCGTCGCGCTCAAACCAGTCGAGATCGAGTCCGCAGTGCGCAAAGCCTTGGTGATATTGAAAATGCGAGGGAGCGACCACGACAAGCAGCTCAGACAGTTCGAGATAACCCCCGCAGGCATCAAGATAGAATCGGCCTTCTCAAACTATGAGGGCGTGATGACAGGCTCTCCCAGAAGGGTTGGGTCAGAGAAGTTCATGGAAATGTTCCGCGGAGCCTCGGAGAAGCACAAGTGAGGAGATGAGAAGATGCTCGACCCTATCGTAATTCCAACCCTCTACTTCATCACAATCTTCCAGCTGATACTACAGGCAGCCGTCTTCTACTACGCTTACCGGGTGACAAAAATGACCGGGTCTTTTCGCGCCTGGACCCTCATCATTCTCGCCTTTGCTCTCCTAACTGTCAGAAATGTGGTGTCCCTCATCCTCACGCTCTCCCTCCCAGCCAATCAAGTGTCCTCTCTGATAGAGTCGGTCGGAGCTACCACCACAATTCTCAGCTCTGCCATCAACGTTGCAGCTTCTATCGCACTGTTCCTCGGAATGTTTGGTCTTGTCAGGAGATTCCAAAGCCAACCCAAAGCTCCCTAAGACGGAGACTCAATCGTCTCCGGACAAAGGAGGAGTCGACCGGTTCATTGAGCTATTCATGAAAAGCGTCAAGACTCGGAAAGGTAAGTAGATGGGGAAGAAACCTGAACAGCCCCAGCTTGAGAGAGCGGAAAAGACTCTGCTGGCTATCAAGGAGTTCAAGCGGTACCTGGACGGAATGGAGAAGGACCTCAGCCGTACGTCAAAGAAACTCTCGAACAGAGAGGTCGCTCAGAGCGTCGGATTCGTAGCCACCGGAATCCACGAAGCGCTCAACTACCTGGCGATAGTTAAGAAAGTAATTGAGAAGACCGAGCGTATCGTTTCCAAAAGAAATATTTCCTCTCCCGGTGGAACTGACGCGTCTCCCGAGCCGCGGACTAATCTATAGGTTAGTCTGAGAGAGCTTGTCGCGTGACTCATCGGTCGATGAGTTACCAATACTATGGGAAGTAACTCTTTTACATGACTGTTCGAAAGTCGGCGCACTTTGAAAGTTGAATCTTACGATATCTTCCTCGACGTTGACCTCTCAAAGCTCCGTTTTGACGGTAAGGTGAAGATCAGGCTCGAATCTGAGACAGATGTGAAACTTGACGCCGTCGATCTGGAGGTCAGCCAGATCCGGGCCAATGGGAGCCCTGTGAAATACCAGATGAGCGGAGAGGATCTCAGCGTCAAGACTGGAAAGTTCTCGGGAACCCTCGACATAGATTATCGAGGAACGATCTCGGAGAAGCTCGTGGGCTTCTACAAGGCAGCCTATGATGGTGGATACATCGCGTCGACCCAGTTTGAAGCGGCTTCCGCGAGGAGGATGCTACCCTCGATCGACCACCCGGCGCACAAGGCAGAATTCAAGCTGACAGTCAAAACCGACAAGGATCTTGATGTAATCTCGAACACGCCTTCGGTTTCTTCGAAGATTGAAGGGTCGAAGAAGGTTGTAGAGTTTCAGAAGACGCCTCGCATGTCCACCTACCTCCTATACCTAGGAGTAGGCAAGTTTGAGGAGGTGAAAGAGAAACACGACGGTGTCGAGTACGCGGTTGCGACGGTCCCTGGGAAATCGTCCGGCGCGAAATTCCCGCTTGATGTGGCGAAAGAGTCTGTCCAGTTCTTCGAGAAATATTTCGGTATAAAGTATGTTCTTCCGAAACTTCACCTGGTCGCGGTGCCAGAGTTTGCGGCTGGTGCGATGGAGAACTGGGGAGCAATCACGTTCAGAGAGATCGCGCTGCTCATAGACAAGGACAGCAGTGTTCGGATCAAGAAGCTAGTGTCCGAGGTCATCGCCCACGAGGTGAGCCATCAGTGGTTCGGAAACTTGGTGACCATGAAGTGGTGGGATGACCTCTGGCTTAACGAGAGCTTCGCAACATTCATGGCGGCGAAGGCTGAGGACGCGATGTTTCCCAAGTGGAAGACTTGGGAAGAATTTGTCAGATTGGATACTGCGGGTGCGCTGAGCCGTGATTCTCTGTTGAACACTCATCCGATAGAGGTGAAGGTCAACTCTCCGACAGAGATTGAGGAGGTGTTCGACGACATCAGCTACGGGAAGGGAGCAAGTGTGATCCGGATGCTGGAGGCGTATACGGGCGAGGAGAATTTCATGAGGGGGGTTCGGTCGTATCTTCAGAAGTACAAGTACTCGAACGCTGCTGGCATCGACCTCTGGACCCAGATCGAGGAGGCTTCGAAGGCCGAGGTGAAGAGAGTAATGAGCGAATGGATCAAGAAACCAGGCTATCCAGTGCTCAGCGTGAGCCTCAAGAGTGGGAAGATGGCGATCAGGCAGGAACGGTTTCTCTTCTCGGGAACGGCGGAGAAGACGACTTGGCCGGTTCCTATTACGATGAGATTGAACGGGGCGACCAAGAGGCTGCTCATGGACAAGGAGGAGGAGCTTGTCGATGTTCCTGGCAAGGTCGAATCAGTCAAGCTGAATGTTGATCAGACCGGCTTCTACAGGGTCCACTATGATGGGATATACGACAAGGTCTGGAAGGGGGAATTGTCCGCCTTGGACCGTTACGGAATCATCTCAGACGCCTATGCTTTTGCTTTCCAGGGCAGGACAAGCTTCGACGAGTATCTAGCCCTCGTTGATCGCTATACGAACGAGCAGGAGTATCTTCCCGCCTACGAAGTCTCGGACCAGCTAGCCTCACTCTACGCTCTTGCGCCAAGGGCCATTGCAGAGGCGTCCAAGAAGTTCCATAGAGCGCAGTTGAAGATCTTGGGGAACAAGACCGACGAGAACAGCATCCTTCTGCGGGGAGTGATGTCAGGAAGGCTCGCGCTGGTCGACGAGGATTACGCGAGAGAGACAGCGACGAAGTTCAAGGACTACGAGAAGGCCGAGCCGGACATGAAAGCAGCGATCGTCGCGGCCTACGCCCGCTCCAAGGGAGACTTCGACACAGTCATCAAGAACTACAAGAGCAGATCATCTGAGGAGGAGAAGACTAGATTCCTCGGCGGTCTCGTCAGCTACAAAGACCCATCACTGGTTTCGCGAGCACTCGGCCTTGCCACTTCTGAGGAGATTAGGAAGCAGCATGTGCAGAGTCTTCTCTTCGGTGCTTCGAGAAATCCGGATGCGAGAGATGCGACGTGGAACTGGGTCTCGAAGAACGTTGACTGGATGAGGAAGATATACGAGGGAGTCGGAACTCTTTCGCGTCTTCTAACCGCAACCATTCCACTCTTTGGAATAGGCCGGGCTGAGGAGTTGAAGCGATTCTTTGTGACAAACAAGATTCCAGAGGCTGGGATGGGAATTGAAGCGGGGATGGAGAGGCTCAAGATCAACGAGGACTTTCTCCGACGTATAGGAGAGACTAAGCGGCAGGTCATTCGGGTCCCAGAGCGGCAAGACAGTTAGAGCAACTAGATCTCTCTCCACCCTTAGGCGCTACTAGTTGGAACCTGTCCATGCTCGGCTCAGGCAGACAAGGACAATAGCCAACTGGCTGATCTACGCGTCAATCATACTCGGCGTCGCCCTCGTAGCACAGCTCTACTCACTTGTCCCATCCTGGCTCTTCTACTCAGTCCTAGCAGGCTGGATAGCCTATTTGACTGTTGGATTAGCGGTCGCCATGCACAAACGCGTGGCCTATCCCATGTCCCTCGTGCTCGCGGTTCTGACGCTCGCCGTCTCCCTCCCTCAACCGGAGCATTACATGTTCGGGCTGAGCGTCGCCTCTCTGACTTTTATCGCGGGTTCAATCATCCAAGTCGGAGTAATAGTCTCGGTTACGAGATATCTGCTACTGAGAAGGAGAGAATTGCGGAAGCCCGAGCGCCAGCTTCTCGACGGGCGCAGCTAGTCTCTGCTCGTCCCTCTTTCAGCGGCTCGAAACTGAGCTGGATTGAGCACCCTGGCCGAAGTGGAAGGTTGGGTGGGCTGGTCTGGCCGGTCTTGGCTTGTGAACCGCGCGGGTATGAAAGGTAACCTTGGTCGTCTTTATCAGTCCAACCTGTTTGAGAGCGTTGTCTAGAATTTCGAGCTGCTCAACGGTCAAGTCTCTATTCACTTCGATAACGATCCGCCTAACCCCGATGCGAGTGGTCGAGCTTCCAGTCACGTTGACCATGAGTGCTTCGCTTTCGAAGATTCTTGAGAAGAGAGCGATATGTTGGTGTTGTTACCGGGGCTTTTGGCCAGCTCAAGGTACAGAAGATTGGCAGTGCCATTGGTGCCAATGACCAGGCCAATATTAGAATAGCGGGGCCTCCTCAGCCATTCGTGAGATACACATGAAGAAGTATCCAGGAGATATTGAGACTAGGGCGATTCATGCAGGAGAGCCCAATCCGCGAATAGGCGGGGCAGTCGTAATGCCGATATTCCAGTCGGCTATGTACGAGACCGCAGGCGAGAAGTCCTACGACGATATCACATACATTCGTCTGAACAACACGCCTAACGCCCAGGCGCTAGCGGAGAAACTGGCCGCGCTAGAAAACGCGCAGGCCGCTCTCGTGACAGCTAGCGGGATGGCTGCGATCTCGACCTCGCTGCTAACCGTTCTATCCACAGGCGACCATCTCCTTGCTCAGGACTGTCTCTACGGTGGGACCCACGATTTCGTTACGAGAGACTTGGAAAAGTTCGGAATCTCATACACTTTCATCGACGGAAACGATCCAGAGTCATGGGAGAAGAAAATCCGGCCGAACACGAAGGCGATGTATGTCGAGACGATCTCGAATCCCCTCATGCAGGTGCCGGATCTTAAGGCTGTCGTGGATTTCGCGAAGCATCACAGACTGGTCTCTATAATCGACAACACGTTTGCGAGTCCCATAAACTTCCGCCCTCCTGAACATCGCTTCGATCTATCAGTCCACAGCGCAACCAAGTATCTCAACGGCCATTCGGACATTGTAGCCGGTGCAGTCATTGGAGGAACAGGGCTGGTCGAGAAGATTACTCACCGGCTCAACCATCTTGGCGGGAGTCTTGATCCGCACGCGGCGTTTCTTCTTCACAGAGGCGTGAAGACACTCGCGGTCCGGGTCAAGTGTCAGAACGATAGTGCATTGCAGATAGCGCGCTTTCTCGAGAAGCACCCAAAGATATCGAAGGTGAACTATCCAGGCTTAGAGAGTCATCCGGACCACGGGAGGGCGAGAAGACTCTTCGACGGTTTTGGCGGGATGATGAGCTTCGAGCTTCGAGGTGGGGTTGAGGCTGCTGAGTCGTTCATACGGAGGGCGAGGTTGCCGATTGTAGCTCCTAGCTTGGGCGGGGTCGAAACGTTGATGACTAGACCGTCACGGACCTCCCACTCAGGCATGCTGGTCGATGAGCGTAGACGGCTGGGCATCTCCGATGAGCTGATCCGATTCTCTGTCGGAATCGAAGCACCCAGTGACATCATAACTGACCTAGATCAGGCCCTAAAGTCCGTTGAGTAAAATCATCCCCAGACAAGCGGTCAAGCCCACGTCGCATCATGAAATCGGGAGATCAGGTGAGGCGAGGAACGCCTCAGCTTCAGCCTGATCCGGAAGAGCCCACCAGAACACAAACCGGAGAGGATTTCTTGAAAAATGTGCTGCCGCCGAGGTCTTGTTATGGCGGGCACGTCGTTGACGTGAGGTGCCAGATTGGCTCCTCACATCACTTGAGTGCGCTCAAAAAAGAGCTTGTGGGGGTTCCTAGTCCTGTGACGTCGTCGTAGCCAGGGGTAGCGTTGAGGCTGAGCGTCTGATCCATTGTCCGAAGCCGGTAGACTACTCCCGCGCTGGCGTCTACGCTGTTGACATAGTTTGCCCGTACTACCGCTACTGTGGAGGATGGGTGCGTGATGTCTGTGAAGGCAGCGGAGCCTGCGAGGCTGTAGAATAGTGGGTTGGCGAAGCCGTGTGGGTGGCCGGCTGCCTGGTCGGCGAGTGCCATGATCCCTGCGATGAGTGGAGATGATAGGCTAGTTCCACCGATCCGGTATTCGGAGTATGCTATGGTACCGTTCGGGAATGTCTGGGTCTCGCCTATGAGGTAGCCCGTGTTGGGATCGCCGACCGCTGATATGTCGGGAACCGCTCTGCCTGTGCGGCCCTGTGCTGTGAAGACGGATTTCAGCACTACTCCCACCTGGTAGGAGGGCTCAGAGAAGATGCGGCTGACGCCGCCTCCCGACCCGTAAAGCCAACTGCCGGGGGGTGTGGGTGACCATGTTGTGCCCGTCCACGAGGATGTTTTCGTTCCCCAAGCGGTCTCGAAGAGGTAGTTGTTTGATGCGCCGACCGCGAGGCTTGTTCCTCCCACGGCTGTCACGTATGGGCTTGAGGCTGGCCAGTCAGTGGTCGTGTAGCCTACTACGAGCGACTCATCGTTGTTGTCGCCGGACGAGAAGTAGATTCCGATGCCGGTGACCACTCCCTGGAGGATGATACTCTCGTAGGGTTTGATGTAGCCTTGTGGGAGAATCTCTGTCCGGAAGCCGTACGAGTTGGTGACGATCGAAGCTACGTGCCTGTCCACTACATAGTTCAGTGCCGCGTCAAGGTCTTGGAAGTTGTTGGGAGCGCCTACGTAGACGATCTTTGCTGCGGGTGCCATGCCATGAACTGCTTCAATGTCCAGCGTTTCTTCGCCGTACCAGCCCTGCGGGTCCTGTGCGATACCCTTCTCAGGATGGTTGTAAGTCCCTGGTGCGACTACCTGAACCAGCTGGTTGGCCGTCAAGGTTGGAAGCCCACGGTTGATCGACCACTGGTTCACATCCTGGACGATGGTCGGTGCTGCGTAGGCGTCGATGATTGCTACCGTCTGGCCTGACCCATCGTAGCCGGAGATGCCATAGGCGCCCTTGATCTGCTGAGGAGTGTATCCGCACGGCGCGTAGGGAAGCGTGCCCGTTCCGTACGGGTTGGTGAATCCAACCGCTTGATTCTGTCCCCAATAGGTTGAGCATGGCTGAGCGCTGACGAAGGCTGGGGGTGGGGGTGCGTCCCCGACAGAGTGATTCGTGAAGACGAACTGCGCGCTATCGTCTAATCCTAAGACGCCCGTGACGATGCCTGCCAATGAGCTAGGTATGGACACGTCTGAGGAGGGAGACCTCACGACGAGGCCCGAGACAGCGTAGAGTCCAAAGCTGGTTCCGAACGCCGACTGAGCCTGAGCTACGGTTCCTTCAGCCGAGACGTAGAGATTGTTTGATGGAGTGTATTCCACAGAGAATCCTTGGCTGCGCAGCCAGGACTGGACGGCTCCGACCTGCGACTGGGACGGGGCAAACTGTTGATGGAATTGTGATGGTGTGAGGTATTGTCCATAGGAGGGGCTCTTGGGGTTGGATACTGCTTGTGCGAGTGACTCTACTTTTGACGGGTTGTTCCAGCCTAGGTAGAGTCGGAAGCCGACGTAGCTTGCCGGGTCAGCGGGGCTCTTGTAGTTGTTGTTGTTCGCCCAGGTGGGGGCGCTTCCATTGAGCGTTGAGCGACCGTTACTAGAAGTCGTTGGAAGGGTGTTGGCGGCGACTGAAAGGTTGATTGAGATAGCTAGTACCAGTACTACTGTTGCGATGGCTATTCTAGGAAACGTCAATTCAAAAACCGAGCTTGTGGTTTTCCTCTGTAGATATTTAACGGTTGGCGATCTTCAGCAGACTCTGGGAAGCCGGAGACTTACAGCTTGATACCGGGAGGATCTATTCCCAACGGAATTATTACCTACCAAGGCATAGAATATCTCAGCTGCGCCAGAGCGGAGTCGACTTCTAGAAAAAATGAAGAATGCAGATCTCTCTAGACTGCTTCGACGAAGACTTGAAGGGTTGCGGGATGATACTCATCGCTAGCGTTTGATAGTTCGATCCTATAGCTTCCGTCTGTCTTTACAACGCCGCTCCATGTGCTCGTTGGGTCTGTGGGTGTGAGCCGTGCCGAGAATGGCACGGGAGTTACAAGGTCGCCATACGGCGGACCGTTCATGCCGAAGGCTACGTTCGCGCCGACTCCGTCCTTGAATGCCAGTATTATGGTTACGTTCTTGCCTGCTCTGAGGAGGAAGTTCCATTCGTTGTCGAACATGATCGTCGTTGTCTGGTTGACCAATATGCCTTCTTGGTAGTCGGTCGGTTTTGGACCGATGTAAGGCTGCCTTTGATGACTCGCGTTGTACCAGTTTCCTACCGCTACGACTCCTATGAAGGCAGCGAGGACGAGGAGGACTAGTCCGACTTTTTTCCAACGGCCCCTCTTCCTGACCGCCTGCCTCCGTAGCTTCTCGTCTCTCTTGTTGCGGGACTGCGAGGTCATCTCCTATTCGCCCATTCTGTTATTGTTTCCAGAAGGAGAATTGTCGGCGGGCAAGAGGGCCTTGCGCGGAAGAGGGCATAATCCATTACAGCCTTAGCTACAGTTGCCCTCAACAAATCTTCTCACCCCGTGCAACCTCAACGACCCCTCTCACGGATCCCCGCCATTATCTTCTCATTCCTCAAATTAAGCATCCCGGTCAAGAATTTGCAAGGGCTCTCGCATGTGCCTTGATTCGATAAGAGGTCATCCAGCAACGCTTTGAGTTTTTCGCTCAATTCGGACCGAAGGCTCTGAGAGCGAAATGATCACAGGGGAATACGTGGATACTTCGTGATATCGTTCTGTTCCGTAAGATTAATTAGATTAAGGCGGGAGTTGCGCGAGTGATGGATGCATGATCGAGGCTGTTTCCGGGCCGCGGGGAGACGCATCCGAGACTTCACTGGGAGTTGCTTCCGCGAGCACTGTCAGGTTTTACGATGCGCTGAGCATTGTATTTTTTGTGGCGGCCGCGGCCTCCCTGGCCTTTCTGGGACTCTACCTGATTACTGATTTCGTGGTAATTGCCCTCGGAGCCATGGACATCGGCACGATCCTTAACGCCACGAGCCGTATGATCGCACTACGGAGAGTCGGGGGCGAGATCAGAGAGAAAAAGGCGAGGAGCACTGTCCGCCTCTTCCACGTTATCAGCTACGCGTGCTACGGTCTGGCGTTCGTAGTCTTCGCTGTTGCCGTCGTCAACCTTGACACGGATTTTGGTGTGATGGGATTGGAGCTCACTGGGTGTGGGACCATTCTCATGGCAATCTCGCGCAGTATACGACTGGAGAGCCTCGCGTAAAGCTTGGAGCTTTGGAAGCTCAACACAGCGTTCAAGCTATTTCTTCTCTCTATATCTGCGACTTTCCTAGGCTCGGCTCTGCTCCACGAGACACCCGTAATTCACTATCTCCCTGTTGTGCTTGCAGTCGGCGTGGCAGTCTACATCTCTGTCATCGTCAATCCGACGCTTCGCACAAGACGAATCGGCGTCTATGTTCTGGCAACCCTCCTCATCTCTACGGCTCTGGCCGCGAGCGTCGCGGCAGTGGGATACTATAGCCTCTCGACCCTCGACTCGTGCGCCCCTGCAGGAGCTGTTCCGCTGGACTGGACAGGGAGCGTTATCTTAGATTCTGAGCGTCACCCCTATCTGGACTCGGGCGTGACCTACAGATTCAGCTTCGTTCTAACCTCAGGGCCTGGTTATCGGATTCGGGTCACACAGGATCCCTTCCCGACGCCCATCCTACACATAGCCAGCCTCTATCCCTCAGCGAACATCGAGGTGTGGAATTTTACTCCGTCGAGCTGCGGTAAATACTGGGTTGAGCTACTGAACATCGGCTTCGGCTCGCAACCAAGCGGCTATCATGTCCTAATCGCGGCTGTTGCGTCTTGAGTGGCCCGAGACTCTATCCAAGGACATGACCGTCTAGGGCTTACTTTGATTCCTCGGTGTTTGTTGGCTAACGGAATAGGTCTCCGTTGAGGTATCTCAGACCAGAATCTACTATCACAGTCACGATTCTGTGTCGGGGGCCAAGTTCACGGGCGATTTGGAGTGTTGCAAACACGTTTGCTCCACTGGAGATTCCTGCAAAGACTCCCTCGGTCTTTCCGAGCTGGCGAGCAGTATTGTACGCATCTTCATCGCTGACGGATATGATCCTGTCGACAAGGTCCATCCTCATTATTTTTGGTATGAATCCTGGTCCTATTCCCTCGATTCGATGGCCGCCGAGTGGTCCTTTTGACAGGTGTTGCGATGATGCGGGCTCCACAGCTACACATTTCACCTTGCTCAATCGTTCTTTGATCACTTCGCCGTTTCCCGAGAAGCAGCCTCCGGTTCCCACAGACATTACGAACGCGTCGAAACTGTTGAGTCGGTGTACTATCTCCTCGCCCATCTTGTGATAGCCGTTCTTATTGTCTTGATTGTTGAACTGGTCTGTCCAGAATGTGTTTGGCTGCTTGGACAATTCTCTGGCCTCGGATATCATCTGCTGGATCAGTTCAGGCGTGATCTTTCGATCAATGCTGGGAACTATGTCGACGGTGGCGCCGAGTGCCCTCATAGTGGCGAGCTTCTCTTCGGCGAACGCGTCTGAAGAGACGAAGTGTGAACGGTAGCCCTTGGCAGCGCAGACCATTGCCAGCGAGCTGCCGGTGCTTCCGCCAGTATACTCGACCACCCTTCCTCCGGGTTTTAGCTGACCTCTCTTCTCGGCTCCCTCAACCATCGAGAGGGCCATCCGGTCCTTCATGCTGCCGGTTGGGTTGGCTCCTTCCCATTTCACCCAGACTTCAGCTATCTCCGGTCCGGCTATTTTCCGGAGCCGGAACATGGGAGTATTCCCGATAGAGGCGAGGACATCGACGTCGACGATAGGGGTCTGTTTCTGTTCGATCTGAGTCTCTATCACGATGGAGCCGTCGCGTGGTTTCGGGATTTAAAGAGGGGCCCAGCCATCCGCCGGGCAACCTAAGGCTGATCGGCTGGTGCGACCGAAGAGGCTCAGATCGTCCTTTCAACAAGTCTTAACTCGATGAACGATCATAGAGAACATCCTATGCAATCTATGACCAGTATGGTCGAGTTTCGCGATGTGGCGAAGGGGTTATGGATCTGGCGTGCGGAGCATCATCACTGGAAGCCAGGGGATGACTGGCAGCCCATTGTGACGTCGACATTTGTCGAATCGGGGGGCGAGAGGCTGGTGCTTGACCCGCTCGTCCCGAAAACTGGTGCGGAGGAGCTTTGGAAGCGTCTAGACAGTCGGCCGCCGACGGTCGCCGCCGTCCTCATTCCTGATCATGTGCGGGACGTTGACGAGTTTGTCCGTCGCTACCATGTCCGTCCCATGGGTCCAAGGCTCTTCTGGCCCGACGACGTCCCCAAGACAGCGCTGGAGATACTCGAACCGGACCGAGTGCTTCCGGGAGGCCTTGTCGCGCTTTACGATGGAAGAGGGCGGCTAGAGACGCCCGTCTGGCTGCCGGAGCAACGGGTGATAGTCTTTGGCGACGCGCTAACGGAACGGGGTGGCAAGCTCCTGGTCTGGTCTTCTCCGTGGCACGAGAAGCGGGCGTTGCCAGCGTTGAGAGAATTGCTCAGGCTTCCATTTGAGCAAGTTATCATTTCCCACTGCGACCATGAGCCGGTGCATAGCCGCTCGGCCTATGAGCGTGCACTGGAACTCCCGCCCTGGAAGGGATAGTGGACCCAGAGATAATCGGCTCTACTTCGGGTTCCCGGCTTTGAGCCAGTCGACATAGTCCTGGATGGCCGAGCGGGTGTCGAACCTGGGTGAGAAGCCAGTGTCCGCCTGTAACCGCTTGGTCTCCACGGGAGGTAACGGCGGAAATGGAAAATGTCCCGGGGGAAGGTCGACTTTGAAGTCTGGGACCACCCTCTTGACAGCTTCCACGAGTTCTTTGTTCGGAGTGGGTTTGCCTGAGGCTATGTTGTAGACGTCGTACTGGAGCTTTTCTGCGGTCTGGATTAGTGCGATGGCTCGGGCCATGTCCTTGACGTAGCACAGATCTATCGCATCGTCCGTGTTGCCGAAAAACACGTTCTCCAGGTTCGGTGCTACTCCGGCTACGGCAGCATGGACCAATCGTGCCGGGAGGCCGAGTTGTGCGCCGTCAAATGGGCCGTACATTCCCATTAGTCGAACGCAGATGGTGCTGATGCCGGTCTTCTTTGCGAACTCGTTCGCGGCTACTTCGACAATCTTCTGGTACGCGAGGATCGGGAAGGGACTCTGGAGGAGAATGGGTTGCTCCTCATCGGCTTGTCCCTGAACCCCGAGGTACACTCCGCCTGTGCTCGAGAATGTTACCCGTTTGACTTTCCATTCCACTGCGACCTGGACGGTTGCGGCGAGCATGTCGAAGTATCCCTTGAGGCCGGGTACGGGGCTCTCGGCCTTGAAGCCTCCCCCGACATTGACGATGCCGTCGATCTTGTGCTTCTCGCCGATCCTTCGCAGGTCCGCGGTCGAGGTCGCGTCGGCGGGTTCGATGAAGACATGGCGACGATCAATGTGCTTCTGAAGGAAGCGGGGGACCTCGGTGTTATCATGCCTAGTGACTACGCACTCTTGGCCCTGTTCGCCTAGGGCTTCTGTCGTGTTCGAGCCTATGAAGCCGTTCAGGCCGCCTACGACAAGAATCATCGCAGCTCGCTCTTGGACGAAATGTACGAGCCTGACGGGGCCGGATTGTGATCTTTATGATCCACGGTGATGATTATTTTTCCTCGTGTCTGTCCATCCTCAAGGTACCGGATTGCCTGGGCAGTCTCCCTCAAGGTGTAGCGTCTGTCGATTACGGGTACAATCTTTCCTGCGCTCATAAGCTTCTTCAGTGAGACCAGGTCTTCCTGGTTTGGTTTTGCTATGAAGAAGACGAATTTCTTGTCTCCTCTTGACGCTAATCGTCTTCGGATTGCAAAATAGAGTAAGCGCCTGACGATCTTATCTCTCATCCCGACAATGACGCATGTTCCGTTTGGATTCATTATGCGCTTGTAGTCAGAGATTGAATGAGAGGCGGCAATGTCACAGATCAGATCGTAACGTTCTCCATTCTTTGTGAAATCTTCCTTGGTATAGTCAATGACGTGGTCTGCGCCGAGGGATCGGACCATGTCCAGATTCTTCGTGTTGGTCACGGCGGCGACTTCGGTTCCGAATGACTTGGCAATCTGTACCGCAAATGTTCCTACTCCACCACCCGCGCCGTTGACCAATACCTTCTGTCCGGGTTTGATGTGTCCATGGTCGCGGAGAGCTTGTAATGCGGTGAATCCTGCTATAGGGACGGCGGCGGATTCCTCGAAGGAGCGATTCGCTGGTTTCAGGGCTATTCTGTTTTCTCGAGCGGCTGCATACTCGGCGTAGCCAGCATTGCACACGCCATATACTTCGTCCCCTGGCTTGAATTGAGTCACATTACTGCTGACTGCTTCCACCCTGCCGGCGAAGTCGCTGCCGACTCCGGCTTGTTTTGGTCGGCGCAATCCCATCCCCATTCGAAACAGGGGCAGTATGAGTCGTATTAGGAAGGGCGGTCCTCTCACATCGTACCGGTCGGCTGGATTGACGGAAGATGCGTAGATCTTTACCAGTACTCCACGAGCATCGTTCGGAGCAGGTTTCTCCACCTCCTTTAGCTGGAGAATGTCCGGTGATCCGTATCGATCGCGGACGATCGCTTTCATGAGTCCCTTCTCGACTTGTTCTGGTTCGGTGATCATTGCAACTTCCTCAATCATATTTCGCTAGTGCCTCCTCTGTGGTGTTTAGCATCTCGCTGATGTCGATCGGGGTTCCTTCCATCACGTCTTTCACCTGTTTCTTGGCCGTCTCGGTGAGTAGAGTCCGCAGGTCGTTGGCGAGTGGCTTCGATTCTGTTCTGCTGGTCTTCTCCTCGGTTCTGAGTACGACGGTGTCTCCCGAGACTTTCAGTGTGAATTTTCGAATGTCAAGTGTGATCTTGTCCTGGGTGACTCGGAGCGTGTGGTGTGGCGAGGCGGTCTTCACTTCTCTGGGGGAGTAGGAGAAGCTGTCTGATCCGGCGGAGAGTTCCATTGATCCGTCCCCTACAGAGAGGCTGCTTCCGTTCCATTTTGCGGTTGCCTGGTGGCCGTTCGTAGTGACATATGCGCTGCCCGTTCCTTTCGCCAGCCACCTCTCCTTTGGATGATGCTCGCCGTCTCCGTCCCAGTCGAAGATGAGGGGGCCGATCTTCCACCGGTCGCCCATGCAGCCGTCGCGGATCCTTATCCGGCCCACATCGACATCTTGTGCCTGCGATATTGCCTCTTCGTCCAGCTGGTTCGGCGATTTGCCGGACATGTTGACGACCTCGTCTCTGGATAGTGCTCTTCCCTGGAATGGGACTCCGACCGTCGTAACTGGGCCCGGGAGCGATGCGCTGACCATTCCCATCGGGGTCTTGAACGAGCTTGAGACCTCGCCCAGTAGTACGCAGCCGATGGTTCGTCCTCCTCGCCTGATCGGCATCCCTAGAGTGTCCTGCTTCACAGCGATTCTGGTTCCTTCCATTGTTGGTCCCCTGCCTTCTGGGACGATGAATGGTTTCGCTCCCCACTTTCGAGCCAGCCCGAGCCTCTGAACTGCGAACGCTCCTAGACCGGTTGCGATTGCTCCAACGGCAAGATCTGGGACCTGGCTAGAAATGACACCCGGAAAGACGTCTGACTGTAAGGACGCCACCCAGCCTAGTATCCAGATCGACACTATGATCGCGACAAATGCGGCCGCGAGGTTCCAGAGAATACTGCCAAGTGCTCTCCCTGCTCCTGAGCTGGTCTCTGTGCGGAGGACCCGGCCGAGGAAATACAAGACGAAACCAGTGACGAGCATGACGACCGAGTACTGTTGGATTCCGAGAGGCTGCCTAATGATCCAGACCAGAGCGAGAAGCGCCGACATCCCCGTGAGCGTGACGGTGATTCGCCTCACCGCGTTCGACATCCGGGACTCGTGTCCTATCTCAATCAACTTGTTCTTCTCCGAGTGCTTCGCTCATAAGCGCAAGAGTCCTGGTGAGCATCCGTCCCCTCTTGGTCATCTCGTAGCCTCCCTCGTCGCTGTGGCTGACCAGCCCCATGTTCAGCAGGCTCTTCAGATGATTGTTGACGGAGGCTGCTTCGAGGCCCGTGGCTGTCTTGAAGTCTGAGAAAGTCTTCCTTGTAGAGTAGAGCATCTTGACCATCTTGAGCCGGTCGGTGTTAGCTAATGATTTGAGCAGGTCAGCCGCCGTAGTCTCGGGCATATTGTCGACGAGTTCGTCTACGGCAATCTCTCCCCGCGTGGCCAGGCTTGACTTCACATCCTCCCGGATCTGTCTGACAAGGTCCTTCACAACGACGAAGGATGGTTCTGCCTGAGCCACGTCATCCTTCTGGAGATCAACCCTGATCGAGCTCGATCCCGAGTTCTCGAGAGCCTGGGAGACTTGGCGCCGTATCTCATCCTTCAGCGACCTGATCTCGTCCCTGAACTCTTTCCGCATATCAGCGACTTTGTCAGCCAAGTAAACGCGCCTATACTTGCCACGAAGGCTGAGTATATATGATTTTACTTCAGGCGCAATTTAGATAAAATACGGTTTCCTTTGTTCGCGAACCGTTGACTAGGCAAACATGTTGGCCCATTCTCGGATGTACCACTTGCTAATCATCCCATTTATGAAAAATGGATCGCCTTGGATGTACTCTTCTGCGGCTGCACGCGAGGACAGAACAGCCATCGTGCTCAGCGGCTCTTCAGGATTGTTCAGGAAAGCCCCTGACATCAGAAGAGTCCCCTTCTGATGCAACTCTTTCGAACGGGCTAGATGAGCCCCGATCTGTTCAGGCGCCTTTGCTCTAGCCTCTTCGAAGTTCTTGTATTTCGTTACGACGAATACCACGTAGTATACCGGTTGTCTCTTATGTTCTGTCATGTTCCTTTGATGCGATGTCACATCGGGATAAATTATTTCACAGTTGAGCCAGCCTCTGTCTGAGTCCTACCTGTTGCACTGAACTCGAATATTATTCTGTATCCAGAAGCAGGCAGATCCAGAGCCGGTACACGCCACTTGCACAAAGTGCCCTGATAACGAGTACCGTCTGGTCAAGGCGGGGGTTGCAGATCAGAAATGAATACTCAAGTCGCAACTGAAGGCGTGTTGAATCTTGGCTGCAGAAACTAAAGGAAGAGAGTCGTGGACTGAACAAGAGACTTCGAGTACAGACGATAGGATGCCGAACCAGCTAAGACTGTCAAGAGTTTACCGGTTCATTGACGAGCAGACAGGCGCCCCGCAGATCTCTGACTTTCCCGACTCTAATCCGACGGGCGATACTCCTCTAGAAATACGGATGAAGCACTTTACTGAAATCGAGAACTTCACCTTTCTCGGATATGTTCTCGCCCACGAGCTTGGGGGAACGACTCCCAGGCCTATTCGGACAGTGGAAGACCTTGAAGTTCCTGACGAGGAGTTTCAGAAGTTCGTCGATGAGGCGAAGACTGCGATGCTGACTGACGAGGAGCTTGGGGACACGGTGCTCGATGTTGGAATTAACTGGGAGCACTTCGTTGCCTCAACCGACAGCCAGCTTCTTCCCGAGCATCCGTTGAAGATAACTGATGTTCTGATGCAGGAGAAGATTGACGCGCTCGACTTCATCACGGAGGCGTTTGTCCGGGAGGTCAACCTTCGCAGTATCGAAAAGCAGACCGGAGCTCAAGGCCGGAAAAGCAAATAGTGACTGGCTCAATACAACTGAGATAGTCCCGCTAACCCTTGCTCTAAAATTAGTTGTAGGCTACGCCGCGCGCTTTAGGGACCGCAGCTTCGAGAAGTCAGGGACTCGTCTCAAGATAGGCGAGAGAATTAGGGGCCGCGGAAAACGCGGCCCGTTCAAACTTCCCTTCTCTTAGCCGTCCATTGCCTTCTGAACTGGCGAAGCTTCAGACGTTGCAACCACGTTAACGTCAAGAGTGGAATCGTAGCTAGCCCCATGGCTGCGAACCCAAGAAGGTTTCCGACAAGAACGATATACGTGCCGGAGACGAAGAGCAAGACGGATAGAGCAATAGTGCCGATCGCCAACTTCCTGCGCCATTTCATTCTCCACCTGCAAGCATCAGGATGAACGGTCTCGTAATGGAAAGCGTGGAGTCTTCCCACTTGGCGAAGACTAGCTTCAGGCAGGGGCTCGTCGCAGATCGAACACTTAATCCACCTTTGATGGTATACCTTCCGAATATCGCTAAGCATTTTCTTGCTCAGTCCGACAGCGATTACCAGAAAAAAAGTGGAGAGAGAAAGAGCGAATCCGGTTGTTAGGGCAGCTTCCAAAAGACTAGGTGTCGCGGTCTGCTCCACCTCTTCCGCCGATACAAACAAAACAACAGAGAGGACTCCGGTCACAAGCAAGAGAATCTTCAGCAACCGCATATCCTTCCAACACCCGACTTTTTGCAACTAGATGAACAGATAATTGTTGACGAGGAAACTATTGGCTTCTGGTGTTGAGTCTGCCTCCGCAGCTTGGGCAGAAACTCGCCTGTTCACCTCCCCCCTCGACCACAGTTCAAGCACACCTGAGTCATTGATGACATGCTTGGAGTTGAAGCAGGCTCGCCTACCCCGGTCCAGCTGGGTCGAATTTTTCTGGGACAGGTCCCAACGAGGCAGGCGAAGGTCCCATTCCTGACAAGACTCGCATCCCTGTACATGTTGAGCGCGTGGGATTCCGACGCCTCTTCGAGACTTCTCGGTTCCCCGAGAACAGCCGCCAACTGCTAGGTAAATAGGTGGAATGGTGTACCGGTATGCTGGTATACGTCTTGGCTTCCGACACCACAGTGAAGATTTCGCGGGAGACTCTTTCTCATCTGGAACGCCTGAGGGGGGAGATGAAGGCTAGGAGCATTGACGAGACGGTCATGGCTCTAATCAAGAGTCATCGGAGGAAGATTCTGGCCGGTGTCTTCGGGGCGGACAAGGGCAGGGTTAGGCCGTTCGCGCATGACGATAGAGGAGAAGACCGGTGAGGATTCTGGTCGATTCCTACGCCAGGGTCGAGCTGTTTCTTGGAAGCGAGAAAGGTGGCCTAGGGATACACGTCTAATAAATCATGTCGATCTCATCAGGCGTCGGCGCCCAGCCTACTCTGAACGTCCGCAGCCCAATCATAGAGGATTCACAAGCCTTCTGTAATTCTCTCTGAGTTCATTATAGCGAGGACACCGTCAGAGGTCCTGTCATCGGACACCGGGATACAGAATTCTTACATTCACGTCACGCGTCGCGTGGCTGGGCGAGAAAAGCTGAAGCAGAAAAACGAGGTTCGTCTGGTAATTGTCGCGATAGCCTGCCTTGCCCTCCTTCTTATCGTCGGTCTGAGTGTTGCTCTACAGCGCCCACTCTACGTGTCCCAGTCATCCCTGACCACTACATACAACACGCCGTTTGCTAATGCGTACTGGAAGGCCGCCTACTTCAACGACAGCCAGGGAACGGAGCTTGCGTTCTTCAACTTCATATTCCGCGACACAAACGACTCGCTGGGCCCAGTCCTCTCGACTATACAGTTCGGACCCGGGCTCTCGGGGTCGTACCTGGACTCCGCGAAATTCACCTTCACTTCAGAGACTCCCCTGACATGGCCCGATGTTGCGTTTAGAATCCCGATCAACGGCCTCACTCCTACCCAGATCTCACGAGTGAATACGCAGACCGTCGTAATCAGCTGTCAGAGCCTGGGGCTAGGCGGGCAGGGTACTGAGGTCTTCGACTTCTGGTTTGGGATAGGCAACGCAGGCTCCTATACCACCCAATCGGTGGTCCTGACCGTAAACATCAGCGGGCACATCCCGCAGTCTGCTCTGACCGAGCACTCCTACTCAGGAGAGGCAACATTCCACATAGTCTCTCCTCCAAACGGCACCCTCTACGTCTCCGACACACCGTGATTCGTTGAAGTGTCGGTCGAAAGCGAAAGCGTCGGTGATCTTAAGGCGATGCATTAGTTGGAGGCTTGTACAATCTGTGAAGCTGATATGTTCCGGAAATGCTTGTGCGGACTCGTGACTGCTATGACAAGAGCGCCAATTGCGACCAACAATCCGAAGGGCATTACGGTAAGCCGGGACTCTGACGAGAGCTGAACCATGGCTATGATACTGATGAAGACCCCGATGGCCATGGGGATGGTCCCCTTCCTGAACTGGCTCCAGCTGAACATGAGGAGGCTTCCCGTCACGACCAGTAAAAAGGCAAGTGGGTCAAGGATGTTGTAGGGGAACCTGAAGTCTAGAAAAGTGTAGAAGGAGTATCCTGGTGTCTCCGAAACGGAGAAGGGTAGCCAGTCCAGCTCAGAAAAACCCGAAACGAGGATGAAGCTCCACGGAAGCAAGAGAGAGACAAAGCCCAGCAAGCCCGTAGTTTTGTTCCGGGAGAGTTGCATTCGATTCATCTATCACTTGGGGCGGATTGAGTTTCCGAGGGAATTTAGCATTATCCCCTTTCCCCTCTTTCCGAATTGTTGTTTGTTCGACATGAAACATGCTCGGAATGATTCCGGGCGGCCAGAGGCCTCTCGAAGTACACTGAGAGCCATTCCGGGTCCCAATGTGCGAGCGATAGATCTTCACTCTGAATCGCACCAGGTCATGAAGCACTGATTATTACCTGAATAGAGTAGCCTTTGGAAATAGCTGGATATCCAGACCAAAATCATCCCTTCTCTACATAGTTGAAAGAGCCTCGTTGCAGACTCGAGTTGCCGATAGGCTTAAATCCGGTCTGAGAAAAAGCGTCACTTTTGATTGTCTAACAGCCCGCGCCTCCTTCTTCTGGTACTGACTGCAGTCTTATTATTCTCCAGCATGGCCCCGCGAGTCTTCGCAGCCGACGACTCAAATGGCGGAAACCTCACAGCGACCACTAACAGTACAACATCGACTGCTTCGACCAACCAGACCCTAGACACGTTGCAACAGCTTAGTCGGGGCGTCAACGACACTCAATACGCCCAGTTGCTAAACCAGCTGGACACGCAGCTGCACGATGGCAACAACATAGGTGCCCAACAGACGCTAACTCAGCTCAAAGCCTACACGGACTCATCTCAGGGGACAAAACTCCCGGCATCACTGCGCGACCTCGTCCAGAGCCTAAGCGTAGATTCGAACGGGCTCACGCTTGATTCGAGCCTACTTAGTCAACTCATCGGCACGCCCGGAAGCAATGGAATGCCTATGGGGCTCAACGGAATGGACCCGGTACGCGCCGCAAACGATCTCCAAAGCCTCTCATCTCTCACACAGAACATCGATCCAAAAACATCCCTCAGCCTCGCCCAGGACTCTAACCAGCTTCAAGATTCCATACTCTCCGGACTATTCGGCGGAGACCAATCGTCTCAGTCGCCACAACTCCCTAAGCCACCATCAGTCCAGATCGGCAAGCTCGGTGCCGGAGGCAAAGGACCATTCTTTCCAAACGTCTCAGCGACTCTCCCGGGCGGTCCTGGGTTGTCAGGAGGCGGAGGCCCACCCATACTCCCAATCATCGTCGTAGTGATAGCAGGCATCGCGGGTCTTCTTTTCTTAAACAGAAAACGGCTCAACCTTCATGGTAGACGAGTGACCCCGAACTCGTTCAAGGCCAAACTAAAACTCGGAAAGTCCGAACTGGGATTGAACTTGAAGAGTCCGAGAGACCTGATCATATACTACTTCCGAAAAGCCGTCGCAGCAATGCACAAACGGGGGGTACCTAGACTCGACTATGAGACCCATAGAGAATTCTCTGTCAAGTGTTCGCCTAGGCCTGAAGCTGTGCCCATCAGCGATATCTCGGTCCTCTTCGAAAAAGCTATGTTCTCAGGCCGAGAAGTCACATTGCCGGAGGCCGATCAGGCCCAACAAGACGCGCTACAGGTCGAGAACAGTTCCGTAACGACAGATAAGGAACATCGGCAACCGTCCCGCAGCGCTCTAGCTCGTCTCTTCCGGGCAGGTTGATCGGCCGCTGAGATTGAAGAGGATCCTACTCCTATTCTTCGAGTTCCTACTCACACTCTTCCTTCTACCCTTTCTCGGCCCGCTGGCTCTTCCGATCGGCGCAGTAATAATCATCGCGACATTCCTCCTCACCCGACGCGGCAAGGAGCGGCTGGGGCTTGCGAAGCCGATTACCCTACGCCGGTTCTTAGGACTCTTGCAAATCGTCGCCCTGGTCGCCATCCTCTACTCCCCATCAGCATTGCATATCTCGGCGGGCGGAGGATCCAACCTAGTAATCGCGGAGTCCTTCAGCGCAATCCAGCCCTACCTTACGAGCCTCCACTCCAAGTACAGTCTTATCGTTGCGAATAACACTGAGTCCCTGCAGATGGGCCTCAGCCAGCCAGGCAAGAAAGCCTACTTTCTAATAGGACCGGACGAGAACCACAACCTGACGAGTACCGAAGCCGAGATAGTCAGTAGTCGCTACTTGAACGGAACTCTCTCTCTCCTTGTGTCAGAGGGAAACAGCACAAACAACTCCTTCCTTCACTCACTCTTCCACGTCCAGGTCAAAGGAGACGCGATCCTGGACCAGTCGAGCCGTTTCCACGACAACCGGGTCTTCAACATAACCGGCCAGCTGGACACCCAGACCGTAGCAGGCGTTCTTGACATCGCCTCTCCAATAATATTCGAAAACTTGACCAGCATGTGGACCGTAGCCGCGAGTAGCGACAACTCCACAGAACGATCCTACGACTACCACGTACAGGCCAACACAACGATGGGCACCAGAACAGTAGTAGCGGCCAGCGAGACAAACGGCGACCGCGCTCTCCTAATCTCCGACTCGGCACCCTTCTCTACAGCCTACAATGGGACATTCTCAAGCCTGGGAGTGAACGAGGGAGCCTTCGTCGAAGCCCTCACAGACTGGGTCACAGGTTCTGATACCAACATGACCATCATAATCGACAACGCCCATTATCGTCTACCACAGAACGTTGGAGGATCCTTGGGCCTAAATCTATCGATCGGCCGAATCTTCGCTCTTGTCCTCGCCTTCATCATAGTGCTCACCAGCGCATTCTACACCGGGTTCCTGTCTTTCTCAAGACCCTTCATACTAGGAGTAGCCCTCCTCACGACATGGTCGCTCTACGGCACACTCACCCGTCGCTACGCAACGGAGAAGAAGGGAAAAGACGATGAACCGCTTCCCAAGATAGAGAAGAGTATCCTCGCTGAGTCCAAGGAACGCAGAGACTTTCTCAAGACATCCAGAAGGAAAGGATTCTACGTGGCGACGCTCGACCAGATGTACGATGTTCTTGACGCGCTGACTTTTCGAGAGTTCGGGACAGAGATCTCAGCTCTCAAACTTGAACAGCTGACCGCCAGGCTTGGAGACAACCAAGGAATACTGGCCAGCAGACTTTTCAAGCGTCTCGGCAAAATCGCTGAATATGCTCGAGGAGACAAACGACTCCTGTTTCCTCCCGTGTTGAGATGGAAAAGGACGACGGCGAGGCTGACAGGGCAGACCGAACAAGTCCTGAACCAGCTGGGCCTCACCATGACCGGAAAGGGCCAGAAGAAACAACTGGACTACAGACTCAGGAGAGGCTAACAACACAATGACAACAGCCAGCCTCCAAAACTATCCCGTTACCACCCACCGGGTCAAAGAGGTCACTGACAAGATCAGCGCCGAAGTCGGCAAAGTCGTCGTGGGAAAAAATGAGGAAGTGAAGATGATAGTCGCCTGCCTCCTCGCGGGCGGTCACGCGCTTCTACAAGGTGTGCCTGGGGTAGCCAAGACGGTCATAGCAAAAGCTCTGGCGAATTCTCTGAATCTGGAATTCCGAAGAATTCAGTTCACTCCTGATCTTCTTCCCTCGGACATCGTCGGCACTTTTATCTTCGACCAGAAAGTCTCAGACTTCAAACTCCGTCAGGGGCCAATCTTCGCCAACATAATTCTCGCAGATGAGATAAACCGGGCCTCCCCCAAGACACAGTCAGCCCTCCTAGAGGCGATGCAAGAGAAACAGGTCACAGTAGAAGGAACAACAATGAAGCTCCCGTTTCCCTTCATGGTCCTAGCTACCCAGAACCCGATAGAGTTCGAAGGAACCTACCAGCTCCCCGAGGCCCAGATCGACAGGTTTCTCATGAGAATAGAGATCGGTTACCCGTCCCGCCAGGAGACCATACAGATCCTCAAGAGGCTACAACAAATCTACGAGTGGAACCTCAAACCCGTAGTTGACGGAAAAACCATCCAGGAAGTGATCGGCCTCGTCTGGAAAGTAAACGTCGATGACTCAGTCGCCGGATACATAGCCGACATCGTGGAGGCAACTCGGAAACATCCCTCGGTCAGGCTTGGAGGCTCACCAAGAGCAGCCACTGCGCTGCAGACGGGATCTGCAGCCGTCGCCCTCATCGAGGGACGAGACTATGTGATCCCTGACGACGTGAAGCGAGTGGCTCCCCACGTGCTACCACACCGCCTCGTCCTAAGCCAAGAGGCACTCCTAGACGGTACCACTCAGGCCAGCATCTCAAGCATAATCGTCAACTCAGTGAAGGCGCCATAATTGGCCTTTCTGAGAACCTCCCGGGGGACAGTCATACTACTGCTCGCAGCGGTATTCGTATCGTTCGGCATCCTCCAGCTATCGGACTCGAGCATCGCGCTCGTCTACACTGGAATCGGTCTCTTCCTCTTCTATTACATCTCACGACTCGTACTCCAGATCAAGATCGCGGCTCTCAACAGGATGGAAGTCTACCGAAACCGGCCCGTTTCGATTAGCGAGGAGAAGCCCCTCCCGGTCTCTCTAGAACTTGTGAACGGGACTTTCATGGGAGTTCGAGTTGAGGTCTTCGATAGCTACCCGCCATTCTTCAGGCTGAAATCAGGCTCGAACACGGCCGTCGTAGGAGTTCCTGGTAGAGGCTATTCGAGACTACAGTACGAGATTCTCCCCACGTCCATAGGACGGCACGAGTTCGGACCGATACATCTGACAATGCGAGACCTTGCGGGCCTCTTCTTCTTCCAGCGAGACATCGACGTGCACGGGCGCGTAGAAGTAAGGCCGCGAGCCAGAGAGCTCGCCAAGGGATCATTGACCGCGACGGCCTTCTCAACCTACTCGGGTCCCGTCGTCTCCCGACGGAAGGGCGAGGGAATGGAATTCGCTGACATTCGACACTACACGTATGGAGACCCATACAAGCGGATCGAGTGGAAGTCCACGGCGCGGACGGGGGAGCTGATGGTTAGAGAACTGCACGCCGAGACACAGCTCAACGTAATGGTCCTCCTCGACGCGTCTGACACGATGGCCTACGGCCAAGCGGGACAGACTAAGCTGGACTATTCGGCGCGCGCGGTCGCTTCTCTGGTTGCATACCTCTCGAGGCGAGGAGACTTCTTCGGGTTAACCATCGTCCAGGGCGAGAGACCCGCCACGGTCATGCCCCTTTCTCGAGGCCAGCTCCAGATAACTAGGATCCAGAATCGTCTCGGCCAACTCGAACCAACTGCGGCTAGACCCAAAGCACTGGCTGAGGCGATATCAAGGTCTCTGACGCTTGGCGGAATCAAGGGCCGCACACTCTTCTTTGTTCTGACTGATCTTGAGAGTGAGGAAGAGCTGTCTAGTCTCAGACAATTACGGGTCATGAGCCATGAAACAGTCATTGTCTCTCCCTACACTCCACTCTTCGAGTCTCACCATCTCAAAGGGTTGGACCGGATGATTTTCGCTATCCGCACAGCCTACAACTGGCCCGTGAGGGAGGAGCTTATGCTCGAGGCCGGAAAACTCGGGATCCCATTCTTTGACGTGGGACCCAAAGACCTGTTCTCATCCCTGGTCCAGAGGGTGGAGGAATACAGACGGACGGGAGGCTCATAGGTATGGGACAGGCTCTGAACAGGTTTCATCCCCAAGCCCTCATCTACTACGCCCTGGCAGCGCCAGTCCTCATTTCCGAGGGGGTGTTGCTGACGTCATACCTGTCCAACTTGGACACTGTGCTATCCTCCTTCAACGCGCTAGCGCCTCCGATCGGACCCTCCCTGGCCATCACGTCAACAATTGCTCAGCTACTACCCTGGATATTGATGGGTGCTTCCGTCTATGCTCTCTTCGCTCTCAGGCCCGCTCTGATGGTCACGCTTCTCACAGTCTTCTTCCTACTGCTGACGTCCTCTCTAGGCCAGGTAGACTTCTACGTCGCTGCCCTAGTCGTCGTCTCGTCCTTCTTGAGTCTCGTGGGCTTTAGCTACGCGCGAGCTGCCAAGGTCCTTCTGGGACGCAAGCTCAATCTCGAGTCCCATGGCCCGGTCATCTTCAGGCTTACGAGTCTCGGCTTTGACCTCTTACTACCCATCTTGGGTGCCCTGGGAGTGATGGCCGTTGTCGCGTATGTCATGGGCATCATCAGGGCCCAAGTCCATATTCTCCCCCAGCCGCTCGCCACTCTGGGAACGCTCTATCTGGAGTCGCACCTGTACCTGATCATGACCACTCTGACTGTGGCTGGTGGAGCAGTCTGGGCGATGCGGGAGGTCTTGGAGCCGATAGTTCTACGGTTCACTCTGACTCCTGACATCGCTCGGGAGATGGCTCTCGACCAGGTCAACGATATCTATGGGAAGATCCTCTGGGAAGCTCAGAAGAAGCCCAGCAGGGGTCTGTCACCCGTCGTCATCTTCAGCGGCCTGCTCGTCCTCCTAGTTGCACTACTCGTGTTTTTCGTTGGACCGTCGCGGTCGGCCGACGAGCTTCTTGCCGCACTGGGCATTAGTAGGATAGTGCCCAGCCACAACGAACTGTTACTTGGAAATGTCGCGGAGAATGTTGTGAGGTCGATCGATCAATATCTCATTGTCATGGAGAACATTCTGAAGTTCATAATCAAACTCCTCTGGGGTTAGGCAAGAATCATGGAACAAGTCAACGGCCGAACAACGGGAGGACGCTAGCATGCCCCCCAGATTCTCTAGTAGCGCTCTCTGGGCGGGTGTCGGTCTAATCGCCGTATCTGTATACTTCTTCCTAGCAGCCATCAGCCTCATCAGCCCGCCTGCGACGGAGGTCGTAGCCTCCCTCCTCTCCGCAGTCATCGGATTCGTGATGCTTTCGGCTGGCACCAGCCTCATCCGGACCTACGTGATCAGCCGCGTCGCAGAACAAGACCAGACTAAGAAGACATAGAAAAGTTCTCTCATTTGATTGCTCGGCCGGGCAAGTAGAGCGATAATGATCTCACCCGAGCGGGAGACCTCTCGCGGCCAGCCGGAGAAACCTTCCCTTCCGACAAGGCCGGTTAGGATTGCGCATTGACCCAGGTCTGCATCTTTTCCTCAATGAGGTCGAGAGGTAATGCGCCGTCGGCGAGTAACTCGTCATGGAACGCGCGAATATCGAATTTCTCGCCTAGCATTCTTTCTGCCCTGGATCGTAGCTCGAATATCTTCAGTTGCCCAATTTTGTAAGCCAACGCCTGTCCGGGCAGAACAATGTACCTTTCAACCTCCACGATAATGTCCTCTTTTGACATGGCGGTGTTCTCTTCGAGAAACTTGATGGCCTGTTCACGTGTCCATTTCAACGCATGAAGTCCTGTATCTACCACAAGCCGTGCCGCTCGAAATGCATCCGCTTCGAGACGGCCAAAATCTGAGTACGGATCCTTGTAGAGGCCCAGCTCTTTCGGTATCGCCTCCGCATAGAGACCCCATCCTTCAATGAACGCGGTATAACCAGGCCAGACGTAGCCGCCGTTCCGACGAAACTCGGGTAGGCCTCTCAGTTCCTGTTGTAGTGCTATCTGGAAGTGGTGTCCTGGGACAGCCTCGTGATAGGCGATCGCTTCCATCTGAAACGTTAGTCGAGTCTCCGGCTTGTACGTGTTCGCATAGAAATAGGCTGGGCGTGTGCCATCATCTGTTGCCTGATAGTAGTGGGCCACAGGGGCTTCCTTTGCTCTGAATGACTCTATCTCTTTTACCTCGCACTTAGCTGACGGAATCCTACCGAAGAGATGGGCAACGCGCGAGTCTATGTCGTTGAGGAATTGACGGTAGCCGGACAATATTGACTCTGCACCAGTATTCTGGAACTTTGGCTCGCTGCGTAGATACTTCGAAAAGGCTTGGAGATCTCCGTCGAATCCCACCTGGCGCATTATCAATTTCATCTCCTGCTGGATCTTAGACAATTCCTTCAATCCTAGGTCGTGGATCTGTTCTGGCGTCAGATCGGTTGTAGTGTAACTCTGGACAAGGAATCTGTACCAGGCGTCACCATTGGGCAGTGCCCAGTATCCTACCTCCTCTAACGACATCGGCAGGTACTGCTTCTCGAGATACTCGAGCAGCTTCCGATAAGAGGGCAGAACCCCCTCGACGATAGTATTCTTGATGATTCCTGACAACCGATCTTTGTCATTCTCAGAGAAGCTTTCCGGGAATCGCTTAGCCGGCCCGTAAAGTGGGCTCGACTCTGGAGTTGAGATGACCTGTATTCGGATCTGGGAGAGCACCGCTTCCACAGCCACTCTCGGCAGGAGAATCCCCGAACGGACGCCGTCTTCAAGTCTGGAGATCGTCCGGTCGACCTGTGCCGGAAATGCTCCTATACGTTTCACATAATTCTCATAGTCAACTACGGTTGAGAAACGTGTGAAGGCAGTTAGCTGGGGAAGATCGATATGAGGTCCCGCAAGCTGGTTCAACGGCAACAGATTAGGACGGAAGCGGGCGACACCGATCCTCTGGATCAGCTCTCTTGAGAAGAGGTCGTAGTTGATCCGGTCCTTAGCGGATAATGACTCCTTCGAAATACCACTAACTCGTCCAAGAAGATCTTCGGCTCTGGATGTCCACTTGTCATACGCCTCCTGGGACAAGTCTTCAAGCTTGTCATCGTATCTATGATCTCCAAGGTATGTGGCAAAAGAAGGCCATGACTCTAGAACAAAATCCCAGTATTCCCTAAACAGAGAATCAAGACTCGACACTTGGGGTAAGATTTCAACTTGGGAGGTCATCGGTACCAAGAAGGTCGAGCTAGGATCTAGGATAAAAGAGTGAATTTCGTCTTAGGTCGCTTGCCGTAGAGAACCTTGTCGTGGTCCACCGACCACTGGGTCTTCTTTCCAGGTTTGGAGGCCCGCCCTATGTTCCTGAATATTGGATTATCCGGGTAGACCCTGTCGTCCAGCACCAGCCGCTTGGCAGCCAAGCGCAACGCTTCCTTCACAGCGAGCTTGTGCTCCTCCGCATACCGTGCCAGTAGCTGGTACTCAGTCTCATTCAGCTGTGTTTTAGCCATCTTCAATGTCCATCAAACACGCTCAATGAAGCATCGTCCAATAATAAACAGTCGGGTTTCTGCCAATCCCCATGGTCCCGAGTACCTGCAAGGGGATCTTAGAACTATGGCAGGCTCAGGCAATCGCCTTGCGTAGCAGGACCTCGCCTGGAACGACTGTCATTATTCTGTACATGTTGAGCGTGTGAAGACTCCCGTGTAACTTGGAAAGTTCGCCGAAGCTTGTCCGTGTGAATCCTTCTGATGTGAAGAGTGCTTCAGAGGGTTTGTTGTCCTCTTCTACGCTAGCAAGCACTTCCTCCACCTTGGAGGCCTTGAAGAGACGCAGGGCGTCTGCCAGGAGCTGTTTCGCGATGCGTTTCTTTCTGTGGGCCTTTGCCACGGCGATGTAGTAGACATAGCCGACGCTCCCCTCCAGCGTTTTCAACATGACCAAGCCGACAGGCTTGCCTGATGACATGGCAGCTCTAACGACTTCTACGTCCCGAAGGGTCCTTTTGGAATGCATTAGGTACCATCCTTCGAAGCTCTCCTCAAGTATCCATTCCAGGCTCGCCCTCTTCCGGGCGGGGACGTCCACGATTGTGATATCTTCCAGTGTCGTCATAGGCGGAATACTCGCTTCGCGTTGCGCGAGAGTATCTTCTCCTTGTCGCGTTCGTCAATGTCCAGCATCCTCACCAGTGCCAGTGTTTCGGAGTGTTTCGTCACCGGGTAGTCGGTTCCGAAGAGGACCTTCTCAGCGCCCCCAGCATAGTAGATGGCTTCGCTGATCTTCCGGGCAAGCCACCCTGCATACTTCACGGCGTATGGGGTAGGCGTGGATAGTCCGGAGATGTCTGTGTAGACGTTCGGGTGCTTGTAGATGAGCTCGGCGACATCCATGAACCATGGATTGCCAAAGTGGCAGAGGATCATGGTCAGCTCCTCCCTCTTGTTGGCCAGCCCGTCCAGCGTCAGCGGGTGGGAGCGGACGAGGTCACCATTGCTGAACGCCGTGTCCCCGGTATGGAAGAGCACAGGGAGCTTCGCCGACTCGGCATAGTCGTAGAGCCTGTCATAGACAGGGCTCTCCGCTGACGCGTTGACGTAGCCTAGTCGGATCTTGAAGGCCCTCACCTCTCTCCTGTTCTCCTCAACGAGCTTGACGACCGCCTTCACCTGTTTGGCAGTGGGCTCGACCGTGATGACGGGCGCGAGCATCCCGCCGCTCCTCCTGCATAGTCTGATGATTTCCTCGTTTGGCAGGGGAACGGCTCCTTTCAAGGGCGGGCTAAGCAGCAACCCACGACCAATTTTGTACCTCCGCATCGTGTCAAGCAGCTCGTCCATGGTGTACATCAGGCCGTTCATTCGCGCGAAGCGGTTGAGGGCGTCGTCTCGACGTTCAGACAAGTGCACGTGCGCGTCGACTATCTCTCGCAACAATCTCACACGCCGCGTCTGAATCTGACGACACTTTTGGACAGGAAGCAGTAGCCGTGCTGCCCAGACCTAGGTCTCGCTACTCTTCTGCATTGGGCAGTTGCTCGGGAGCTAGAAGTTTTCGCTTGCTCCTGTTCCGTCTAGTCTCCTCGTATCGAGACTCTACCCAGCCAACCACTTTCTCCTGGGTCATCTTCTCTGCTTCCAGCTGTTTGTCCATGTTCTCCGCGACTACTCGGAGAAACATTTCAGGGTTGACCGGTTTGATGATGTACGCGTCCGCTTGCAGGTTCACAGAATCAACTGCGTTCTCCAAGGACGGATACCCGGTGATCATGATCTTTCTGGCCCGGGGAAGAATCTCGTGGACCCGAGCTAACAAGTCTGTTCCCTCGACATCCCGTAGCTTGATGTCAATAATCGCCAGATTGTATGGGTGAGCCTTGCACTTCTCGACTGCTTCAACGCCGGTCGCGACGGTATCGACTTTGTAGCCCTCCGGCTCCAGAATATCCTTGAAACTTTTCAGGATTCCCTGGTCATCGTCGACGATGAGGATGCTCTTTGTTACCATGACAGAGCTCACCTCCGAAGGTCGAGGGGGATCTCGACCGTGAACGTCGTCCCCTCTCCCAATTTGGAAGTCACCTTGATTTCGCCGCGATGCGATTCAACCAGGCGCCTCGTAACCGCTAGGCCGAGCCCCACGCCCTTCTCCTTGGTGGTGAATAGTGGGCTGAAGATCTTGGCTTTGACATCCTCGGAAATGCCCTTCCCGGTGTCCTGAAAGCTCACCGTCGCGAGCTTCTCGCTCCTCCAAGCCTTTATTCTCAGCTTCCCACCGTCAGGCATTGCCTGTAGGGCATTGGTGACTATGTTGGTGAAGGCTCGGCGGAGCAAGCTGGGATCAACGTTCAGTTTCGGAAGGTCCGGCTCGACGGTGGAGGAAACTTCCACGGCCTTGGATATCGAGATTGAGGAGAGCGTCTCGTTGATCAGCGTCTGCATGTCATATTCGACGAACGTCGGCTTCGTCTGTCTCGCGTAGTCCTGAAGATCGGAGACGATCTTGTTCATGAAGTCCGCTTGTTCGCGGATCGTATCAAGCGCTCTTTCAAGGCGGAGATGTCTCTCCGTAGGCGATACTTCATCCATTTTCATACTCTCCTTCGCCAGATGGATCGTGTTGATTATGGTCTGTAGCGGGTTGCGGAGGTCGTGACCCACCATCCCCGCTGTCTCGCCAATCGCCGCCATACGGGTCGTGTTGCTCAGCATCATGGTTCTCTCCTCAACTAGATCCTCAAGGTGTTCCGACCTGGCCCGGAGCTCCTCCTCGACCTGCTTTATCCGGTCGATATCGACGAAGGCCAGCACCGCTCCCTCGATCTTGTTATCCGCGGTCCGGTACGGTCTTATTCGGACCAGAAACCAGCGCCCGTGTGGACCCCTGACCTCTAGCTCCTTGTCGACGTCTTGGGCAACCACCTCTTCTATTGTCCCTTTGAGATCCGGTGTCTGTAGATCAAGGTTGATGTCGAAGATGGATCTGCCCAGATCGCTAGCTTTCAGGTTGAAGAGTTTCTCTGAAAGCGGGCCCCAACTCCGTAGTCGCAGGTCGCTTCCCATCATGAGGATTGGCACGTTCGCGCCAGCGTTGAGATTTGTCATGTCATTGTGGGCCTGTGTTAGTTCTAGGTTTCTGTTTTGAAGCTCCTCGTTAACTGTAGTCAGCTCTTCATTAGTCGACTGCAGCTCCTCCTTGGCCGTTTCAAGCTCCTCGTTGGTGCTCTGCAACTCCTCGTTGCTAGACTGTATCTCCTCGTTAGCAGCCTTTAGCTCCTCATTCGCCGCCTCTTTATCCTCAATGATCGATTGGAGGTAGTCCTTGGTGGCAGAGAGTTCCTGCTGGAGCCGGACGATCTTGAGATCCTCAGTCCTCCGCTCCTTTCCACTCTTCCCTCCTCGGACTCTCCCCAGCGATATTGAGGGAGCAGTGTTTGGCAAGGCTTCCTCGAACGCCACTAGAAAACAGGGATAGCCCGTATGGGTCTTCAGGGGCACCACCTCTAGGTTCACATCCAGATACTTCCCATCGGATCTGATCTCGATGGCATCTCTCCTAACAGTCTCGCCGCTCTTCTTTGCCTTGTCTAGAGCAAGCCTGAGATCAGTCATCAATCCCTGTCGAGCCATCTTCAAAATGTTGAGACTGGCCTTTCCTGGAGCGGGCTCGAGAAAGGCGCCTGTGCGTCCTCGAAACTGGACGATCTCCAGGTCACCGTTCACGATTGCGCTAGCCGGCGAATACCTTGTCAGCAGGATCCGGTCCGCTTCCTTGAAAATTTCCTGTTCCGGAGCCCGACTCTCAGCCTGCCTGCTGGCCCCAGGCTCGTCAACCTGCTCATCACGTGCAGCAATGTACCTTGATGAGAAGTCGAGGGGAGTGCGGGTGGCTACTGGTTTCTTGGAATAGATCTTCAAGCGTTTGTTAGCCAATTTGAAGATGTTGTCGAATTCGCCTACGGTCTCGAAGTCTCCCAAGACTAGGAAGCCTGTAGGTTTGAGGGAGTAGTGAAATATTGGGAGGAGCTTCCTCTGCAGTGCGAGCCCGAGATAGATCAGCAGGTTCCGGCAGACGATGAGGTCAAGCTTCGAGAATGGCGGGTCCGCTGTCACGTCCTGTTTGGCGAAGACGCACATCCTCCGAATTGGCTTGCTTACCTGGATTGAGCCATTTGTCGGGACGAAAAAGCGTTGCAGGCGTTCGGCCGATATCGAGGCTGATGCGGCGTAAACGCCCTGACGAGCCTTCTCTAACACGGCCTCGTTAACATCGGTGGCAAATATCTGGATCGACGGGTGGACCCGGGAGCGGTCAAGATACTCCACCAGACAGATGGCTAGCGAGTAAACCTCTTCACCGGTCGAGCAGCCTGGAACCCATACTCTGATGGCATCATCAGCCGACCGGTTCTTGAGAATGCTGGGAAATATCTCATGCTTCAACGCTTCGAAGGTTTCAGGCTCACGGAAGAACCCGGTCACGCTAATCAGAATGTCCTGGAACAGGGAACCGAGTTCGCCCGGGTTTGTCTGCAGATAGTTCAGGTAGTCTTCCATCTTCTCCGTCTTGAGGATCAGCATTCGTCTCAGGATTCGTCTCTTTATGGTCGCGTGTTTGTAGTCTGCAAAATCGACCCTGGTCGCCTTTCTCAGCAGACCGAAGATCTTTTCGAGGTCGCTCTGCGGCAGCAGATTCTCCGCCCCTTCAGTCTC
>Ga0209235_1000022_pt1 | contig 53181 bp, 50 predicted proteins | sample GraSoi013_1_20cm_4_FD_185817 | JGI IMG/M metagenome (GOLD analysis project Ga0209235, IMG submission 185817) | Grasslands soil microbial communities from the Angelo Coastal Reserve, California, USA - Sample 09_25_2013_1_20cm (SPAdes) (version 2) | ecosystem: Environmental > Terrestrial > Soil >... | reverse complement strand
AGGCGGCCAAGTCCAGTTGACAAGGTAATTTGTGCCAGCGGCCTAAGCTGCCTTCGGCGGCCGCGAGCCGCGCCGGCCGAAGGCCGGTTAGCGGCTACTCTTGAGCGCAAACACTCGCAGGCAGGTCATGAAATGTGTTCTAGGCAGGCACCTTCCTCGGGGCGGGGACCGGTTCGAGGGCGAGGGGCGTCTGCACCATGCCCAGCCGGCCCGCGGTGTCCAGCGCGCTCGCGGAAGGGAAGCGGAGGATGAACTCGGTCCCTTCACCAACCCGGCTCTGCACCTCGATGGTGCCGCCGTGCCCTTTCACGATGCGCTGCGAGATCGCCAGCCCGAGACCGGTGCCCTTGGTCTTGGTCGTGTAGAAGGGGATGAAGATGCGGTCGAGGGCTTCTTCCGGAATGCCCGCGCCGGTGTCCGCGAATCGGACCTCGATCTGATCGGCCGAGTACCGAGGGGTATGCTCGGAGAGTCCCAGCTCGATCGGCGCGTGCGGCCTTCGCGTGCGGACGGTCAGGCGGCCCCCGTCCGGCATCGCCTGGACGGCGTTCAGCGCCAGATTGATGAACACCTGCTTGATCTGCTCCGCGTCGGCGTGGATCGGGGGCAGGTCGGGAGTCAGATCCAGCTCCAGGACCACGTTCGGGGGCATGCTGCTCTCGATCAGCTTCATCGTCTTCCAGAGCACGTCGTTCAGGTCGGTGCTCTGGAACTTGCCCGAGGCGGCGTTCGGGAACGGCCGCGAGTAGTCGAGGAACTGCGCCACCACGCCGTCGAGGCGGTTCACCTCCTCGACGATGATTTGTAAGATCTCGCCGTCTGCCCCCTGCAGCTGCGCCGGATCCAGATATTGCGCTGCCCCCTTGATGGCGCCGAGGGGATTGCGGATCTCGTGCGCCAGTCCGGCGGCCATCTCGCCGAGCGCGGCGAGGCGATCGCGCTCCTTCATCTTCTCGTAGAGCCGGCTGTTCTCGATGGTGATCGCTGCCTGCTCGCCGATATCCAGCATCGTCGCCAGCTCGTCGGAGGCGAAGGCCTCCGGGACCCGGTCGTCGAGCATGCAGAGAAAGCCGACCACCCGCTGCGAGGCGATGAGCGGAATGGTCACCCCCGCGCGCATCGCCGCCATCGCCGTGCCGATCTCCGAGAGGCGCGCGCGCTCCTCGGACAGCGCGCTGGATTCAGTCTCCGACTCCGGCAGGAGCTGGCGCAGCTCGGCGAGACGCCGCTCGACCAGCTCCACCAGCTGCGCCTTCTGGCCGGCCTGGGCGCTCTGGACCAGCGCGCGCACCGTGGCCGCGTCGATGTACGGCGTCGGCGCCGGCCCGCGGTAGTCCAGCCGGCGAAAACCGAGGCCGTCGTCGGCCAGCAGGTAGATCGACGCGTGCGTCACCCGCCTGGTCTCGTAGAACCCGTCGAGGACCACCTGGGCCAGCTCGCGGACGTCGATGATGCCGGCCATCCGCTGGCGCAGCGCCGCGAGCGCCTGCACGAACTGGAACCGCTCGGCGAAGAAGATGGAGAGCACCTTCTCTTCCACCTTCGTCTTCAACGGCTCGAAGAGGATGAGGATGACGAAGGACGCCACCATCGAGTTGAAGAGGAACAACCCCGTGGTGCCCGTCCAGCGCACGAGCACGCCGTAGATCAGGGTGAGCACCACGCCGACGGACGCCAGCACGACGATCTTCCCCAGGAGCTCGTTGAGATCGAGCAGGCGGTGCCGCTGGATGGTCTGGGACAGGAAGTACAGGTAGATGGTCATCGCCACGTTGGCGAACGGAGGCGACGGCCAACCGGCGAGGCGGATGAGGAGCTCGCCGAAGGTGAGCCCGACGCAGAGCGCGGCCCCGACCCACAGGTAGAACATTCGCGCCCGCTCGGTGCGCGACGCTGCCCGCCGCATCCGGGCGTACAGGAGCTGGACGAACACCGCCCCGGAAGCCGTGACGCGCGCCGCCGGCATCAGCGCGAGCGGCGAGACCGCCACCGCCACGGTGGCCAGCGCCGTAGCCGTGGCGAAACGACGCAAGCCGACGACCCGGCCAGCGGATTCCCCTTGAAATTCAATGATGAAGCCGAGAACGGCGACCGGAATGAACCCGGCGGCTCCCACCGATACGCGCAGGGGCCACGTCCGGGTGGTGCCGAAGATGCCGTAGAGGAAGTCACCGATCTGGTAGGCTAGGAGCGCGAAATTGAGCAGCGCGAAAGCGGTCCACAGGCGCGTCCGCCCGGGGCGCAGCAACATGGCGAGCGCAAGCGCCAGGCAGACGATCGCCGCAAGCAACGCGCTCTGTGTCCTGGCATCCACCGTAGCGGAGGGTAACACGGTGGAGCGTCAGGGAACTGCCCGGAATGACGGATGTCCCTCCACCGGTTCGGCGACTGGACGGCAGCGCCCACCAATGCCAGATTGCACCGAGCGACCGAGCCCTCGATGACCCCCCGCCTTCTCAGCTTCGCCGCCGTGGCGCTGTGCGTCGCGTGGGTTCCCGCGCCACCGGATCCGCTCGCCGCGGACCCTGACGTGGAGGCCGTGGAGCGCGGCCCGGCCATCGGCGAAGCCGAACTGGCTCCGTATTTCACCACTTCCGCGCTGAAGTCTGCCTTGAGCGAGCTGCAGGCGGGGCGGGCGGCGAACGCCTTGCGATTTCTTCCCCGCAGGCCGGCGGATGCGCCGACCCGGTGGCTCAAGGCGCTGGCTCTGAAGGCGGCAGACCACCCGAAAGCGGCGCGGGCGCTGTTCGAGCAGCTCGCGATGGAGGGCGGTCCGCTGGCGGATCGCGCCCTGCACATGGCGGCGCTCTGCGCCATCGACCAAGGGTCGGCAGGGGCGGCGGAGAGGCTGCTCGCGCAGGTGTCGCTGCGATACGTCGACGCAGACCAGATACTCCTCGAGCGCGCGCGCCAGACGATGGATCGGCGCGTCGCCGGGCCCCGCACTGCCGCGCGGGTCGAGGAGATCCTCCAGCCGATCGTGGGCGGGCAGGTCCGGGCGGACATCGCCGCGGCCCACCTGATCGCGGGCGACGCGCAGCTCGCCGCGGGAGCGAAGGAGAAGGCGCGCAGCCACTGGCGCGCAGCCTGGATCGAGCACCCGCTGTCGCCCGCCGCCGATACGGCGCGCGATCGGGAACGGCAGCTCGGTCCCGGCGGGCACATCGCGCAGATCCTGCTGGTGCGGCGGGCGGAGATGCTGCTCGATGCCCATCGCAACCGCGAGGCGCTGGACCAGCTTGCCCGCATCATGGTCCCGTCCCTCTGCCTCGGGGGATGTCCCGGCGACCGGAGCGCGGGCGGCTTCTTGAAGGCAGCTCTGGGAGCGCTGGGCGCGTACCCCGAGCAGCACCAGCCGACGCCCGAGGACGTCGACCTCACGCCGGCGGAACCGGGCGATCCGCTGGCCTGTCGGGTGAAGCTCGACGAGGGGCGGGCGTTCCGCAAGGAGCGCGAATATTCGCGCGCGCGCGCTGCGCTCGCCCAGGTCGTGCTCCGCTGCGCGGAGCCGGACGTGCGATCGCGGGCGCTGTACGTGCTGGCGCAGCTTGAGACCATCAGCGGCAGGCCGACGGCGGGTCCATTGTGGGAGGCCCTGGCCCGCAAGTATCCGCAGTCGACGCTCGCCGACGACGCCGTCTACAACCAGGCGGTCGCGGCCCGCCGCAATGGCGAGATCGACAAGGAGCGAGCGCTGCTCCGCGACCTGGTCGATCGGTTTCCGGGCAGCGACCTGCGCAGCGACGCCCTCTTCAGGCTCTTCTGGTCGCAGTGGAGCGATGGAAAGCCGCGGGAAGGGCTCGTCTGGCTGGACCAGCTCGCCGCCAGCCCCGATTCGGACGGCTACGAAGAGGAGCGGGCGCGGTACTGGCGCGCGCGGGCGCTGCTCGAGCCGGTGGAGGGGGAGAGCGAGCTCGCGAGCGCCGCTGCGCGCGAGGTCGCCCGCACCGACCTGGCCTGGCTCGTGGAGGGCCGACCCCTCACGTACTACGGCCTGCTCGCGCACGGCCGGTTCGCGGAGCTCGACCCGGAGCGGACGCAGGCCATCGAGCAGTCCCAGGATCGCCTCGTGCAGACGCCGGCGCCGCGCACCCTACACGCGGGCGCGCTGGGGCGCGACCCGCACCTCCTTGCGGCCATCGAGCTGCTCCGCCTCGGCCTGAAGACTGAAGCCGCGCGCGAGATCTCCGCGGTAGATCGGTCCGCGGCCCGCTCCGGCGGCGAGGCGGGACACGAGCCGCTCACCTTGATCGCCGAGCTGTACTCGCGGGCGGGAGATCTGCGCAGCGCGCACGCCATCGTCCGCACCGAGCTGCGCAGCCTGCTGCGCCGGCCGGCAACAGCCCTGGCACTGCGGGCGGCCGCGCTGGCGTACCCGCTGGCTTTCCGCGAGCAGATCGCCCGCGTTTCGCAGGGAGCTGCCGTGCCCCCCGACCTGCTGCAGGCCCTGATGCGCGAGGAGAGCGCGCTCGATCCGCGCGCACTCTCGCCGACCGGAGCGCTCGGGCTCACCCAGGTGATGCCGTCGACGGCCCGGATGCTCGCGCGCAAACTCCGGCTGCAAGGCTATCAGACGGCCCGGCTGCTCGAGCCTGACATGAACATCCGCATCGGCGGGACCTACCTGGGCGAGCTGTACGCGCGCTTCCAGCATCCGGCGCTGGCGCTGGCGTCCTACAACGCAGGCCCGGGCGCGGTCGCCGGATGGCTCAAGATCCGCGGGTCGCTGCCCCTGGACGCGTTCGTCGAGGAGATTCCGCTGGACGAGACGCGCGGGTACGTGAAGCGCTGCCTGCGTAGCTTCGCCGCGTACCAGTTCCTCTACTCGAATGGCCGCATGCCGGCGCTCGGACAGACGCTGGCGGCGAGGTAGCTCTCATCTTCCTTCGCTCGCGGCGAGCACGCGAAGCAGGTTCTCGCCGAGCACCTTGCGGATGTTCCGCGGGGTCCAACCCCGCGCGCGCAGGGCTGCCGTGATCGCAGGGTACTTCGAGGCGTCCTCCAGCCCGACCGGCATCATCGGGGCATCGTCGAAATCGCTGCCCAGGCAGACGTGGTCGTTCCCGGCGACCCGGGCGACATGCTCGATGTGGTCGACGAGCGTGTCCAGCCGCACCTCGGGAAGGTTCTCGCGCCGGTAGAGCTCCATCTTCTCGGAGGCGAGCATTCCCTTGGTCTTCTGCAGCAGGGCCTGGGTCGCGCGGCGGAACCGGTCGTCGAGGAACGTGCGAGAGAAATCGACGCACACCGCTCCGCCATTGCGCGCCACGGCCTGCAGCATCTCGTCGCTCGCGTTGCGCGGATGGTTCGAGAGCGCCCGCGCCGCGGAATGCGTGAGAAGGATCGGCCTCGTCGCCGCGGCGATCACGTCCCAGAAGAGCGCGTCGCTCCCGTGGGAGAGGTCGGCGACGATGCCGAGGCGCTCCATCTCGGAGAGGACGCGCTTTCCGAACGGGGTGAGCCCCGTCTTCGCGTCCTCGGCCGTGGAGCCGCCGATGGGGCTCGAGGACGACCATGCCAGCGTGAGAGAGCGCACCCCGCGGTCGGCGAACGCCTTGAGGTGCGCGAGCTGCTCCTCCTCCGTCCCCGGCAGGAGCAGATGGCCGCCTTCGACGGCGAGGAGCATCGAGGTGGCGCCCTTGTCCGCGTTGTCGGGCACCTCGTCCGCGTTGCGCGCGATCTGCAGGGCACCTCCGCTCTTGCGGGCAACCTGCTGCAGCAGATCGATCTGGCGCATGGCCGTCGGGAAGAACTGGGTGAGGTCGACCGATTCCGGATGCACGGCGATGGCGAACACCTCGGCGTCCACGCCTCCTTCCTGCAGGCGCGGCAGATCCACGTGGTGCGTGGTGTGGCGCGAGAGGAGGTCGTAGCCCTCGTAGAACATCGCCTGGGCGATGTCGCAGTGCGCATCGACGACGACGGCGTCGAGATGGAGCCGCCGGTCGTCGGCAGTGATCCCGGTACCTTTGCCCGAGGCACAGGCCAGACAGAGCAGGACGAGCGTGGTTCGCCGCATGCGCACACCCTTGCAGAGATTTGGCAGGGAGAGGAACCGAGTTTAGTCTTTCGCGTGTGAACGAACGTTTGCGCAGCCTGCCCTCCGTCGACGAGGTCCTGGCCCGACCCGCGGTTCGCGCGCTGGCGGAGCGGGTGGGACGGGCCGCGGCCAAGGCTGCCGTCCGCGCCGCCATCGCCGAATCGCGGGCGAGGCTGCAGAGCGGCGACGACCTCGATGACGAGCCGGTGCCCGATGCGCGCGTGCTGGAGCTCGGCGCATCCGAGGCGAAGCCACGCCTGCGCCGGGTGATCAACGCCACTGGCGTGGTGCTGCACACCAATCTCGGTCGGGCACCCCTCCACGCGGAGGCCGTTCGCCGGGTGGCGGAGATCGCCTCCGGGTACTCGAATCTGGAGATCGACCTGGGCACCGGCCGCCGCGGTCAGCGCAGCGCGCACCTGGAGCCGGTGCTTCGCGAGCTCTTCGGGGCGGAGGCGGCGCACGTGGTCAACAACTGCGCCGGCGCCACGATGCTGGCGCTCGCGGCCTTGGGCAAGGGCGGGGCGGCGATCGTCAGCCGCGGCGAGCTGGTCGAGATCGGCGGGGGATTCCGCGTGCCGGAGATCCTCGCGCAATCGGGATGCCGCTTGATCGAGGTCGGCACCACCAATCGCACCCGCGCCGGCGACTACGCCGCGGCGCTGGAGGCGAATCCGGAGGCGATGATCCTCCGGGTGCACCGGTCGAACTTCGCGCTGGTCGGTTTCACGGAAGCGCCATCCATGGGCGAGCTGGCAGCGCTCGCCCGAGAGAAGAAGGCGCTCCTGCTCCACGATCTCGGGAGCGGCGCCCTCGATGCAGCGCTCGGCGAATTCACCGCGTCCCAGAGCCTGAAGGAAGGCACGGATTTGGTGCTCGTCTCGGGCGACAAGCTTCTCGGCGGCCCGCAAGCGGGCATCATGCTCGGGCGGCGCGAGATGGTCGAGCGCTGCCGCAAGCACCCGTTGAGCCGGGCCTTGCGGGCCGATCGCATGCTGCTCGCCGCGCTGGAAGCGACGTTGCGGCTGTACCGCGACGGCCGGGCCGACGAGCTTCCCGCGCTGCAGGCTCTAAAGGCATCGCCTTCGGAGCTGCGCCAGCGCGCGACGCGCGCCGCGCTGCTACTCCAGGAAAAGGGGATCGCCTGCACCGTCGTTGAATCCGAGGGACAGGTGGGCGGGGGCTCGCTTCCGCTGCGGAAGCTCGAGGGCGCCGGGATCGCGCTCGCAGATGTCCCGGGCCCCCTGCTCGCTGCGCTCCGCGCCGGCGACCCGCCCGTCATCGCGCTAGTCCGCGACGGCCGGGTCGTGCTCGACGTCCGATGCGTGTCCGATGTCGCAGAGCTCGCCGATGCGGTCGCGGAAGCGGCCGTGCGTGCAACCGCGCAGAAAGACGATAAACTAGCTTTGGCCGCTGAGGGCGGCCCGGGGCCCGCGCAGAGTACTGGTGACCCGCTGGATCTGGAGGTGTGATTGCTTTCGACGAGCGTTCTGGTCCTCAACCGCCTTTACCAGCCCGTGCACGTCACATCCGTGCGCCGGGCGCTGATCCTTCTCTACCGCGGTGCGGCAAAGGCGGTGGACGAGCAGTACCAGACGTTCGATTTCGAGAGCTGGGCCGAGCTGGCCGCCGCTGTCCATGAAGAGTCCATCGGCACCACGCGCAAGCGGATCCGCATTCCCCGGGTGATCCTTCTACAGGCTTATGACCACCTGCCCCGCGCGCGCGTGCGCTTCAGCCGCCTGAACATCTACGCGCGCGATCGCAACACGTGCCAGTACTGCGGGCGCAGGCCGGCGCGCGCCGAGCTGAACCTCGATCACGTGATCCCGCGCAGCAGGGGAGGCGTGACGAATTGGGAAAACGTGGTCTGCTCCTGCGTGCCGTGTAATCTCAAGAAGGGCGGACGCACACCCGACGAGGCGCGCATGAGGCTCCTGCGCCATCCGATCCGCCCGCGCTGGACGCCCTTCTTCCGCGGACCGCCCCGCACCGGCGCCTTCTACCAGCAATGGCTGCCGTTCCTCTCGCTGACCGACATGGCGTACTGGAACACAGAACTTCAGGAAAACGACGGGTAGGGTAGATTCCTCCCATGGCCGCCCTGATCGACACTCCCGAGGCCGCGAACCGTCTCGCCCGGGCCATCGCCTCCGACCTCTCGCTCTACAACGAGGCGAAGATCAAGGAAGGCATCGAGAACGACACCTTCTTCTCCGTCCTGCGGGAGGAGATCGCGGAAGGGCGCGCGCACTACGAGAGCCGGGTTGATCCGAAGCTGCGCGGCAGCACGAACTTCTTCGACCGGGCGTTGGTGGACGTGATCCTCGCGCGCAAGGGACACATCAAGTCGAAGATCTGGTGACGCCGCGCGGACGGCCTTCGCGCAAGCAGCGCGAGCGCGATCGGCAGAAGCGGCCGCCGCCGGCCATCGCGGAAGAGCGCAGCTTCGAAGCGGCGCGCGGCGGCGAGCGGCTCGACAAGCTCGCCGCGTCGCAGTTTCCGGACCTCTCCCGCGCGCGGGTGCAGCAGCTCATCGCCGCGGGCCTGGTGGACGTGGATGGGAGGCCAGCAGCGGCGGCCGATCGGCCGCGCGCCGGCGCCGTGGTGCGCGTGCGGCTGCCGGAGATCGCGCCGCCCCGGCTCGACCCGGTCCGCCTCGACCTGCCGGTGCTCTACGACGACGAGCACCTGGTGGTGATCGACAAGCCCGCAGGCCTCGCCGTCCATCCCGGCGCGGGCGGCGAGGGGACGACCATCGTGCACGGGCTCCTCCATCAAGTCCGCGATCTGCGCGGCGTCGGCGGCGAGCTGCGCCCGGGAATCGTGCACCGGCTGGACAAGGACACCTCGGGTTGCCTGGTGGTGGCGAAGACGGAACCCGTGCTCCGCGCGCTGCAGGCGGCGTTCAAGGCTCGCGACGTGGAGAAGCGCTATCGGGCGCTGGTGCACGGATCTCCGCCCGATCGCGGCGAGCTGGACACGCTCTACGGCCGGCACCCCGTCGACCGGAAGCGGTTCTCCTCGCGCGTGCGAGCAGGCAAACGCGCGGTCACCCGTTTTTCAATTCTCGCGCGGGCGCAAGGGGCAGCGTTTCTCGACGTCGAGCTGCTCACCGGACGCACCCATCAGATCCGGGCGCACCTCGCAGACCGCGGCTGGCCACTCTTCTGCGACGCGCTCTACGGCGCGACGCGCCGCGAGGGTCCGGCGGCGCCGCCCGCCATCCGCCGGGCCGCGGCGGCGCTCGGGCGGCAGGGGCTGCACGCGGCGCGGCTCGCGTTCACGCACCCGGTGACCGGGGCGCGCGTCGCCTGCGAGGCGCCGCTGCCGGCTGATCTGCGGGCGGCGCTGCGCGAGCTGGGATTACACTCGGCTGCGTGACGCTCGACGACCACCTCCCCGCGCTGCTCGCGCGCGCGCGAGCGCTGCTGCGCCTGCCCGGCGGTCCGCCGGCGGATCTCGCCGCGGCCGAGATCCGGCCCGCGGCGCGCGCGGTGCTCGAGCTGCACGAAGGGCTCGTCGGAGATCGCGCGCTGGCGCGCCCTGCCACATACGCGGGCCGGCACCTGGGCGCGTATCTGCTCTGGTGGTGGCCGCAAACGTATGTCAAGACGAGGGCGACGCTGAGCATGGTCTCGTTGCCGCGCCGGCCACGCATTCTCGACGTCGGGTCCGGTCCCGCCCCTGCGGCGATCGCGGCGATCGACCTTCTCGGCGGAGAGGCGACCTGCTTCGACGCGAGTGAGCCAGCGCTCGCGGAAGCACGCGCGCTCGGGATCGAGCGCACGACCCGCGAGCTCCCTCTCGAGGTCTTCGATCTGACCCTCGCGGCCAACGTCCTCTCCGAGCTACCCGATCCTCTCGCACTCGTCCGGGGCCTGCAGGGCACGGTGGCGATCGTCGAGCCCGCGCTGCGCGAGACCGGGCGCGCCCTCCTCTCGCTCCGGGACGCGCTGCTGCGCGCGGGCTGGTCCGCGCTGGCGCCGTGCTTCACCCAGGCGCCGTGTCCCGCGCTCGCTTCGGCCAGGGACTGGTGCACCGCCGAGGTGCGCTGGAATCCTCCGCGACTCTTCCGCCAGCTCGCCCAGGCGACAGGGCTGCGCGCCGACGAGGTGCTCTCGTTCGCGCCGCTCGTCGTGGGACGCGCCGCTCCCCCGCTCGAGCGCGATCTGTGGCGGGTGGTCGGGGTGGCACCTGCCGAGAAAGGCAAGCAGCGGGTGTGGATCTGCGGTGCGGAGGGAAGGTTCCCGCTCGTTCGGCTCGATCGGGATCGCCGGCCGCACAATGCGGCCTTCGATCAGCTCCGCCGCGGCGATGGAGTGCGCGTGCAAGGGACTGAACGGCGCGGCGACGGGCTCCGTATCCCTCCGGACGGCAGGATAGAAAGGGCCTGAACGTTCGCGACGACGGACGGATGCGGGCGCGGCTCGCACGTGCTGCCGTCTGCGGATGGACCTGCCGAACAGACCCTGTTTGCTGGCATTTTGCCGGAGGGCGCCGCGCTTCGAGGAAGCCTTCCGTGCCGAGCTGCGCGCCCTCGGCGCGCCCTTGTTCGCGTTCGCGCCGGGAAGCGGAACCGTATTCGGCGCCGATGACGAACCGCGCGACATCGGCCCGCATCCGGAGCTGTGGCGCATCCACGGAGCGGGACGAGCGGCGCTGACCGTGGTGCTCCTCGACGAGAAGCAGCGCGTCCGATTGCGCCGGGATGCGCCGGAGGCGGAAGGCACGTTGCTGGCCGCCGTCCGCGAGGCGGGCCGCGCCGTCTGCGCTGCGCCGCGCGGGATCGGGCGACGCGAGCTCCTGCTGAACAGCCTTGCCGCCGCCCTCGGCGCGGCCGTCCTGCAGGCGTGCGCATCGGCGCGGCCGGTGGACGACCGGAAGGCGGTTTCAGGAGCGCCCGCGCTTCTCGAGGTATCGCTGGTCGTGAACGGTCAGCGACGCAGGCTGCAGGTCGAGCCGCGGCTCGTCCTGCTGGATGCGTTGCGGGAGAACCTCGGTCTCACGGGTGCGAAGAAGGGATGCGACATGGGACAGTGCGGCGCCTGCACCGTGATCGTCGACGGACAGCGGGTGAACTCCTGCCTGAAGCTGGTCGCGCAGCTCGAGGGCGCCCGCGTCACCACCATCGAAGGGTTGGTCCAGGGCGGACAGCTGCACCCGATGCAGGAAGCCTTCCTGCGCGAGGACGCGTTCCAGTGCGGCTACTGCACGCCGGGACAGATCCTTTCTGCGATCGCCCTGCTCCAGGAAGGCAAGCCGAGGGACGACGACGAGATCCGCGAGGGGATGTCCGGCAATCTCTGCCGGTGCGGCGCGTACCCGAACATCGTCGCCGCGATCCGCGGCGTCGCGGGGAGGGCCTGACATGCGCCTCTTCACCTTCCAGCGCGCCGCGAGCGTCGACGAGGCGATCGCCTCCGGCGCGGGCGCAGCCTTCCTCGCGGGAGGCACCAATCTCGTCGACCTGATGAAGATCGAGGTGCTCAACCCCGAGCGCGTGCTGGACGTCTCCCGGCTCGATCTGGCGAAGATCGAGCTGCGGGAGGGCGCCCTCCAGATCGGCGCCCTGGCATCCAACACCGCGGTGGCGGAGCATGGGGACGTGCGCCGCGCCGCGCCGGGCCTCTCCGAGGCGCTGCTCTCCGGAGCCTCGCCGCAACTGCGCAACGCGGCCACGGTCGGCGGCAACCTGCTGCAGCGGACGCGTTGCGCTTACTACCGGGACCTCGGGACGCGTTGCAACAAGCGCGAGGCGGGCTCGGGCTGCGACGCGCTCGACGGCTGGACGCGGATGCACGCCATCCTGGGCGTGAGCGACAAATGCATCGCGGCGCATCCTTCGGACATGTGCGTGGCGCTCTATGCGCTCGACGCGACCGTGCGCGTCCGGGGGCCAGCGGGCGAGCGGGAGATTCCGATCGGGGAGCTGCACCTGCTCCCGGGCGACCATCCCGAGCGGGAGTTTTCGCTCCAGCCCGCGGAGCTGATCACCGGCGTGCGCGTGCCGATCGATGCCCTCGCAGCCCGCTCGCGCTACGTGAAAGTGCGCGATCGCCAGTCGTATGCCTTCGCGCTCGCTTCCTGCGCGGCCGCCGTCCAGGTGGAGGGCGGGGCCGTCCAGGCGGCCCGCTTCGCCCTCGGAGGCGTGGGAACGAAGCCATGGCGGGTGCCGGAAGCGGAGCGCTCGATGCAGGGACGGCCCGCAACCCGCGAGACCTTCGCGCGCGCGGCGGAGATCGCGCTGCGTGGGGCAACGCCCCGCCGGGACAACGCCTTCAAGGTGGAGCTGGCGAAACGCACCGCCGTGCGCGGGCTCATGCTCTCCGCCGGAGCACTGTCATGAGCGACGAAATCGGAAGCCCTACCCGCGCAGGGACGGCAGGGCCAAGGTCACCGGCGAGGCCGTGTACTCGTACGAATGGCCCGTACCGGGCATCCTCTACGGCGTCCTGGTGACGAGCAACCTGGCCAAAGGCCGGATCACCGCCGTCGACAGCGCCGCCGCCGAGAAAGAGCCCGGGGTGATCGCGGTCCTCACTCCCTTCAACGCGATGAAGCTTCCCGGCGGCGCGAAGCCGGACACCGGCGACCGCGTCGTGCAGGTGTTCCAGGACGACCAGATCCTCTACAGCAACCAGCCCGTCGCGCTCGCGGTCGCCGATACCTTCGAGCGCGCACTGCACGCCGCCGCGCTGGTGCGGGTGAGCGCGCAGCCCTTGCCGTTCACGGTCCGGATGGCCGACGAGCTGCACGCCGCGTTCCCGCATGACATCCGCAACGCGGCTGGATCGCGGCCGGCCGACCAGCTGCGGGGCGACGTCGAGACGGCCCTCCGCCAGGCGGAGCACAAGGTGGAGGCGGTGTACGAGACGCCACCGGAGACGCACAACCCGCTCGAGCCGCACGCGACGCTCGCGGTCTGGAGCGGAGATCGGCTGACGGTCTACGACGCGACCCAAGGCATCTTCGGCGTGCGCAAGAAGCTGGCGAAAGCGTTCGCGCTTCCGCCCGGCAACGTGCGCGTCATCACGAAGTACGTCGGTGGAGGATTCGGCTGCAAGGGTTCGGCCTGGTCGCACGTGGTGATCGCGGCGCTCGCGGCGAAGCAGCTCGGCCGGCCGGTGAAGATCGCGCTCACCCGGCCGCAGATGTTCGGCATCGTCGGCGGCCGTCCGCAGACGCAACAAAAGATTTCGCTGGCCGCGGACAAGGACGGCAGGCTGATCGCGCTGCGCCACGAGAGCATCTCCACAACCTCGCGGTTCGACGATTTCATCGAGCCGGCGGCGCTGGTCTCGCGGCACCAGTACCAGTGCGAGAACGTGGAGACCAAGCACCGCCTGGTGCGTCTCGACATCGGCACCCCGACGTTCATGCGCGCGCCCGGCGAATCGAGCGGCAGCTTCGCCCTGGAGTCCGCGATCGACGAGCTGGCGCACGAGCTGGGCATCGATCCCGTCGATTTCCGCCTGAAGAACTACGCCGAGACCGACCCGACCGAGGGCAAGCCCTTCTCCAGCAAGTCGCTGCGCCGCTGCTACGAGCTGGGCGCGGAGCGTTTCGGATGGCAGAAGCGGACCCGCAGGCCGGAGCTGATGCTCCGGGCCGGAAAGCTCGTCGGAACCGGTATGGCGACGGCTTCGTACCCCGCGAACTACACCAAGGCGTCCGCGCTTGCGCGCATGAGGCCCGACGGGACGGTGCTGGTGCAGAGCGGCGCGGTGGACATCGGCGGCGGCACGTATACGGTGATGGCCCAGGTCGCGGCCGAGACGCTCGGGGTTCCGTACGAGAAGGTGCGATTCGATCTCGGCGACACCGAGATGCCCGAAGCTCCTCGCTCCGGCGGCTCGACCACGGCCGCCAGCGTCGCTTCCGCCGTCGAGGCCGCGTGCCGGGCGTTGCGGCAGAAGCTCGACGCGATGGGAGGGCGCCCGCGACAGCCGGTCGAAGCTCTCGGCGAGGTCGCGCCGTCGGAGGAGAGGAAGAAGTACGCCTTGCACTCGTTCGGCGCGCAGTTCGCGGAGGTCGAGGTTGATCCCGACCTCGGCATGGTCCGCGTCACGCGGCTGGTGGGCGCTTTCGCGGCCGGGCGCATCCTCAACGCGACGCTCGCGCGCAGCCAGTTCATGGGGGGGATGGTGTGGGGCATCGGCATGGCGCTGCACGAGCATTCCGTCTACGACGAGAAGCTGGGCAGGATCATGACGCGCGATCTGGCCGACTACCACGTTCCCTCCCACAAGGACGTCGTCATCGTCGACCCGATCTTCATTCCGGTCGAGAAGGACGAGATCGTCGATCCCGCGGGAGTCAAGGGCATCGGCGAGATCGGGATCACGGGCGCCGCGGCGGCCATCGCCAACGCCGTGTTCAACGCCACGGGCAAGCGCGTGCGCGCCCTGCCCATCACGCCCGACAAGCTGTTGTAGCCGCTCCCGCGCCGATGGCGCGGGTATGCGGCTATTGTTTTGAGGCTGTACAGATCATGCCATGTACCGGGTGCTCACCATCTGCGGCCCGACGGCGTCGGGAAAGACGGCGCTCGCGGTCGAGCTGGCGGAGAAGCTCGACGGCGAAATCGTCTCCGCCGATTCGCAGCAATGCTACCGGGGACTCGACGCCGGCACCGCCAAGCCGACGCCGCAGGAGCGCGCGCGTGCGCCGCACCACCTGCTCGACGTGGCCGATCCAGAGGAGCAGTTGGACGCCGCACGATTCGTCCAGCTCGCGGACGCGGCGATCGCCGACATCGGCAAGCGGGGAAAGCGCGCGATCGTCGCCGGCGGCACCGGGCTGTGGATCCGCGCATTGTTGCGCGGATTGCTCGACGCGCCCGGGGCCTCGCCGGAATTCCGCGCCGCCGTTCGCGAGGAGTTCGAGGCGCTCGGCGTCCCCGCGCTGCATGCGCGCTTGCGGGCGGTGGATCCGGCGGCTGCCGCGAGGATCCTCCCGAACGATCGCGTCCGCATCGAGCGGGCTCTGGAAGTCCACGCCTTGTCGGGAAGACCGCTCAGCGACTTGCAGCGCGAGCACCGCTTCGCGCAGGCGCGTTACCAGGCGCTGATCTGGTTCCTGGATCCGCCGCGAGAGGTGTTGCGGGCGCGCATCGAGGCGCGCACACGGCGGATGTTCGCCGATGGCTCCCTGCGCCACGAGACCGAGTGGCTGCTCGCGCGCGGCGCGACCAAAGCGCTGAAGATCATCGGCTACGGCGAATGCGCCGAGGCGCTCCAGACGGGCGACTGGGCCGCGGCCGAGGAGCGCACGAATGCCCGCACCCGCCAATACGCGAAACGGCAGCGGAGCTGGTTCGCGAAGGACGCGGGCGCTTCGTTGCAGTGGCCCTTCGACGCGCTGCGCCTTTGCGAGCAGGCGGCGGGGTGGTACGAGGGCGCGCCCCGCTGAAGGCTTCGATGGCCACCTACGCGCTGGATTTCGAGAAACCGCTGCTGGAACTGGAGACCAAGCTCGCCGAGCTGAAGCGGCACGCCGCGACCGGCGAAGGCGCGGGCACCGCCGGCAACCTGGACGGCGAGATCCGCCGCCTGGAGAAGCGCTGCGCGAGGCTGCAGCAGGAGATCTTCAACGAGCTGTCGCGCTGGCAGGTGGTCCAGCTCTCGCGGCACCCCAACCGGCCCTACATGTTGGACTACGTCCAGCGGCTGTTCACCGACTGGGTGGAGCTCCACGGCGATCGCTCGTTCGGCGACGACCAGGCGCTCATCGGCGGCCTCGCACGCTTCGATGGCGAGCCGGTGATGCTGATCGGGCAGCAGAAGGGACGGTCGACCAAGGAGAACATCGCGCGAAGCTTCGGGATGCCGCGCCCCGAGGGCTATCGCAAGGCGCTGCGCTTGATGAAGCTGGCAGAGCGGTTCGGGCGGCCGGTGATCGCGTTCATCGACACGCCCGGCGCGTATCCCGGGATCGACGCGGAGGAACGGGGCCAGGCGGAGGCGATCGCCGTCTGCCTCGAGGAGATGGCGGGACTATTGGTGCCGGTGATCTCGGTGGTGATCGGCGAAGGGGGATCGGGCGGCGCTCTCGCCATCGGCGTCTGCAACCGGCTCTTGATGCTCCAGTACAGCTGGTACTCCGTGATCTCGCCCGAGTCCTGCGCGGCGATCCTCTACCGCGACAGCTCCAAGGGCGAGAAGGCGGCGGAGGCCCTGAAGCTGACGGCGCGCGACGCCTACGAGCTCGGGATCGTCGACGAGCTGGTGGAGGAGGCTTCCGGGGGCGCGCACCGCGACCCCGACCTCACCGCCCAGAACCTCGCCGGAGCCCTGCGGCGGCACCTGCGCGCGCTCCGCCAGCTCGGCGCCGGGGCGATCGTGGATGATCGGTATGCGAAGTTCCGGAAGATCGGGCCGGTGACGCAGCCTGGCGCGAACGGGGCTTAGGCCCTTCTTCGCCGCGTGCCGCCGTCGGTATGGCCCCGGCCGGGGTGGATGGCGCGGATCTCCTCGCAGCAGAAGCGCCTGCCCGCACGCTCGCTCACCGGCACTAGCCACTCCGCTTCCGGCGCCCACAGCTTGCGACCCTATGGAGATACTTGCGCCGGCGGTCGCGGCTGCACTCGCACTGCTCGTCTTGCTGCGGAGGCCGGGGGTATTCTCGCCGGTGCTCCTCGCCGAATGCGGCCTCCCCGTTCCCGCCTCTCCGGCTCCGGGTGACGACGAAGAGCAGCTCCCAGAAAGGGATCGCGCTCCGCGTTCCTGGCTCCCATGGACCATCGCCGCCGTCGGAGTCCGGCGGCTGGTCTTCCTCGTGACGCTCAACGCCTGAACGCTTGATGTGCGTGCCGCCCCGGGTTATCTCGCCCGCGTGACGGCGCCCATCGTGGCCATCGACGGGCCCGCTGGGGCGGGCAAGAGCACGGTCGCCCGCCAGCTCGCCAGACGGCTGGGCTTCACCATCATCGATACAGGGGCGATCTATCGCTCTGTCGCGTTGGCGGCGCAGCGCGCGGGCGTCTCCTGGGACGACGACCCCGGCCTGGCGCGCCTCCTCGACGCCGGTCTCGGGCTCACGTTCCGGGGCGAGCGCGTCCTGCTTCGCGGCGAGGACGTGACCGAGGCGATCCGGACGCCGGAGATCAGCCGCGGCGCGAGCGTGGTTTCTGCGCGGCCGGTGGTGCGGCAGAAGCTGCTCCAGCTGCAGCGGGATCTGGGCCGCGCGGCGCCGCGAGGAGCCGTGTTGGAGGGACGCGACATCGGGACGGTGGTCTTCCCCGACGCCGACGTGAAGTTCTTCCTCACCGCCTCCGACGAGGCGAGGGCGCAACGCCGCCACGCGGAGCTGGCTGAAAAGGGTCTGTCCGTGCCGCTGCCGGAGGTCCTCGCCGACCAGCGTCGCCGTGACAAGGACGACACCGAGCGCGCCATCGCCCCGCTGCGGGCCGCGGCGGACGCGGTGGTCGTGGATACGACCGGATTCGACCTGGGGCAGGTGGTGGAGCGCTGTTTTCGCGAAGCGTCGCAGCGCCTGAAGCATCTGATTTCCGGGCAGCCTTGACACCATCCGGGGCGTTCTGTAGGGTCCGCCGGCGCTTTCAGGCGGAGTCCGGTTTTCCGCCGTTTGCCATCACTCCCCGTGGCAAGCGGCGCTTCCTTTTTCAGGGGGCGACGTGAAAAGAATCGCAGGCAAACCTTTACATGGCGAATCCGCAAAGTGATCTGATCGGCGGCGAAGAAGATTTCGCCGCCATGCTCGAAGAGTCCTTCAAGGGCAAGGGCACCACGAAGGGCGGCGAGCTGAAGGAGAACGAGATCGTCCGCGGCAGCGTGGTCCAGCTCACCAAGGACTACGCAGTGGTGGACATCGGGTACAAGAGCGAGGGCCAGGTTCCCATCCAGGAGTTCGGGCTCGTCGACGGCAAGCCCAACGTGAAGGTGGGCGATACGGTGGAGGTGCTGCTCGAGTCGCGCGAGAACGACACGGGCATGGTCGTCCTCTCCAAGGAGAAGGCCGACAAGATGCGCATCTGGGACGAGATCTCCACCGCGTGCGAGCGCGACGAGCTCGTCGAGGGGACCATCGTCGGGCGCGTGAAGGGCGGGCTCTCGGTCGACATCGGGGTGAAGGCGTTCCTCCCCGGGTCGCAGGTGGACCTGCGGCCGATCCGCAATCTCGACAAGCTGATCGGCGAGAAGTTCAAGTTCAAGGTGATCAAGTTCAACAAGAAGCGCGGCAACATCGTGCTCAGCCGGCGCGTCCTGCTGGAGAAGGAGCGGGAGACGCTGAAGAAGGACACCCTCCAGAAGCTGAAGGAGGGCGCCATCCTCAGCGGCATCGTGAAGAACCTGACCGACTACGGCGCCTTCATCGACCTGGGCGGCATCGACGGCCTCTTGCACATCACCGACATGAGCTGGGGCCGCGTCGGGCACCCGAGCGAGATGCTCAACGTCGGCGACGAGCTGCGCGTGATCGTGCTCAAGTTCGATCCGGCCACCGAGCGCGTCAGCCTCGGTCTGAAGCAGATCCAGGAGGACCCCTGGGCGCACGCCGCGGAGAAGTATCCGCCGGGCACGCGCGTCACGGGCAAGGTCGTCAGCCTCACCGACTACGGCGCCTTCATCGAGATGGAGCCCGGGGTCGAGGGCCTGGTCCACATCAGCGAGATGAGCTGGACGAAGCGGGTCAAGCACCCGTCGAAGGTCATGGCCATCGGCGACCAGGTGAACGCCGTGGTGCTGGACGTCGATGCGAAGGCGAAGCGCATCTCGCTGGGCATGAAGCAGATCGAGCCGAATCCCTGGACGCTGCTCGAGGAGCAGTATCCGATCGGGTCGGTCATCCGCGGCCAGGTTCGCAACGTCACCGACTTCGGCATCTTCGTCGGCGTGCAGGAAGGCATCGACGGCCTGGTGCACGTGAGCGACATCTCCTGGACCCAGCGCATCAAGCACCCGGGCGACCTCTACAAGAAGGGCGACGAGGTGGAGGCCGTGGTGCTGAACATCGACGTGGAGAACGAGCGGTTCTCCCTCGGCATCAAGCAGCTCCATCCGGATCCATGGACCGAGCTGCCCACGAAGTACCCGATCGGAAGCCGGGTGAAGGGCAAGGTCACCAAGGTGGCCGACTTCGGGGCGTTCGTGGAGATCGAGCCCGGCATCGAGGGCCTCGTGCACGTCAGCGAGCTGCGCGACGAGCGCGTGGAGAACCCGCGCGACGTGGTGAAGGAAGGCGACGAGCTCGACGTGAAGGTCATCGACATGGACCCGCACGAGCGCAAGGTTGCGCTCTCGGTGAAGGCCGCGCTGCACGAGGGCGAGGACTACCGCGAGTACATGCGCAACCAGCAGGGCGGGCGCGCCTCGTTCGGTGACGTGTTCGGCGAGAAGCTCGGACGCAAGGGTCGGTAGATCGCAGTACGTCCCCTGGCGGTACCTCCCGTATAGGGAAGGGGCGGGGGAACCGTCGCGACAAATCGCGTCTCCGGTTCCGCCGCCCCCTCCTGCGCGCATTCCCCCCCACCCGCGCGCCGCGGAGAGGATGTTCCACGGCGGGTAGGGTCCCGTCAATCCGTCTCATGTGACTTTGGTCGGAGGGGGTTCGACGCGAGGAGGGGCCGCCTTCGGCCGCATGAGGATTCCGAGGACGATTCCGACCACCACTCCGATGAAAGTCCCTATGACCTGCGTCACGACCAACTTGTTCATCGCCCATTGCACGGCGTCCGTACAGTTGAACGCGGACGCGGCGCCCGCCGGAACCGGGGGCGTGTACCAGTACGCGATCATCTTCGGACCGAGCCAGGTCGCGAGAAGCCCGAAGATCAGCGCGCAGATCAGCGTGGTGATGGTGACTCGTCTCATGCGCGGCACCTTATCAACTTTCATCGCGCGGCAAGGTCCGTCTGGAAGCGAGGCGGGCATTGCCTTGACTTCCCTCTACCCGCCCTTTAAGGTGCGCCGCTTTCGCAGAGCCGCCGTGGAAGACCTCATCCTCAACGTCGACGCACTCGAGGAGGCAAACCAGCCCTTCGAGGCGGACCTGCCCCGCGAGTTCCTGGACGGTGTCCTCCGCGCCGACCCGCCGACCGAGTTCCACGCCGGCGGAGCGGCGCACCTGCGCGGCGCGGCCACCAAGATGGGGCGCAAGGTGCTCGTCCAGACCAGGTTCCACGTGCCGCTCATGGGGCAATGCAAGCGGTGCCTGACTCTGGTGCGCCTCGACGAGCCGGTCGAGCTCACCCGCACCTACGTGCCCGAGGAGCAGGCGCATGCTCCGGGAGAGCGACGCGGCGACGATTCCGAGGCCAGCTTCGATCCCGGGTTGGTGGATGAAGACACGTACTCGGGAAAGGAGGTCGATCTCACGCCTGCGGTCCGCGAGCAGATCCTCCTGTACATCCCCCCCGCGCCACTCTGCCGGGAGGATTGCCTCGGCCTCTGCCCGACGTGCGGCAAGGACCTCAATGAAGGCGCGTGCGGCTGCGACCGCAGCGTCATCGATCCGCGCTGGGCGGCCCTGAAGGGCATCCAGCTGCAAAAGAAGGAGAAGTGAATGGGCGTTCCGAAGAAGCGAACCAGCCGGCAGAAGCGGGACCAGCGGCGCGCCCACTGGAAGGCGGTCGCACCCAACGTCGGCACCTGCCCGAACTGTGGCGAGCCCGTGCTGCCGCATCGCGCGTGTCCGAAGTGCGGGCAATATCGCGGCAAGCAGGTGCAGCCGGCGGCGGAGGAGTAGCGCCGGCCGCGGCGGCGCCCGGGGATGATCGCACTCGACGCCATGGGCGGGGATCTGGCTCCCGCGGCGACCGTCGAGGGCGCGCTGCGCGCGCACCGCGAGCGCGGACATCAAGTGGTGCTGGTCGGCGACGAAGCCCGGCTGCGCGGCGAGCTGCGCCGTCTGGGCGCCGGAGAGAGCGAGCTGCGCGTCCATCATGCCTCCGAGGTGGTGGAGATGGGCGAGCACCCGGGGCAGGCGCTGCGGCGGAAGAAGGACAGCTCGATCCGGGTGTGCTTCGATCTGTGCAAGTCCGGCGAAGCCGCAGGCATGGTCTCGGCGGGCAATTCGGGCGCCGTGCTGGCGGGAGGATTGTTCGTTCTCGGGCGGCTCGAGCACGTGGACCGTCCCTGCATCGGCGGGTCCCTTCCCACGCTCGGTGGAAGTGGACGCGCGGTGCTCGTCGACATGGGTGCGAACGTGGAATGCACGCCGCTTCAAGTCGTGCAGTTCGCCTTGATGGGCGAGGTCTACGCGCGGCGCGTGCTGGGCGTCCTTCGCCCGAAGGTCGGGGTGGTCGCCAACGGCGAGGAGGAGGGGAAGGGGACGGAGCTCACGCGCGCTGCCGCCGCCGCTTTGTCCAAGCCGGAGAGCGGCGTCGAGTTCAAAGGATATGTCGAGGGCAAGGACGTCTTCTCCGGCGACTTCGACGTGATCGCGACCGACGGGTTTACCGGCAACGTGCTCCTCAAGACCGCGGAGGGCGCGGTCTGGGCCTTCGGGCAGCTTCTCAAGCGCCAGATCCAGGCCAGCCGGGTGGCGACCGCCGGCGCTCTGCTCATGAAATCGCAGCTCGAACAGGTCAAGAAGCGCGTCGATTACGAGGAGGTGGGGGGCGCTCCGTTGCTCGGCGTGAGCGGCGTCGCGATGATCGCGCATGGACGGTCGACGCATCGCGCGATCCTCAACGCGCTTTCCGGGGCAGAAGCGTTCGCCCAGCAGCATCTTCAGGACGACCTGTCCGCGGCGGCTCGGCGCGGGGAGGAGCTTTTCGCGCAGCGCGCTGCGTCTTGACGCGGCGCGTGGGCGCTATACTGTGCCGCGCCTTTTGCTCTGGAGAAGCACACAATGCAACGCTCGCGCATCGTCGGAACCGGCAGTTACCTGCCCGCACGGAAGGTCACGAATGACGATCTGGTGAAGGACTTCGGCATCAACACCACCGACGCCTGGATCCGCGAGCGCACCGGTATCGGCGCACGGCGCGTGGCCGCCCCGAACGAAGCCACCAGCGACATGGCCACCGCGGCCTCCCGCAAGGCGCTGGAGATGGCTGGGATAACTCCGGAAGAGCTGGACATGATCGTGGTCGGCACCGTGACCCCGGACATGCCGTTTCCTTCCGCCGGAGCGATGGTGCAGGCGAAGCTCGGGGCGAAGAATGCCGTCTGCTTCGACATCAGCGCCGCCTGCGCCGGGTCCATCTACGCGCTCTCGATCGCGGACAACTTCATCCGCAGCGGGCAGTCGAAGCGCGTCCTGGTGATCGGCGCCGACCTCCTGACCCGCATCTGCGACTGGAAGGATCGGGCCACCTGCGTGCTGTTCGGCGACGCCGCCGGCGCGATGGTGGTGGTGCCGGAGACGCGCCCGGACCGGGGGATCCTCTCCACCCACCTCTATACCGACGGGACTCAGTGGGACATCCTCAACATCCCGGGCGGTGGCAGCCAGAGGCCGTTCGGCCCGGAGGTTTGGGAGAAGCGCGAGCAGTTCATCAAGATGAACGGCCGCGAGGTCTACAAGACCGCGGTGCGGGTGCTGGAGGCGGCCTCCCGCGAGGCTCTGCAGAGCAACGGTTACCAGCCGAAGGACGTGGACTACGTGATCGCGCACCAGGCGAACCTCCGCATCCTCGACGCTGTGATGAAGCGGCTGGAGATCCCGCTGGAGAAGTGCGAGGTCAACATCGACGAGGTGGGCAATACCTCTTCGGCCTCCGTCCCGCTCACGCTCGATCAGGCGAACCGCGCGGGAAAGCTGAAGGATGGCGACCTGATCCTGATGATGGCCATCGGCGGAGGCATGGCGTGGGGCAGCGGGCTTCTGCGCTGGTAGATCGATGAAGCTCGCATTCGTGTTTCCCGGACAGGGTTCGCAATACGTCGGCATGGGGCAGGCCATCGCCCAGGCCTATCCAGCGGGCCGCGCCGCGCTCGACGAGGCGGATGCGGCGCTGGGCGGCGGGCTGCTCAAGTTGATGTACGAGGGACCCGAGGAGGAGCTGCGCAAGACGGCCAACACGCAGCCCGCCATCCTCGCGGTCTCCTCCGCCGTGCACCGGGTGCTGATGAGGGAGGCCGGCGGCTCCTTCCAGTTCCCTGCTTTCTACGCCGGCCACTCGCTCGGCGAATACTCGGCCCTCGTCGCTGCCGGCGCGATGAGCCTGCAGGACGGTGTCCGCGCAGTCCGGGCGCGGGGCACGTTCATGCAGGAGGCCGTTCCCGCCGGCGAGGGGGCGATGGCTGCCATCCTCGGCCTCGAGCCCCCGCGCGTGAAGGAGGCCTGTGCGGAAGCGCGCGAGCAGGAACCGGGGAAGGTCGTCGAGCCCGCGAACTACAATTCACCGGAGCAGACCGTGATCGCCGGTCATGCGCCCGCGGTCGATCGCGCGATCGCCATCTGCAAGGCGAAAGGCGCGAAGCGGGCGTTGCCGCTTCCAGTGAGCGCACCCTTCCACTGCTCGTTGATGTCGCCCGTGCAGCCCAAGCTCGCCGAGGTGCTGGGCGGCATCCACATCCGGCAGCCGAACGCGCCGGTGATCGCGAACGCCACGGCGGACCCGAACACCGATCCGGCCCGGATCGTCTCCCTGCTGCTCACGCAGGTCACGGCGCCCGTGCGCTGGGTGGAGACCATCCAGAAGATGGTGATGCATGGGGTCGACACGGTGATCGAGCTCGGCCCGGGCAAGGTCCTGACCGGGCTTGCACGCCGCATCGACAAGGGCCTGCGCGCCCACGCGGTGGAAGATCCGGCGGGACTGACGGTCGTCCTGCGCGAGGTGTTCAAGTGAGACAGGGCGCGCTCGCCGCGCTCCTCGCGCTCGCGGCGTGCCAGGGCCAGGGCGAGCTGAACAAGAAGCTGCGCGATCAGGCGTGCGCGCGAAACTACGATTGCGCATATGGTCTCGAGTGCGTCCAGCCAAGCGCGCCCACGGACGGCGGCGTCGCGGCAAAAGGGAAGACCTGCCAGTTCCAGTCCTTCGGCGATTGCGAAGGCGATGGGACCGGGCCCGATGGGCAGCCCCAATGCTTGAGCTCGTACCGCTGCCGCGACGGACATTGCACCGTGCAGTGCGCCGGACACAAGGATTGCGGGGAAGGTGGGGTCTGCAAGGTCGGCGTCTGCAGCAAGGGTGGGACCGCGGTGGCGAGCTGCAACGACAACCGCGACTGCATCTGGCCCGAGCAATGCTACTACGGCCAGTGCGTGACCCGCTCTGCGGGCGTGCGTTGCGCCAGCAATCTCGACTGCCCAGCCGACAACCGGTGCATCAATGGAATATGCCAGTAACTTGTGACGCGAGCGGGCTTGCGAGCGCGCAAAAGCGTGCTACAAGCCCGCGCCAGTTTTAAGTTCAGGGACACGAAAGGATCGGCCCATGTCCGTCGAGGCAAAGGTCAAGAGCATCATCGCGGAGCAGCTCGGGGTCGGCGAGGACGAGATCAAGGCGGAGTCCGCCTTCATCGAGGACCTCGGCGCCGACTCGCTCGACATCGTCGAGCTGGTGATGGCGATGGAAGAGGAGTTCGAGGTGGAGATCCCGGACGAGGAGGCCGAGCACATCAAGACGGTGCAGGACGCGGTCAACTTCATCAACGAGCACAAGAAGTAGGTTCGATAGATGCAGCGCGTCGAACGCAGAGTCGTCGTCACCGGGATCGGCCTGGTCACGCCCCTGGCGATCGGAACCAAGGAGTCGTGGCAGGCGGCCATCGCCGGCAAGTCCGGCGTGGGGCCCATCACGCGCTTCGACGCCAAGGAACTGCCGAGTCGCATCGCGGGAGAGGTGAAGAACTTCGATCCCGCGCAGTTCATGGACAAGAAGGAAGCGCGGCGCAACGATCTCTTCATCCAGTTCGGCCTGGCCGCGACGGACCTGGCGCTCAAGGACGCCGGGTTGCCGACGGACAAACCGCTGGGAGAGCGCTCTGGGGTGATCGTCGGGTCCGGCATGGGCGGGCTCGCGACGCTCGAGGAGACGCATCTCACCGCGGTGCAGAAGGGACACCGCCGGGTCAGTCCCTTCTTCATTCCTTCGATCATCGTCAACCTGGCGGGCGGTCAGATCTCCATCCGCTACGGCGCAGCGGGCGTGAACTACGCGCCGGTCTCCGCCTGCGCGACGGGCAACCACGCGCTGGGCGAGTCGATGCGCCACCTGCAGCACGGCGACGTCGATCTGATGATCAGCGGCGGGGCGGAAGCCACCATCACGCTGCTCGGGATCTCGGGCTTCACCTCCGCGCGCGCCCTGAGCGAGCGCAACGACGACCCGGAGAAGGCCTCGCGTCCGTTCGACAAGGACCGCGACGGCTTCGTCCCGGGCGAGGGCGCCGGAATCCTCATCCTCGAAGAGCTGGAGCATGCCAGGCGGCGCGGGGCGCGCATCTACTGCGAGCTGACCGGATATGCCGCGACCGCGGATGCCTTCCACATCACCCAGCCGAGCGGCAGCGGCGCAGAGCGCGCGATGCAACTCTGCCTGCGGGACGCCGGCCTGAGGCCGGAGGAGGTGCAGTACGTCAACGCCCATGGCACCTCCACGCCGGTGGGCGACACGGCGGAGGTGAGGGCGATCAAGAGAGTCTTCGGCGATTGGGCGAAGAAGGGCCTGATGGTCAGCTCGACCAAGAGCATGACCGGGCACCTGCTGGGCGCGGCCGGCGGCGTGGAGGCGGCGTTCTCTGCGCTGGCGCTCTACCACGGCATCGTTCCGCCCACGATCAACGTGGACAACCAGGATCCCGAGTGCGACGTCGACGTCGTGCCGAATCACGCCCGCGAAGTGCGGATCAAGACCGCGCTCTCGAACTCGTTCGGGTTCGGCGGGACCAATGCCGTCATAGCGTTCCAGCGGTTCGAATGATAGAAGCGGGCGCACATGCCGCCCGCATCGATGGAAAAATCCCTCCAGGAAGTCGACCCCGAGATCGCGCGCCTCATCCGGGAAGAGACGCAGCGGCAGGCGGAGGGGCTGGAGCTGATCGCCAGCGAGAACTTCGTCTCCGAGGCGGTGCTGGAGGCGCAGGGTTCCACGCTCACCAACAAGTACGCGGAGGGGCTGCCCGGAAAACGCTACTACGGCGGCTGCGAGGTCGTCGACAAGGTCGAGCAGCTGGCGATCGACCGGGCGAAGACGTTGTTCGGCGCCGAGCACGCGAACGTGCAACCGCACGCGGGGTCGCAGGCGAACATGGCGACCTACTTCGCGCTGCTTCGTCCTGGCGACCGAATCATGTCGTTGTCGCTCGCGCAAGGCGGGCACCTGACCCACGGCTCCCCCGTGAACTTCTCCGGGAAGCTCTTCGAGATCCACCACTACGGCCTCGACCCGAAGACCGAGCTGATCGACTACGGCGCGGCGCGGAAGCAGGCGCGCGAGGTGCGGCCACGCGCTGTCCTCTGCGGCGCCTCCGCCTATCCCCGGACGCTCGAGTTCGACAAGCTCCGGGAGATCGCCGAGGAGGTGGGCGCGATGATGATCTGCGACATCGCGCACATCGCCGGAATGGTCGCGGTCGGGCTGCATCCGTCGCCCGTGCCGCTCGCCGACGCGGTGACGACCACCACGCACAAGACTCTGCGCGGACCGCGCAGCGGCCTCATCCTCTGCAAGCAGCAGCACGCGAAAGCGATCGATTCCAACGTGTTCCCCGGCATCCAGGGCGGACCGCTCGAGCACATCATCGCCGCCAAGGCGGTCGCGTTCGGGGAGGCGCTCAGGCCGGAGTTCAAGGAATACCAGCAGCGGATCCTCGACAACGCGCAGGCGCTGGCGGTCGGGCTGATCGAAGGCGGCCTGCGCCTCGTCGCCGGGGGGACCGACACGCACTTGATGCTCTGCGATCTTCGCCCGAAGAAGCTCACCGGAAAGGTGGCGGAATGGGCGCTGCAGGGGGCGCACATCACCACCAACAAGAACATGATCCCGGGCGACCCGGAGAAGCCGTTCGTCACCAGCGGCTTGCGGCTCGGCACGCCGGCGCTCACCACCCGCGGGATGGGGCCGCGGGAGATGAGGCAGGTGGCGAGGTTGATCGTGCGAGTGCTCGACCGGCCCGAGGACGAGGGGGAGATCGGGCGCGTGCGCGGCGAGGTGCACGAGCTCGCCCGCCAGTTCCCGCTCTACGCGAACAGGCTCCGCTGAACCCGTGAAGTGCCCGTTCTGCGCCGAAGTGGAGAACAAGGTGATCGACTCGCGCCTCTCCAACCAAGGCGCGGTGATCCGGCGCAGGCGCGAGTGCCTCGGGTGCCAACGGCGGTTCACCACCTACGAGCGCGTCGAGGAGATCCTGCCGATGGTGGTGAAGAAGGACGGCCGCCGCGAAGCGTTCGATCGGCAGAAGGTGCTCGAGGGGCTCAAGCTCGCCTGCCAGAAGCGGCCGGTCGGCGCCGATCAGCTCGAGGCGGTGGTGGACGGGATCGAGCGGCGCCTTCAAGAAATGGGCGAGAGAGAAGTTCCCAGCTCGGTGATCGGCGAGGCGGTCATGCGCGAGCTGGCGCGCCTCGACGAGGTGGCCTACGTCCGATTCGCCAGCGTCTACCGCTCCTTCAAGGACCTCGGTGAGTTCATGAGCGAGCTGAAGGAGCTGATCTCGGAGCGCAAGAGCGCGCAGAAGAAGTGACCGGCGAGGACTTCATGCGCCTCGCGCTCGCCGAGGCGGAGAAGGGGCGCGGGCGGACGCATCCCAATCCGACCGTCGGCGCAGTCGTGGTCCGCGGCGGCCGGGTGATCAGCCGCGGCCACCACGAGAAAGCGGGGCTCCCCCACGCGGAGGTGAATGCCCTGCGCGCGGCAGGCCGCAGCGCGCGCGGAGCGGACCTCTACGTCACCCTCGAGCCGTGCAACCACAGCGGCCGAACTCCGCCGTGCACCGAGGCGTTGATCGCCGCCGGCGTCCGCCGCGTATTCTTCGGCAGCGCGGACCCGAATCCACTGGTCGACGGTCACGGCGCCCGCCGCCTGCGGCGCGCCGGGGTGGAGGTGCACGCCGGCATCCTGCGCGCTCAGTGCGATGCCTCGAACGAGCCCTGGTTCAAGTTCATCACCACGGGTTTGCCCTGGGTGGTGCTCAAGGCCGCGATCACGCTCGACGGCAAGCTCTCCGCCCGGACGGGCGACTCGAAGTGGATCAGCTCCGAACCCTCACGGCGGCTCGTGCACCACTGGCGCAACGAGCTCGACGCCGTGCTGGTCGGGGCGGGGACGGTGCGCGCTGACAACCCCCGACTCACCGTCCGCGGCATCCGCGGCGGGCGCAACCCGCTGCGCGTCGTCCTCGGGGCCATCCCCGCGGGAGCGCTGCTGACGCGTCAGCCCGGCGAGACCCTCGCGGAAGGCGGGCCACTCCGCCAGGTCCTGCGCAGGCTGGCCCGGCGCGGGATCACCACCGTGCTCGTGGAAGGCGGTGCGACGGTGCACGGCGCGTTCTTGCGGGCGCGGCTGTGGGACGAGCTGCGCCTGTTCGTCGCGCCGAAGATCTTCGGCGCGGACGCGATGTCCTGGGCGGGTTTCATGGGGAGGCCCCTGGAGCTGCGGCTGCGGGCCTTGGAGCGCGTCGGCAGTGACGCGCTCCTCTGGGTCCGGCCGGTCCGGACGTAGAACGGCGGGCGCTACCGGCGGCCGTGGCCGCGGTGCCAGCCGCCGCCGTGGTCGCTGAAGCGGCGCGCATGCCACGTCGGGAACGCGCGCACCGGGCGCGCCGAGTGTACGATCACGCTGACCTGCGCACGGGGCACGATCCAGCGCCGGATGGGATGCGCGAAGTGCGCGTGGGGCACGACGACCCAGCCCGGCCATCCGCGCGCGTAGACGTATCCGCGCGGACCCAGTGGCGCCCAGCACGCGTATCCGTTCACCCATCGCCAGGATACCCAAGCAGGCCCCCAGACGTACCCTGGAACCCAGAACCAGCCGAATCCGCCGCGCCAGCCCCAGCGGCCATAGTGGTAGACGGCCCAGCCCCATGGCACCGGCGCCGCGAACGACCAACCCCACCTCGTGCTCACCCATTGCCCGTCCGCATACGGCTGCCAGTCCGGCCCGACGCCGGGCACCCAGACGCGGCCGTATTCCGGCGTATCCACCCAGCGGCCGTACGGGGAAAGCTGCTGCTCGAAGGTCATCTGATCCGGCGCCTGCGCCGGAGGCTGCGCCGAAGGCGGCGGGGGCGCCTGCACGTCTTCGTCCGGCGGCGGTGGAGGCGGTTCGAAGGCGTCCTGCGCGGCGGCACTGCGGGAAACGCCGGCCAAGGCAGCGATGAGTGCAACGAACGAGGCTACGCGGCCCGTCATCTTCATACCGGTTGGATGTTGGCGGCGCGCGGACATTCAGGCAAGCGGCCAGTTTACGGACGTTGTATATCCCGCCTCGATGTTCACCGGTCTGATCGAGGACGTCGGAACCGTGACGGCGGTCGAACGTGTGCCCCAAGGTGTGCGCCTGTCGGTGCGGACCCGCCTGCCGGGGCTCACGCATGGATCGAGCATCGCCGTGGACGGCGTCTGCCTCACGGCGGTCGAGCTGGCCGGCGATCGCTTCACGGCCGACGTCAGCGCCGAGACATTGAGCAAGAGCACACTGGGAGACCGTAAAGCAGGCGACGGGGTGAACCTGGAGCGGCCACTCGCCCTCGGCGATCGCCTGGGCGGCCATCTCGTCCTGGGACACGTGGACGGTGTCGGAGAGATCGTCCGCCGCGAAGTGGTCGGCGAAGGAGCGCTGGTGGAGCTGCGGCTGCCCCCGGGGCTCGCCAGCCTGGTGGTCTCCAAGGGCTCCATCGCGCTGGACGGCATCTCCCTGACCGTCAACGCCCTGCTGGACCCCGACCGCATCTCGCTGTTCATCATTCCCGAGACTTTGCGCGCCACCACCTGGGGCATCAAAAGGGCAGGCGCGCAGGTGAACGTCGAGGCGGACATCCTCGGCAAGCACGTCGCTCGCCTGATGCAGTCTGGCAGCGAAAAAAACGATGGCCGCGTACCCCCTTTCGGGGGGAGCGGCTAGGAGCAACGCAGTGGAACACACCATCGCCCGCGTCGAGAAAGCGCTCGAGGAGCTGCGCAGGGGCCGCATGGTCATCCTCGTGGACGACGCCGACCGCGAGAACGAGGGTGACCTGGTGCTGGCGGCGCAGTTCGTCACTCCCGAGGCCATCAACTTCATGGCCAAGAACGCGCGCGGCCTGATCTGCCTGTCCTTGACCGAAGAGCAGGTGAAGAGGCTCGGCCTCTCCATGATGGTGAGCGAGAACCAGAGCACGTACACCACCGCCTTCACCGTCAGCATCGAGGCGGCCAAGGGCGTCACAACCGGGATCAGCGCGCACGACCGCGCCACGACCATCCGCGCGGCGATCGATCCGGAGGCAAAGCCCGAGGACGTGGTGCGCCCCGGACATGTCTTTCCGCTGCGCGCCCGCAAGGGCGGCGTACTGGTGCGCGCCGGACAGACGGAGGGCAGCGTCGATCTCTGCCGGCTCGCCGGGCTGATTCCCGCCGGCGTGATCTGCGAGGTGATGAACGACGACGGCACCATGGCGCGCATGCCGGACCTGACGCGATTCGCGCGCGAGCACGGGCTGCACATCCTCTCCGTCGCCGACGTGATCCAGTACCGGATGCACCGCGAGTCCCTGGTGCGGCGCGGAGCGGAAGCGCGCGTTCCCACCGAGTTCGGCGGCGACATGCGCTGCATCGCCTACGAGAACGACGTCGACAGCGCCCAGCACGTCGCGTTCGTGAAGGGCTCCTGGGAACCGGACGAGCCGGTGCTGGTGCGCGTCCACTCCAAGTGCCTGACCGGCGACGTGTTCGGCAGCCGGCGCTGCGACTGCGGTCCACAGCTCCACCGGGCGCTGCAGATGATCGACGAGGCGGGGAAGGGCGTGCTCGTCTACCTCGACCAGGAGGGGCGCGGCATCGGCCTGATCAACAAGCTCAAGGCGTACAACCTCCAGGACGAGGGACACGACACCGTCGAAGCGAACGTGAAGCTAGGCTTCAAGGCAGACCTGCGGGACTACGGCATCGGCGCGCAGATCCTTCGCGACGTGGGCGTGCGCAAGCTGCGCCTGATGACCAACAATCCGAAGAAGATCGACGGACTCAAGCGCCTGTACGACCTCGAGGTGGTCGAGCGCGTGCCCATCGAGGTGGGGGTGTCGCAGGAGAACGAGGGCTACCTTCAGGTGAAGCGGGACAAGATGGGGCACCTGCTTTCGCTGACGAAGAAGTAGGATACGCGCCGAATGAGCACGCAAACGCCGTCCGACCGGGAGCTGTCCGCGAAAGGAATGCGCTTCGCCATCGTGGCGGCTCGCTGGAACGTGGAGATCGTCGACCAACTGTTGCAGGGAGCTCAGAAAGCGCTGGCCGCGCGCGACGCGGCGGAGGTGTGCGTCTATCGCTGCCCGGGCGCCTTCGAGCTCGCGCCGCTGGCGGCGCGGGTGGCGCGCAAAGGCGGGATCGACGGAATCGTCGCGCTCGGCTGCCTGATCCGCGGCGGTACCGACCATTACCGGTTGCTCTGCGACGAGGTCACGCGCAGCCTCGGAGCGTTGGCGCTGGAGGGTGGCACGAACCCGCGGCCGCTCGCCATCGCCTTCGGGGTGCTTACTTGCGAGACGCCGCAGCAGGCGCAGGAGCGCGCCGACCCGCGGGGGATGGACAAGGGAGGAGAGGCGGCGCTCGCCTGCGTGGAGCAGGTCCACGCGCTACGGGCGGCGGAGGCCGACTAGGTGGGCTCGAGGACGAAAGCCCGCGAGTGCGCCTTGCAGGCCCTCTACCAGCTCGACCTGAGCGGAGGCGATCCGCGCGATGCGCTGCGCGGAGTGCTCGCCCACTTCGAGGAGGCGGACGAGGCGACCGGGCGGTTCGCGGACGAGCTGGTCCGCGGGGTGCAATCGGAGAAACCACAGATCGACGCGCTCATCCAGACCAGCAGCACGCACTGGAAGCTCGACCGGATGGCCCGCGTCGACCGCAACATCCTGCGGCTGGCCGTGTACGAGATCCTGCGGCGCGCCGATGTTCCCATCCGGGTGACGCTCAACGAGGCGATCGAGTTGGGGAAGAAGTTCGGCTCCGAGGAGTCCTCCGCGTTCGTCAACGGAGTGCTCGATCGGATCGCGCACATGGACTTGCCCAACGCAACCCCCAAGCTGGACGACAAGCGCTGATGGATCTCACCTTCTTTCCCCTGACCCTCGATGCGATCGATCAGGCGGCGGCGGAGTCGCTCTGCCTGTTCGTGGCTTCCGACGAGCGGCCGCTCACCGGCCTCGCCGGACTGGTCGATTGGCGGCTCACCGCGCGGCTGTCGCGCCTGGTGCGCGGCGGACAGCTGACCGGCGAGGCGGGCGAGGCGGTGCTCACCTCGCCGGGGCCGCGGCTCGCGTTCCGGAAGATGTTCCTGTTCGGGATCGGCCCCTCGGGCCAGAACGACGACCAGCTTCAGGGACACGTCGCGGAAGCGCTGCGCAAGCTGGCGCATGCCGGCGTGCGCGACGCCGCCCTTCAGCTGCCCCCGCGGTTGTCGCCCGAGGTCGGCGTCCGGACGTTGATCGACGAGCTGCAGGGATCGGGCCGCACGGTGGTGTTCGCGCACGAGCCGCAGAAGATGATCGCCGCGCTCTCGAAGGTGGCGCGCGGGCAGGCCCGGGTCGAGCAGCGCACCGTGAAGGTGCAGGCGCCGGCGCCGCCGGTGCCGGTTGCGGCGGAGCCGGTCATCGCGCCGGCGATCGAGTCCGAGCCGCCGCCGGCGACCCCGACGCGGCCGGGCAGAAAGCCGGTGCCGCCTCCGCCGCAGAGGTACGTGCCGGCGGAGCCGAAGCAGAACGTGTTCAAGAAGAAGAAGAAGAAGTGAACGGGCGGAGAGGCTTCGGATCAACCGCTTCTCTTTAGCGCTCAGGGCGGAGCTGGATGCTCACGTCGCGCCAGCGAGTTTCGGCGACGACCACATGGGCTGATGAAGATTGCACGAGAAGCTCGCGGGGACCGGTCCAGGTGACGCGCACGGGGAGGGGGCCTTCGGCGACGAAGATGTCGGCGCGGGACCTCGGGGCGGACATCGATGAGCGCAAGGCGACGTGGGTGGTGACGGAGGGGCCGCAGTGGAGTTCGAAGACGTCCGCTTCGGAGCGGTCGTCCGGGGAACGGGAGTGGGTGAGTTCCCGCGATTCGCAGGGTTCGGGTTCGGGGGAGCGGTGCCAGAGGACGAGAGTCGCAAGGCCGATCGCCAGCATCAGGGCAAACAGCCCGACGAGCAGCTTCAAGGCGTGAGCCGCTCCATCATCCGGGGGAACGGAATGGTCTCGCGGACGTGATGCAGGCCGCAGATCCAGGCCACCGTCCGCTCTACGCCGAGACCGAATCCCGCGTGCGGCACGCTGCCGTACTTGCGCAGATCGAGGTACCACTGGAACGCGTCCAGCGGCAGGTTGTGCTTCTCGATCTCCGCCTTCAGCGTGGCGTAGTCGTCCTCGCGCTGCCCGCCGCCGACGATCTCCCCGTAGCCCTCCGGCGCGAGGACGTCGACGCCGAGCGCGACCTTGGGATCTTTCGGATCCTTCTTGAAATAGAACGCCTTCATCTCCGCCGGATAGCGGTGCACCATCACCGGCCGATCGAACTGCTTGCAGAGGATGGTCTCCTCGTCGCCGCCGAGATCGTCGCCCCACTTGATCGGATGGCCCGTCTTCTGAATATACTCAATGGCTTCCGTATAGGTGATGCGGGGGAACGGTTTGCACACCCGCTTGAGCGCCTCGACGTCCCGCTCGAGGATGGACTTCAGCTCCTGCTCGTGGCTGGCCACCACCGCCCGCACGATCTCGACGATGAAGTCCTCGGCCAGGTCCATGTCGCCGTCGAGGTCCAGGTACGCGACCTCCGGCTCGACCATCCAGAACTCCGTCAGGTGCCTTCGCGTCTTGCTTTTCTCCGCACGGAACGTGGGGCCGAAGACGTAGGCCTTCCCCACGGCCATCGCCGCGGCTTCGCCGTACAGCTGTCCGGACTGGGTCAGGAACGCCTTGCCCAGATCGAAGTACGGCACCTCGAACAGCGTGGACGTGCCCTCGCACGCGGCGGGCGTGAGGATCGGCGCGTCCACGAGCGTGAACCCGCGGCTGTCGAAGTAATCGCGGATCGCCTTGATGATGCTGTGGCGCACGGCGAGGATCAGCCGCTGCCGCGACGAGCGGAGCCAGAGGTGCCGCTGCTCCTGCAGGAACCCGACGCCGTGCTCCTTCGGCTGGATGGGGTACCCCGCCTCGCCCTGCAGGACGCGAAAATCGGTGACGTGCAGCTCGTAGCCGATGGGGCTGCGCGGATCCTTCGCCACCTTGCCCCGCACCTCCACCGATGCCTCCTGCGGCGCCTTGTCGGCGGCGGCAAAGGCCGCTTCGGGGACGTCCTTCTTCGACAGCACGCACTGGATCAGGCCGGTGCCGTCGCGGACCTGCAGGAAGTGCAGCTTGCCGCTGGAGCGCTTGCCGTAGAGCCAGCCCCGCAGCAGCGCTTCGCGGCCGTCCTCGGCGGCGATGTCGCGGATGTACACCTGACGGTCCATGGGGAGCGCGGATACTATTGCCAGCATGGGCGCGCGTCGAGCACGCGGCGCTCCTTGCATGGCGTTCGCCTGGCTGCTGGTCCATTCGACGACCCTTTCCGCACTCGAACCCCCGCGATCTGGCGCACCGCGCTAGAATGCGCCGCCCTCGCAAGGAGAACCTCAAAGTGCAGGACCGGTACGACGCGAAGTCGATCGAGCCACGATGGCAGGATCACTGGGCAAAGAAGGACCTGTTCCGCGCCGGTACCCGGCCGGGCGCCGCGAAGAAGTACGTGCTCGCGATGCTGCCGTATCCGTCGGGCGAGATGCACATGGGCCACGCCCGCGTGTACTCGATCACCGACGTGCTCGCCCGCTATGCGCGCAAGCGTGGATTCGACGTCTTCCATCCCTTCGGTTGGGATGCTTTCGGGCTCCCTGCAGAAAACGCCGCCATCAAGGAGGGCGTCCACCCGGCGGAGCGCACCCCGCGCAACATCGCCTCCTTCAAGGAAGACGTGATCTCGCTGGGCATCTCGGTGGATTGGTCGACCGAGATCACCACTTCCGATCCCGAGTACTACCGCTGGAACCAGTGGTTCTTCCTCCGCATGCTCGAGCGGGGCATCGCCTACCGCCGGCGTGCCAAGGTCAACTTCTGCCCGTTCGACAATACGGTCCTCGCCAACGAGCAGGTCGAAGAGGGCCGCTGCTGGCGATGCGGGACGCTGGTGGTCGAGCGCGAGATTCCCGAGTGGGCATTCCGCATCACCGCCTACGCGGACAAGCTGCTCGACGGCCTCAACCGCATCGACTGGCCGGAGCGCGTCGTCGCGATGCAGCGGAACTGGATCGGCCGCTCGGACGGTCTGGAGATCGATTTCGCCGTCAAGGGAGCGCGGAAGAAGGCCTTCCGGGTCTTCACCACCCGCGCCGACACCATCTACGGCGCGACGTATGTCGCGGCGGCGCCCGATCACCCCTTGGTGGCCGAGCTCGCCCCCGCGGCGAAGAAAGCCGAGCTGTCGGCGTTCGCGGAGAAGGTGAGGCGCGCCTCCAAGGAGGTTGGCGAAGGCGCGCAGGCCGCGGAGAAGGAAGGGATCGACACCGGCATCCGGGTGAAGAACCCGTTCACCGGCAAGGAGATCCCGGTGTGGGTGGCGAACTTCGTCCTCTCCAGCTACGGCACCGGCGCGGTGATGGCGGTGCCGGGGCACGATCAGCGCGATCATGAATTCGCCGCGAAATACGGGCTACCCATCATCCCGACGGTACGCCCGGCCGACGACTCCGACCTCCCCAAGGATCGGGCGTACACGGATTACGGCGTCCTCTTCGATTCCGGCGAGTTTTCCGGCATGCCCTCCGAGCAGGCTCGGCTCGCCATCGCCGCCGAAGCGCAGCGGCGCGGCATCGGGAAGCCGGCGGTCAATTACCACCTGCGCGACTGGGGCGTCTCGCGCCAGCGCTACTGGGGGACGCCGATCCCCATCATCTACTGTCCGAAGGACGATCCGGAGGGGAAGGGCATCCCGGTGCCCGACTCGCAGCTTCCGGTCACGTTGCCCGAGATCGACGTCAAGGAGGTGCTGACCGGCGAGGGCGAGCCGCCGCTCGCCAAGGTCGCATCCTGGGTGAACACGAAGTGCCCGATCTGCGGCGGCCCGGCGCGCCGCGAGGCCGAGACCATGGACACCTTCGTGGACTCGAGCTGGTACTGGGCCCGGTACCTGGATCCCCACAATTCCCGCGAGCCCTTCTCGCGCGAGAAGGCCGATCGCTGGTTGCCCATCGACGTGTACGTCGGCGGCCCGGAGCATGCCGTCCTGCACCTGCTCTACTTCCGCTTCTGGACCAAGGTGATGCAGGAGCTGGGGTTGTGCGCCATCGACGAGCCGGCCCAGAAGCTCGTCACCCAGGGGATCGTCAAGGGCCGCGACGGCGAGAAGATGTCCAAGAGCAAGGGCAACGTCGTCTCCCCGCGCGAGATCATCGACGAGTTCGGCGCGGACACCGCCCGGCTGTTCATCCTCTTCGCTGCGCCGGCGGAGAAGGACGTGGACTGGTCGGACGAGCAGGTGCAAGGGCAGCATCGGTTCCTCGGCCGCGTCTGGCGGTTGGTCCAGGCGAGCCTGCCGAAGATCGCGGGAGCGAAGGCGAACGGGGCCGTGGACGAGCTGCGCCGCCGCACGCACAAGACCATCCTCCGGGTCACGCAGCAGCTCGAGCGCCTTCAATTCAATACGGCGATCTCCTCCCTGATGGAGCTGTCGAACGCGGCTTCCGACTGGAGCGGCGACGCCGCCTCCTTGCGCGAGTGCCTGGAAGTCCTGGTGCAGCTGCTCTCGCCCTTCGCGCCGCACATCGCCGAGGAGCTGTGGCGCGAGCTCGGGCGCAGGGAAGAGCTGGCGCTCCTGCATTGGCCCGATGCCGATCCGGCGCTGGTGATCGAGGACGCGTACCAGATCGCGGTGCAGGTCAACGGCAAGCTCCGTGGCGAAGTGCAGGTAGCGGCGAGCGCCGACGATGCCGAAATCCGCGAGACCGCCGCCCGGGACCCCAAGGTGGCGGGCTGGCTGCAGGGAAAGACGATCAAGAGGGTGGTGGTCATCCCCAAGCGGTTGGTGAACTTTGTCGTGGCCTAGGTTCCTGGTGCTCGCGGTGCTCGGATGCGGCTACGCCCCGGTGCGCGGACGGGCCCCGCCGGCGCTGCGTGTCGCGGCGGTCCGGAACGCAACCGCTCAAGCCGAGGCAGGCGGCATCTTCGCCGCCGAGCTGCGCCGCGAGCTGGCGGGCCGCGGCCGCCTGGCGCCAGACGGATCGGGCTCGCCCGAGCTCGCCGCCGAGCTGCTCATGCTGCGCTCGTTCCCCAGCGGCGCAGGCGCGGAGGGCGGCGCAACGTCCTATCGGCTGGACGCGCAGCTGCGGGTGCAGGCGGGAGACTTCGCGGACACCGTCTCGGGCGGCGAGGACTTCCTGACGGGAGTGGACGTCCTGGGAACGGAGGCGAACCGTCGCGCTGCCCTGCGGCGGCTGGCGCGGGCGCTCGCCATCGAGGCAATCGAGCGTTACGAGGTCACCGAGCGTTTCGCGCGCTGAATCACTTGGCCGGGGGCGCCACCTGGGACGCCGCCTTGGTCAGACGGGAGATGCGGCGGGACGCCTGCGCCTTGTGGATCACGCCCTTGGAGGCGGCCTTGGCGATCTGGCGCACGGCCGACGCGAGCTCCTGCCTGCTCTTGTCCGGATCGCCCGCCGCAGCCGCCTCGCGGAACTTCCGGACGCTGGTCCTCAGCGTCGACAGCACGTGAGCGTTGCGGATGCGGTGCTTCTGCGCCTGCCGGTTCTGCTTCTCTGCCGAGCGGGTATTCGCCACGATGGCTCCATACAAAAATTAAAAAATGTCCGCCGCGAAAGAGCGACCGCAGATAGCACCCGCGACCGAGGCTGTCAACGCGGGGCGGCAAAGGGAAATCTCGACAGGGGCCACAGGTTTTCCACCACCGTGTCCGGAACCCTTATACGCTGAATCAGGGTTGTCACCGATGCTGCCGCGTGGCTCTCGATTTGGCCGAACCGCGCGCCGGTTCAGGCGCTTTTCCAGTTCGCGCCCTGCGACATTTTCTCCTTTCGGCGCCCAGGAAATGATTTTTTTTCCTCGACGAGGGCTGAATCCACAACTTGTCCACAGGCGCGCTGGAAATTGTGGGCAAGGGTCGGGAGGGTGCGTCAATCGGCCGCCTTTTCGCGCTGCTTGGCCTCATCCCAGAGGGCATCCATCTCGGCCAGCGTCGAATCGCGCGGCGACTTCCCGCGCTCTGCGAGCCTGCGCTCGACATGGTGGAAACGCGATTCGAATCGCCGCAGCGTCCCCCGCAGCGCTTCCTCCGGGTGCGCTTTCACCCACCTGCCGAGATTGGCCACCGCAAACAGCAGGTCGCCGATCTCGTGCTCGACGCGCTCGCGCGAGCCGGCATCCATCGCCTCGGCCAATTCGTCGAGCTCTTCGCGGACCTTGCCGAGCACTGACTTCGCGTCGGGCCAGTCGAAGCCCACTGCGCCGGCTTTCTCCGTCAGCCTCTCCGCGCGCACGAGGGCCGGCAACGATGCGGGAACGCCCCCGATCGCCGATCGCGGCGCCTGCCCCTTCTGCGTTCGCTCCTCTGCCTTGATCCGCTCCCAGTTGCGGACCACTTCGCCCGAACCCGAGACGGCGACGTCGCCGAACACATGTGGGTGGCGACGGATGAGCTTGTCGGAGATCACCTCACATACCTGGGCGAAGTCGAACTTCCCTTCCTCGCGCGCGATCCGGGCCTGGAAGACGACCTGGAAGAGCAGATCGCCCAGTTCCTCCTTGTGGTGCGCGACGTCTCCCGCTTCGATGGCCTCGATCAGCTCGTGCGCCTCTTCGAGCAGGTAGGGTGTCAGCGTGCGCAGCGTCTGCTCGCGGTCCCAGGGACAACCGCCTGGATCGCGCAGCCGATCCATGATGTCGAGCAGCCGCCGCACGGCCTTCTCGGGTTCGGACATGGGCGGCGGCATACCACATCCACGCCCCGGATTTCCGGACGGATTCCTTGCTGTGCCGAGCGCCGCCCGTCTAGGATGACCGGGTGACTTCGAGGGGGTTTTCGCTGCGCACGCGCATCGTGCTGGGCGTCTGTGCCGCGGCTCTCCTCGCACACTGGCCGGTGCTCGCCGAGCAGGTTCCTGCCCCTCCGCTGCCGGTTGCCGCCGCCGCCGCTCCCGTTTCCGCCGCGGTGATGCTGCCGGTCACCAACCGCGCCGTATTGATGCCGTCTGGAAGGAGCCCCGACGTCCAGGTGCACTGGGCGGCGCGCCGCGAGTTCGTCCGCGAGCGCGACGACCGGCGCGCCGACGACGAGGAGCAGCGCGTCCGGGCCCTCAAGGACGATCTCGCCATCGAAAACCTCTTCTCGGTGGGCGCGGCGCTGGTGCGAGAGAGCGAGGCTGCCCTCGCCAACGGTTCCTCCGCCGTGGCGCTGCAGAGATGCAGGCTCGCGGTCGAGCTGGCTCCGGCGCTTCCGGCGGCGCGCGCCTGCCTCGCCCGCGCGCTGTTCGCGGATAGTCCGACCTCGATCAATTCCATCTTCGCGCAGCTCGGCGCCGCTGCGAACGCGGCGATGGCGGATCCCCGCATCTCGCGCGCCGTGCTCGCCAACCTGCTCACGGTCGTGTTCATCGGCGGCCTGGTGGCGGCGTTCGCGTTCATCGTCGTCCTGCTGCTGCGGCACGCGAACCTCTACGCGCACGACGTCCGCCATCTGGTTCCGGGTGGCACCCGCGGGTGGCAGGCGCGCATGCTGGCGGCGGTCCTCCTGCTCTCGCCCGTCCTGCTGCAGATGGGGCCAGTGCCGCTCCTCTTCACCTCGCTCATCGCCTGCGCGCTCTATGCGAGCACGGCCGAAGTGGCCATCTCCATCTCGCTCCTCGTCGCCCTCGCGCTGTCGCCCTGGGCCGCCGAGGAGATCGGGCGGACCGCGATGTTCTCCGGCCCCGCCGTCGACGTCTGGCTGGTCGAGCATGGCGAGGGCACGGGTCCCGAGGTGGCCCGGCTGCAGAAGCGGTTCGAGTCCACCACCGAGCTGCCCGTCGCCTTCGCGCTCGCGCGCAAGGCGAAGCGCGACGGCGACCTCGCCACGGCCGAGAAGCTCTACCTGCGAGGACTACAAGTACCGGGCTCCAGCTCCGCGGGCCTGTCGGCCCTGCGCAACAACCTCGGCAACGTCTATCTGTTGCAAGGCGAGACGGCGAAGGCCATCGCGCAGTATCAGCAGGCGATCGATCTCAACGAGAGCCTGGCCGCGCCTCATTTCAACGTCAGCCGCGCGCTCGCCATGGGCGGCGTGGATACGCTGGAGAAGGTCCAGGCCGAGCAGACCCGCGCCCTGCAGCTGGACCGCGCGGGCGTCGATGCGTTCACCGGCGGGCAACTGCAGGCGAACCGCAAGTCGAACAAGTTCGTGATGGACGTGCCGCTCGACAGTTCCCAGCTCGAGCCGCTGATCGAGGTCCAGGAGCGGGGCGCTGACGCGGTGAGCGACGAGGTCCGCGCCCAGCTCGCCGGCAGCCTGCCGGCCGCGATGGCCACGGCGATGCCGATCCTCACGGCCATCCTGGTGCTGACGCTGCACTTCTTGCGCAACCGGATCCGCCCGAGCGGCCGCTGCGACCGCTGCGGTCGCGAAGTCTGCAAACGCTGCGATTCCGATGCGCGGCCCGCGGAAGCGCTTTGCGCCCAATGCGTGAACGTGTTCATCCGCCGCAGTGGCGTCGACGCGCAGGAGCGGGCGCGGAAGGAATACGCCATCGAGGCGTACCATCGCCGCCGCCATCTGACGGCGCGGGCCCTGGCGGTGCTCTCCGGAGCCGGGCACGTGATGATGGGCCATACCGTCCGCGGCCTCGCCTTCCTGCTGGTGACGGCCTCGCTTCTCGCCAGCGTCGTGCTCTGGCGCGGCGTTGCGCGCGAGCCGCTCGCCATCCACGGCGGCGTTTCCTCCCTCCGCGTCGCGCTCACGGTGCTCCTCCTCGCCGGTGTGTACGCGTTCTGCCTCCGCGACCTGCTGGCGCGCCAGCGGGCCGAGGAGGGCGCGTAGATGGCTCTGTCGGGCACCCTGAAGGACTTCGGCATCGCCGACATCCTGCAGCTCATCGGACACCAGACGAAGACCGGCCGGCTCACGCTGAAGACCGGCGCCGGCGAGGTGGAGGTCTTCTTCATCGACGGAAACGTGGTCTTCGCCAGCGAGAAGGCGCGTGACTCGAGGGATCTGCTGGGCAGCCTCCTGCTCCGGGCCGAGCTCGTCAGCAAGGAGCGCCTCGCCGACGCCCTGACGATCCAGCAGCGCACGCTCAAGCGGCTCGGCGACATCCTCGTCGAAAACGCTTTCGTCACGCACGCGCAGGTCGCGCAGATGATGCGGCTGCAGACGACGGAGACGCTCTACAAGCTGTTTTCCTGGAAGAGCGGCTCCTACGAGTTCTCGCAGGAGCCCGTGGACGCGACGAAGAGCGCTTTCGATCCCATCCGCTCGGAGAGCGTGCTGCTCGAGGGGTTCCGGCGGATGGACGAATGGCCGGCCTTGAAGCGGAACGTTCCCTGGACGGACGCGACCTTCGAGACCTTGAAGGAGCTGGACACCGCGGGGCTGCAATCCATCGACGACGGCCTGGACGACGGCCATGGCGAAGACGGCCAGCCGGCCGGCCGCCACAAGCTCGTCTACAAGCTCGCCACGCTCGGCAAGGACGTGCAGCAGATCCTCGACATCTCGCGTCTGGGCGAGTTCGAGGCCCTCAAGGCCCTGAACCAGCTGATCCAGTGGGAGTACCTGAAGGCGATTCCGGCCGGTCCCGTCAAGGTGCTGGGCGAGGGGATCCGCAAGGGCCGGCGCAAGACCCTGTCCTGGGCTGGAGCGCTCGTCCGCCTGGCGCTCACCCTCGCGTTCTTCGGCGCGACGCTGCTGCTGGTCCGCTCGGTCGCGCCGGGCCTCGGCACCTCCCGGGCCGAGAGCCCGGCGCGGCGTGGAGCGATCGCGCGGCTGATCGCGCGGGACCAGCTGGCGCGGCTGGAGAGCGCCCTGGAGGTGTACCGGACCGAGCACGGCGAGTATCCGCCGGCGCTCCGCGCGCTGGTCGAGGGTGAGCTCGTGAGCGAGCACGATCTGCGCTATCCGTGGAAAGAGCCCTATTACTATCGACGTACGGCTCAGGGGTTTGTTTTGTTGCCGCCGCTTGATTAGATCAGTTCCGAGGCCCCGCAGGGCCGCGAGGTGGAATTGGCAGAACCTTCCGCGCGACTGGAGCTGCTGGACAACGATGGTGCAAGGACGCTCGCCGGCGGGCGAAGCGAGAACCTCAAGCTGATCGAGCAGAGGTTCGGGGTCCATATCGGACAACGCGGGAACGTCTTCCTCATCTCCGGCGAGCCGTCGAAGGTCGCGCTCGCGGAGAAGCTGCTGGGGGGCTTGACCGAGCTGATCCAGCGCAAATACCCGCTGGGGCTCGAGGACGTGGAGCAAGCGAGCAAGGTGCTTCTCTCGGACGCGAACGCGGACCTCAAGGACATCTTCCTCGACACTGTCTACGTCACGAACCGGAACCGTCCCGTCACGCCCAAAGGCTTCAACCAGAAGGCGTACATCGACGCCATCCGCAAGCACGACATCGTCTTCGGAATCGGGCCGGCCGGCACCGGGAAGACCTACCTGGCCATGGCGATGGCGGTCGCCGCGCTGGTCGAGCGGCGGGTGAAGCGGATCGTGCTCTGCCGCCCCGCGGTGGAGGCCGGGGAGAAGCTCGGTTTCCTCCCCGGCGATCTCGCGGAAAAGGTCAGCCCCTACCTGCGCCCGCTGTACGATGCGCTGCACGATCTGATGGACATGGACCGCGCGCAGGACCTGATCGAGCGCGGCACCGTCGAGGTGGCTCCGCTGGCGTTCATGCGCGGACGCACGCTGAACGACGCCTTCGTGATCCTCGACGAGGCGCAGAACACGACCACCGAGCAGATGAAGATGTTCCTCACCCGCCTGGGCTTCGGATCCAAGGCGGTGATCACCGGAGACCGCACGCAGGTGGATCTGCCTTCCGGCAAGGCGTCGGGGATGATGGACGCCCTCCAGATCCTCAAGGACGTGGAGGGGATCCGCTTCTGCGAGTTCACCGACAAGGACGTCGTGCGGCATCCGCTGGTGCAGGAAGTCGTCCGCGCCTACGACGCGGCGCAGGCGCGCCGCGAGACGGACCAGGCTGCAAAGAGGGCCGAGCAAGGTTAAAAGGTCCGCATGCTGCCGGCCTTGGTTCTCGTGGCCGCCGTCCACGGGCCGCTCACGTTCATCGAGGACGATCATCCGAAAGCGTTGGCTGCCGCGCGCGCGGCGCAGAAACCGCTCTTCATCGATTTCTGGGCGACCTGGTGCCACTCCTGCCTGTCGATGCAGCGTTTCGTGCTCAGCGACGCCGGGATGAAGCCGATCGCCGACGGGCTGGTGTGGAGCTCGGTCGAGACGGAGCGTGAGACCAACAAGGCGGTGGTGGAGAAGTACCCCGTGGATGCCTGGCCGACCTTCCTGATCGTCGACCCCGACAACGAGGCCGTGCTCGGGCGCTTTCTCGGATCCGGCACCGTCCAGGACATGCGGGCGTTCGTCCAGGACGGGATTCGCGCCTATCGCGAGAAGGGGAGGCCCGCCGATCCCGCCTGGGCGGCGCAGCGCGACGGCGATGCGGCGCGCAATCGCGGAAACCTGGAGGCGACGGCGGATGCGTACGGGCGGGCGGTACAGCTGAGCGCGCCCGACGAGCCGCAGCGCCCGGAGCGGCTCAACCTGTACATGCTGGCGCTCCTGCGGCTGAAGGACTTCCGCTCCTGCGTGCGGACGGGGCTCGCAGAAGCCGGTCACACGCCCGACAGCGCGCTGGGAGTCGACTTCCAGAGCTATGCGTTCGCCTGCGCGCGGGAGTTGCCGCCTGGCGATCCGGACGCGGTCCGTATGCGTCTACTGGCGATGGCACGAGTACAGGAGATCGTGGCGAAACCGGATGCTCCGCTCGCCGCCGACGATCGAAGTGACGCGCTCGCGAACCTCGCGGAGATGCTGGACGTCGCGGGGAGGTACCCGGAAGCGGTGTCCGCGATGGAGGAGCGCGCCCGGGTGCTCGAGTCGGCGGCCGCCGCGGCGCCCGACGCGACGCTCGCCTCCACGTTCGACGCCCACCGCACCGAGACGTACCTGTATCTGAAGGAGGCCCGCAAAGCGGAGCACCTGCTCGCGCGGCGCGAGAAGGAGATGCCCCAGGATTACAATCCGCCGGCTCGGCTCGCGCGCGTTCTCCTCGAAGAGAAGAAGCTGACGGAGGCGGAGGCCGCGGTCGATCGGGCGCTGGCGAAGATGGACCGGGGTCAGCGGCGCGTCGGCGTTCTCGCGCTGAAAGCGAAGATCCTGCAGGCCGAAGGCAAGAACACTTCGGCGGTGTGGCGCGAGCAGCTCGAAGTGCTGCGGTCGTTGCCGAAGACCCAGCGCAAGCCCGCGCAGGAAGCCGAGCTCGAGAGCAAGCTGCGGACGGCGAAGCGGTGAAACCTTTGAAAGCGCAGCTTTTGCTGGCATAGTGCCGCCCGGCATGCAGGCAGGCGCACCTTCCCTTACATCGCGAATCCTCCGGTTCCGCAGGGTGCGGCAGGCGCTGGCGCTCGCCCTGCTGATCGGCATCGCGGTGAGCGCCGCGTTCTTGCTCACGCCTTCCCGATTCACGCCGGCCATCCCGGGGGACGACGCGCTCGGCACGCTCTTCTCGGGGACGCTGAAGGCGAACCGCGATTACGACGTCCTGGATCCCGAGACCACCGCCGAGAAGCGCGACGAGGCCGCGCGATCGGTGTGGCCGGTGTACGACTTCGACGGCAGCGCGGCGGAGACGTTGCAGCGCCGCATCTCGGGGGCGTTCGCCCGCGGCCGCGAGGCGGTGGCGCAGTGGAAGCAGCAGAACCCGGCGAAGGCCGCGCGCCTCCTGAACGAACACTGGATCGATGCGGAAACGGCCCGTTTCCTCCTCTCGCACCGCGACGAATTCTGGAAGGCGCTGCAGGCGGTGCTGGAGGACGAGGACTACCTGGACCTGGCCCGGAGCGGATTCGATCCCGCGGTGGAGCGCGCCGCCTTGCGCCTCGCCGACCTGGCGGCGGCCGGTTTCGTGGTGGAGGAGCGCGGGCTGCTCGCCGCCGATCGCGAGCGCGGGATCATGGTCCGGACCGTCGGAGGAGGCGGAGCTCCCGAGCAAGCGATCCGGGACATCGACCGCATCCAGGATCTGATGAACGCGCGGCAGCACGTCGAGCGCACGTCGGCAGCCCAGCTCGCGGACCTGACGCCGCGCACGGCGCGGGCTGCCACGGAGCTGGTCCGCCGGGCGCTGCGGCCGAACCTCGCCTACGACGACGCCGAGACGCGCCGCCGGCAGGAGGTGAAGCGAGCGCAAGTGAAGGACGTGCTGCTGCAAGTACGCAAGGGCGAGAAGATCATCGGCGACGGCGAGCAGGTCACCAAGACCCATCTTTTGGTTTTCCAGGCGCTGCGCGCCGCGGGTCGCGCGAGCGGCGCCGACCAGGTGCGCTGGGGAGGCGGCCTGTTTGCCGCCTTGCTCTGCGCCGCGGTATTCGAGTTCGGCCGGCGGAACATGCGCAAGTTCCGGCCGCGCAGCCGGGACGTGTTCCTTCTCGCGGTCCTGATGGTGGCGCAGCTCTTCGCGGTGAAGGGCGCGCTCCTGGGAGCCGATGCGCTGCACGACGTGATGCGGGAACAGCTGCCCGCGCCCTTCTCCGGGTACGTCGCGCAGGCGCTGCCGGCGGCCGTCCCCTACGCGCTCGGTTCGCTGCTGGTGCGGTTCCTTCTCACCAGCGAGGCTGCGCTGCTCTGGACGGCGGCGTTCGCGCCGCTCTGCGGGCTCCTCGCGGGTGGCTCGCTGCAGTTCGCCGCCGCGGCGCTGGTGAGCGGGGTGGTCGCCGCCGATCGCATCGGCCATGCCGGCAGGAAGAGCGCCGTGTTCCGCGCCGGCCTGGTCACCGGTGTCGTCACCGCGGTCGTGCTCGCGACCTTCGCCATGTTCCAGGGGCGCTTGTGGGCCTGGGACACGGCCGCGACCGTCCTCGGCAGCATCCTCGGCGGCGCCCTGGTCCTGCCGCTGCTCGCCCTGCTGCTCTCGCCGCTTCTGGAGGCGATGTTCGGCTACGTCACCGACGTCGAGCTGCTCAAGCTTGCGAACTTCAACCACCCGGTGCTCAAGGACCTGATCGTACAGGCGCCAGGCACGTACCATCACGGCATCCTGATCGGCCAGTTGGTCGACGCCGCGGCGCGCACGATCGGCGCCAATCCCCTGCTCGCGCGCGTCGGCGCGTACTACCACGACATCGGCAAGGGCAAGAACCCGCTGTACTTCGGCGAGAACCAGAAGGGCGAGAACCGGCACGACGGCCTGACGGCGCAGATGAGCGCGGAGATCATCCGCCGGCACGTCGCCGAAGGAATGGAGCTGGCCCGCCAGGCGAAGTTGCCGCGCCAGGTGAGCGACTTCATCGCGCAGCACCACGGGACGCGGACGATCGCGTACTTCCTCCATCGGGCAAAGGAAGAGGCCGAGCGCACCGGAGGGCCTCCGCCGCACGAAGACGACTTCCGTTACGCGGGACCGAAGCCGCAGACGCGTGAAGCGGCGCTGGTGATGATCGCGGACATGGTGGTGGCCACCTCGCGCAACCTCGCCGGCCCGACCCCCGAGAAGCTGCGCGCCCTGGCGGACCGCGCCATCCAGGCGGTGGTCGCGGAAGGGCAGCTCGACGAGTGCGAGATCACCCTGCGCGACCTGGAGCAGACGGCCCGGTGCTTCGCGGAGTCGCTCGAGCGCATCTACCTCGCCCGCAGCGACGTCCCACCCGCTCCCCGCTTGCGCGTGCTCGAACCGGAGCTCAAGCGCGCATAGATCGCGAACGTGCGGCTTTCGCGCAACGTCGTCCTGCTGGGCACCGTCTCCCTGCTCGCGGACATCTCGAGCGACATGGTGATGCCGCTCTTGCCCGCGTTCGTGGTGACGCTGGGGGCAGGCGCCGCCTACATCGGTGTCATCGAGGGCGCCGCCGAAGGGACCGCGGCGCTGCTCAAGTACCTCTCCGGGCGGTGGGCGGACCGGGTGCGGAGGCTCCTTCCGCTCGCCGTCATCGGGTACGCGCTTGCCGCGCTGGCCCGTCCATTCCTCGCCGCCTCGCAGAAGCCATGGCACGTGCTCGCCGTCCGCAACGTCGATCGGGTCGGCAAGGGCATCCGCACCTCGCCGCGCGACAAGCTGCTGGCGGCGAGCGCGCCGCGCGAGCGCCTCGCCGAAGCGTACTCGTTCCAGCGAGGCATGGACCACGCGGGCGCGGCGATCGGCCCCTTCGTCGCGGCGGGTCTCCTGCTCGTCTGGCCCGAACAGATCCGGCGCGTCTTCCTGTTCGCAGCCATTCCCGGCGCCCTGGCGGTGTTCGCCCTTCTGGCGGTGCGCGAGACCGGGCGGAAGACGACGCCAAGCGAGACAGCAAGGCAAGCGAAGGGGGGCGTGCCGAAGCGGCTGCTCGCGGCGATCGCGCTCTTCACCCTGGGCAATTCGACGGACGCGCTCCTGCTCCTGCGCGCGCAAAGCATCGGTGTACCGACGGGGCGGCTGCCGCTGTTGTGGGCGTCGCTCCACCTCGTCCGGGCGTTGTTGTCCTGGCCCATGGGCCGGATCGCGGACCGCCTCGGGCGGCAGCGCGCCCTCGTGGCCGGCTGGCTCTGGTACGCGCTCTGCTACGCCGGATTCGCCTTCGCGCGGGCGCCGGCACACGCCTGGACGCTGTTCGCGGCCTATGGCCTCGTCGCCGCGTTGACGGAAGGCACCGAGCGCGCGCTGGTCGCGGACGCGGCTGCGGCCGAGACCCGAGGACACGCGCTCGGTGTCTACAACCTGGTGACCGGCGCCGGCCTGCTCGCGGCCTCCGTACTCGCCGGCCAGGTCTGGGAACATGTCTCCCCCGCCGCGGCGCTGCTGCTCGGCTCGGCGCTGGCGTTCGCCGCGAGCGTTCTGCTCATCCTGGGGTCGCCGCCGGCCAGGCAGGCGCCCGGCGCTTAGCTGCGACCCGGGATCGCTGTGGCCAGTTTCCAGCCATGCGCGTGAAAACGGGCCGGGTCGTCCTGCTCGACTACATGGTCCGCGTCGGAAGCGGACAGGTGGTGGAGACGAGCGCGGGCAAATCGCCGATCGAGTATCTCCACGGGGCCGGGCAGATCCTGCCCGCGCTCGAGCGTGCGCTGGAAGGGCTGCGCGAAGGCGAGCAGGCTGCGTTCAGCATCGCCGCGGAGGATGCCTACGGAGAGCGCAAGGAGGACAACGTCGTCTCCCTGCCGCGCGCGCTCTTTCCCGGCGAGGTGAAGCTGGCGAAGGGCCTCTGCCTCTACGCGCGCGCGGTGGCGGCCAGAGCTATCCGATCACCGTCAAGGAAGTGAAACCGGACCTGGTGGTGGTGGACCTCAACCACCCGCTCGCGGGAGAGCGGCTTTTCTTCGAGGTGAACATCCGGGGCGTCCGCCCAGCCGGGAACCAGGAGATCTTCGCGGGGAAGGCGGCGGAAGTGGAAGTGGTGTAGTCGCGGCCGCCGAAGGCGGCTTGGCGACCATGTCTTTAGCTTGTACCACTTGTGATCAAGGCCCGAGCCGATCGAGCCACCGCTCGACTTCGAGAGCCCGCCCCGGGGGCGCGTCCTTGCCGAGCGCGATGAAGGCCGCGCGCGCCGACGCGTCGTCGGCGGTGTGCCAGGCGGCGATCCCCTGCATGCGAAGCGCTTCCTGCACGAACAGCGGCCCGGGCAGTTCGCGCCGCAGCGCGCTGGCGGCGAAGGTGGCGCACTCTGCCCAGGCGCCGCGGTTCTGCATCTGCTTGGCGAGCAGGTACGCGGCGAGGCCGTCGCGCGGGCGCGCCAGATCGAGATCGCGCAGGTGCAGGAGGATCTCGGGCGCGTTGTTGTTCTCCGCGAGCAGCGGGCGCAGAGCGGGCCAGCTCTGGGGATCGCGCACGGCCCGCAGCCGTACGGCGAGGCCGCGCTCCGCCGCTTCGGTCTGCGGGAGCTGCGCGGCCTCCTCGTAGAGGGCGAGCGCGCGCGAGACGTCGCCCGCTTTCCACGCCGCGTCCCCCGAGTCCGTGAGGATCTGCGCCCGCAGGGGCGGCGACAGCTTGGGATGGGCGAGCGCCTTCGCCTCCGTCCTTTCCGCCGCGGCCGGATCCTTCGCCGCCAGCTGCGCCCGGCGCAGGGAGGCGAGCAGGGCGGGATCGTCCGGCTCGAGGTTCGCGCAGCGGGCCCAGATCTCCGCTGCGCTCTGCGGATCGCGGGCCGCCTGGGCCCGTCGCTGCAGCGCCGCGACCTCGTGCGGGCAGCGCTTTCGCGCGATCGGGGGCGCAGAGTACCGCTGGGTCGCCAGCGCGACGGCCCGCTCCGGCTCGCGCAGGCCCTGGAGGAAGTGCAGGTACTCGGGGACCAGGCTGGGGAGATCCATAGACTCGGGCGACGCGTACAGGCGGAAGAAGGCCGCCGGTCCGCGGGTCTCCCAGATGAACCGCAAGAAGGATCCCGCAGCGGTATACGCGCGCGGGCCCGATTCCGCGTAGAAGAAGCCGCGGCGGAAGAGCCGCCTTAAGTCCGGCAGCCGGTGCAGGTCATCGAGCGCTCGCGCTTCCTCGTGCAGCGTGAACTCTCCCGGCGGCCAGTCGGCGGCCACTGCCACTCCTTCGACGAGCGCCATCTTCGGGACCAGCCCGCCGGGAACGCCCCAGGGTCCGTCCGACACCTGCGCGCCGATCGCGTGCACCAGCTCGTGCCTGAGGATCGGGTGCGGCACGGGGGCGTCGTTGGTATGGATCTGTCGCAGCCACGGCTTGGTGAAGCTCGTCTCCGCCGCGCCGATCAGGGTCCGTTTCTCCTCCGCCGAACGGTAGAGGTAGATCTCGATGCGCGGCCCGGGCGGAATCCCGAAGAACCGCGCCACCGCCCGGACGTCGTTCTCCGCGTCGCGCGCGAGAAGCGCACGCTCCTCGTCCTTCTTCTCGCGCGGGAAGTGGAGGACGAGGTGCTCCGTCTCCATGCGGCCGCCCAGCTCGGCATCGAGCTGCGCCACCGCCGCTTTCCAGTGCAGCTTCTCCGCCTGCAGGGACATCCACGCGGCGCCCGCTCCGCAGGCGAGCAGGGCGACAACGCCCCGCCGCCGCGGGCGAGGCGGTCCGGCGATCAGCGCGATGCCGGCGCACGCTCCCGCGTAGAGGAGCGTGTCGCCGCGAAAGAGCCAGAGGGCGCGCGAAGTGCTGATCGCCTCGTCGTAGATCGGGCCCGGGTACATCCCGCCGAGATGGTGGAAGACGAACGCCTGAGGTCCGCGCACGACCGGCCAGAGCGCGCTCGCGAGCGAGCCGGCGAACACCGCGGCGTAGAGCCAGCCGGCCCGGCGCGGCGCAACGAAGCCGCAGGCGACTCCCAGCACGCACGCGAGCACCGCCGAGGGAACGGCGAGCGCGAGATACATGGCGAATCCGCCCAGAGGGTCGCAGGCCGGCCTGCGGATGGCGTTGAGCAGGATCATCGCCACCGGGACGGCCAACGCCCAGAGCGAGAACCAGAGCGCCCGCGAGAGGGCGCGGGTGGAGGAGTCGCGCTCCATGCGCGCGGCGGCGATCCCGGGCGCGCCTCCAAACAGGCCGGCGGCAAGCGCCACCAACTCGCTCAGCTCGTATCCGAGATGGTCGGCGAGCGGGAGAAAGCACGCGGCGAGCGACAAGGTCGCGAGCAGCGCCAGGTAGAGCCGCGGACCGATCCTTGCTCCGACGCGGTCGCTGCTGTCAGACTGATCCTCGATGTCGCCTCCGGAAGATCTGCGTCAAGGCCAGCGCGCGCCGGTGCGCCTGCGCATCGACTACGAGCAGATGAACGCGTTCTTCGCCGACTATACGAGGAACATCTCCAAGGGTAGCACCTTCATCAAGACCTCGCGTCCGCTGGAGGTGGGCAGCCGATGCCAGTTCTCGCTCTCGCTGCCGGCGCTGCCGGTCCCGCTGGTGCTCGAGGGAGAGGTGGTGTGGATCCTCTCCGCGGAGGCCGCGCAGCAGAGCGGCGCGGAGCCCGGGATGGGGATCCGCTTCGTCTTCGCCGACGAGGCGAGCCGCCGCGAGTTCGAGCGCGTGATCGAACGGATGATGGAAGAGAGCCTCGGCGCCGAAGTCGCCCGCCGGCTGCTGCGGCGTTGATCACTCCGGTACGCCGATGAACACCGCCCGGGTGCCCGGTCCCACCGCGTGCACCGCCGCATCGCCGGCGGCGACCTCGACGACGTAACGGGAGGGCCTCCCGACGGTGCGCGGCGTGTCCGTCTGTGGAGCCGCGTTCGCCACCACGCCGATCACCGCCCGGCCCTCGTCGAGGAAGATCATGTCCAGGGCGATCAGCGTGTTGTGCATCCAGAACGTGTGCTCCTCGCTGGCGGGGAAGACGAAGATCATGCCGCGATCCGGCTCCAGCGACCGGCGGTACATGAGCCCGCGTGCTCGCGAAGCCTCGTCGCCGGCGATCTCCACCCTCACCACCCATGGACCCCGTGCTGTTTCGAAACGGACGGCGCCCTGCGCAAGGGCGGGCGCGGGCTTCTCCGCCGCGTCGCTGTGGCAAGCGGCCACGCAGAGCAGCCCGGTGACGATGCGGCGCATGCGCGCCAAGGTACCTCACTGCGAGCGGGCGCAGTACCAGCTCGAGCCGAGCTGGCCGAACAGCTGTTGATATCGATCCGGCGGCAGCCGCGCCTTCATCGCGGCCAGGTAGTCCGGGCTCAGCGCGAGCTGCGTGCAGGCCAGTCCAGAAGGGCAGCTCGCTCCTTCGCCGCTGCAGGCCTGCGAGCAGTAGCCGCCGCTCGCTCCCTGCATGGCGAGGCAGGCGAAGCTCTCGCACTCGCTCGAGCCGAGGTACAGGTACTGCCGGCCTGGCAACGGCACGAGCTCCGCTCCCGCGCCGTTCTCGACGTGACAAGGCGCCCCCAGATCGGTGCGCGCACACGCGGCAAGGGCGAGAACTGTCAGGAGCACGACTCTCCGCAGGGCGGCCATGGCGAGGCAAAGTTGGTCCCTGGCCCTGCCGCCGCAAGGGGTTGCCCGCCTGGGGAGCGCCCCCCATGTTTGCCGCGCCATGCGTCCCTGGGTGCTGTGCGTCATCGCCTGCTCCGCAGCCGCCGCGCGCGCAGTCCGCCGATCCGGCGGACACGATCACGGCGGTGCAGAAGCGCCCGCTGCGCCAGGCGCACCGCCTCGAGATCTCGCCGTACGCCGAGATGGGGATCGGCGACCCATATCAACAACGTTGGGGAGCCGGGCTGCGCGCGATGTGGCACTTGCGCGAAGGGCTCTCCGTAGGGGTCGATGCGAACGGCCTCGGCACCTGGGCGACGCAGGAGTTGGTGATCGCCAAGCGGGAGCTGCACGCGCGCATCCTCGAGTCGCGGCAGCGCGCCTCCCTGGCCGCGTTCGCGGCCATCGCCCCCCTGTACGGCAAGGTGGCCTTGCCCGGAGATGCGCTGGTTCATTTCGAGACGTTCCTCGACGCTGGCCTCGGAGGTGCCTGGACCGAGACCGACGCGACCCGTGGAGTCCGGCCGATGATCGCCGCCGGGATCGGGCAGCGGATCTCGCTGGGAGAGAGCATCGCGATCACCGCGCGGGTGGGCGGCAACCTCTACGCGGAGCGCGTGATGGTGGACGGCTCCCCGCAGACGAAAGCGATGGGGTTCTGGACGGTGAGGCTCGGGCTCTCCTTCTACTTCGGCGGTGGGCAATGAAGCGGGCGTTGGCCGTGCTGCTCCTGCTCGGAGCGGCGCAGGCTCGCGCGGCGGAGCCTGCCGCCGCTCCAGGCGAGACCAAGGTGGCGGAGGTGACGCCGGCGTCGCTGCGCCTCCGCAAACGCGCGCTGGGAGCGACGGAACGGCGGAAGTTGGCCAGGGACCGCAAGGCAGCAGAGGACAACAACCTCAGCCGGGGGTGACAATGCTGGCCG
>Ga0209235_1000020_pt1 | contig 54678 bp, 45 predicted proteins | sample GraSoi013_1_20cm_4_FD_185817 | JGI IMG/M metagenome (GOLD analysis project Ga0209235, IMG submission 185817) | Grasslands soil microbial communities from the Angelo Coastal Reserve, California, USA - Sample 09_25_2013_1_20cm (SPAdes) (version 2) | ecosystem: Environmental > Terrestrial > Soil >... | reverse complement strand
CGCTCGGCAGCGCGGTGGGAAATGCCGTCGAGGTGCGCGAATCGATCGACGTCCTGCGCGGCGGGGGCCCCGACGACGTCCGGGAGCTGACGCTGCTGCTCGGCGTCGAGATGTTGCGGCTCGGTGGGGTCGCCGACGCGCGCGTCGCTCGCACGCGCCTGGAGGCATCGCTCGCCGATGGAAGCGCCCTGCGCCGGTTTGCCCAACTGATCGAAGCGCAGGGCGGCGATCCGCGCGTCGCCGACGATCCCTCGCGCCTGCCACAGCCGCGACTGCGTCGTGAAGTGATCGCGGACCGGTCGGGCGTGCTCGGCGCGCTCGATGCGGAGCTGGTCGGTCTCGCCGCCGTCGAGCTCGGCGCCGGCCGCGCACGCAAGGAGGACGCCGTCGATCCCGCGGCGGGGCTGCTGCTGCGCAAGCGCGTCGGGGACGAAGTGGTTGCCGGAGAGGTGCTCGCCGAGCTGCACGCCAAGACCGCGGCGCGCCTGGATGCCGGCGAGGGCCGCCTGCGCGCCGCCGTGGCCATCGGCGCGGAGCCTGGCGAGCGCCCCCTGGTCCTGGAGCGAATCGCGTAGGAGAGTGGCGCGCATGCGGATCCTCTATGGCGTGGTCGGCGAGGGCATGGGACACGCCATCCGCTCTCGCGTCGTCCTCGACGAGCTGGTGCAGCGGCACGACGTGCAGGTGGTGGTCTCCGGCCGCGCCCACGACTACCTGGCGAAGCGGGCCAGCGACCATCTTCAAGTGAAGAAGATCTGGGGTTTCACCATCGTCACCGAAGACAACGAAGTGCGGAACTTCCGCACGCTCCTCGAGAACGTGAAGGGCGCCCTCACCGGCGGATGGCCGCAGAACATCAAGACCTACTTCGAGATCGCGGAGAGCTTCCGTCCCGACGCGGTGATCAGCGACTTCGAGAGCTGGAGCTACCTGTACGCCGTGAACCATGGCGTCCCCGTGATCTCGGTCGACAACATGCAGATCGTCAACCGCTGCCGGCACGACAAGGAGATGATCGCGGGGCATGAGGCTTCCTTCCAGATCGCCAAGGGGATCATCAAGGCGAAGGTGCCCGGCGCGTACCACTACCTGATCACCACTTTCTTCCGCCCGCCGATCCGCAAGAAGCGGACCTCGCTCCACCCGCCGGTCCTGCGGCCGGAGATTCTCGCCGCCGGGAGCGAGCAGGGATCGCACCTGCTCGTCTACCAGACGTACACCACCAACCAGCGGCTTCCCGAGATGCTGAAGCAGACCGGGCTGGAGTGCCGTGTGTACGGGCTGCGTCGCGAGCTTCAGGCGGAAGAGCGCGACGGCAACCTCATCTACAAGCCGTTCAGCGAGCCCGCCTTCATCGAAGATCTGCGCACCGCCCGCGGCGTCATCGCAAACGGCGGATTCACCCTGATGGGAGAAGCGGTCTACCTGCACAAGCCCCTGCTGGCGGAGCCCGTCGCAAAGCAGTTCGAGCAGATCCTGAACGCGCGCTATCTGGAAAAAGAGGGCTACGGTCTCTGCGCCGAGGAGATCACGGAGCCCAGGCTCGCCGAATTCCTCCGCCGCATCCCCGAATTCGAGTCCAATCTTTCCCGCTACTCCCAGGACGGCAACGAAGATGTCCTCTCCAAGCTCGAATCCGTCCTCGACTCCGCGACACGCGGCATCCCCGCGGAGGAAGAGGGTTAGGACCCTACTGCGCCTCGGTGGCGATCGCCAGTCTCTGCACTCCCACGACCTTCGCGACCTCCATGACTTCCACGACCCGCCCGTGCGACACCCCCGCGTCCGCCTGGATGATCACCTGCGCCTCCGGCGCGTCGCGCACGAGCTTTTGGAACCTCTCCCGCAGCGAATCGAGATCGATCGCCTTCCCCTCCGTCACCACCGTCCCGTCCTTCAGCACCGCGACGGGAAAGTCGCGAGCCTGGACCTGCAGCTCCTTCGCCGCGCCCTTGGGAAGGTCGACGCGCACGCCGGTCCCCCCGCCCTGCGCCTGCTCCACCACGATGCTGCTGCCGACCATGAAGATGATCAGCAGCACGAGGAAGATGTCCGTGAGCGGCGTGATGTTGATGTCGCTGAAGACCGAAGGCCCGAACTCCTCCTCGTCGTGGTGGCTCGAGCGGCCAAGTCCCGAGATGGCCATCTAGGCGTGCCCTTGGGCGACGGCCGCGCGCGCCTCCAGGTGCGGCGCGGGAGCCGAGCGGGGCGCCTGCATGGCGGCGGAGATCTCACCGGCGTGGTCCATCACCACCTCGGTGAGCTCGTCGGCGCGCAGCGTGAGGTCGAACGCCTCCCTGGAGATCCGCGCCTGGAAGACGTTGAAGAGGATGACGGCTTCGACCGCCACCGCGATGCCGCCCGCCGTGGTGATCAGGGCTTCCGAGATCGCCGGCGCCACCACCGCAAATCCGCTCTGGCCGGTGAGGCTGATCTGCCGGAACGATCCGAGGATGCCCACGACAGTCCCGAAGAGGCCGACGAACGGCATCACGGCTCCAAGCGTGCCGAGCACCCAGAGGGGAGCGCGGAGCGCCTGGATCACCTCGCGGCGGGCGCGATCGACCGCATCCGCGATCCGCTCCTGCCGGTTCGCCCGGTCGAACGCTGCCCGGTAGAGCGCGACGGTCGCGATGTGGGAGCGATCGGACTCATGGAGGGCGATGGCAGCATCGCCGCGCAGCAGCGCGCGGATGATCTGCTCGTGCAGCTCGCGCGCCTTTGCCGAGAACCCGCGCAGGAACATCGAGCGCTCGATGCCGATGATCACCGCCGCGACGGAGCCGGCGAGGATGATCAGCTTGGTGACGACCATCACCGCGCCGCCGGTCTTCATCATCTCGACCAGTTCGTGCATGGGACTTGTTTAACACGCGGAATGGCGGACGCCTTCCGGCGGGCGTGGTAGAGCAGCCCCGATGCCTTCCTGGACCGAGCTGGCCCTCGCATGCGCACGGGTTGCGCGAGAGGGGCTCCGCCTGCCGGAAGGCGAGTCCGCCCTGGCGGTCGTGCTCGGGTCGGGCCTGGGCGGCTTCGCCGATTCGCTCGAGGAGGCGCGCGCGCTCCCTTTCGCAGAGCTGCCGGGATTTCCCCGGGCGACGGTGCCGGGGCATCGGGGCCGGCTCGTGTACGGAAAAGTGGCACAAATTCCCGTGCTTGCGCTGCAAGGCCGCATCCATGCCTATGAGGGGCACGATGCGGCGACCGTCGCATTCCCGGCCCGCGCCCTTGGCGCGCTCGGAGCGCGGGCGCTGGTGGTGACGAACGCAGCCGGCGCCTGCAATCCCTCGTTCGCGCCGGGCGACCTGATGCGCATCACCGACCACATCAACTTCACCGGCCGCAATCCGCTGACCGGGGCGAACGAGGACAGGCTGGGCCCGCGCTTTCCCGACCTGACCCACGCCTACGACGCGCGGCTTGCCCGTGCGCTCGAGGAAGCGGCCCGGAGCGTGGGGCAGGCGTTGCGGGCAGGCGTGTACATCCAGATGAACGGCCCCAGCTACGAGACGCCCGCGGAGATCCGCATGGCCCGCTCGTTCGGCGCCGACGCGGTGGGAATGAGCACCGTTCCCGAGGTGATCGTGGCAGCGCAGATGGGTGTTCCGGTGGCCGGGATCTCCTGCATCACCAATCTCGCCGCCGGCATCTCGCAGCATCCGCTGACGCATCAGGAGGTGGTGGAGGTGGCGCGGGCAATGGAGGGCAAGTTCCTCGACCTGCTGCGCGCCTTCGTTCCCCGCGCATTCGCGGCCGTTCCGCCGCGCCAGGGCTTGCGATGACTTCGCTGCCGGCGTTGCTGCGTGCCGCGAGCCGCGCGCGCGCGAAGGCATACGCGCCGTATTCGGGATTCCAGGTCGGGGCGGCCGTGCTCGCGGGCGGGCGGGTCTTCGCTGCGGGAAACGTGGAGAACAGCGCCTACCCGCTGAGCGTCTGCGCCGAGCGCAATGCGGTGGCGATGGCGGTCGCCGCCGGGCATCGCCGCATCGACGCCGTCGCCGTGGTGGCCGGCGAGGACCAGCCCGCCGCTCCCTGCGGCGGTTGCCGTCAGGTGCTCGCGGAATTCTGCGCACCGCGAACGCCGGTCATCTATGCGGCGAGCGGAGGGCGGAGCGTGACCACGGACGTCGGGGCGCTCTTGCCCGATGCGTTCGGCCCGGACGCGCTCAGGCGAGCGGCGAGCGCGGGCCCGCGCACGACCGCGGACGGCCACCGTGGGGCGGCGCGCGTCCGTCTCACCGCGCGGGGACGGCGTTCGCCATGAGCCCGCAACCCCCGGCGATGCGAATCCACCCAGGCCTCGCCGCGGCGACCGGGGCGCTCAAAGCCGGCGCGATGGCCATCGGAAACTTCGACGGCGTGCATCTCGGCCACCAGGCGCTGTTTGCCGCGGTACGCCGCAACGCCCGGGGTCCGGCAAGCGCCGTGACGTTCGAGCCCCATCCTGCGCGCTTGCTCGCGCCGCGCTATGCGCCTCCGTTGATCTGCGAGAAGCCGCGCAAGCGGGAGCTGATCGCCGGGTGCGGCATCTCGGATCTGGTAGAGCAGGCCTTCGACGCGGCCTTCGCCGCCAATTCCCCGATCTCGTTCGTGGAGATGGTCGTCGGCACCGGCGTCGGCGAAGCGGTGGTCGGCCAGGACTTCACGTACGGAAAGGCGCGTGCGGGGACCGTGGAGACGTTGCGCGTCTCGCTCGCCGAACGCGGAGTGCACCTGCACGTCGTCCCGCCGGTCGCGGTCAACGGGCTCGTCTGCTCGAGCACGAAAGTGCGCGAGTTCGTGCTCGAGGGCCGCGTGGAGGCTGCGAGCATGCTGCTCGGCCGGCCATTCGACCTGGACGGCGACGTGGTGCGGGGTGCTGGCCGCGGGCGCAAACTGGGCTGGCCAACGGCGAACATCCGCACCACGAACGAGCTCCTTCCCGCGGTTGGCGTCTACGCCGTGCGCGCGCGCCTGCTCCCCGATGGTCCGCCGATCGCCGGGGCCGCGAATCTCGGTCTCAATCCCACGTTTCGTCCCGATGTCGCATTGGCGGGCGCGGCCGGGCAACCGCCGCTCTCGCTCGAGGTCCACCTTCTCGACTTCGCGCAGGACATCTATGATCGGCGCGTGCGCGTCGAGTTCGTGCACCGGTTGCGCGAGGAGCGCCGGTTCCCCGGCATCGAGGCCCTGAAGGCGCAGATAACGCAGGACGTCATCCAGGCGCGCAGGCTGCTCGGCGTGTAGCATTGCGGAGCACTTCGCACCCGAAAATCCCCCAAGGAGTTCGCCTGCTTTCTCGCCTTGCCGACGAGCGTGCGCCTATACTCGACGCCTCAAACCGCGCGGGGTGCAAGGCATGGCTGGACGTCTCGGCGAGCTACTGGTCCGCGAAAACCTCATCTCTCTGCAGCAGCTGCAGAAGGCGCAGGACGAGCAGAAGAAGGCCGGCGGCCGGATCGGTTACCACCTCACGAAGCTCGGCTTCATCGAGGAGTCGGAGCTCACCAACTTCCTGTCGAAACAGTACGGCGTCCCCTCCATCAACCTGAAGGAATTCGACATCGACGGCGAGGTGGTGAGGCTCGTCCCCAAGGAAGTCGCCGAGAAACACCAGTGCATTCCGGTCAACCGGGCCGGCGCCTCGCTGATCCTGGCGATGAGCGACCCCTCGAACATCTACGCCATCGACGACATCAAGTTCCTCACCGGCTACAACATCGAAGTCGTCGTCGCCAGCGAGCAGGCCATCAAGGAGGCGCTGGAGAAGTACTACGCGGAGAAGGGCCCCTCCTACGAAGAGGTGATGGAGGGGTTCGACGAGAACGAGATCTCCGTCGAGAAGGACGCGGACGGCAGCCTCGACATCAACGACCTGGAGAAGAGCGCCGCCGACGCGCCGGTGGTGAAGCTCGTCAACCTGATCCTGCTCGACGCGATCAAGAAGGGCGCCTCCGACATCCACGTCGAGCCGTACGAGAAGGACTTCCGCGTCCGCTACCGCGTGGACGGCGTGCTCTACGAAGTGATGAAGCCGCCGATGAAGCTCAAGCAGGCGATCATCTCCCGCCTGAAGATCATGGCGGAGCTGGACATCGCCGAGCGCCGCTTGCCGCAGGACGGCCGCATCAAGCTCAAGCTGGGCAAGGGCCGCGAGATGGACTTCCGCGTCTCGGTCTGCCCGACGCTGTTCGGCGAGAAGGTGGTGCTCCGGCTCCTCGACAAATCGACCCTGCAGCTCGACATGACCAAGCTGGGGTTCGATCCGGACCCGCTGAAGGCCTTCAAGGAGGCCATCGATCGTCCCTACGGAATGGTCCTGGTGACGGGCCCTACCGGGTCCGGCAAGACCACCACCCTCTATTCGGCGCTCTCCGAATTGAACAAGACCACCGACAACATCAGCACCGCGGAAGACCCGGTGGAGTTCAACTTCTCCGGCATCAATCAGGTGCAGATGCACGAGGACATCGGCCTCAACTTCGCGGCCGCGCTGCGCAGCTTCCTCCGCCAGGATCCCGACATCATCATGGTGGGGGAGATCCGCGACTTCGAGACGGCGGAGATCGGCATCAAGGCCGCGCTCACCGGGCACCTGGTGCTCTCGACGCTGCACACGAACGACGCGCCGGGCACCGTCTCGCGTCTGCTCAACATGGGAATCGAGCCCTTCCTGGTGACCAGCGCGGTGAACCTGATCCTTGCCCAGCGCCTCGCGCGCAAGCTCTGCCAGGAGTGCAAGAAGCCGGTGGACGTGCCGCAGCAGGCGCTGCTCGACATCGGCGTCCAGCCCGACGAGGCCGGCGGCTTCCAGGTGTTCGAGCCGGGCGGGTGCCGCACCTGCAACGACCGCGGCTACAAGGGCCGCGTCGCGCTCTATGAAGTGATGCCCATGTGGGACAGCGTCAAGGAGCTCGTGATCAACGGCGCCTCCACGGCGGAGCTGAAGGCCGAAGCGATCCGCCTCGGCATGCAGACCCTGCGCATGGCGGGAATCGCGAAGCTGAAGAACGGGATGACGAGCATCGAGGAAGTCGTCGGGAACACCGCTCCCGATACGATGCGCTGACGAGAGGATCACTTGCCCAATCTGCATCAGCTTCTGAAGGCGATGGTGGAGAAGGGCGCTTCCGACCTCCACATCACCACCGGCTCGCCTCCGCAGCTCCGCATCGACGGCAGTCTGGTCCCGCTCAAGACCGCGCCGCTCACCCCGGTGGAGACCAAGCAGCTCTGCTACTCCATCCTCGCCGACGCGCAGAAGCACAAGTTCGAAGAGGAGAACGAGCTCGATCTCTCGTTCGGCGTGAAGGGCCTTTCCCGCTTCCGCGCCAACATGTTCTTGCAGCGCGGCGCGGTGGCGGCGGCATTCCGCACCATCCCCTTCAAGATCCTCACCTTCCACGAGCTGGGTCTGCCGCCCATCATCGCGGAGCTGGCGAAGAAGCCGCGTGGGCTGGTGCTCGTGACGGGACCGACCGGCTCGGGCAAGAGCACCACGCTGGCGTCGATCATCGACAAGATCAACACCGAGCGGCACGAGCACATCGTCACCGTCGAGGACCCGATCGAGTACCTGCACCCCCACAAGAACTGCGTGGTGAACCAGCGCGAGGTCGGGGCGGACACGCACAGCTTCAAGAAGGCGCTCAAGTACATCCTGCGGCAGGACCCCGACGTGGTGCTGGTGGGCGAGATGCGGGACCTCGAGACCATCGAGGCCGCCCTGGTGATCTCCGAGACCGGCCACCTCGCCTTCGGGACCCTGCACACCAACTCCTGCGTGCAGACCATCAACCGCATCCTGGACGTGTTTCCGCCCTACCAGCAGCCGCAGATCCGCGCACAGCTCTCCTTCGTGCTCGAGGGCGTGGTCACGCAGAACCTGATCTCCAAGGCGAGCGGGCCGGGACGCGTGCTGGCCATCGAGGTGATGGTCCCGAACGCCGCCATCCGGAACCTGATCCGGGAGGACAAGGTCCACCAGATCTACTCGCAGATGCAGGTCGGCCAATCGAAGTTCGGAATGCAGACCTTCAACCAGTCGCTCGCATCGCTGATCCAGCGCGGCCTCATCACGCTCGAGGAAGGCCTCGGGCGCAGCTCGGACGCCGAGGAGTTGCGCAACATGCTCGCGTCGGGCGTGAAACCGGGCGTCAACCGGCCCGTCCAGGCCCGCTAAGAGGAGACTGCAATGGCCACGGCCCCCGCCGCAGCAGCGAAAACGGCTCCGAAGACCAGCGCGGCCCCGAAGCTGCCGATCTGGGTCTGGGAAGGAAAGACCAAGACCGGCGAAGTAAAGAGGGGCGAGGTCGAGGCCCCCGACGAGGCGTCCGTCCAGCAGCGCCTGCGGGCGATGGCGCTGATGAACGTCAAGATCAAGAAAAAGCCCATCCAGATCTCGCTCAAGCTCCCCGGGCTGGGCGGCATCTCGCAGAAGGACCTGGTCATCTTCACCCGCCAGTTCGCGACCATGATCGACGCCGGTCTGCCGCTGGTGCAGTGCCTCGACATCCTCTCAGGGCAGCTCGACAACATGGCATTCCGCGAAGTGCTGGTGAAGGTGAAGACGAGGGTGGAGTCGGGCTCCACGCTCGCCGACGCCCTCGGCGATCACCCCAAGGTGTTCGACACGCTCTACGTCCAGCTGGTCGCGGCCGGCGAGATCGGCGGTATCCTCGACACCATCCTCAACCGCCTCGCGCAATACATCGAGAAGAACGAGAAGCTGAAGAGCAAGGTGAAGGGCGCGATGGTGTACCCCAGCGTGGTGCTCATCGTCGCCGTCGGCGTCACGGTGGTGCTGCTGCTCTTCGTCACCCCGACGTTCGAGAAGATGTTCAAGGACTTCGGCGGCGCGATGCCGACGCCCACCCAGATCGTCATCGACCTCTCGAAGTGGCTGCAGCATTACATCGGCTATCTCGTCGCCTTCGTCATCGCGCTGGTGATCGCTTTCCGCGCCTGGATCACCTGGCCGCGAGGCCGCGAGCAGTGGGATGCGTTCGTGATCCGGACGCCGATCTTCGGACCGCTCGTCCGCAAGGTGGCGGTGGCGCGTTTCACCCGGACGCTCGGCACCATGATCAGCTCCGGCGTTCCCATCCTCGACGCGCTCGAGGTGGTGGCGAAGACGGCCGGCAACTCGGTGGTGGAGAAGGCGATCCGCTACACCAGGTTGAAGATCGCCGAAGGCAAGACCATCGTGCAGCCGCTGTCCGAGACGAAAGTATTCCCGCCGATGGTGGTGCAGATGATCGGCGTGGGCGAGGCCACCGGCGCGATGGATCAGATGCTCAGCAAGATCGCCGACTTCTACGACGACGAAGTGGACGCCGCGGTCTCCGCGCTCACCACCCTCATCGAGCCGGTGATGATGGTGTTCCTCGGCGGCGTGGTGGGCGGCTTCCTCGTCGCCATGTACCTGCCCATCTTCTCGATCGCCGGCGCGGTCAAGTAGGGCCATGGCGGAAGCGGGCGTCTATTCGCCGCTCGGCGAGCGCCCTGAGAGGGGGCTCTACGCCAAGCTGGTCCTGCTCACGGGGGTCCGCCTCGCGGTGGGGACTGCGCTCCTCGGGGCCACTGCCTGGTCCACGCTCCGCCACGATCCATTTCCCCGCACGGTCGAGGCGCTTCTCTTCACCATCATCGCCCTGATCTACTTCGCCTCGCTGGTCGGCACGTTCCTGCTCCGCACAGGACGGCATCTGGGATGGGTCGCGCACGGCCAGATCGCAGCGGACGTGATCGCGGCGACCGGGCTCGTGTATCTGACGGGCGGCGCCGAGAGCATCTTCACGATCCTCTATCCGCTCGCCATCGTCAGCGGCGCCATCGGCCTCGGCCGCCGCGGCGCAGCGCTGGGAGCAGCGGCATCCTGCACCGCCTTCTGCGTGCTGGCGTGGAGCATGCAGACCGGGATCATCGTGCCCGCCGCCAGCGACCTCGAACGCGCTCCGCAGGCGCCCGGAAAGCTCGCGGTGGTCATGGCCGCGAACCTCTCCGCGTTCATGCTGGTCGGCGGCCTCTCCTCGCTGCTCGCCGAGCAGCTCCAGGGCGCCCGCAGCCAGTTGCTGCGCAGCGAGACGCGGCTGGAAGCGCTCGAGGCCATCTACTCCGCGGTCGTGCGCTCCATCGCCAGCGGCATCATCACGCTCGGCGAGGACGGACGGATCACCTACCTGAATCCCGCCGCCGAGCACCTGACCGGTCTCCCCGACCGCATCGCGCGTGGACGGCCGCTGACCACGCTGCTGCCCGAGCTCGCGGGCTCCATCGCCCGTCCGCGCGAGCGCCCGAGGCCGGAGGTGCGTCTGCGGGCCCACGACGGCCGGGAGCGGATCCTCGGTTACGCGACGGCGCCGCTCGCCGGCGGCGTTGGCGGGCAGGTGATCCTGTTCCAGGATCTGACCGATCTACGCCAGATGGAAGAGGCGGTGCGCCGCGCCGACCGCCTCGCGGTGGTTGGCGGCCTCGCCGCGGGCCTTGCGCACGAGATCCGCAATCCGCTCGCGTCGATGTGCGGGTCGATCGAGGTGCTCGGGGCATCTCCGGGCCTGGACGAGCAGGAGCGCCGGCTGATGAGCGTGGTGCGCAGCGAGGCGGAGCGGCTGGAGACGCTAGTCCGCGAGTTCCTCTCGTTCGCCAAACCGATCTCCCCGGCGTTCGAGGCCCTGGACGGGTCGCGGGCGGTGACCGAGACGGTAGAGCTGTTCCGCCAGGAGGTGGCCGAGCGCGGCATCGAGCTGGTGGCGCGCGCAGGAGAGCCCGTCTTCGTCCGCGCCGATCCCGGGCAGCTTCGCCAGGTGCTCTGGAACTTGCTCGGGAACGCAGCCGACGCGACAACGCCGGGAGGCCGCGTCGAGGTCCGGATCTCGCGCCAGGCGGGAGAGGGCATCCTCGAGGTCGCCGACACCGGGCACGGGATCGCGGACGAGGACCTGGAGCGGATCTTCGACCCGTTCTTCACCACCAAGGAGCGCGGCACCGGCCTCGGGCTCGCGATCGTGCATCGCATCGTCGAGGCGCACAGCGGCCACCTCTCGGTGGTCAGCGAGGTGGGCAAGGGCACCACCTTCCGGGTTGCCCTGCCGATCGTGCCGCCCTCGCTTCATCGAGTCGGGGCGGTGGGCTGAGACATGGCGCGCTTGTTGGTGGTCGACGACGAGCAGTCGATGCGCGTGATGCTCGAGGCGCGGCTCGCCAAGGCGGGCCACGCGGTGGAGGTCGCGCCCGATTTCCCCGGCGTGGAGCGCGCGCTCGCCGACTTCGAATTCGACGTGGTGATCACCGATCTGCGCATGCGGACGGGGCAGGACGGGCTGAAAGTCCTGCGCAAGGTGAAGGACGCCCAGGGCGAGACCGAGGTGATCCTCATGACCGCGTTCGGCAGCGACGACTTGCGCCGCCAGGCGCTGGAGCTCGGCGCCTACGGGTACGTGGAAAAATCGCCCACCCTCGCTTCCGAGGTGATCGCGCTGGTCAAGGCGGCGGTGCACAAGCGCGAGCTGGCGCGGCGCGGGCGCATCCTCGCTCAGGACAACGAGCTCCTGCGCGAGCAGCTCTCGGCCCGCGGCCGGTTCGAGTCGATGGTGGCGCGCAGTTCCGCCATGCATCAGGTCTTCGAGGTCGTGGAGAAGGTGGCCGTCGCCCGCACCACGGTCCTCATCACTGGCGAGAGCGGCGTCGGCAAGGAGTTGGTCGCGCGCGCCGTCCACGCGCGCAGCCCCCGCGCCTCGGCGCCGTTCGTTCCGGTGAACTGCGGCGCGATTCCGGAGGGGCTGATCGAGTCCGAGCTGTTCGGGCACGCGAAGGGCGCCTTCACTGGCGCGCAGGGAGCGAAGCAGGGCCTCTTCCAGGCTGCGCAGGATGGCACGCTGTTCCTCGACGAGATCGGCGAGCTGCCGCTCAGCCTGCAAGTGAAGCTCCTGCGCGCCATCCAGGACCGGCGCATCCGGCCCGTCGGCGACACGGCCGACGTCGACGTCGACGTGCGGCTGGTCGCGGCGACCAATCGCGATCTGGCCGCGGAAGTCCGGGCCGGGCGCTTCCGCGAGGACCTCTACTACCGGCTCAACGTCGTGCAGGTCCGCGTGCCGCCCCTGCGGGAGCGACGCGAGGACGTGCTTCCGCTCGCCGATCACTTCCTCCGGCGCTTCGCCGCCGAGCATGGCCGGACCGTGCCCGGCCTGTCTGCCGACGCGAAGCGCCGGTTGTCCGAGTACTGGTTTCCCGGCAACGTCCGCGAGCTGGAGAACCTGATCGAGCGCGCGGTGGCGCTCTCCGACGGCAACGAGGTGACGGTGGACGCGCTTCCGCCCGTCCTGCGCGGCAACGGCGCGCACGCCCTCTCACCGGAAGGACCGCTCCCGGCGGGGTTCGCGCTCGAGGAGTACCTCGCCCGCATCGAGCGAGAGCTGATCGACAGGGCGCTGACCGAAGCAGCTGGGGTGAAGAAGGACGCCGCGGCACGGCTGGGGCTCACGTTTCGCCAATTCCGGCATCGGGTGAAGAAGCTCTCCGGGCAGCCGGAAGACGACTCCGACGACGACGCTTGACCAAAGCAGATATTGCGATCTGAAGACTGACCGGTCAGTTCAAGTCGCGGCGGGAAAAGATCAGGATGGCCACCGCCAGCACCACGGCCGCGTATGCGGTTCCATATCCGGCTGCGCGCCAGACGTATGCCGCGGCGACGGGGAGCTCGTTCGAGGCGTGTGCTTTCAGGTTGAGCAGCTCCAGGTCGGGCAGGAGCAGGTAGAAACCGCGCGCCACGTTCCCCCCCAGGGCGCTCTGCGACTTCTCCGCGAATGCCCGCAGGTCCGGCAGCAGGTGGCCGATGAAGAAGAGCGCGAAAGCGTAGGAGCCGGCGAGGATCGGCGTGGAGAAGCTCGCGAACAGGACCGCCACCGACGCGAGCACCGCGAACTCCACGCAGAGGAGGGCTACGGCCTGGAGCGTGGTGCGGCCGAGAGAATAGCCGGCGAGGCGCAGGACGAGCCCGAGGACGGCGAGGATGACCGCGGCGTTCACCACCAGGAGCAGCACCAGCCCGGCATACCGGCCGGCGCAGAACTTCCAGCGCGGCACCGGCTTCGCCAGCGTGGGAAGGATCGTCTTGCGCTGCACCTCTCCGGCCACGATGCCGACGCCGATCACGATGGCGAGGAGCACGCCGGCCACCTCCATCGCTCCCAGTCCCATGTCGAGGATGATGCGCACCCAGTTGCCGATGGTGAGCTGCGCGACGAGCAGCGAGCCGGCGACGAAGAGAGCGGCGAACAGCAGCAGGTTGTAGAGGAGCTTGCCGCGCACGAACTCGCGGACGGTGTTCCCGGCGATGGCGACGACGGCGCTCATCAGTGGATCTCGAATCTCGTCTCCAGGCCGTACGCGCGCAGGCGTTCGGTGGCCGTCGATCGGGCGCTCCCGTCCCCCTCCAGGACGTAGCGTCCGCCATGAGGCTCGCGCGGTGCCGCCGGAAGGAAGCCGGCCGCGACCAGCGCATGCACCGAGCGCGGCAACACGCCCTTCTCCTCGCGGTAGCGCTGCGCTGCTTCCTCGATCCCGCGCAGGTCGCGTTCCATGTGGAGCGCGTCGACGCGGTCCTGCCACTCCTTGCGCGTCGCCTCCTCGTTCGCGTGCGCCAGCATCGCCTCGGCGAGCGAGGTCGCGATCTGCAGATCTCCAGCCTGCGCCGCGAGCCGCGTCGCCAGGAGCCCGACGAAGGCCGGAGCATGCGGCAGGTCCGCGGCCGCCCCGAAGCTTCGCGCCGCGGCGGGAAAATCGTGCAGGTAGTAGGACTGCAGAAACCCGAGCAGGAAGCCCATCTGCCATTCGTCGGGACGCTCGCGCAGCCCCTTTTCCAGGATCTGGATCGCGTCCAGGACCCCGTAGACCTTCCCGTCTCCGGTCTCGTGGGGCAAGGCCGCGGCCGCAAAGCGATAGGCACCGGAAAACTTCGGATCGATTTCCACGGAATACTCCAGCAAGCGGAACAGCCGCCGGTCGATGGGCGCCGCGAGCTCCGGCGGCATGTCTCCATGGCGCGCCGGGAGCACCTGGATGGCCTGCAGCAGCGTGAAGTCGGCGAGCAGCGAACGGAAGCCGAAGGTGAGCGCGCGCGCGACGTCGCCGGGAATGGGCGGGATGTCGAGGACGGTCTCGATCGCCACCGGCCCGCGGCTTTGCGCGGAAGTCCGCAGCACCGCGGCGGCGAAGACTGCGACCGCGAACGCCAGGGCGATGGCGCTGCCGCGAACAGCGAGGGGCACGGGTCGATAGTACAAGCGCCCGGTCGGCGCCCCAAAAAAGAAGCGGGGGTGGGCCCCTCCCGGCCACCCCCGCGTTCTTCACTGCTCGCTTCGCTTACAGGTTCACGTCGTTCTGGTCGTTGGCCGGCTCGCCCGACGGGTTGTTCGCGTCGGCCGTGCAGTTGCCGCCCGCCGTGAACGTGCGCGACTCGCTCGAGATGCTCCACTGGTCGACGGTGGTGTCGGCGTCGATGTTGCCGAGCGCCAGCGCGTCGAACCGCGTGGCCGGCGTGCCTTGCAACCCGGCGGCCGAGGTGCAGGCCGTGGCAGCGTACGTCTGATCGAGCGCGCTGCCGTACTTGAACGTATCCACCGCAACGCCGGTGAACGTCGTCGCCTGCACCAGCGTCGCGCCCGTGCGGGGCTCGATGGTGCCAGTGGCGGCGAGGAAGTACGCATAACGGTTGTTGCGCTCAGGCTCGAAGCCCACTTCACCGGTCAGCGTAGAGAAGCGGTCCTTCTCCTGGTAGAACGCCTTCTGCGCCGTGAAGATGGCCTTGAGGTTCGCCTTCGCTTCGCTCTGCTTCGATCGCGCCTGGAACTTGATGAAGTTCGGGATCGCGATCGCCGCGAGAATGCCGATGATCGCCACGACGATCATCAGCTCGATGAGTGTAAAGCCCTTCTGCACGAGCTTCTTCATTGGGATCTCCATGTGAAGTAACGACACCGGACGTTAGAGCAAGCGGCAGGCCAGACAAAGAAAACGTCTTCTTCCGCCGCGTTTCCCCCCGGCCAGCGCGCGCGCATCGACAGGATCTGTCCCGCCGCTGACACGAATTGTCAGCCCACCCGGACCCACTTGCGGCGACCCCAGGACGCCGCGGCCAGCGCAGCGCCGGCGGCGAGCGCGATCGCGAGGCCGGGTAGCAAGCCCGCCGGAACGAACCGCAGCTCCACCTTCACTTCCGAGGGCGGCAAGACGACGCCGAGCGCCGCGAGATCCACCTCGGCTACCGGAGCGCGTCGCCCGTCGATCGTCGCTCTCCAACCGGGATCGAAGTGCTCGCCGATCACCAGCATCCCCGGACCGCGCGCGTGCACCATCATCCGGTCCGGCGCGATCCGTTCCCACTCGGCCGGCGCCGCCGCTCCTTCCACCATGTCTGGAAGACCATCTCCGCGGATCACGGCTTCTTGCCGTACGTCGAATCCTGGGGCGGCTACGTGCGCCAGACCCTCGGCGATGCTCCCGACGCGCACGGCGCGTGCGACGACGAACGACCGCGGGTGCAGCGCGTACTCGCCGACCCAGTACCCGAATCCGACTTTGTGGAAGTTGCGCTCGCGCGCCGTGCGGGCGCTGAACGCTCCGGGCATGTCGATCACGAAACGAACGCCGAAGAGATTGAAGTACGTGCGCGGGCTGGCGACGATCCCGCGCGCGTATCCCGGATCGCTCGCGGTGAAGTACGGGGCCATGCCCTCGATGCCCGCGACGGAGTTGAACTGCGGCAGCAGGGCCTGCGACATGCTCACGGTGACGGAGGCGCGGGCCGACAGTCCGGAAAGGCGCAGCGGGTCCTTGTCGTTGACGAAGATCCGCCAGCGATCCCGGCTCGGACCGGCCCGGGCGCGCAGCCGCTCCGCCAGGTCGAACGGTCCGCGCACGACGGCGAGCGGAGCGCTGTAGAGAAGACCTCCGCAGGAAGCAAAAACCGAAGCGGCGCAGCACACCGCCGCCAGCGGGGTGGCCGGCTGCTGCCGCGACCAGCGCCAGAGCGCGATCAGCGCGACCACCAGGGCCAGCCCGGCGCAATCGAAGAGACCCGCGCGCGCTTCCCGCCAGAAAGCGGTCGCGAACGCGAGCCCGTGCGTCTTCCCGTGCGTCGCCAAGGCCTGCGCGAGGTGCGGCGCGCTCCGGCCGATCCATAGCGCTGCCGCCGCTGCGCCCACGCCGACCAGCAGCGCGGCCACGGCGAGCCGCACCGCCGCGCGGCGGGTGCCCCCCAGCGCCAGGTCAGCGCCCAGCGCGGCGGCGAGGGCGAACAGCAGCGACGCGGGCGCGATCAGCTTCTCCGCGAAGCGGAAGATGCTGGCGAGCGGAACGAGTGCGAAAAGGACCCGATCGATGCCGAGGGCGGGCCCGGTCGATGCGAGCGCGAGCAAGACCGCGCCCGAGAAAAGAAGGGCGCCCTTTCGTCGCACCGATGCCCCTGCCGCGGCGAGCAGGAGAGCGGGCGCGCCGAGCACGATCGAGTCGGCGAAGGCGGCATCTCCCTGGGTGAAGTACTCCGTGTACGGCGAGGCGGTCGACTGCTGCGCCCCGACCGCCTCCGGCGCGTCGTCGAACGCGCGCGGAACGAGAAGGCCCGCCAGCCGGAATGGATGATTCGCGAATACGGCACGCTCCTTCTCCGTGATCGGGTCCGCGCGGGTGCTGCGGCGCAGCTCGACGACGGCCGTGAACACCGCAGGGGCGGAGAAAGCGACGGCCAGCACGCCGCAGCTAGCGACCAGCCCGAGGTTGCGCGCGGCGCGGCGCCAGTCCGGGAAGGCGAGCCCGAGGGCCCAGGCGCCGGAAAGCAGGCCGGCGATGAGCATCGCCTGCGGCTCTCCCGCATAGGCGATCAACGCCAAAGCCGCCCCCGCCCAGGCGAGGCGCTTGATCGAAGGCGCTTCCACCACCCCGAGCACCGCGTCGACGGCGATGGGAACGCTGCCCGCGCCGATGGCGTAGGGCAGATTCGAGCCGGTCACGCTGACCAGGTATCCACAACCCGCGTACGCCGTGGCGCCCGCGAGCGAGGCCCAGGGGCTCGAGCCGAGCCGGCGCGCGAGCCGCCAGGCGCCGATCCCCGCCAGGAGCGGCCCGAGCATGTGGTTGAGCTTGAAGGCGAGGTCGAAGGGAAACACGAGGTAGAGGAGCGTCGCCGGATGGAGCAGCGCCGGCGTGACCTGGCCGAGCAGCGAGACTCCGCACTCGGTCAACGGGTCCCAGAACGGCAGTCGGCCCGCCCGGAGCTGCTCCGCGATGAAGAGCTTCACCGGGTAATAGAGTCTGCCGGTATCGCGGTAGTAGAGCTGCACCCGCGGGTCCAAGGTCGGCGCGAAGAAGATCGCCAGCAGCGCGAGGCCGAGGAGGGTGGGCGCAAGGCGCAGGAGTCGTTCGCGCGCGATCACGATCGCGGCCACCTTACCGGCAGTCTCCGACCGGCGCGAGAAGTTGCCGGCGCGGGCCGTGGCACGCTACAGGAGCGGGATGCAGGCGCAGGTCCGCGCGGAGGCTCTGAGCAAGACCTATCGGGTCGGCTTCTTCGCGCGCCGGGTGCGGGCAGTGGAGGATCTGTCGTTCGAAGTGCGCGCGGGCGAGATCTTCGGCCTTCTCGGGCCGAACGGCGCGGGCAAGACCACGACGTTGAAGATGCTGCTCGGATTCGTGAAGCCGACCTCGGGCCACGCCTTCATCGCGGGCCGGCGGGCGGGAACCGTCGCCTCGCGGCGACAGCTCGGATACCTGCCGGAAAATCCCGCGCTCTACGAGTTCTTGCGCGGAGACGAGTACCTCATCTTCGCTGGCCGCCTGTGCGGACTGTCGCGCGCGGACGCGCGCAAGCGGACCGCCGAGCTGCTCGAGCGCGTCGGTCTGGCCGGCCGCGCGGACCGGCCCATCCGCAAGTTCTCCAAGGGCATGGTGCAACGGCTGGCGCTCGCGCAGGCGCTGGTCGGCGACCCGCGCATCGCCATCCTCGACGAGCCGATGAGCGGCCTGGACCCCATCGGGCGGAAGGACGTGCGCGATCTCATCCTCCAGCTCCGGGACGAGGGCCGCACGGTCCTCTTCTCCACGCACATCCTCTCGGACGTCGAGGCGATCTGCGACCGCGTCGGCATCCTGGTGGAGGGAAGGTTGACGGACTGTGGCGCGCTCGCGGACCTGGTGGCGCCGGGAGCGCGCGCGGTGGAGCTCGTGGTGGAGAACGCTTCACCCGATCTGGTGGCACGCCTGCAGCAGGACGGCACGCGCGTGCTGCAGCGCGACCGCGCGACCGTGCTCACCTTCCGCGACGAGGGACGCGCGCGGGCGGCGCTGTCCGCGGCCGTGTCCTCGGGCGCGACGATCGTGTCGCTCACTCCGCATCGCCGGTCGCTCGAGGAGCTGTTCGTCTCCCGCGCTCGCGGCAAGGCGGCGACGTCCTAGTGTCGGGGCGCTGAATGCAAGAACTCGCCCGCGGCATGCCGGTCTTCGTCACCATCTGGGTCTTCGTCACCGGGACCGTGGTGGGCAGCTTCCTCAACGTGGTGATCGCGCGCGTTCCCAAGCGTCGGAGCATCGTCTCCCCAGGGAGCCGCTGTCCCCACTGCGGCAACCCCATCGCCTGGTACGACAACATTCCGCTCCTTTCCTGGATCCTGCTGCGCGGCCGCTGCCGCCGCTGCGGCCTGGCCATCAGCGTGCGCTATCCGCTGGTCGAGCTGCTGATGGGGATCCTGGCAGTTGCGGTGCTGCGGCATACAGGGCCCAGCTGGACCGCCCTCGGATACTTCGTCTTCGTGGCGGCTCTGGTGGCGCTGTCCTACATCGATCTGGACAGCTGGCTCCTGCCGCATCAGATCACCTGGCCGCTTCTCGCTGCCGGCTTGCTCTCGCCGATCTGGAACCGGCGGCTCACCTGGGCAGACGCGGCCATCGGGGCCGCCGCGGGATTCGCCGGCTTTGCCGCCATCGCGCTCTTCGGTGAGAGGCTCCTCAAGCGCGAGACGATGGGCTGGGGCGACGTCTGGCTCCTCGCCGCGATCGGCGCGTGGCTCGGCTGGCCCGCGCTGCTGCCGGTGGTGCTCTTGTCCGCGGTGCAAGGCACGGTGGTGGGAACCATCCTCATCGCCACCCGCCGCGATCCCGATCCGTCTCCCGCCGAGACGGCCGCTTCCTCCACCGACGACGACTGGGTTCCCCCCAGGCACGCGGTTCCGTACGGGCCGTTCCTGGCCCTCGGCGCCCTCGAGTACCTCTTCCTCGGCGATCGCCTCGTGTCCGCCTGGAACTCCGTCCTGCTCCGCCTGCTCTCGTGACCGGCGAACGCGCCAGCCTCCGCCTGCGGCTCTTCGCCATCGTGTTCGCCGCGGCGCTCGTGCCGATGGCGCCGCTCTCGATCGTGCTCCTCCTCCAGGTGCGCGACGGCATCTACGGCCGCGCGATCGCCGACGCGCGCGCGCGGCTCACCGACGTGCTCCAGCGATGCTCCGAGGGAAATTGTCCCGAAGCTCCCGGAGTGAGGAAGTTCGACCGCCCGTGCACGGGCCGCAGCGCGCGGGTCGGCGAGCTGCTGGTGCTCTGCGAAGACGTTCCCGGAGGGGCGATCCAGCTCGGGCTGGATCTGCGCCCTGTGCGCGAACAGCTCGGGACGCTCTCCCGCCGCCTGCTCGCGACGCTGGCGCTGTTCGTGGCGATCCTGGTCGCCGTCGCGGTCTGGCTCCTCGAACGCGGCCTCGGCCGCAGGCTGGAGCGAATCGACGCGGCGTTGGAAGCCGTGGGCGCGGAGCAGCAGGGACCAGGTCTGCTGCCGGAGGGCGGCGACGCGGTGGGCCGGGTAGGGGCCGCGGTGAACCGCCTGGCGCAGCGGCTGCGGGAAGAGCGCGGCCGCACGCGCTCCCAGATCGAGGCGCTCGAGGCCGCCAACCAGAAGCTGCGCGAGGTGCGCGAGGACCTGGCGCGCAGCGAGCGGCTGGCCGGCATCGGGCGGCTCGCCGCGGGCGTCGCACACGAGGTGGGCAATCCTGTGTCGGCACTGATCGGATATGCGGCGCTGATGCGCGAACGGATCTCGCAAGGCAAGAACGTCGACGGGTACGCGGAGCGCATCGAGGGCGAGGCGTCGCGCATCGACCGCATCCTCCGCGACCTGCTCGATCTCGCGCGTCCACCAACGCCGCTGCAGTCCCTCGACCTGCGGCGCGCGGTGGACTTCGCCCGGACCTCGGTCGCGTCGCAGCACGCCCGGGTGGTGTTCGAGAACGCCCTGCCGCAAGGTCTGCCGGCGGTGCGGGCCGAAGAGCATTATCTCGCCCAGATCTTCGTCAATCTGCTGGCCAACGCCGCCCGCGCCGGCGCATCCCGGGTGCGCATCTCTGCCCGCGCTGCAGGATCCGGCGTGGTGGTCGAGGTGGAAGACGACGGCAGCGGCATCCCCTCGGCCGTCCTGCCCAGGCTGTTCGAGCCCTTCTTCAGCACCGCCGCGCCCGGGAAGGGCAGCGGGCTCGGCCTTGCGCTCTGCCATGCGACCATGCAGCGGTTCGGCGGGAGCATTTCGGCGCGGAACCGCGCCGATGCCCGGGGAGCCGTGTTCGAGTTGCGGTTCGTCAGCGAATCTGCTCCGCGCGCAGCGTGAGCGGGTCGAGCACGAACGCGGGCCGGTCGGGGAAGTAGGGCAAGAGCTCCGCGTCGCGCTCTCCCTTGTCGATGGCGCGCACCAGATCGGCGTGCGCGAGGTCGGGCTCGTTGTAGGTCAGGTCGACGTTTCCGTCCCAAGCCTTGGGATAGCGGATGAACACCAGCGCGTGCTGCTGCCGCAGCCACTCGAAAGCCGGCTCCCAGCGCGCGTACGTCCAGGGACGCCGGTGCGCATTCGTGAGGACTGCTTTCAGCTCGGTCACCGCGCGCATCGCCGTCCACCCGGCCGGGACGGCGAGGATCGCGCAGGCCGCGAGCGCGAGGGGACGGCGCAGGCGCAGGGCGCCGCGAATCGCCATCTCGAATCCCGCGGCGGCGGCGAGCGCGATCCACGGGTACAGCTCGAGGTGGTAGATCGCTCCGCCCACGTGGAACGTGAGCGATGCGGCGAAGAACGCGGCCGCGAACACGGACGTGGCCCAGAGCGGCGGCCAGAGCGCGCCTGCGATCGCGAAGGGGATGACGGCCCACGCCGGCGGAAGCACGGCGATCAGTCGCAGCCGCCGGACCATCTCGCCCGGCAGGTGCGACCAGGTGTGCTTCCGGCGTGTCTCGAGAAACCCGTCGTACAAGCCCGCCAGATGCTTCGGAAACCCACGCTCCGCGCGCAGGTCGCGGACGGGTCCGATACCCGGCCCGTCGTAAGGCATGTACTGCCTCGCGTACAGCGACCACGGTGGCGTGGTCCACGATCCGGTGGTCGCTTTGCACACGGTTGCGAAGACGAGAGCGCCGGCGAGGAGCGGCGGCAGCGCCCAGGCGAGCGCGCCGAGCGGCACGCGCTTGCGCAGCCGCAGCAGCACGGCGGCACCGGCGACTGCAGCCGCTGCGCCGGTGAATGGCCGGACCAGCCCGGCGAAGACGACGCAGCAGAAGAGCGCGGCGATGCGGCCACCGGAGGGACGCCGCTCCACCGCCAGCGCGGCGGCGAAGAACGCCGCTACGCTCGCGAGCGAGGTGCTCTGCGACAGGTAGCTGGCGAAGAACGGAAACACGTTCGTCGCGCCGAGGAGCAGCGCGGCAGCGCCGAGCGCCGCCGCCCGCGTCAGGCCAGCCAGGCGCGCCGCCAGATGGAGCAGCGCGGCCGTCGCGCCGAGGAGCACGCACGGTCCGAGCCACGGCGCGCCGGCCATCTCGAAGAGCGCGAGCACCGCGGCATGGCCAGGGAGGTACTTGGCGGCGAAGCGGGGAACGACCAGCACGTGCGCTGCCTCGAAGAACTCCGGCAGCGGCGGCGAGGGGTAGCTGAGATGGCCAGCCGCGAGCGCCTTCGCCTGGAAGAGGTAGACGAACTCGTCTTCCGTGCTCGGCCGCGCGCCCCACTTGCCGCTGGAGAATGTCACCATGCCCAGCGACGTCCCGAGGACGACGAGGAGCGCTGCGGACAGCGCGTCGAGGCGATCGGGCCCCGTCGCGCCACCTACACGGCCTTGCATTCGAGCACCTCGCCCTTTCTTGCCTGGTTCGCCACCCGACTCGTACAGTCCAACGCATGCGCGTCGCCGCGCAACTGGAGTTTGCGGCGATCGATGGGGGGCTCGCCTTGGAAGTAGCGCAAACGGATCCTGGCCACGGTGCGACGTCGTCCGTGGCAGACCGCGACGCGCTCGGCCCCGTGGCCGGCCTGGTCCTCGCGTCGCTCGCTGTCTGCGCGTTGACGGTGGTCCTGGCGCGGTCGCTCATCTCGCCCGGCATGGCGCGGCCCCCCGCGTTCACGTACCTGTTCTTGCGCGATGAACCTCCGGCGGCCTGGTTGAGCTGCCTGTTGATCGTTGCTGCCGCAAGCCTGGGAACTGCGTGCAGGCGCGTCTCCGACAGGCTGTTCGTGTCGGCACTGGCGAGGGATCCCCGGGCGTTCATCGTTTGCGCGACCGCGGCGCTGGCGGCCAGCGCGCTGCTCGTCTATCGCGCGCACCCGCTCTCGATGGACGAATACGCGCCCCTGTTCCAGGCGCGCGTCTTTGCCCGGGGCTCGCTCATCGCGCAGGTGCCCGCGGAGTTGGTGCCGAGGCTGGTGCCGCCGGTCCGCTGGTTCATCGAAGCGTCCGCCGACGGGCGGCTCGTGTCGGCGTACTGGCCCGGCTTTGCGCTCCTGCTCACGCCGTTCGCATGGTTGGGCGTGCCCTGGCTGCTCAATCCTCTGATCGGCGGCGCGACGCTGTTCGCGATCTGGCGCATCGCGGCCAGGATCTGGCCAGGCACCGCCGCACCCGGCTGGGCGCTGCTGCTCGCCGCCGCCTCGCCGGCTTTCGCGGTGAACGCGATCTCCCTCTACTCCATGCCGGCGCACCTCCTGGCGTCCCTCTGCTTTGCGTTGCTTCTGCTCGAACCGACGCGGCGCCGGCTCGTTCTCGCGGGCGCCGTCGGCTCCCTCGCGCTCACCCTGCACAATCCGCTGCCGCACACCCTGTTCGCGCTGCCGTGGATCGCGGCGCTCGCGCTGCGGCCCGGCCGGCTTCGCAATCTCCCGGCGCTGGCCGCGGGATATCTCCCGGGCGTGCTGCTCCTCGGCGTGGGCTGGTTCTGGGTGCGGGCACAGGTGGGCGCCGCGGAGGAGACGGCCGCGCGCGGCGCGGAGGCGGCGGTCGGTTCGCTCGCGCGTCTCGCGTTCGCGCTGCCGTCGCTCGGTTCGCTGTGGCATCGCGTCATGAACCTTTCCGAGCTTGCCCTCTGGGCGGTACCGGGACTGCTCGTGCTCGCGTGCCTTGGCGCCTGGTGGCGTCGCGAGGAGAGCACCGTGCGGCTGCTGGGCGCGTCGGCGGCGCTGACGCTGGTCGGATACATGTTCGTTCCCTACGACCAGGGCCACGGGTGGGGATACCGGTATTTCCATGCCGCATGGGGCGCGCTGCCGCTCCTCGGAGCGGCGGCCCTCGAGCATGCGTCCGCGGGGGCGATCCTGCGCAGGACCGTGCTGGCGGCCGCGCTGGGGAGCCTGATCGCAGCAAACGCGATGCGCTTTTCGCAAGCCCGCGGCTTCATCGACGGGCAGCTTCGCCAGATCCCGACCGCTCCGGCGCCGGCGCGATTCGAAGTCGTCTTCCTCCGGCTGGACCGCGGGTACTACACGATCGACCTGGTGCAGAACGACCCGTTTCTGGACGGTTCGCGCTGGGTCCTGCTCAGCGGCGGGTCCGACGAAGATGCGAGGTTCATGACCCGCTTTCCGAATGCGCGCCGCGTGGTCCGCACCGCGGTCGCCGAGCTGTGGCAGATCGAGTGAGCGCTCCACGGCACTGGGGGCAAGATCTCCGGTGCTCTTGCGCATCAACTACACCGGCAGGTGCTGCATCAAGCGGTAGGGGCCGTTCCTCTGCGGTCGATGTCGAGCGCAAAGATCACTTCCAGGCTGCTCGAGAAGAAGAGCTCGAGGAGGCCCCTCCGGAACGGGAGGTGCTCGAAGGTGCTCACGCGGACGCCGGGGAGCGATGCGAAGAGCTCGTCCCAGCGTTGCCGCGTCAGATACACGGCCGCTACCTGGGCGCCCAGCCGCAGGTTTCCCAACACGTCCAGCGCGGCGAGCTTCAGATCGTCGAGACGCCCCGCGGAGAGGTGGTCTTTCACGATGATTCGCTTGCGCGTGACCCGTCGCACCTCGCCCAACAGGGCCGCTGGGTCGGAGGCGTGGTGAAGGACGTTGGAAACCAGCGAAACGTCGAACGACCCGTCCAGGAACGGAATCGACCGCCCATCGAAGCGAACCATTCGTACGCCTTGGCGCGTGGCAGCGCGGAGCGCCACTTCGATGCCGACCACGGTGGTGCCGGGCCGGAAGGTCTGGAAGACCAGGCCGAGGGAACCGTCTCCGGCGCCGACGTCGAGGATGGAGCAGGGACCCGGCGGGAGGAGGCTGCTGACGTATCCGGTCAGCTTCAGGCGGTAGAACGGATAGAGCGCGCTGTCGCCGAGGAAGCGGCGGAGTCGATCGTCGCCGGGCAGCCAGGCGGGCGGATTCTCTAGCATCGATCAGCGGTCCCGCTTTCGCGCGAGGCAAGCGAAATTGATGCAGAACAGCTCGTTGCGGATCAGCCGGTCGAGAAGCATCCCGGCAACGTTGGCCACGGCATACAGCGGGGCGCCCGCGCCGCGAAGTATCCCGTAAGCGAGAAAGCTCGCGACCTGTGCCGCCGCGAGCATCGAGCCCCCCTGTCCGAGCAGCATTCTCATCTCCAGCCCGGCGCTCTCGCAGAGGCGCGCCAGGCCTTGCTGCGTGAAGCGCCAGTGATCCCTCGGATGTGGATGGAAGAACCAGACGTGCGGGACGGACACGATCGCGTGCCCGCCCGGAGCAAGGATGCGGCGGATCTCCTGGATCCCCCGGAACGGGTCGTTGCAGTGCTCCAGCACCTGCGTGCAAAGCACGACGTCGAAGCTTTCGTCCGGCAACCCGGTGGACTCCACCGTGCCCTGATAGTCGGCGCCCGAGTCCGGCGAGACGTCGAGGGTCTTCACATCGAGTCCCCTGGCCTCGAGGAGCGCGCGATAAGGGCTCTTGTCGGCGCCCAGGTCCAGGGCACGCGATGCGCCTGGCGGCGTGGCGGCGATCAGGCGGCGGACGTCGGCGCTGAGCGCGTTCAGGACGAGGTAATCGTACTGGAAGATGGACGGCTTGACGCGCTCCCCGGGCGAATGGGCGGATCTGCTGCTCGCATGCGCCCCGAGCGCGTCCCCACTCTGCGCAAGCTCGATCTGCACGATCATCGCCTTCCGATGAGGGCCATGATCTCGTAGGCGCGCCGGCTGATGGAAGAGAGGACGACACCGGCGATGGCGCTGACCGCGGATAGCATCATCAGCCCGATGCAGAGGATCGCCGAAGGAATGCGCAGGATCTGACCCGTGCGCAGGTACTCGGAGACGACCACTCCGCCGATCCCGAACCCCCATCCGGCGAACGCGAGCGCGATCGCACCGAAGAACGTCAGCGGGCGGTAGTCGCGGAAGAACGCCAGCAGCGCGAGCAGGATGCGGTAGCCGTCGCGCACGGTCCTCAGCTTGCTGGTGCTGCCGGTCGCGCGCTCCCGATAGTGCACCGGAATCTCCGCGACGACGAAATTCGCGGTCAGCGCCTGCAGCGAGAGCTCCGTCTCGATCTCGAACCCCTGGGCGATGAGCGGGGAGATCTCCAGGAAGCGGCGGCTGAAAGCCCGGTACCCGGAGAACAGGTCGGTGGTCCGGACCCCGAACAGGATCCGCACGAGCAAGACGAAGAGGCGATTCCCAAGGTTGTGCAAGGGCGGGTACGCATCCTCGGCAAACGTCTGCAGCCGGGTCCCGATCGCCATGTCCGCCAGCCCGGCGCGAACGCAGTCGAGCAGCTTGCGGGCATCGTCCGCGGGATAAGTGTCGTCGCCGTCGACCATGATCACGTAATCCGCGGTGCGAGTCATCGCGAATCCACGCAGCAGGGCGTAACCTTTTCCGCGGCGCGATTCGAAGGCGACTTCCGCTCCGGCGCTGCGCGCGATCTCCGCGGTCTGGTCGGAAGAGGCGTTGTCGACGACCACGATTCGCGCTCCCGGAAGGGCGGCGCGAAAGTCCCGAACGACCTTGGCGATCGCGCAGGCCTCGTTGTGGCAGGGGATCACCACCGCCACTTTCTCCGCGCTGCTCATGCGATCTTCCGGCAGGGTTCGTCCGTCCTCGAGAGCGCCTCCCTGTACAGCGATTCGTACTGCGCCACGGTTTCGTTCCAGCTCCATTTGTGCTCCGCCCAGGCGCGCGCCCGCGCCGAAAGTACGGCGCGGGACTCCGCCGATGCCGTGAGCCGCCGTACGGCGGCGTCCACCTCTGCCAACGAATCGCAAGCCATGACTGCTTCGCGGGAAATCCATCCCGCGTAGCCTTCGTCCCAGAGCAGCGCCACCGGCAATCCGCTCGCGATTGCTTCCTGGACGGCGAGCGGCAGCCCCTCGCCGGCTGACGCGTGCACCATCACATCGACGCACCCGAACAGGTCGGGCATTCGCGCGTAGGGCACCAGTCCGAGGTCGGTCACTCCCGGCAACCGGAGGTCGCGGCGCGCGCCGCAGACCACCAGGTGATGATCCTGCCTGGGGATGTCCAGCACTGCGTCGAGGTTCTTCTTCTCGGACGCGCGAGCCACGAACAGCGCGAGGACCTCATCTGCCGGAAGGCCGAGCCGGCGGCGAATCGCCGCGCGCTCCCCCGTTGCGCGCGGGCGAAAGAGCGCGGTGTCGACGCCGTTGCCGACGTATCGGACCGCCAGTTCGGGGAACCTGGCCTGCAGCCAGCCCTGGACGCGGGTGTTCAAGGCGTTCACGATTCTCGCGCGGCGGACGATGCGATCGCCGATCGCGATCCAGGCCGCCCGCTGTACCGCATTCAGCAGCGCGCGCCGGTAGGTGACGAATCCGACGTGCTCGGTGAGCACCAGCGGTTTCTGGCTTCGCGCGCTGGTCCAGGCTGCGAGCATGCTGCTGGGGTAGAGGGCGCCGTGAGCGTGCAGCACGTCGGCCGAGGCGGCCGCTTTCAGCGCGGAATGCAGACCAGGGCCGAGGAGCACCGGATACGGCACGCCAAACCGCTCGGTCAGGTGGATCGCCGGGATGCGGTGCACGATGACGCCGCCTTCCAGCGATTTCCCATGCGCCCCCTCCCAGCCCGAGCTGACCAGCACGACGTCGTGCGCGCGGGCGAGGCCCCGCGCGAGGTTCTGCGCCATCACCTCGAGTCCGCCCGGATGCGGAGGGTAGTTGTGGCAAAAGAGAGCGATGCGCATGGCGGTCAGGCGCTCACCCGCTGCGGTACCACCCGCAGTCCGGTCCCCCCCTGCCCCTGCGCGCCGCGATCGCCCGCCTCGTGGTACTCGGCGTCTTCGTTCACGCGCCACAAGTCGTAGACCGGGCCGCCGGCGAGGATGTTCTTCACGCAGAGCATGGCCGTCATCATCGCGTGGTCCTGGTTGTTGTACTTGTGCATGCCGTTCCGTCCCACCAGGTGAAGGGTGGGAAAGCGCGCCTCGATCTCCCGCCGGATGGTCTCCACGTTCCGGGCGTATCCGTCGTCGTAGACGGGATATGCCTTGGGCTGGCGCACGACGCAGCCGTCCACGACGTCGGCCGCGGAGGCGAGCCCGATCTGCTGCAGCTCGCGCTTGCCCAGCTCGACGAGGTCCGGGTCGCTCATCGACCACATGCCGTCGCCTTCGAAGCAGAAGTACTCGAGGCCGTAGCAGGTCATCGCCGCGTCGGGCACCATCTCCGGGGACCAGGACTTGAAGTTCTGCACGCGTCCGACGCGGACCCCGGGATCGTGGATGTAGATCCAGTTGTCGTCGAACACGCCCCGGTCCTTGAGGATCAGCACCACCGTGAGGAAATCGCGATAGCGCAGCCGCGCCGCCGCCGCGCGCGTGTCCTCCTCCAGGCTGGGAGTGAGCCCGATCGCCAGATCGCGCAGCGGGGCCGAGGAGATCACGTGCGCGGCCTGCGTCTGGTGACGGACGCCGCTGCGATCGACGTGCGTCAGCGTCCACTCGCGCCGCCCCGCATCGAATGCGCAGCCCAGGACCTTTTCGCCCATGCGCACGCGGCCGCCCATCTCGCGAACCCGGCGGGCGCAGGCTTCCCACATCATCCCGGGGCCCTTGCGCGGATAGCGGAACGATTCGATCAAGGACTTGATCACCGCCGCGCCCCGTTTCGGCTTGCGCCTGGGGAAGAGCGCGTTGGCGATGGCGGAGCCGAGGGCGAGGCCCTTGATGCGCTGCGCGGCCCAGTCGGCGGAGATCTCCTTGCAGCTCATCCCCCACACCTTCTCGGTGTAGGTGCGAAAGAAGATCCCGAAGAGCCTGCGCCCGAACTGGTTGCTCACCCAGTCCTCGACGCTCCTGGGGTTGCGCACCGGGAAGAGGCGCGCCTTCAAATACGAGAGCACGCACAGCGCCGACTCGACGATGCCGAGCTTGAGCAGCGCCTCCACGGCGCGCAGCGGATAGGAGAAGAACTTGCCGCGATAGAAGATGCGCGAGGAGCGCGGGCGCTCGAGCAGGTCGCCGGGGAGGAGCTCGGTCCAGAGGTCCTCCACCTCCTTCGACTTGGAGAAGAAGCGGTGCCCGCCGATGTCGAAGTGGTATCCCTTGTACCTCGCCGTGCGCGCGATGCCGCCGACCAGCTCGGGATCGGCTTCGATCACCGTCACGGGCACGCCTTCCTTGCAGAGCAAGTACGCGGCGGTGAGACCGGCCGGACCGGCGCCGATGATCGCGACCGTCTTTCCGCTCATGAGATCGTCATTGTCTGCCGCAGTTGCGGGCCCTGCCAAGGAAACATCCGCGGACGGAAGCGTGCGGGCCTCGCGAAACCGCATACACTGTATGCATGCGCCGGGTGCTGATCGCGGACGACGAAGAGTCGATCCGCCACGTCCTCACCGAGCTTCTCGAGGAGCGCGGCTACGAAGTTCGCGCGGTGACCGACGGCGAGGACGCGATGCGCGAGCTTTTCGCGCGCGACTACGACGCGCTGGTCACCGACGTGCGCATGCCGAAGATGAACGGCCTCGACCTGGTGCGCGCGGCGCAGACGGCCTCGCCCGAGACCACCATCATCGTGATGAGCGCGTACGGTTCCCACGATCTGGCGATCGAGGCGATGAAGGCCGGCGCGTACGACTACCTCGGCAAGCCCTTCCGGCCCGACGAGGTCCTGCTGGTGCTGCGCAAGGCCGAGGAACGCGAGCGGCTGCGCCGCGAGAACCTGCGCCTGCGGCGAGAGGCGTCGCGGCGGGCACCGCAGCTGCTCGCGGAAGGGCCGGCGATGAAGGAGGTGCTGCGGGTGGTGCAGAAGGTCGCACCCACGCCCACCACCGTCCTCATCGAGGGCGAAAGCGGGACCGGGAAGGAGCTGGTTGCCCGCGCGCTGCACGACCTCTCCTCGCGCGCCGAGCGGCCGTTCGTGGCGGTGAACTGCGGCGCCATCCCGGAAACGCTGATCGAGAGCGAGCTGTTCGGCCACACCAAGGGCGCGTTCACCGACGCGCGAACCGCCAAGCGCGGACTCTTCGAGGAGGCCGACGGCGGCACGCTGTTGCTCGACGAGGTCGGCGAGTTGCCGCTGGCAGTGCAGCCGGCGCTGCTGCGCGTACTGCAGCAGGGCGAAGTGCGCCGGGTGGGCGATTCGCGCTCCGCCCGCGTCGACGTCCGGGTACTGGCGGCGACCAATCGCGATCTCGCGGCGCAAGTGCACGCGGGCAGGTTCCGCGAGGACCTCTACTACCGCCTCAATGTCGTGCAGGTGCGCCTGCCGCCGCTGCGCGAGCGGCAGGAGGAGATCCCGGCGCTCGCGGAACGGCTGCTCGCGCGCCACGGCGAGAGGCTCGGAATGCCGCCGCGCCGCCTTTCGCCGCGCGCACTCGCATTCCTGAAGACCTACCGCTGGCCGGGGAACGTGCGCGAGCTGGAGAACGCGCTCGAGCGCGCGCTGGTGCTTTCGGAGGACGAGGAGATCGGACCCGAGTCGCTGCCCGAGGCCTTGCAGGGGCAGGTGCAGCCGGAGCCTCTGCCCGCGCAGCTCGACCCCGACGATCTCTCCGTGAAGCGCGCGCAGCGCCTGCTCGAGGCCGACCTGATCCGCCGCGCGCTCGAGCGCACCCAGGGCAACCGCACGAAGGCGGCGGAGCTGCTCGAGCTCTCGCCGCGCGCGCTGCTCTACAAGATCCGCGAATACGGGTTGGAGTAGTCGCGGCCAGCGAAGTCGGCTTCGACCATCTCCTCCAGCTCGTACCCGTCATGAAGTCGTGAAATCGCTTTCAATCGACGACAACGTGGGCGCGGGTGCGACTGCCTGCGCTACCGCCGCCCCCCTCCCCCCGAGGGAAATGTAGTCGATCCAATTTCAATGCAGGTGCAATGATAGGCAAGTGAAGGGTCAATGACCCTTCAATGGGCCGGTTCCTTGACTGCCTACATGGAAGCGTCGCAAGGATCGACTCCTGCTCGCGGAGGGGCCGCGTGAATCGAGTGCAGAAGTTCCGGGAGGCCGCACTGATGGCGAAGGCGGAGCTGGCCCGCAGGGCCGGGGTCTCCGAGTCGACCATCGACCGGATCGAAGCGGGGAACGACTGCCGCATGGAGACCAAGCGGAAGATCCTCTTCGCGCTCGGCCTCACGATCCAGGAGAGCGGAAAACTCTTCCCGCGCCACAACGGAGCGACGCGGCAACGGGCGGGAGGAGAGTGATGGTCGTTTTTTTTGGTGACACGGTTGCGGATGTTAGCGTCGAAGCGGGGCCGCTGACGTCTTGCGGAGGGGGGCTGAGCTAGTCATGGCAAAGAGCAAGCTCGCGCTCGGACTGGACATCGGCTCCTCCTCCGTCAAGCTGGTCCAGCTGAAGGAGGCGAAGCGAGGCTACATCCTGGAGGCGTTCGGCGTGGCGGAGCTGCCGCCGGAAGCGATCGTCGACGGCGCCCTGATGAACTCCACCGCCATCGTCGAGGCCATCCGCGGCCTGGTGGCGCAGTACAAGCTCAAGAATCGCGAGGCGGCCATCGGCGTCTCCGGCCACTCGGTCATCATCAAGAAGATCAGCATGCCGAAGATGAGCGGGGAGGAGCTCGAGGAGAGCATCCAGTGGGAGGCCGAGCAGTACATCCCCTTCGACGTGAAGGACGTGAACATCGACGTTCAGATCCTCACGCCGCCGGAGGTGGACACCGGCACCGGACAGATGGACGTGCTGCTGGTCGCGGCGAAGAAGGACATGATCAACGACTACACCTCCGTGGTCTCGGAGGCGGGGCTGACCCCGGTGGTGGTCGACGTCGACGCGTTCGCGGTGCAGAACTCGTTCGAGGTCAACTATGAGCTGCCGAAGAACGAGACCATCGTGCTGGTCAACGCCGGCGCGAGCGTCTGCAACATCAACGTGCTGGCGAACGGGCTCACCACCTTCACCCGCGACGTGACCATGGGTGGCAACCAGTTCACCGAGGAAATCCAGAAGCAGCTCAACGTCAGCTACGACGAGGCCGAGAAGCTGAAGGTCGGCGGGGACGCGGCGCAGGACTCCGAGTCGGTCATCCCGCAGGAGGTGGAGCGCGTCATCCAGGGCGTCGCCGACCAGATGGCGGGCGAGATCCAGCGCTCGCTCGACTTCTACACCGCCACCGCCGCCGACTCGCACATCGCGCGCCTGTACCTGTCCGGCGGCACCGCCAAGATCCCCGCGCTCTTCAAGGTCATCGAGCAGCGGGTGGGCGTTCCCGTCGAGATCCTCAACCCCTTCAAGGGCGTGGAGATCGACAACCGACGTTTCGACTCCAACTACGTGATGGACGTCGCCCCGTCGGCGGCGGTCGCCATCGGGCTTGCGCTGCGCAAGTCGAACGAGCGGTAGGAGAGCGCGCGCGATGATCCTCATCAACCTCCTCCCTGTCCGCGCAGCCAAGAAGCGCGAGTTCGGCCGGCAGCAACTGGTGCTCTTCGTGCTGCTCCTGGTCCTGGCGGGGATCGGGAACTTCTTCGTCTACAACCGCTTCGAGTCGGAGCTGCTCTCGCTCGACAAGCAGATCGTCACCACTCGCAACGAGATCGCCCAGCTGGAGAAGACCATCGGCGAGGTGAAGTCGATCAAGGAAGACAAGAAGGCGCTCGAGGACAAGCTGAAGATCCTCGACACCCTGAAGAAGGGGCGCACCGGGCCGGTGAAAGTGCTCGACGAGCTGGCCACCATCATCCCGCAGAAGGTCTGGATCGTGGACTTCAACGAGCAGGGCGGCGCCGTGGCGATGAACGGCGCGGCCTCCAGCTACGAGGACCTCTCCAACTTCTCCAAGAAGCTGAAGGCCTCGACCCACTTCAGCAACATCACCATCAAGACGGCGCGGCAGCGGGCAGACGGGACCGTGGACTGGGTCATCACCTGCAACACGAACTACTCGGCCTGAGGCGAAGAGATGGCGCTCAGCGGACAGGAAGTGCTCAACGCGGTCAACAAGATGCCCCTCGGCCAGAAGGTCGGGGTGGTGGCCGGCGTCGTCATCCTCCTCTCCGCTGCGAATTGGTACTTCTTCATCGATCCGATGCAGACCCAGATCACGCAGCGCCAGGGCACGCTGCACGCGCTGGAGGACGAGCTCATCCAGAAGCAGTCGATCGCCAACAACCTGGCGCAGTTCAAGCACGAGAAGGAGATCCTGGAGCGTCGTCTGGCCCAGGCGCTCACCGAGCTGCCGAACGAGGCCAACATCGACGATCTGATCCGGTCGCTCTCCGAGATCGGCACCAAGAGCGGGCTGACGATCAACAGCATCGAACCGCAGGCGGAACAGCGGCAGAGCTTCTACGCCTCGATCCCGATCGTGATGGCGGTGAGCGGCAACTACCACGAGATCGGCGTCTTCCTCGATTCGCTCTCCAAGCTCGCCCGCATCGTCAACGTCACCAACATCAAGATGGGACAAGCGCGGGTCACCAACGAGAAGCTGGTGATCAACGCCAACTACATCGCCACCACCTTCCGTTTCCTGCCGGAAGCGAACACGCCGAGGCCCGCGAAATGAGCCGCCAGGCCCTCGCTTTCATCTGCGCCGCCCTGCTGGCCGCCGCCTGCGGGGGCCCGCCGCCTCCGCCTCGCCGGGCAGCGCCCGCCGCTGCGGCCGCCGCGCCCAAGCCCGTCACCGACGACGAGGTGAAGCCGCTGGTCCCGAGCAACATCTATGTGTACTCGCCGATCGGCAAGCGCGACCCCTTCCAGAACCAGGCGGTGCTGCGCCAGGGATTCGGCCGCGCCGCGCAGAATCCCGGCCGGGTGAAGACGCCGCTCGAGAAGTGGTCGCTCGATCAGCTCCGTCTCTCGATGACCGTGACCGGGACCGCCACGCCCCTGGCCATGGTCGAGGACCCGGATCACCGCGGCTGGCCGGTGCGGCTGGGCGACTTCATCGGGCAGAACGGCGGCAAGGTCACGGGGATCCACCGCGACGAGGTGGTGATCACGGAGACCATCACCGACCACTCGACCGGCCGGGTGTACCCGCAGAACGTGAAGCTGATGGTGCCCGTGACCCGCGAGGAAGAGAAGGATTTCAAGGCGCTCCAGGAAGGCGAGCACATCGGCGTGGCGAAGGGGGACCAGTGATGCGCGCCGCGATTCGGAGGAACGAACGGATGGCCACCAGAATGCTCGTCGCCGCGGTGCTGATCGCGGCCGCTCCCGGGGCCCGCGCCGCCGCGCCGCCGGTGAAGGTGACCTCTGTGGAGGAGAAGGGCGGCAAGCTCTTCATCCACGCGACGGCGAAACCCGAGTTCACCGTCTTCAAGCTGTCGGCGCCGCCGCGGGTGGTCATCGACCTGAACGGGGGAGACGTCACCGAGGCCGCGAAGGGAGTGGACATCCACCGCGGGGGCATTGCCGGCTGGAGCGCTGCGCAGTTCGACGAGCGAGGCACCCGCGTCGGACGGATCGTGGTCGCGCTGGAGGCAGACCAGAAGTACGACCTCGCGGTGGAGGGCAGCGATCTGGTGCTCTCCGTCGGCGAGGAGAAACCGCAGGCGCCGGCGGCGGATCCCAACCTCGTGCTCTCGCGCGAGGACGTGCAAGAGGTGAAGAACCCCGCGCACCGCCTCGGACGCATCGCGGTCGGCCACGTGGACGGCGCGGCCCGGATCCGCATCGCGACGGACGGCGAGATCGGCAAGCTCGGGATCCTCGAGCTGAAAAACCCGGCCCGCCTCGCGCTCGATCTCCACGGCGTGAGCGGAAGGTTCGCGAAGGCGGCGGGGGTCCTCCGGGTCAAGGGCGTTCGCGTCGGCAAGACCGAGGACGGGGTGCGGGTGGTCATCGACGGCGACGGCGCGACGATGCCGCAGTACCAGATCTCCCGCGTCGCCGACGGCCTCGAGGTGGTGGTGGGCGAGCCGGCACGGGCGGTTGCGAAGAAGCAACCCCCGCCCGCGAATCAGGCGGCGGAAGCGGCGGTCGAGCCGGAGGCTGCAAGGATCGCTGCGGCGCCGAAACTCGTCCCGGTCCGTGCCGTCGATCTGCGCACGATCGAGAACCGGACCGAGGTCCTGGTCGCGCTCGACCAGGCCGTGCTCTTCGAGGTGTCCCGCCCGGACGCCACCACTTCCGTGCTCACGCTGCACGGCGCGGCCCTTCCCGACCGCCTGGAGCGCAACCTCGACGCCAGCTCTCTGGGGGGACCGGTGACGATGCTCTCGAGCTACCGCGTTCCGGGTGGCTCCGACGTCAAGGTGGTCGCGACGGTCGCCAAAGGGACGCTCGACGAGCTGACGGCGCAGAAGGGCACGCTGGTGTGGAAGTTCGGCGGCCCCAAGCCAGTGGCGCAGGCCACCACGCCCGCGCCGCGCGCGGCCGCAATGGCCTCCGAGGCGCGCGCCGCCGCCAGCCAGACGAACGTCTACGACGCGAGCAACTACGGCGGCCGCAAGGTCGACTTCAACGTCAAGGACATCGACATCAAGAACCTGCTCGGGGCCATCGCGGAGATCAGCAAGAAGAACATCATCGTCGCCGATGACGTGAGGGGCACGGTGACGATCAAGCTGCGCAACGTCCCCTGGGACCAGGCGCTGGACATCGTGCTCAAGTCCAAGGGCCTGGGCCGCGAGGACGTCGGCAACATCATCCGGGTCGCGCCGATCGAGACCCTGCGCGCCGAGCAGAAGGCGGCGGCGGAGGCCTACAAGAACCGCCAGGCGGCCGAGCCGCTCAAGGTGCGGCTGATCCCGGTGAACTACGCGCGGGCGGAATCCCTCACCGCGCAGCTCAAGGACGCCCTGACCGAACGCGGCACGGTCTCCGTCGACGCGCGCACCAACACGCTGATCGTGAAGGACGTGCAGGAGGCGCTGCTGCGGGCTGAAGGCATCGTCCGCAACCTCGATACCCAGACGCCGGAAGTGCTGATCGAGGCGCGCATCGTCGAAGCGGCGACCAGCTTCGCCCGCCAGGCCGGCATCCAGTGGGGTGGCAACATCAGCATGGCGCCGACGTTTGGCAATCCGACCGGCCTGATCTTCCCGAACATCCTCGCCGTCGCCGGCGCCGCCGACGATCCTGGCGCTCCCACCACCGGCCTCCCGGGCGTCACGCAGCCGAACTTCGCCGTCAACATGCCGGCGCCGATCGGCCTCAACAGCGGCGGTGGTCTCGGGTTCGTGTTCGGCAGCGCGGGCGGCGCCGCCAATCTCAACCTGCGGCTGTCCGCTGCGGAGACCAGCGGCACCATCAAGACCATCAGCTCGCCCCGCGTGGTCACCGTCGACAACGTGGACGCCAGCATCAGCCAGGGCGTGAGCATTCCGTTCTCGCAGACCAGCGCCGCCGGCGTGACGACCAACTTCATCGAGGCCCGCCTCGAACTGCGCGTGACTCCGCACGTGACGCAGGAAGGGTCGATCCAGATGAAGATCAACGCCACCAACAACCAGCCGAACCCGCAGCTCACGGGCTCGAACGGCCAGCCCTCGATCAGCCGCCGCGAGGCGCGCACCGAGGTGTTGGTGCGGGACGGCGAGACCACGGTGATCGGCGGCATCTACACCCGCCGCAACGCGGAGTCCTGGAACGAGGTGCCGGTGCTCTCGAAGATCCCGGTCCTCGGCTGGCTGTTCAAGAAGAAGGCCATTTCCGACGACCGTACCGAGCTGCTGGTGTTCATCACGCCGCGCATCGTCAACCGTTCGCAGTCCGTCGTCGCCGCTGCGCCGTCAGCGGGCGACGAGGGGAAGTAGGAGGAGGGAAATGAAAACCCGCTGGTTCATCCTGCTGGCGGCGGTCGCCGCCGCCTCCTGCAAGATCAACAACCGGAATACCGCTCTCGTGGTCACCAAGGTGGTCCTCGGGACGCTGTCGGGCACCTCGTGCAGCTACGATCCAGGCACCGACGAGACCGACTTCGCGCACATCGACCCGGCGGCCAACAACGGCGGGACCATGGGCGTCGTCGTCCAGAATCAGCTGACCGATGTCACCACCCTGAACCCCCAGCTGCGGACGTCTTCGGCAACATTCCATCCCCATCAAGTGGTCGCCGACTACGAGATCATCGGAGGCGCCACGACGCGCGGCGTGATCGTTCCGGTGTCCGGCACGCAGGTCCAGCCGGGCGCGACGGGTGCCGTACTCGTCCCATTCTTCTCGCCGGCGGTGACGGCGACGATGTCCGGGACCATCCGCGTCACCTTCCACATCGAAGGCAAGCTGGACGACGGCTCCGTCGTGCAAACGAGCGAGCATGAGTACATCTTCGTGACCTGTGCCACGGCGGGGTGCAGCGCCGCATGCCTCTAGCTTGACGCTGTCGCGCGCGGCGTGACAGATCGGGCTGGATGACCGTCACGCTTGCCGAGCTGTACGTGCGGCAGGGATTGATCGGGCGGGCCCGCGAGATCTACCGCCGGCTCGCCGAGGCTGGCGATGAAACGGCCCGGCGGCGGCTCGCGGAGTTGCCGTCCGCGGAGGGAGCGATCGCCGTGCTCCGGGATTTGCTCAAGCGGGTACAGGATCGCAGGCGGGGGAACTAGAAGATGGGGTTCAAGGAAGATCTCCAGCAGATCTGCGGCAAGGTGGACGGCTCCTTTGCGGCCAGCGTGATGGGGTTCGACGGCATCCCGATAGAGACGCACGAGGCCCGCCCGCCGGACGGGATCGAGGTGCAGAGCCTTCTCGTGGAGTACTCCGGAATCGTCTCTCAGGTGCGGCAGGCGGCGGAGACGCTGCAGATGGGGAAGGCCAGCGAGGTCTCCATCCGCACGGAAAGGCTGGTGGCCGTCGCGCGGCCGCTGACGCCGGACTATTTCGTAGTGCTCGCGCTGGCGCCGGAAGGGAACGTCGGCCGGGCCCGGTACGAGCTGCGCGTGGCGGGGCCGAAGCTCGTGGCGCAGCTGTAGGCCCGGGCGTCCCACGTGGACGGCGACGTCGCCGTCGCCGTCCACGTTCACGCTCACGCTCACGCTCACGCTCACGTCAACGACAACCGAACAGCCTTGGCGGTCTGGACGATTTCCGCTGTTTGCGGTAGACCCGCGCGCCCTCGGGTCGAAGAGCAAGGGAGACCGCAGCGATGGCCGACGTGATCGACACCAGCGAGTTCCGCAACGGGCTCAAGATCCTCCTCGACAACGAGCCCTACGTCATCGTCGAGTTCCAGCACGTGAAGCCGGGCAAGGGCTCGGCGTTCGTGCGCACGCGGTACAAGAGCCTGATCACCGGCCGCGTCCTCGAGAAGAACTTCAAATCGGGCGAGAAGGTTGGCCGCCCGGACATCGAGGAAAAAAAGATGCAGTACCTCTACAAGGAGGGCGACCACTACGTGTTCATGGACTCCAAGACCTTCGACCAGAGCCACATCGACGAGAAGGGCCTCGGTGAGTCGCGCAATTTCCTCAAGGAAAACATGGATGCCTCCGTGCTGTTCTGGAACGGCCGGGCCATCTCCGTCGATCTGCCGAACGCGGTCGAGCTGAAGGTCGTCAAGTGCGATCCGGGCGTCCGCGGCGACACCGTGTCCGGCGCGATGAAACCGGCGACGCTGGAAACGGGCTACACGCTGCAGGTGCCGCTCTTCATCAATGAAGGCGACATCTTGAAGATCGATACCCGGACGGGGGAGTATCTGACCCGCGTGGGCTGATTCGAAAGGGCGCGAGTGGACGTCGACAAGCTGAAAGCGATCCTGGCGGCGCTGCAGGGCACCGACGTCAGCCGCTTGATCTGGGTTTCCGGACAAGAAACGCTCGACCTCCGCCTCGGCCCTCCGCCGGCGACCACCGCGGTCCACGCGGTACCGATGGCCGCTCCGATGGCGCCGCCGCTGCACGTGCAAGCCGCCAATCCGCATCCGCCCGCGGCACCGGCGCCGAGCGCGGCTCCCCCGCCGCCCCCGCCCGCTGGCAGGCCCGCGGAGGACAAGAAGACGTTCACGGTCAATTCGCCGTTCGTGGGGACCTTCTACCGATCGGCCTCGCCGGACAGCCCGCCGTTCGTCGACGTGGGGCAGGTGGTGAAGAAGGGCCAGGTGCTCTGCATCGTCGAGGCGATGAAGCTGATGAACGAGATCGAGTCGGAGCAGCCAGGGCGCCTGATGGAGGTACTGGTCCAGAACGGCAGCCCGGTCGAATATGGCGAGCCGCTCTTCCGCCTCGAGCCCGTGTAGCCGCTGCCGCACCGTAGGTGCGGCTCAGTCGCGGCCGGCGAAGGCGGCTTAGCGACTGTGTCTTTAGACTGTACATGTTAGGAGATGAGCTCGAGTGTTTCACCGCATCCTCATCGCCAACCGGGGTGAGATCGCGCTGCGGGTGATCCGCGCGGCGCGCGAGCTCGGCGTGGAGACCGTCGCCGTGCATTCCACCGCGGACTCGAACTCGCTGCACGTCCGATTCGCGGACCAGTCGCTCTGCATCGGTCCGCCGCCGTCGAAAGAGAGCTATCTCAACATTCCCGCCATCCTCTCCGCGGCGGAGGTGAGCGGGGCCGACGCCATCCACCCCGGCTACGGCTTCCTCAGCGAAAACGCCGAATTCGCGGAGATGGTCCAGCACTCCGGCCTGGGCTGGATCGGCCCCCGCCCGGAGATGATCCGGATGATGGGCAACAAGATCCGCGCCAAGGAAGCGATGAAGGAAGGCGGGCTCCCGCAGCTGCCGGGTAGCGAAGGCGTGGTGCAGGACGAGCGCGACCTGGGACGGCTCGCGGAGAAGGTCGGCTTTCCGGTGATCCTCAAGGCGGCCGCGGGAGGCGGCGGGCGCGGGATGAAGATCGTCCGGGAGAAGGAGCAGCTCTCGCAGATGTACCGCACCGCCTCGGCGGAGGCGCTCGCCGCCTTCGGCAATGGAGACATGTACGTCGAGCGCTACGTGGAGCGGCCGCGCCACATCGAGATCCAGATCGTCGCGGACGAGCACGGCAACGTCATCCATCTGGGCGAGCGCGAGTGCTCTGTCCAGCGCCGGCACCAGAAGATGCTGGAAGAGAGCCCCTCTCCGGCGCTGAACGACAAGCTGCGGGAGCGGATGGGCCGCGTCGCCGTCGAGGCGATGAAGAAGGTCCGCTACAACAACGTCGGGACCATCGAGTTTCTCCTCGACGAGCGCGGCGACTTCTACTTCATGGAGATGAACACCCGCATCCAGGTGGAGCATCCGGTGACCGAGAGCGTCACCGGCCTGGATCTGGTCAAGGAGCAGATCCGGCTGGCGGCGGGCGAGGACCTGGGGCGCACGCAGAAGAGCATCGCCCTCAAGGGACACGCGATCGAATGCCGCGTCAACGCTGAGGATCCGGTGTCGTTCGCGCCCTCACCCGGGCTCATCACCGCCTACAACGCCCCCGGCGGGCTCGGCGTCCGGATCGATTCGGCGGCCTACGAGCAGTATCGCGTGCTGCCGTTCTACGACTCGATGGTGGCGAAGCTGATCGTCTACGCCGACAGCCGGCCGGCGGCCATCATGCGCATGCGCCGCGCCCTCGAGGAATACATCGTGGAGGGCATCAAGACGAACATCGCCTTCCACAAGAAATTGCTCGTGTACGAGCCGTTCGTACAGGGTAGGTACGATACGAGACTGGTGGAGAAGCTGCTCGCGGACAACCCGAACTGATGCGGTGCCGCAGGGTGGGAAATCTTGCGGCGGCAGCGGGCGTCTACCTCGGTCTACATCCTTGACCGCAAAGCAGATTCACCGTTACGTTCAGTCGCTGGAGTTACGTCCCCTCCCACCGCCCAAACGAGCTTCCGGCCGATGGACAAAAACAAGTCAATCGAGTCGGCCGCGAAGCTGATCGCGAAGGGTGCGTTCGACAAAGCGGTCAAGGAATACCAGCGAGTCCTGGAGCTCGATCCGGACGACGTCCGGATCCTGCAGAAGCTCGCCGAGCTCTACCAGAAGATGAACCGCAAGGCCGAGGCGGCGGACTGCTTCGAGAAGGTCGCCCGGACCTATTCGCAGCAGGGGTTCTACCTCAAGGCGGTGGCGCTCTATAAGCAGGTGCTGAAGGTCATCGAGCGCGTCGAAGTGAACGTCCGCCTTGCCGAGCTGTACCAGCAGCTCGGGCTGGTGGGCGACGCGACCAAGGAGTGGCAGGCGGTCGCCGCCTTCCACGAGAAGTCGGGCGACACCAAGGCAAGCCTCGACACGCTCAAGAAGCTCGTCGATCTCGACCCGGACAACGTCGCGGCCAGGATCCGTCTCGGCGAGCAGTATGCGCGGCAGGACAACCTCATCGAGGCGGTGGCGGAGCTGCGGCGCGCCGCCCAGTATCTGCAGCGCAACGGGCGGCACGACGATTACCTGCGCGTCGCCGAGCGCATCAGCCACCTGGACCAGGCGGACGTCCGGCTCGCCAAGGAGCTTGCCGAGCAATACCTGAGCCGCGGCGACTCCAAGCGGGCGCTGGCGAAGCTGCAGATCTGCTTCAAGGCGGACCCCCGCGAGCTGAGCACGCTACAGATGCTCGCGCGCGCTTTCCAGGAGCTGGGACAGGTCTCGAAGACGGTCTCGGTGCTCAAGGAGCTGGCGCGGGTCTACCTCGACGGGGGGCGCAACGACGACGCGCGCAAGACCTGGAAGCAAGCGCTGGAGCTGGCGCCGGACGACCAGGAAGTGAAGGCAGCGTTGAGCAGCGTCAACAGCGGAGAGGCGCTGCGCCCGAAACCTCCCGAGCCGGCGCGGCCCGCCGTGTCGAAACCCACTCCGGCTGCAAAGCCCGCGCCGGCAGTCAAGTCATCCTCTCCCGCTCCGGCCGCTGCCCGGCCGCCGGTCACGCCTCAACCCCGGCCGCCGAGTGCGCCGATCATGGCGGCGCGACCACCCAGCGCTCCGATCAAGGCGGCGCGACCACCCAGCGCTCCGGTCGCGGCGGCGCGACCACCCAGCGCTCCGATCATGGCGGCGCGACCACCCAGCGCTCCGGTCGCGGCGGCGCGACCACCCAGCGCTCCGGTCGCGGCGGCGAGCAGCGTTTCCCCTCCGCCCACCGCGGCGCAGGTCCCGAAGCTCCTCAAGGAGACCGAGGTCTACGTCAAGTACGGCCTCCACGACAAAGCCCTCGAGCACCTCCGCCGCATCCTCTCCGTCGACCCGAAGAACATCGACGCGCACGAGAAAGCGAAGACCGTCGCGCTGGCGATGGGACGGAACGAGGACGCCATCCAGACGCTCACCACCATGCTTCAGCTCTGCACGGAGAAACGCGACCCGCGCGCGTCGGCGGTGCGCGCGGAGCTGAAGGAGCTCGCTTCCGCGGGCACCGGCGATCAGAACGGGCTGGTGCTCGAAGAGGCGCCGCTCGAAGTGGAAGCGCTCGCCACCGCCAGCGACGCGGAGCTCGAGCCGGCGGCGGTCCTCGACGAGGCCGACGTCGTCGAGCCGGAGCTGGTCGAGTCGCAGGAGGAGGACTTCGCCGCCGAGCTGGCCGAGGCGGACTTCTTCATCCATGCGGGTCTGGCGGAGGACGCGCGCGCGATCCTCAAGGCGATCACGATGGCCTCGCCCGGTTATCCGGGCGCGGTGGAGCGGCTGCGCAAGCTGGGTTCGCCCGCCCGGGCGGCCGACGCCGCGGCAAACCGGAACGCGGAGCACGACGATCTCGCGGCCGAGCTGGCGGCCGAGCTGGCAGCGGAAGTGGGGCTCACGCAGGCGGAGGAGGACCAACCGCTCGACGGCGACGTGCTCGAGTCGTTCCAGGTACCGGCGGACGAGGTGCTGGGAGAGTTCCGCGCCAAGGTGAAGCAGGTGGTGCGGCCCGAAGACGTCCAGACGCATTACGATCTCGGCATCGCGTACAAGGAGATGGGGCTTCTCGACGAGGCGATCGCGGAGTTCGAGGTCGCCTTCCGCCACGGCGCCGGCACCCGGGCGGCGGACTCCCTCACCATGCTCGGTTTGTGCGAGGCGGAACGCGGCAACGCCGAAGCCGCCGTCGGCCATTTGCAGCAGGGCCTCGAGCTGGCCGACCTTACCTCCGCGGCGCGCCACGCCTTGCAGTTCGAGCTCGGCGCCGTCTACGAGTCGCGGGGGCTCAACCCGGAGGCGTTGGAGCAGTACCAGGCAGTGCACGACCACGATCCCGGGTTCCGCGACGTCGCGGCGCGGATCACGAAACTGGCTGGACGGGTCAACGTGGCGTCGCGGCCGCTCGCGAGGCGGCCGACTGCCCCGGTCACGGCGCCTCGCAAGGTCGCGGCGCAACGAACTTCCGGTCCCACCGCGGGGTCACGTCCGGGCGGCGGCCGCGAGCCTGAACCTCCGCCCGAGCCGTCGCGCAAGAACCGCAAGATCGGCTTCGTCTGATGAACTATCTCGACTACTACGAGCTGAACCAGGAACCCTTCTCCAACGCGCCGGTCTCGCGCTTCTACTTCAATTCGCCACAGCACTCCCAGGCGCTGGTACGGCTCACGCATCTCTGCTCGCAGATGAAGGGCCTCGGGATCCTGGTCGGGGACATCGGAGCGGGGAAGACTACGCTCGCGCGCCGCCTGCTCGACTCGCTCCCGGAGAACGAGTACGAAGCCGCGCTGCTGGTGATCATCCACAGCGGCGTGACCGCCTCCTGGCTGCTCAAGCGCGTCGCGCTCCAACTCGGCGTGGAGTCGCCCAGCGAGGACAAGCTGACCCTGCTCGGGCAGCTCTACCAGCGCCTGGTGCGCATCCACGAGGCCGGGAAGAAGGCCGTGGTCCTGATCGACGAGGCGCAGATGCTCGCCAGCCGGGAGATCATGGAGGAGTTCCGGGGCCTCTTGAACCTCGAAGTGCCAGAGCGCAAGCTCCTCAACCTGATCTTCTTCGGGCTGCCGGACATCGAGCAGAACCTGCAGCTCGATCCGCCGCTGGCGCAGCGGGTGGCGATGAAGTACCGGCTGGAGCATCTGAACGCGGACAGCACCGAGGCCTACATGAAGCACCGGCTGCGGCTGGCCGGCGCTGCCCGCATGCCGTTCACGCCCGGCGCGGTGCAGTCCGTGCACCGCTTTTCCAGCGGGACCCCACGCGTGATCAACACCTTGTGCGACAATGCGCTCTTCGAGGGATACGTGACCCGGGTGCCGATGATCGATGAACAGATGATCGAGCGCGTGGCGCGGGAGCTGGCGCTCAACGGCGCCGCGGCGGCCACCCCGGCCCCCCCGCGCAGACCTGTGTCCGTCCCGCCGCCCGCCGCCGCGGAGAAGGGCAAGCCGATCGACCTGGGGGAGATCGATCGGTACCTGGCAGGGCTCGCGAAGCCGAGCTGATTGGTGCTGAGCCGCGTCCTCGTCGCGCTGGGACTCGCCGCCGCCGTCGTGTCCGGGGCGGCGATGGTCTTCTTGCGCACGGATTTCGTCGCCAACAACCTGTGCGCCTACGCGGTCGCGACCATCGAGGAGGCGACGGCGGCCCGGGTGCAGGTGTCCCAATGCTCGGTGCAGCCCGAGCAGGGGAAGCTCACGATCGAAGGGCTCCGCGTCGGCGACCCCGGCGGGCGGATCGATCTGAAAGTTGCGCGGGTGTTTGCGCAGGTGACGGTGCGCCCCCTGCTGCAGAAGGTCAGGTTGGAGCGGCTGGAGGTAGACCATCCGCAACTGCGCCTGGCGCTGGACGAAGCCGGCGGGTCCCCGGCGGCGGGCGGTCAATGCCTGCCCGACCTCCTCGACCGGTTCGAGTTCGGTAGGGTGAAGATTCGCAAGGCGAGCGTGGAGGTGCGCAGCTCCGGGGCCCATGTCGAGGTTCCGCGGTTGGGGGTTGCGATCAAGGGCCGCGGGCCGCGGCTGTCGGTCAGTGTCTCGACGCGCGGCGGATCGGTGGAGCTGCCGGGCCGCGCCATCGGTCTCATCTCCTCGCGCACCGCGGCGCTCGTCGACCTGCGCGGCAGCGGCGCGGTCGAGCTGCGGCGGGCGGACCTGATCGGCACCGAAGCGTCGCTGTTCGTGAAAGGGAAGCTGGACAACCTCTGCGATCCGCTGCTGGAGATGGCGGCGAACGTGCGGATCGACGATTTGGAGACCGCCGCGGCGCGCCTGCTCCCCGGCAAGGTGCACGGCATCAAGGGCGGCGTTTCGGCCGACGCGACGGTCTCATGGGGACGCGGCGCATCGCACCTCAGGGGCGATCTGCGGCTCAGGGCGGTGGCGCTGGGAAGCTTCTTTCCCGGCGACGCCAGCCTGCGCTTCGATCTGACGCCGTCCCGGGTGCACGTCGATCGCCTCGAGGTCCCGACCGGCCGCGGCCAGATCAACGGCTCCCTCGAGGTTTCCCTCGCCGACGCCAGCCTGCCGCTCGCGGCCGACCTGCAGCTCCACGACATGGAGCTCGCCGAGCTCCTGCGCAAGCTCGGGCTGCAGCATGCCTGGGTGGTGCTGCGCGCCAGCGGCCGCGTGCAGGCGAAGGGCACCATCGTGCCTTTCAACCTCGCCGGGGACACCGCGCTCGAGCTCGCGGACTTCGCCGTCCTCGACCGGACCTACGAGAAGCGCGCGCAGGCCCACAAGATGTTCGAATTCTCCCGCGGCAAGCTCGCCGGAGCGGTGCTGGCCGACGCGGACAAGATCGTCGCTCAAGGCGTCGTCATCGAGGTGGGCGAATCGCGCCTGCAGGTGGAGAGCACTTTCTTCACGGACCAGGACAAGGGGATGCAGCTCGCTGCTCACACCGAAAATCTCTCGCTCGACGACTTCCACGGCCATTTCGGGCCGCTGCCCGCGAGTGGCACGGTGAAGCTCGCGGCCAGCGTGAGCGGGCCGTACCAGGAGCTGGCCATCGAAGGCAGGACCGCGGCGCAAGACGTCCACTTCATGGAGCTGTCGCTCGGGGACGTCACCACCCACGTCGCCTTCGACACGACCTCGACGAAGCTGACCTTCGACGACATCCGCGGGCACAAGGATCGAAGCGAATATCGCGGCCGGATCGCGATCGATTTCAGCGGCTCGACCACACCGCTCGAGGCGCACGTCGACCTCCCGGATGCGTACCTGAACGATCTCGTCGATCTGGCATCCGGGATGGTGCCGTCGCTCTCGGCGATCGAGGACCCCGGCGAGGTGGACGGACGCGTCGCGGGCGTGATCGACGTGAAGGGGCCCGCCGCCGCTCCGTCGGGGACGGCTTCGCTGCAGTTCCGCGACCTCTCGCTTTGGGGCGAATCGTTCGATGCCGGCGAGGCGCGCCTGTCGCTGCACGGGCATGAGCCGCGGCTCCAGATCGAGGACCTGACGCTCCGCCATGGCGAGGCGGCCTTGCGCGTCTCGGGCCGGTTCGGGCCGCAGTGGCAGCTCGACCTGGACGCGCACACGGAAAAGTTCACGCTGGCCGATCTCGACAGGGCCGAGCGCGCCCACCTGTCGGGCCCGCTGCGATTGACCGCGCACCTCGGAGGCGTGGCGGCGCGCCCTCGCCTCGACGTCGCGCTCCAGTTCACCGAGGGGATGGCGGACGAGGCGGACCTGGGGGATGGCGAGCTGAAGCTCCGCATCGACGACAAGGCGATGACCTGGAACGCGACGGTCGGGACGCACAAGGTGAGCGGGCACGCGCGCCTCGAGGGAGACTTCCCTTACGCCTGCGAGGGAACGCTGCGGATACCCGATCTGCCGCAGTACGTCGATCTGCTCGCGCCCGACTTCGACATCGAGAGCGGCTCGCTGACGGCGGCGTTCGAGGTGCACGGGTCGCTGCTGCGCTTGCGGGACAGCGCCGGGACCATGACGCTGTCGCAGCTCCTCATCGTCCGCAGCGATCTGCCCTTCGAGAACGACGGGCCGGCGCAGGTCTCCTTCGGTCCGGAGGGAATCCGGACCGAGCGCCTCGCGCTGCGCGCGCCGTTCACCACCGCGCATCTCTCCGGCGGGCGCGGACGGGACGGCAAGCTCGATCTGAGGCTCGGCGCGAGCATCGACGGGCGGGTACTGCCCGGCCTGCTCGCGGACGTGGAGCACGCTTCGGGGACATACCTGGTCCAGGCGACGGTGGGCGGCACGTTGAAGAACCCCACCGTGCTCGGCAACATCCGCATCGAAGATGGCGCCGGCAGCCTGCGCGGCCTGCCCGTCGCCGCCCGGGCGCTGAACGGCAGCATCTCGTTCTCGCAGGACGCCCTGGTGATCGATTCCCTCTCGGGCAAGCTGAACAACGGCGAGGCGCGCGTCTCCGGCGGCATCGAGATGGAGCGGCTCGTTCCCAGGAAGATCGACATGTCCGCCCACGTGAGCGACGTGAACGTGCGCTTCCAGGAGAGCGTCGGCGCCATCGTCGACGGAGACCTGATGCTCCACGGACCGCCCTCCGAACCGATGCTGGGCGGCAACCTGACCCTCTCGCAGCTGAAGTACACGGAGGACGTGGACATCGAAAAGTCGCTGCTCGACTTTTCCCGGCGCCCGCCCGCGCCGAAGGTGCTCACCAAGAGCCCCATCGTCGTGCGATTCGACCTGGACGTGCACCTCTCCCGAGGGGTGCGGGTGGAGAACAACCTCGCCCGCACCGACCTGAAGGGCGACCTGAAGATCACCGGGACTTCCCGCTCCATCGGCCTGCTCGGCAGCGTGAACACCGTCCACGGCACCGCCACCTTCCGCGGGAACGAGTTCCAGATCGAGCAGGGCGTGCTCACCTTCACGGACCGGCAGCGCATCCGGCCCAGTTTCGATTTCCAGGCCAGCTCGCAGGTGAAGGAATACAAGGTGCGGCTCCATGCCTTCGGCACCCCGGGCGAGCCGCATGTCTCGCTCAGCTCCGAACCGGCGCTGGCGGAAGCGGACCTCGGCTTCCTCCTTACCTTCGGGTTCGTCTCCACCAACCTGCAGCAGAGCACGTTCTCCGCGGCGGACTCGGGCCTCGCCATCGGCATCGAAGCGCTGAACAAGGCGACCGGATTCTCCGCGGAAGTGCGCCGCTTCATCCCGAAGAACGCCATCCTCCGCGATCCGAACATCGACTTCCGCAGCGACTTCTCCGTGGCGACCAACCGCCTCGAGCCGATGGCGCGCTTCCAGTCGCACCTGATCAGCGAGCGTCTGGACCTGAGCGTCCTGCAAGGCCTGAGCACCCGCAGGTACCGGGGGGTGGTCAGCTACCAGCTCTCGGACGCGCTGTCGACCCGGCTCCAGCTGGACAACGAGCACATCACCAGCGGAATCGGCACCGATTTCGGTATCGATCTTCATTTCAAATGGGAGGGAGAGTAGTGCTCGCCGCGCTCCTCGCGCTCCTGCTCGCGCAGGGCCTTGCGCCGGAGCCGCCGCGGGTGGGAGAGATCGCCTACGAGGGCGCGGACGCCGAGTCCGTGCGCCCGCTGGTGGCTCTGCACCCTGGCCAGCCGCTCGACACGCGCGACGTGCGCGACGCGGTCCGCGCGCTCCACGCCAGCGCCCGGTTTTCGCGGGTGGCAGCTTATGCGGAGGCGATGGGCGATGGGCGGATCCGCATCGTCTTCGTGCTCACCGCGATCGAGCGACTTGCCTCGGTGACGTTTCCCGGGCACAGCGCGCTGGCCGAGAGCTTCCTCCTGCAGAACGCGAACCTCCAGGTCAACGCGGAGTTCCAGCCGGAGCAGGTGGGCGCGGCCGTCGAGGTCATCCGGGCGGCATACTTCCGGATCGGGTACCGGCACGCGCAAGTGACGCCGGTGCGAAAGGCGGCGCCCGGTGGAGTCGCGCTCGAGCTGCGCATCGAGGAAGGACCGGCCATGCGGATCTCCCAGGTCCGTTTCGAGGGCGACCTCGGGCTCGACCGCGATCAGTTGTCCGCCGCCTTCCGCCTCGACCCGGGCGACGTGCTGAACCTCGTCGATGTCGACGAGGCAGTCCGCCGCGTCCGCGAGCGGTATCGCCGGGCAGGGCGGCTGCGGGCGCGCGTCGATCCGGCGCGGATCGAGGAGCTCGGGATGCGCGACGCCCGCGTGGTCATCCCGGTCGCGGCAGGTCCCCTGGTCCGATTCCAGCTGCGCGGGAACCGGGCGTTTTCCGACGCGGTGCTCGCCGCGACCCTCGCGCCCGCGCTCGACTCGGAGGAGCCTCTCGACGCCCAGACCGCCCAGGAGATGGCGGGCCGGCTGCGCCGCTTCTACGTCGGCACCGGTTTCTTGCGCGCAAAGGTTGCGGAACGGCACATGCTCGCGCGCGACGGCGCCGAAGAGGTGGTGTTCAGCATCGAGGAAGGCCCTCAAGTGAGGGTCGAGCGCCTGATCTTCACCGGCAACCGGGCAATCCCGACGGGGCGGCTTCGAGAGCGCGTCCTGCTGCAGCTGCGCGACAACATCGTCCACGACCCCGCCTCAGGCGCGGATCCGGCCCTGGTCGAGCGGATTGGCGTGATGGGGACCATCCGCGGAGGGCACCCGCCGCGGACCACGGTGGAGGCAGACGCCGTATTCGATCCGCTGCTCTACGCCCGCGCTCTCAAGCAGATCGAGGATCTCTACAAGTCGCAGGGATACCTGTCGGCGCGCGCAGGGCCGCCGCGGCTGGACCCCATCGGCGGGAACCTCGCCCACATCGAGGTGACGATTCCGATCAAGGAAGGCGAGCAGACCCGCGTCGGCCGCATCCTGGTCGAGGGCGGCGGCGACGTGCCGCCGGCCGAGATCGATGCCGCCATCGTGCTGCGCAATGATCGCCCCTTCAGCTACCTGCAAGCGGAAGAGGGCCGCGCGGCGTTGACGCAGATCTTCACCCGGCGCGGACACCTCTACGCGCGCGTCGAGGACGAGGAGGAGTTCGAGGACACGCCGGACGGCGCGTCGCGAGTGGACGTCCGCTACCGCATCCAGCCCGGCCCGATCGTCCGCGTGGGCTACGTGGAGGTCATTGGTCACCGGCGCACGGTGGAGGGCCTCGTCATCGATCTGGTCGGGCTCAAGCAAGGCGACGTCCTGACGCCGGAGGCCATCGACAGGGCCCAGCAGGCCCTGCTGCGGACCGGACTGTTCTTCTCCGCCACGCTCACGCCCCGCAACCCCGACGTGCCCGAGGGAGAGAAGACCGTACAGGTGCAGCTCCGGGAACGGCCCACCCGGGACTTCCAGGCGAGCATCGGTTTCTCGCTTGCGGACGGACCGCGCGCCGCCGCGCAGTGGACGCAGGGCAACATCCTCGGCCGCAACCTGACCTTCACGGCAGTGGCGAAGGCGGACTTCCCCTTCACCCGCTTCCAGACCGAACGCTACTGCCCGCTGCCCACCTGTACCGACGTCTCGCAGTACGAGACGCGCATCAAGTATCCGGAAGGGATTCCCATCGAGCGCGTGATCGACCTCGGGCTCTCCGCGCCGCGCCTCTATCCGCTGACCAACGAGTTGCGCGCCGGCATCGATCTGATCCACGAGCGCGCCCTGCGGCCGTCGTACGACCTGACGAAGTTCTCGGCGCAGGCGAGCGTCGATCTCACGCGCCGGCAGCCGGTGACGGCCGGGATCGCCTACGAAGTCGGCTATCAGGACCTGCGCGTCGGGGTGCAGTCGATCGAGGACACGCTGAGCGGCCTCGACCAACGCATCCGCCGCCTGCCGGCAGGGACGATGCTGTTCGGGTCGCTGCGGCCGGTGGCGCTGGTCGACCTCCGCGACGATCCGGCCCGACCCCGCTCCGGCATCCTGCTGCAGGTCGGCGGCGACTACCAGCGGTCGTTCAGCGGCAGCGAGACGGTGGAGGCCGGCAGCGTCCACGTCAACCTCTTCAAGGTGCAAGGGCTCATGGCCGCATACCTGCCGCTTCCGTCCTTGGCGAGTATCGTGTTTTCCGCCCGCGCCGGGCGCGTCTTCCAACTCGATGACGCTTCGCTCACGCCGGGCGACCGCCGCTTCTATCTCGGCGGGGCGACCTCGCTGCGCGGCTTCCACGAGGACGGGCTGCAGCCGCAGGACCTGATCGACCAGTCGCACGCGCTGGTCCGGGCCTGCGAGGCGACCCTGAGCGATCTCGCCTGCACCGCCAAGGCACAGCTCCTCGCTGCGGGCGGGACCAGCGACGGAGGCGATCAATTCGTCGCCTTCACCACGGAGCTTCGGGTGCCGTTCACGCAGTCGTTCGAGCTGGCGGTGTTCTGGGACGCGGGCAACCTCTGGCGGACCCCCGTCAACCTCCTCGGGCGCGACGAGAACGGACGGCGGCTGCTGGTGCTGCGGCACGCGGTCGGAGGCGGGCTGCGCTGGCTCACGCCCATCGGTCGCATGTCGATCGATCTCGGCGTGAACGTCGCTCCCGATCAGCTCCTCGGCGAGCCCGCATACGCACCTTACTTCTCGATCGGAACGATTTGAGCCGTCGACGTCGACGTCCAGGCTGCTACTTTCCCGGCAGAGGTCCCCACGCCGGGTCGGCCGCGCCGGTCTTCTCGGACGTGACCTGCCGCTGATTCGACCCGTCCGGCTGGCTCATCCAGACCTGCCGCTTCCCGCTGCGCGTGGACGAGAACAACAGATACCGCCCGTTGGGCGCCCACGCCGGCTTCTCGTTCGTGCCCTGGTTCTGCGTCAGGCGCGTCACCTTCCCCGTATCCACCGCGACCGTGTAGAGGTCGAACACCCGGTGCTCGTCCCGGCCGGAGAACGCGATCAGATCTCCCTTCGGGCTCCAGGCCGGCTCCTGGTTGTAGTTGCCCTGGAACGTGATCCGGCGCACGTCCGAACCGTCCGCGGCCATCGTGTAGATCTGCGGCGTCCCCGCCCGCTCGGAGACGAAGGCGACGCGCTTGCCGTCGGGGCTCCAGGATGCGGAGATGTCGATCCCGCGCGCTTCCGTGATCCGGCGCGCGCCGCTGCCGTCGGCCTGGGCGACGTACACGTCCGTGTTGTCGTTCTGCGAGGCCGAGAAGAGCAGCCGCGATCCGTCCGGCGAGTACGACGCGCCGGTGGAGAAATCTCCCAGGCCGATGAGCGAGCGGACCTGCCGGGACGCGACGTCGACGGTGTACAGGTGCGCGCCTCCCCCTTCGCGGAAGCTGGTGAAGGCGATCATCCTCCCGTCGGGGCTCCAGGAGGGGAGCAGGTTGATGGAGGCGCCGGTGAGCGGCTGCACGCCGAACCCGTCCCAGTCGGAGACCATCACCTGCTTGCCGGTCTCGCTCTCGCGAACCCAGGCGATCCGAGTCTGGAACACTCCGGGTTCACGGGTGAAGAATCGCACGACGTCGTCGCCGAAGCGGTGCGCGGCGAGCCGCAGCGCCGGCCGGGGAGCGGTATACGTCCCGTGGAGCAGCTCCTGGCCGCGCGCGACGTCGTAGAGCCGCATCTCGCAGTTCACGTCGGGCGAGGCATCGCAGCTCGCTTTGATCAGCGCCTGCGCCCCGACCGTCACCCACTTCGAGTAGTCGATCCCCGTCATTCCCTCGTCCGGCGGCGCGAGGAACGAGGCGGGATCGAGCAGCCGGAACAGGCCGCTGCGCTCGAAGTCCTGGGCGAGCACCGCCTCGATCGCCGTCCCCGTCTCCTGCGACCCGAGCGGCTTCGCGATCGCCAGCGGCAGCGGCTGGATGCGGCCGCCGGAGAGATCGATCACCGGCCGGTCCACGGCCGCGAGCATCACTGCGAGGAGGAAGGCGAGATTCATGGCCGCTCACGGTCGGAAATTCAGGAGCACGCCGTTGTCGCGCAGCGAGCGGACCAGGTCCGCCGGGGGCGGCGGCAGCCGCGTCTTCTGGATGGCGAGCTCCAGCGCCTGATCGAAGAATCCGTTGCCGGACTTCTTCTGGAATTCATACCTGAGGATGCGGCCGTCGGGTCCGATCCAGGCGAGAACGGAGGCGGCGAGATAGAGCCGCTCCCGCTCGGAGATGACCGAAGGCACCACGTAGTGCTCGAGGATCGCGTCGTGCACCGCCGTGAAGTACGCATCGCCTTCCTCCGCCGTGGCGGCGGTGCCTTCCACGGAACCGGACGCCGATCCGGCCCGCTCCGGATCCGGCGGCTCTCGCGCCTCGGTGTCCGCCTTTCCCGCGGCGCGGGCCAGCGCCCGCTGCATCAGCTCGGAACGCGAAGGCTCGCGCTTGGGCGGCGCAGTCGAAGGAGCGGCGGCGGTCGAAGGGACCGGAACCGGGCGCGACGCCGCGCTCGGCGGCGGCGATTCCTTGCGGGGAAGAAGCCGCGGATCGCGCGGCCGGCCCAGCGCGACCAGGTGCGCGATGATCGGCTTTCGCGGGGGCGGCCGCCGGTCGAACAGCCGGGGCAGCACGAACGCGGCGGCGAACACGCCGACGTGCAGCGCGATGGCGAGGGCGACTGCGGGCAGCGCCGGCATGCGGCCCCGGGGCGCGAGCAGGCTCGGGGGTGCGCTGCCGATCAAGGCCGCCTCAGCTCCCGGTCGGGTTCGGTGATCATGCCGAGCGATTCGACCCCGGCGCGGCGGGCAACCGCCATGATCTCGACGACCTGCCCGTAGGGAAGCGATCGATCCGCGTGCAGGTAGAGCTCCTTCTCCTTCTGGATCCGCGCGTTGCTCGAGAGCTTCTTCTCCAGATCGGCGGGCGGGATCTCGGTGTTGCCGAGGAACAGGCGCCGGTCGCGGGTGATGGTCAGGACCAGCTTCTCCTCCTGGTGCTCCATCTGTTGGGCCGAGGCGCGCGGGAGATCCACCTTCACCCCGCTCTGGATCAGTGGAGCGGTGACCATGAAGATGATCAGGAGCACCAACATGACGTCGACGAGCGGCGTCACGTTGATGTCGGTCATCGCGCGCCGCGGACCGCTCTCTGCCGAGCCGAATGCCATCAGGCGGCCTTCTTGAAGATGTGGCGCTTGATGATGTTGAGGAAATCGGCGCTGAAGTTGCGCATCTCGTTGTCCAGCACCCGGATGCGGGAGTTGAAGGCGTTGTACGCGACCAGCGCGGGGATGGCGGCGAAGAGGCCGACGGCGGTGGCGATCAGCGCTTCGCTGATCGGTCGCGCCACGGTGGCCAGGTTCGCGTTTCCGGCCGCGTAGATGTCGCGGAAGGCGCCCATGATGCCCCAGACGGTTCCGAAGAGGCCCACGAACGGCGCCGCCGCGGCGGTCGTTCCCAGGAAGGGAATGCTCTGCTCGAGGGTGGTCAGCTCGGCGTTGGCGGCCCGCGCCAGGGCGCGTTCGACGTTCTCGAATCCGCCCAGCTGATCGTGCAGCGAACCTTCCTCGGACGCGGGCTCTGCCTGCGTCACCTTGGACAGCTCGACGTAGCCGGCCCGGAAGACCTGCGCGACCGGGCTGACCGGCATCTGCTCGCTGGCGGTGTAGATCGAATCCAGGCGCTTGCTCCGCCAGAACGTCTCCAGGAACTGCAGGCTCTCCGCCTGCGCGCGTCTCAGATGAAGCAGCTTGCGGAAGATGATGGTCCAGCTGGCGAGCGAGGAGAGCACGAGGATGATCAGCACGCCGCTGACCACCGGGCCGCCGTGGGTGACCATCTCCACGTAGTTGAGGCTGGTGCCGTTCATGGCGGGCGCGTTTGTCCCTCGCACGGTCTCTACTGTCAACGCAGGAAGAACGCGACGCGATCTGGTGTTCGGGTGTGACCTGGGCGCACCGTGGCGAGTCTGAATGCCGGGGTAGGGAAGGACGTCGAAATCGGCAAGGAGGCCTGCATGCGACGCACCTTGATGCCTTTGCTCCTCGCAGCCGCCGCATGCGGGGGCCCTTCGCGGGGCCACCTTGTGGTCGATTGGACGTTCGCGGGCGTCTCTTGCGCGAACGCCGGCGTGGCGAACATCGGGATCGACATTACCAATGAGGTGCTGACGCCGAACACGTTTACCTGCCAGCAGGCGCCCGTGGGCGTGGACCTCGGCTCGTATTTTGTGGGGGACTACCAGCTCACGATCACCGGATACGACGCCGGCGGCGCCGTGACGCACCAGCAGACGCAGACGCTCGCGGTGCATGGGGGCGAGAACCAGTATTCGATCGACGTGCCTGCGATCACGGGGAACGCCAGCATCAGCTGGACGTTCGATGGAAAGAGCTGCGCGACCGCGGGCGTGGACACGGTCACGATTTTCGTGGACCCGGACGCGCACGGGATCCCGGGCTTCAACGCGGGCACCGTGGCGTGCAGCACGCTCGGTACCGA
>Ga0209235_1000019_pt1 | contig 56104 bp, 51 predicted proteins | sample GraSoi013_1_20cm_4_FD_185817 | JGI IMG/M metagenome (GOLD analysis project Ga0209235, IMG submission 185817) | Grasslands soil microbial communities from the Angelo Coastal Reserve, California, USA - Sample 09_25_2013_1_20cm (SPAdes) (version 2) | ecosystem: Environmental > Terrestrial > Soil >... | reverse complement strand
GCGTCGCATCTACGACCAGTTCGGCGCGGACGGCCTCAAGCAGCAGGTCTGGGGCGGCGAAGGCTTCGACTGGTCCCGGTTCACCCACGCCGGGGATGTCGAGGACATCTTCGGCCGGGACCTGTTCGCGTCGTTCTTCGGGCAGAGCGGGGGGCTTGGTGGGTCGCTGTTCGAGCAGTTCTTCGGCGGTGGGTCGGTCGCCCGGCGTCGCGGCCCGGCGCCCGGCCAGGACGCCCGCGTCGAGGTCGAGCTGGACCTCGAGGAGGTCGCTCGAGGCGGACGGAAGGAGGTCACGGTCCATTACCCGATGACCTGCCCGGCGTGCCGAGGTACGGGGGCCGAAGGGGAGCGCCTCGTCACCTGTCCGACGTGCCTCGGCCGGGGCCAGGTGAGCGCTTCCCAGCGGCGGGGCTACAGTCAGTTCATCACGATCACGACGTGTCCGAAGTGCAATGGGCGCGGCCAGTGGCCGGAGCGACCGTGTCCGCGCTGCCATGGAGACGGACGGATCGCGGAAACGCGGACGATCGCCGTGGAGATCCCGCCCGGCGTGCCGGACGGAGTCCAGCTTCGGGTCCCCGGCCGCGGTCTCGCGGGAGACGCCGGGGCGCCGCCCGGCGACCTCTACGTGGCGGTGCATGTCCGCCCGCACGAACGCTTCGCCCGTGAAGGCGACGACATCCTGTTCGAACTGCCGATTACCTTCACCCAGGCAGCCCTGGGCGCGGAAGTCGAGGTCCCAACCCTTGACGGCACGAGTCGCCTGCGGATCCCCGCGGGGATCCAGAGCGGCACGATCCTCCGGCTTCGCGGCAAGGGCCTCCCGCCGTTCCAAGAATCGGGTCGGGGAGACCAGTTGGTCCGCGTGATCGTGCAGACGCCGAGTCGGTTGTCGGCGGAGGAGCGTCGTCTCTTCGAGCAACTCCGGGGGCTACGGGACGAGCCCGCCCACCGGGGGGCGTTCGATCGGTTTCGGAGACCCTAAGGCGACGGGATTCCCGCCAGGTAGGACACGAGCTTGATCATTCCGTAGAAGGCCACGAGCGCCCCTACGACCGTTACGATTGCCAGCGCGTCCCGAAGAAGCAAGCCCTTCGCGTCGAGTTCCGTTCCGACCTGAGTCGGAGCAACCTGATCCTGCAGGATATGTATCTCCTCTCCTGCGATTATGCTGGAGCTCGGTATGAATCGCTTCCGCCACGGAAATCAGAGATGTGAATCATTCCTGGTAACGTCGGAATCGGGGAAGGATTATGAGTCCGCCCCCGGTTTCGTCGTCGGCCGATGCGAAAAGTCCTGGGGATCCTCACCGAAGACTTCCGACTCTATCACGATCTCGTCGCCGCCATGAAGGCCCGCGACCTTCCGTTCACGAGTCTGTCGTTCGCCCGTCGCGTGCCGGACGCCGTCGGCGCGATTTTGACGTCCCCCGCGGAGGCGAGCCGTGTCCACCTTCGAAACGTCGTGCCCGTCGACGACATCGACTCGTCGATCGCGAAAGCCCTCCAGCTCTTGCGCGGCAAGTCGGAATGGGCGGAGCTCCGAATCGGCGTTGATCCAGGTCGAGAGCCCGGCGTCGCGATCATCGGCGACGGCGAGGTGATTGACACACGGATTGCGGCGAGCCCGGAGGCGGTCGCCTTCCACGTCCGCCAGGCGGTCCGCACGTTCCCGGCGAAAGATATTCGCGTACGGGTCGGCCTCGGCGATCCGACGAACCGGGACCGGATCCTGAAGGCGCTTGCGAGGGACGCGCTCCGCGTGGAGGTCGTCGATGAAGCGGGGACCACACACCGCACCGCACAGCCTGATGTGGACGCGGCGATTGACATCGCGAAGTCCTCCGGACGGCGTGTGGAAGCCCCCGTCGAGATTCGGCCTACGCCCGGAGAGGTCCGCGAGATCCAACGGCGGTCCCGCCTCGACAGCGGAGGCGTCGTGACGATCTCGTCCGAGCTCGCCGGCGCCGTGGCCCGAGGCGATCTCACCCTCGAAGAAGCGATCGCCCGCGCGCGGCGCAAGGAAGGGCAGTCACAGGGCTAGGCTGTACCGCGTCTCGAGCTCCTTGCGGCGTTTGAAGTACATCTCTTCCGCGATCTCGCCGGCCGCGAGCTTCGCCTCCAACGCCTCGAGCTCGCGGGCGAAATCCGATTTGAAAGACGACGTGTACTCCTTCACGACGCGTTCGAGGAGGTCCAACAGGTCCTTTCCCCGTTGTGTCACCTGGTACACGATTCGCGGCCGACCGTTCGGCGGGAAGATGGCGGCACGGTCGACGAGGCCCCACGCGAACAGCTCGACGAGTTGCTTGTCCACGGAGGTCCGGCGGATCTTCAGTTTCTTCGCGAGATCCTCCGGATGATCGAACCCTTGCTGGAGCAAGCGGAGGATTTGGCGGCGTGTCTCCGAACCCGCAATCCGGATCAGCTCCAGCGGCTCCGGCATCCCGGCCGGCGAGTCGTGTCGGCCTACTTCAACGTTCTTCCCCTTCGCATCGGACGTCGTCTCCCTGGAGGGAGATGATGTCGGGACACCGGCGGAAGGTATCATTATTATCCGCGAGGCTTGCATAAATAAACCGGGTCCCATCGACTCTGCATGTTCGGACACAAGAACACCGGGCTGCGGGAGACGGTGCCGCGTTCCCAGGCACACGATGACGCGGCGAAGTCGACGCGGACCCACCAAAAGACCGAGACGTGGATGACGAAGAAGCCGATCGAGGCCATCGCGCGGAAGGAAATGTATTTCGCTGTGGCCTCCACTTTCCGGTGGAGCCAATGAAGCGGAAGGACATCCTCCGAAAGCTTGAGGAACGGCTCGCGCGGGGCGAGATTAACGAGAAGACGTACTTGGAGATCAAAGCCCGCTACGATTCAGAGCCGGAGGAACCGGAGGAGTCGGAACCCTCCCAGCCGGCGATGCCGGACCTGGGTGAGGCGATCGGCGCCGTGGTCGCGCAGGCAACCGCCGAGGCCGGCCGCCACGCGGAGCACGCCGGTCACGTCATCGGCGAAGCGATGCGTGCGGTCGACTTCTCAGGGATCGGGACGCAGCTGAGCGAGGAGTCGATTAAGATCCTCGGCAGCGGTGTCGTGAGCGGGAACCCGATCAAGACGGTCGAATTCAAGTCCGCGGGGAGCGCGCGGGTCCAAGGTCCCCTGGAGGCCGAGACCGCCCGCATTGCCGGGTCCTGCATCTTCGAGGCCGACGTTCATGTGGAGGAATTCCGCTCTGCGGGCTCGACGCGAATCGCCGGGAATCTGAAGGCCGAGGAGGTCGAGACGAGCGGCGCGCTCCAGGTCGACGGCTCCATCGAGGCCGAAGAGATTTCCTCGAGTGGTTCGCTGACCGTCAAGGGGCGAGTCGACGCCGAGGAATTCCGATCAAGCGGATCTGTTCGCATCGACGGCGGGCTGAAGGCCGAGGAAGTCGCGATCGATCTGGGCGGGACATCGAAGATCTCGACGATTGAGGCGGAGGAGATCCGCGTGAAGGCCACCGGTGGCTTTTTCCGCATCCGCGGGGAGCTGACGGCCGACCGCATCGAAGGCGAAGAGATCGAGCTCGAGGCGACGACCGCCGCGTTCGTCAAGGGCGAAGAGGTCCGGATCGGTCCCCACTGCCATATTGACGTCGTCGAAGGGAAAGAGCTCGTCGTGCACTCGTCGAGCGAGGTCCGCGAACGTCGGACCCCATCCTGATTTGTCAACTTTGTCCGACGACGATTATCGTCCCGGAACCTTGATATAAGCCGGGGGAGTTCGAACCGGTGTGCCTGAGCGGATTGTCCTCAAGGTGGCCGAAGCGCCCCAGTCGGATGTCGGTTTGGGCCGCGCACGGGTCGACACGAAGACCCGCGTCGCGCTCGGCGTGGACGTGGGCGAAATCATCCAGATTCTCGGCAAGAAGTCCACCGCCGCGAAGCTCTTCCGGGTCATGCAAGAGGACGAAGGCAAGGGCATCATCCGCATCGACGGGCTCGTCCGCCGAAACGTCGGCGTGAGCCTCGGGGACAAAGTCGAGGTCCGCAAGGCCGAGGTCCTCCCCGCGGAGCGCATCACGATCGCGCCGATCATCAGTGAGGGCCACAAGATTTCGTTCGGCCAGGGGATCGAGAACTTCGTGAAGCGGGGCCTGTTGAAACGCCCGCTCAACAAGGGCGACGTCGTCATCGTCCCCGGAATCGCGCTCATGGGCGGCGCGCTGCCATTCATGGTGATCAGTACCGCGCCGAAGGGCGTCGTGCAGATCCAGGACGACACGATCATTGAGATGAAAGAGGAGCCCGTCCGCGAGGGCGAGGTCCTCACGCCCACGGTCACGTACGAGGACATCGGCGGACTCAAGGAGGAGCTGATGAAGGTCCGCGAGATGATCGAGCTCCCGCTCAAGCACGCGGAACTGTTCGAGCGCCTCGGAATCGATCCGCCGAAAGGGGTCCTCCTGTACGGGCCGCCCGGCACCGGCAAGACGCTCATCGCGAAGGCGGTGGCCAACGAAGCCGGCGCAAACTTCTATTCCATCCAGGGCCCGGAGATCATGTCGAAATATTACGGTCAGAGCGAGGAGCGCCTCCGTGAGAAGTTCGAGGAGGCCCAGAAGAACGCTCCGAGCGTCCTCTTCATCGATGAGCTCGACTCGATTGCTCCCAAGCGGGAAGAGGTAACCGGCGAAGTCGAGCGACGCGTCGTCGCGCAGCTCCTCACGCTGATGGACGGCCTATCGGGCCGCGGCCAGGTCATCGTGATCGGCGCGACGAACCGAGACGAGGCGATCGATCCCGCGTTGCGCCGACCCGGTCGGTTCGACCGCGAGATCGAGATCGGCGTCCCGGACCGGAGCGGACGGAAGGAGATCCTCCAGATTCACACGCGCGGCATGCCCATCGAAGGCGTCGAGGAAGAACGCGACCGGCTCCTCTCCGAACTCGCGGATGTCTGCCACGGCTTCGTCGGGGCGGACCTCGCGGCGCTCGCCCGCGAAGCCGCGATGAAGACGCTCCGCCGCTATCTTCCGGACATCGACCTCGACAAGCCGATTCCTGCGGAGACCCTCGAGAAGATGCGCGTCCTGGCCGACGACTTCAAGCAGGCCTTGAAGGAAATCGAGCCGAGTGCGATGCGCGAGGTCCTCGTCGAGGTGCCCCGCGTGAACTGGTCCGACGTCGGCGGCCTCGAAGACGTCAAGATGAAACTGCGCGAGGCGGTCGAGATGCCGCTGAAGGACCCGGAGGCGTTCAAGCGGATGGGCATCCGCCCGCCGCGCGGCATCTTGCTGTACGGCCCGCCCGGGTCCGGGAAGACGCTCCTCGCGAAGGCCGTCGCCACGGAATCCGAGGCGAACTTCATCTCGATCAAGGGACCCGAGGTCATGTCGAAATGGGTCGGGGAATCCGAGAAGGCGGTCCGCATGATCTTCAAGAAGGCGAAGCAGGTCGCGCCCTGCATCGTCTTCCTCGACGAGCTCGACGCGATCGCACACGTGCGCGGCTTCGACACGGACAGCGGGGTGAGCGAACGTGTGGTGAATCAGCTCCTGACCTCGATGGACGGACTCGAATCCCTCGAAGGCGTCTGCGTCATCGGGGCGACGAACCGGCCCGATCGGCTCGATCCGGCGATGCTACGAACGGGCCGCTTCGATCGGATCCTCCTCGTGCCGACGCCGAACAAGGATGCCCGGCTCGCGATCCTGAAGGTCCACACGCGCACCATGCCCCTCGAGGGCGTGGACCTGGAAGAGCTCGCGGTGGACCTCGACAGCTACTCTGGGGCGGACATCGAGGGCCTTTGCCGCGAGGCCGCGATGATCGCGTTGCGGGAGGCGAAGCACGCGAAGAAGGTCATGACGGCCCACTTCCAGGAAGCGATGAAGGTCGTGCGCCCGAGCATCGACGCGGACACGATCAAGTTCTACGAGGAGTTCGACAAGAAGTTCAAGAAGGGCATCGACCGGGGTCGCCGGGAAGAGAACATCCTTTATCGCTGAGCGATCCCTCAGCGGACGTTATTTATCCACCTCGCTCCTTGAGGGAATCCGATGCTCCGTCCGGGCTCGCCGTGGCGAACGGGGATCAACCGCGCGCTCGCGCTGGGACCCTCGCGGCTCGCGCTCGGCCTCGCGATCGTCTTGGTCTTGGTCTCCCTCGCCCTCCCGTTCTGGTCGCTCTCCGAAGCCATGGGCACGGACCAAAATATCAGCTCGTTCTCCTGGACGACGTTCACCACGGACCGCTACGTCGGCGGAGCCTGGGACGGGACCGTGATTCTCCCCTACTCGTCGACCCTTTCGCCCTATCGCGCGGTGGCGAGCGTCCTCGGTACCGCCTACCTGCTCGACCTCGTATTCCTCGTCGTCCTAGCCGTCGTCCTCGCCCTCTTCTCGATGGAATACGGCCGGGCGATGCCGACGCTCAGCCTGCTGATCCTGAGCCTCATCGTCCTCGGGGTGGCGTTGTTCGCCCTCTTCTACCCGATCGTCGCAATCCCGGGTGCCGCCACCGAAGACGTCGGCGCGTTCACGATCGGCAACTTCTGGGGATCCGCGAGCACCTCGGCCCCGCCAACCGGCTGGTCGTGGGGACCGGGACTTGGATGGTGGGTTCTCCTGCTCGCCGTGATTCTGGGGGCCGCCGGTGCCGTCTTCCCGTACGTGAAGAGTGTCCGCGCGATGATTCCGTCTCCGCCGCCGGGATGGCGACCATCTCCCTGAGTCAATCGATCGTGGCGGAATCTTCATATAGAGCGCGTCAGATGTCTGTCAGACAAAGGGATGGGATCCATCGCGGCGGTGCCGCGGGGACCCTCACCGATGCGGGTGATGGGATGAAGAAGTTTGCCACCGAGCTTCGGGGCAAGACCGTGATGACGAACGACGGTCAGATCCTGGGGACCATCGAGAACTTCATCGTGAACACGAAGAGCGGGAAGCTGTCCGACGTCCTCGTGCTGCCGGCCGAGAACGTGGCGACGAAGGGCATGAAGACGGATCCCGAGGGCCGGCTGATCTTGCCGTTCCAGGGCATGCGCGCCGTGAAAGACGTCGTTGTGATGAACCTTTAGGTCCCGCCGTTCGGCTTAGAGGAGGACGCGTCGCTCCTCCTTCACCACGTTGAGGACCACCTGGGTGTATGTGTTCTCGACGTACTCCATCGAGCCGAGGCGTTTGATGAACGCGTCGAGCTCCCGCGTGTTCTTCAGTCGGACGACGACGATCGAGTCCCATTCCCCCGTGACGTCATAGACATGCGTGACGCGGTCGTCCTTCGCAATCCGACGCTGGACCTCGAGCAGCTTGCCCTTGTGGATCTTCACGCCGACGACCGCGAGGACGTCATAGCCGAGTCGGGCCTCGTTCAAGACGGGGACGTATCCGGTAATGACCCCGAGGTCCTCGAGCTTTCGGACCCGGCTAGAGATGGTGCTGATGCTCGCATCGGTTGCCTTGGCGATGTCGCGGTACGATTTTCGTGCGTCCGCATTCAACAGCCGCAGGATCTTGACATCGAGTTCATCCAACGTCGTCGGTTCCGCCATCGAATCGCTTCGCCCCACCGCCGCAGAGCTCGAAGTGTACGACGGGCTTGGGGGTCCATCGAACATTGTTTCGTTCCATATCAATATTCCGGCCATTCGTACGATTTCACCTCGGAACAGTTTATATATGTTCAAATTTCTGCCGAGGCAACGGACGGAACGGTGGCTCCGTCCAGGCGGGAAGGCGATGGCGATTTCTGCGAGTAGCCCAGCAAAGTCGAAGAAGATGACCATGGCGTCGGTGCTGAAGCGGATCGAGACCGAGGGGATCCGTTGGATCGACCTTCAATTCGTCGACGTGCTCGGCGCGCTCCAGCACATCACGATTCCGTCGACGTCGCTCGGACCGGAGGAGTTCAAGCGAGGCGTGGGCAAGCTGGACGGCTCGTCGATCAAGGGATTCAAGGAGATCCACGAGTCCGACATGGTGATGGACCCCGACCCGTCTACCTTCGCCGTGCTCCCATGGTATGAGGGAGCGCACAAGACGGCCCGGTTCTTCGTCGATGTGTACGAGGGCGGTAGCCACGAGCGGTTCACGCGCGACTCCCGGTACATGGCCCAACGCGCTGCCCAGTTCGCCGCGGATCAAGGCTACGACACCACGTACTGGGGCCCAGAAATCGAGTTCTTCGTGTTCGATGGGATCCGACTCGTTCCGTCCGCGGACAGCGCACGCAACCCCTGGTCCGGCGCCGGCTACGAGATCATCTCCCGGGAAGCGCCGTGGAGCGACAGCGGCGGAAAGGAATTCCCGATCCGGTTCAAGGAGGGTTACTACCCCGCGCCGCCCGTGGACAGCCTGCAGGATTACCGCAATGAGGCGTGCCGAGTGCTCATCGAATCCTTCGGCATGACGTTGGACGCACACCACCACGAGGTCGCGACGGCGGGCCAATGCGAGATCGATATGCGCTACGATGAGCTCGTGCCGATGGCCGATAACGTCGTCACGTACCGCTACGTCATGAAGATGGTCGCCCACAAGATGGGCATGATGGCGACCTTCATGCCGAAGCCGATCTTCGGCGACAACGCGAGCGGGATGCATGTCCACCAGAGCCTCTGGACGAAAGGCAAGAACATGATGTACGACCCGAAGGACGAGTACGCGGAGATCAGCCAGACGTGCCGGTACTACATCGGAGGGTTGATGGAACACGCCCGCAGCCTGTGCGCGTTCACGAACCCGACGACGAATTCGTACCGCCGGCTCGTCCCGGGCTACGAGGCACCCGTGTTCATCGCCTGGTCCAAACGGAACCGGAGCGCGAACATCCGGATTCCGATGTATTACCAGGGCATCGAGGCGGCGAAGCGCATCGAGTACCGGACGCCGGACCCGGCCTGCAACCCGTACCTGTCCTTCGCCGCAATGTTGTGCGCGGGCCTCGACGGCGTCAAGAAGAAGATCGATCCGGGCAACCCCGTCGACGAGGACCTGTACCATCTCAGCGCAAGCAAGCGTAAGGAATACGGCGTCCGAGAGCTGCCGGGATCCCTGAAGGAGTCCATCGAGCACCTGCAGACCGACTACATGTTCCTCAAGACGGTCTTCCCGCAGGACCTCCTCGAGAAGTACGAGGAGCTGAAGCTCGACGAGCACCTGCAGACCTCGCTCCGGCCCTCGCCGTACGAGTTCTATCGGTACATGGACGCCTGAATCGAGCGGCCTTGGGTCCCTCGCACATCCACAGACGACCGCGGTCGTCCGATGACGAAATGGCGGAGTCGAGGTCCAAAGCGCGAGTACGGTTAGTACATGTCCAGCCCTCAAATACCGCCCCGGGAGCTGGCCTCGCGAGGCAAGCATCCATGGCATCCATTCAGGTCTTCCTCGACAACTGGTTCGTGCGGCACCTGGGATCCCTGAAGACCACGATGCGAGTGATCTTCGGCGTAGTCTGGACCATTGATGGAGCATTCAAATTCCAACCGGGCTTCGCCGACTCATTGGCTCAGATGATCTCGGATGCGGGCCAGGGGCAGCCGAGCTGGCTGCAGCCCTGGTTCGCCTTCTGGAGCCAAACCGTGGGCGCGAACCCCGGCTTTTTCATCACGACGATCGGCGCGCTGGAATTGGCCCTGGGTTTCGCCCTCCTCCTCGGATTCATGCGGAAGGTGGCGTACACAGCGGGCATCTTCCTCAGTCTCATCATCTGGTCGGTGCCCGAGGGCTTCGGAGGTCCCTATGGTCCAAGTTCCACGGACATCGGGACCGGGATCATCTACGCCTTCGTGTTCCTCCTCCTCATGATCATCAACGCCGCGTTCGGCCCGAGCCGATGGTCTCTGGACTACGCCATCGAGAGGCGTTGGCCCGCTTGGAAGAAGGTCTCGGAGATTCGGAGCGCCGCGTGATCACGCGGCGACCATCGCACGCGAAGGAGTGACGCGAGGCGCTGGTTTAAGACGAACGGCGGCTGTCTCGCTGGGCACCATGGCGGAGCTCAAGGACGACATCAATGAGGAGCGTCGCATCCTCAAGGAGGCGGGGATCCTCGACGAGAAGCTCCTCGAGAAGATGGACATTTTCCCGGGGGACCGCGTGCGTTTCCGCTTCTACTATCCCCACTCCGGCTTCGAGGAAATGATCGGTCACTTCCTGGGCTTCTACACGCTGTACGAAGGCCCCGAGGGCGGGGGCGACCTGAACTTGGTGATCCGGATCGTGAAAGACGGGCGCACGACGGTCGTCTACAAGGACCGAAACTACCTCGAGGAGTACGAGATCCTCGAACCGAACCCGAAGGTCCGGGACAAGATCCGCGATTTGGATGCCCGCCACGGTCGACACGTCGGGCACGAGTTCGGGTGAGCCGTCAGTACTTGTCGACGCCTTGGGCGAGAGCTTTCAGGCGCGCGATCCGCTCGTGGATCGGCGGGTGCGTGCTGAACATCCGGACGAAGGTGCCGGCGGCGAACGGGTTCACGATGAACAGGCTCTGGGACGCGGGACTGCCGAACGTAAAGGGTCTCCGCTTGTTCGCCACCTCGAGCTTCTCGAGCGCCGAAGCCAGCGCCAGCGGCTGTCCGATCGTCTTCGCGCCGCTGTAGTCCGCCTTGTACTCGCGGCTGCGTGAGATCGCAAGCTGCACGAGGATGGCCGCAATGGGCGCGAGAATCATCCCGACGAGCGCCAAGATGAGCGTGCCCGCGTTCCCGTTTCGATCCCGGGAGCCGCCTCCGAACAGCATGTTCCAGCCGAACATCCGGGCCATGAACGAAATCGCGCCCGCGAGGGTCGCAGCCACGGACATGACCAGGATGTCCCGGTTCCGGACGTGGGAGATTTCGTGGGCCAACACGCCACGAAGTTCGTCTTCCGTCAGCAGGGTCAGGATTCCCTGTGTCACCGCGACGACCGCATGCTTCGGATTCCGGCCGGTCGCCATCGCGTTGGGCGTCTGGGTCGGAATGATGGCCACCTTGGGCATCGGAAGGTTCGCCTGCTGCGTAACCTCACGGACGATCCAGTACAGCTTTGGGGCCTCTGCTTCCGTCACGAGCTTCGCTCGATACGACCACAGCACGATGCGGGCCGAGGCGAAGTAGGCGATCGCGTTCATCGCGCCCGCGAGGAGGAGGAACGTCACGATTCCGCCGAGCGCGTTCCCGAGCCACACTGTCCCGATCGCCCAGCCGAAGACGACGAAGATGCCCGTGAGCAACACGAAGAGGGCGAAGGTACGCAGGTACGCTCCCATGGACTCCCCACCCCACTGAGTGGTATCTCCTAAGCACTCGGACGTCCTTAATCAACTTGATGCGGGAAGGCCGCCGAGGCTCAGAGGCCCAAGACGTCCGCGTATCCTTCCATGTCCATGAATCCGTGGCCGCTCACGTTGAACGCGATGACGCTGCGCTCCCCGCTCTCCTTCGCTTTGAGGGCCTCATCCATCGCGCATGCGATGCTGTAGGCGCTCTCCGGGGCGGGCAGGAAGCCCTCCGCTTGAACGAACACGCGCGCCCGCTCGAACACGTGTCGCTCGTCGGTCGGGTATGCGATCGTGTCGATCAATCCGCGGTGGCGCAAGAGGGAGAGGATCGGAGAGCACCCGTGATACCGCAGGCCATCCCCCCGGACCGGTTTCATCTCGGCGCGGTGGCCGAGGGTGTACATCTTCAGCATCGGCGTGAGCTCGGCGTGGTCCGCGAAGTCGTATCGGTACTCCCCTTGGAGGTTCGGGGCCGCGGCGCTCTGCGCCGCGAGGAAGCGGATTTCCTTGCCGCGGAGCGCATCTGCGAAGAACGGAAGGGTGAATCCCCCGAAATTCGAGCCGCCGCCGAGGCTGGAGACCATCAGGTCCGGATATTCGCCGATCTGCTCGAACTGCCGTTGGGTCTCGAGGCCGATGACCGTCTGATGGAGGAGGACATGGTTCAGGACGGAGCCGAGGCAGTAGATCGCCTTGTCATCGCGCCCCGCGTCCTCGAGCCCTTCTGACACCGCAATGCCGAGGGAGCCCGGATGGTGCGGGTCTTTCTCGAGGAGGGCGCGTCCCGTCGCCGTCTCCGGACTCGGGGAAGCGTGGACCGTCGCGCCGTACAACCGCATGAACTGGCGGCGCTGCGTCTTCCAATCGTGGACCGCGCGGACCCAGAAGACCGTCGTCTTCAGGCCGGCGAGGCTCGCCGCGTACGCGAGGGCCGTGCCCCATTGCCCCGCCCCGGTTTCCGTGGTGAGGCGCTCGTACCCCTCCTGCTTCGCATACCAGGCTTGCGCGAGAGCCGTATTCACCTTGTGGCTGCCGGTCGGACTGTAGAACTCGGTCTTGTAGTACAGATGCGCGGGAGTACCGAGTCGTTCCTCGAGGCGGCGTGCCCGGATCAACGGCCTCGGTCTACCCGCCTGGCGGTACAGGTCTTGAATCTCCGTCGGGATGTCGATCCATCGCTGCGTCGAGTTCTCTTGGCGCAGGCATTCGCCGACCAACAGGTCCGGGAGCGCCTTGATTCGCGAAGGCCCGGTCGCGGGATCCTTCGGGGGCGGCAGGGGCTCCGGGAGGTCCGCCTGGATGTTGTACCACTTCGTTGGCCGCTCATCGTCCGGGAGCTGGACGACGAACGCATCGGCTTGAGACATCAGGCCCCCAAAACCCGCTGGAGCGTAATGGCGCTCCGATGTATAGGGCTTGTCGCCGCGGGTCGTCGCGCGTTCACGCTTCGATGCCGTGGGACTCGACGATTTCAACGCTGCCGGGGGGCATCGCGCGGGCAATCTCCTCGATCGGTACGGCGAAGACCCCTGCGAGTTTCCTCGTGATCGCTTCGCGGTCTCCTTTCCCCGGGGCTACGACCACGTATCGAGCGGACCGGGTCGTGACAGCGGTGACGGGCCCGCCCATGATCTTGCGGTGGCCTTCGACCTCGACCTCGCCGACCGCCATCCGGACGGGCAGGTCGTGAATGTAGTTTCGCTTCCCACGGATGACGAAGGCGCCCCGCGGCAGGAACTCGCCGGACTCCGCCTGCTTCGAGACCTGTTCAGGCAAGACCCAGTACGCACTGCCACTGGCAAGTCCCGCAGACCACGCCTTGCTGTACGCGAGCGCAAACTCGCACGCCTCCCGCAAGGTGACGTCGGAAGCCCGCGCACCGTCCTTGACAACGGTGGAAGGCGCCCCGTGGACGTCGGCATGGGCGTATCGATCCCCTTCCTTCAGGTGCTTCTTCACGAGCTGGTCGTTCGTGCGCGCATCTCGACCCCCGAGGATGAGGAACCCTTCTGAGGAGAGTGTCCAGCGGTACGCCTCGAACCACATCGACTTCGTCGACTTGATCCGCGGCCGTTTTGAAACCTTGACCGCCTTCGCCTGAGCGGCTTCCATTTCCGCCCGAGTGGCGGCGGTCGCTTCGTCGACCCGTTGCGCCTTGGCCAGTGCGTCTTTGCGACGGTCGTAGAGCGCCTGGGCGTTCGCGGTCACGTCCTTCTCGTAGTCCAGCGTAATCGCATCGAAGTCGCCGATCGCGAGCGTGACTGTGTGATCCTTCCGGTCGATCGCTTTGATCTGCGCATGTTCTGGCGGGGTCCGGCCCTCGCGGATCGCTTTCAAGAGCTCGTCGAAGACGCCATAGTGCCCATAGAGGAAGACCGCCTGGGCTTCGAGCCGCATCGCCTCCTCCCGCAGGGCCTCCATCGACTCCCGCTGTTGCACGATCCGTCGCTCGAATTTCGCCGCGGCGTACCCCACAGCCGCCGTTTCCGGCTCCGCCACGGTCAAGTAGTGCGAGAGGGCCTGATTGAAGGCCGGAAAGTCTCGCCGCTCCAACCCGTGATATTGCGCGAGCTCGATGGGCGTCGCGTCGATCGCCCGACCGTCTTGGAAGACGACGACGGGGCGTCGCTCCTGGTCGACGGCCACTGCGAGATTGTTGAGAGCGGTGTAGAGTCCGTCCACTTGGGCGTCGCTGAGTTCTTTCACTTTCGTTTGTTTCTCGACGTCGGCCCGCAGGCACACTTCCTCGGCGTACGTACCGCCCAAGTTCAGAACGCTCGCCAGGACCCGGACTACCTGACCCTTGGCCGTGCGGAGTGCGTTTGCGAAAGCGCCTCGGTCGAGCTCGAGCGGGTCCAGTCCCGCTTGCGGGAATCGGTACGGTTCGGCGATTTGGACCGCTCGGTCCTTGAACGTCTGCGGAAAGAGGACCGCGGCGATCGTGTCCTTCTTCGCGACGACGATGTTCCCTTTGCCGAATACCTCGAAGACGAGGTCGATCGGTTCTCCTCCGCGCTCGAGATGGAAGACCGCAATCCGGTCGAACCCGTGTTGCTCGATTCCCTGGATGCGGGCGTTGTCGAGGAGCCGCCGCAGAGTCTGCGCGAACGGCGGCGGGGATTCCGGCTTGTTCTCGACCTCGTGGAGGCAGAGCCAGCGCCCCGCCTGGTAGAACAGTTCGACCTTGCCGCGCGCAAGTGCGTTGACTCGGAGGATGACTTCGTCTCCCTTCTGGTACGCCTTGTCGACATGACCGCCGATGAGCTCTTGCCACTCCGCGACGAGAGCCCGCAGATCGAAGGAGGAAAGGGCTGTCTTCATTTTCGTCGAAGCGAAGACCCGTGCTTTACTTAATCATTGGTCCGCGGCCCGATAGGGCTAAGTAAGTTCCATCGTTTGGTCCGCGTCACTGCCGCAGTGGCTTAGGGGTAGAGCGGCGCCTTGGTAAACCGCCGCGGGCGGCCCAAACAGGCGCAGGTCGGGGGTTCAATTCCCCCCTGCGGCTCTACTTGCTGGCTTTGACTTCCCCTGGCGCCGCGGCATGCGCGCGCAACAGGGTCGACTGATGCCATTTCACTCTGCGAAGAGTTCGAGAGTTCACTTGGCGTGCTGATAGGCTTGTTGCAGCGTCTTGATGTCAAGCTTCTTCATCTTGAGCATGACTTCCATCACGCGCCCGGCCTTCTTGCGATCCGGGTCGGCAAGGAGCCCATACAGCATCGACGGCACGATCTGCCACGAGAGACCGTAGCGGTCCTTCACCCAACCGCACTGTTCGGCCTCGGGAACCGCCGAGAGGGCGTTCCAGTATCGGTCCACCTCCGCCTGGCTTTCGCACGGGACGGTGAAGGAGACGGCTTCGTTGAACTTGAAGTACGGGCCCCCATTCAGGCCGCTGAACTTTCGGCCCATCAGGGTGAAGTCAACGGACAGGACGTCTCCCTTCTTCCCGCTCGGGAAGTCCGCAGGCGCTTCGACGACCTTGTCGACATGCGAATCCGGGAAGAGGGATACGTAGAACCTCGCGGCCTCCTCCGCTTGGCGGTCGAACCAGAGGCACGGGACGACAGTCTTCACGGCGGTCTCGATCTCGCGTGGTGGTCTCTTCGTCTTCTGCGGCATGTTTCGGTAGCTCCTTGTGGGTTCGCGGGACGCCAAACCGCCCGCCGCATATTGAACTTGTCTTCGAATCAATTCCCCCTGCGGCCCTTGCGTCTGACTGGGCTGCCAGAATTGAGAGCCGGGGCCGGAAAACGTATCTTTACTCCGATTGGCATGCGGGGGTCAGCATCGCCTCTCCGTCCCTCGAGACGGGGTTTCACGACCGCAATTGATGAATGAGAATGGGTGTCAGGGAGGGAACAAGAGTGAAAGCGGCCGTATGCACCAGATACGGACCGCCCGAAGTTCTTCAGGTCAAAGAGGTGGAGAAACCCACCCCCAGGGACAATCAGGTACTGATCAGGATATTCGCGACAACCGTGACGTCGGGGGATGTCCGCCTCCGAAAGGCCGACCCATTCATCGTGAGGTTTTTCGCTGGGCTCACAAGACCGAAGAGACCCATACTCGGATCTGAGCTAGCCGGAGAAATCGAAGCCGTAGGCAAAGATGTGAAACGATTCAAACCCGGGGACCAAGTCTTCGGAGCGGGTGTGAGCACGTATGCCGAGTACACGTGTCTCCTTGAAAAGGGCCCACGTGGCGCGAAACCGGCCAACATGGACTTCGAGGAGGCAGCCGCCATTCCCTTTGGGGCATTATCTGCGCTGCACTTCCTGAGGAAGGGAAATATCCAGCGGGGTCAAAAAGTCCTCATCTATGGAGCATCCGGAGCGGTGGGTACGGCCGCAGTACAGCTTGCCAAATACTTCGGGGCGGACGTCACAGGGGTTTGCAGCACCGCGAATCTAGCATTGGTGAAGTCGCTCGGCGCGGATGATGTGATCGACTATACGAAGGAGGATTTCACCAAGCCCGCAACGTACGATCTCATTTTCCATACCGTGGGCAAGATTTCGTTTTCCGCGTGCATGAAATCCCTCAAGAAAGGAGGCGTCTATGCTAGCGACTTGTTGCTGGGAGCAGTTCTCCGAAAGCCCTGGGCCTCGGTAGGCGGACGCAAGAGGGTAATCGGTGGGATCGCAAAGCCGAAGACGGAAGATCTCGTCTTCCTCAAAGACCTCATTGAAGCGCGAAAGCTAAGGGCGGTCATCGATCGACGCTATCCGCTCGCGCAGATTGCGGAGGCTCACCGGTATGTCGAGGGAGGCCACAAAAAGGGAAACGTCGTCATCACTTTGAGCTAATTCACATTCCTTTTCGAACGAGACTGCGGCTCCTTGTCAGGAGCGCGCAAGGGTCTGTGCGTTGCCTCACGTTCGTCGGTTCCCACCGGTTCTTCGTCGCGAGAGCGCCCAGCTGATGAGGAGTCCAACACCCGCAATCGCAACGCTCGCCGCCAGGAGCGAGCCGATGAATGGCAGGAGGCTCACGGAAACCGCGAGGGAGATCCAGGGAAGCGCCCGCCGCATCCCTCGTTCCTTGAGAAGCCGGATTCCCGCGATGGAGCCGATCACGTAGGTCAGGATCGCTGCGCCGCTGGCCATGAGGAATGCGGACACAAAGTCCACGGCAAGGATGTAGAAGGCAAGGAGACTCAGAAGCACCAAGACAATCAGAAAGACGAGTGAGTGATGGGGCGCACCCGTCCGGCGATCGACGGCGGCGAGCATCTTCGGGAAGACGCCGTCCCGGGCCGCCGCGTAGTAGACCCTGGCCATCCCCGCGACGTACGCGTTCACGGTTCCGAAGGTGACGAAGACAGCCAGGAGTGCGACGATTGCCCCGCCGTAGGAACCGAAGGCGTCCGACATCATCGCGGCAAAGGGGGTGGCCCCGCCCCCGACCATGTATGCGCCGGTGCCGACCGTGACGACGGCAATGGCGAGGTAGAGGCCGCTGATCAGGAAGACGCTGATGACCACGCTGCGGTGGAAATCCCGCTCCGGATTCCTGAATTCCTCCGCCACGTTGGAGGTGTTCTCGTACCCCAGGTAGGACCAGACAATCAGGGCGGCCGCCGTGCCGATCGAACCCAGCCCGCTCGGGAGGAACGGCGTGTAGTTGGCCGGTCGGACTCTCGGGGCGGATGCGACGACCGCGATGACGAGGGCGACGAGAATGGCGGCCACCGTGGCGAGTTGCACGCGCCCGGTGAAGCGGATGCCGACGTAGTTGACCACGAACGCCAGGATGAGGATGCTCGCGGCCGCGAGGTAGATGTCAAGCCGGGTAAAGGGGAGGACAAAGGCGAGGTAGGACGCCGCCGCGACGGTCGCCGCGGGGGCGCCGAGGACGGCCCACGCCAGAAAGAGCCAAGCAGTCGCCGCCCCGGCGCTGAGGCCGATGCCGTCTCGCGCGAAGGCGTAGATTCCTCCGGATTCCGGTCGCTTGGCTGAGAGCTTCGCGAAGGTGTAGGCGAACGGATAGCTCGCGAGCGACAACAACATCCACGAGACGATCGACGCGGGGCCGGCGATCCGAGCCGCAAGTCCAGGGATGACGAAGATGCCCGATCCGAGGAGCGAACTGACGTAGATGGCGACCGCGTGGCGGAGCGTGATCACACGGCGCAGGGCCGGAGGGGATCCCGCACGGCCTTCCTGGATTGGCTCCAATGCGGCGCCCACTGTGGCCGGTTCATCGAGTTCCGATTCATGACCTTGCCGCTCGGCCTCCCCGAAGACTGAAGTATTGGTCTTCGGTTGCTCGGACGGAAGTGAGTCAATTGCCTGGAACGCGCACCTTGGCCGCCACCCTGTTCGTGTCGCTGGACGGCGTCGTCGAGTCGCCCGAGAAGTGGAGCTTCCCATTCTGGAGCGAGGAGACCCAGAAGTTCAAGCTCGACGAGACCCGCGCCTCGGACGCGCTCCTCCTGGGGCGTGTGACGTATGAGGGGTTCGCGGCAGCTTGGCCCGGCCGGAAAGACCCGGACGGGTTCGCGGACCAGTTCAACAGCATGCCGAAGTTCGTCGCGTCGAGGACCTTGAAGAAACTCGCGTGGAACAACTCGCACTTGATCAAGGGCGATCTTGCGGCCGAAGTCTCGAAGTTGAAACAGCAGCCGGGGCAGGACATCGTGATCCACGGGAGTCCCGGCCTGATACGGTCTCTGCTGCCGCACGGCCTGATCGACGAATTCCGGTTGCTCGTCTACCCGCTTGTCTTGGGTCAAGGAAAGCGCCTCTTCGACGAAGGAAGCCAGGCGAGCCTGAAGCTCGTCGAGTCAACGACTTTCAGCAAAGGCGTCGTCAAGCTGGTGTACCGACCCGCTGACAAGGCGAGCCGAGCCAAGCGAACGGGGACCGCGCGCCCGAAACGGAACACCAAACGGCGCAAGGCCTAGGCTGCGGCGAGGAACGATTCGTCCTATCGGCGCGCCTCCCAGCCCGGGTAGTTCGCCCGGACCTCGTCGACGCGGGTGCGCCAGTCCACGAGCGGTACGTCGTCGAGTTCGTCCTCGAGCCGGTCGAGGAAGGCGTGGATGCCCGATGTGAAGCCGATCGCGGTCGGGCGCGTGAGCCGCTTGTGGGTGATCCGGAGGATCGTGCCCTCGCCATCCGGGGTTAGCTCCCAGCGGACGATGCTTTTCTCGCCCTTCGGGAGCTCCTTCCGGGGCTCGACGTTCCATTCGTGCTCGAAGACCCTCGGCGGCTGCCACGTGAGGATCTTCCCCGTCACATGGTACTGGGCGGGCCCGCTCCAGTAGTCGATGCTGCCTCCTTCGCGCGCTTCGAGGTGAGCCCTTGTCATATACCAGCGCGCGAGGTGCTCGGACTCGGTCAGCGCTTCCCACACGACCTGGATCGGGTGGCGGATGCGTCGCTCGAAGCTAATGGTGGCGTAGTCCCCCTCGAACGTCAGGGTGCCCGCCCGCGAGGAGTGAGGCGTCGTCACTAGGACTCGGTCTCCCGGATCCGCGTGCCGTGATACCTGTCGGTGCATATTCAAACCGCCGCTCGCTTCTCGCGCAGGGACCTCGGATCCATTTGAAGGATTCCGCTCGTCATCGCTTCTTCCCCTTCGGCTTTTGACGGACCGCCCGGGCATCGAGATACCGTTCCAGGGCCTCGAGGGTATCGGGCCACATCGCTTGGTACTTCGCGACCCACTCGTAGAGTTCCGTGAGTCCCTCCGGTTTCAACTCGTAGATCCTCTGCTGCGCATTCACCTCGACATTCACGAGGCCCGCCTCGCGGAGGACCTTGAGGTGGCGGGACACGGCGGGCTGCGTGAGGTGCCGGAACCGGGCGGCGATATCGCCTGCCTTCCGGCTGCCGGTTGCAAGCAGGTCGAGGACCGCGCGGCGCGTCGGGTCTGAGATCGCGAGGAAGACGTTCGTCGTCACGGTTGTCCTCACCCGAACTTCTTCTCGAGCTCGGCGAAAAAGGCTTTGGAGAGGCGCTCGAAGTCAGCTTCACGCAACCGGACCTCGTCACTCGATTTGAGCTTCAGCACGGACTTCTCCGGGGGGAGCTTGATTCCCGCAACGGCCGAGTTCGGCCACTCTGGGAGCTTGTCGACTTGCAGCTTGCCCCGGTTGAGCAGGATCGAGTTGCACAGGACGCGGACCTCGTTCAGCGGGTTGCCGTCCTTGCCCTCGATGCCAGAGAGCCGGTGCACGAACATGTAGTCCAACAGGAGGACTTGGTCGTCGAAGAAGCGAGCCTCGAACTCTCGGGAGGGCGTCTTGCCGACCGCGCTTCGGTACGCACGGAGATCGGCATCGACCCTCGCGCGACACGCCGCGATGTACGCCTTCGGGTATTTCTTCATCCCGAGCACGGGTCATGCCTTCCGCGGATTCTGGGCAGGGACTGGACCCGGTTGGAGCAGCGTTAGGTGGTTGCCGTCCGGGTCGGTGAAGTAGGCTGCGATGCCGTAGTTCGCCTCGACGGGCGCGGGGTCCTTGAACTTCAGTCCGCGCGCCTTGAAGATCTCGAAGTCCTTGCGGCAATCGTTCGTCCTGAAAACGAAGTGATTGCCTCCGCTCCCCGCTTCGGGCGGCGCGCGAGGATCCAGCTTGTAGTTGCCTTCGAAGAGGATCAGCTCGACGTCCGTCCCCTTGGGTGCGACGGTGAGCCAGCGGGGGTTGCCAGGGTTCTGGTAGTCCGCGCGCTTCTCGAAGCCGAGCACCTCGGTGTAGAATTTCAGGGCTTTCTCTTGGTCGCTCACGACAATCGGAACGTGCGTCAGTTTCTCGATCATGGTTTCCGTCTCCGGCACTGTATAACGGATTGATTATTTAACACCTAGCTTATTTAGTGTCGCTCAGCGGGCGGTCCCGCACAAGGTCGCCGCGAAACCCTTCAGACCAACGTGTCCTTTTCTAGCGATCGTCTAAGTCAAAGCGACTCACGAAAGCTCTTTCGCTGACTCCTGCGATCCACCCCTCCGGCGGCGGCCGCAGGACGGAGATGTCGATGGCCCAAACGCGTGACTGGCATGGGATGAAAGACATGTCGGCCCGACTCCTGAAGGAGCGCACGGGAGAGGGCGTGGATGCTTGGAATCGACGCATCAAACGGGAGAGGCTGGACGATGAAGGAGCCCTCCGGGCTTGGCTCACGAAGCAGGGCGTGACCGGCTACGCGCAGTCGCTTCTGGTGATGGAGCGGTTTGGCTACCCGGACTTTCTGCTCGCTACCGCGGACGAACTCATTGACGGACAGTACGCGGATCGGCCGAAGTTGCGACCGATTTTCGATGCAATAATCGACGCTGCCTCAGGCCTTGGCGAGGTCACGATCCAGGCGCGCAAGACCTACGTCTCGCTCGTATCGCAGCGGAGGACCTTCGCGCGGATCCGACCGACGACGAAGAACCGCGTCGATCTCGGCCTTCGGCTCGAGGGGCGAAAGCCGGGAGGACGCCTGCAACCGTCGAGAATCCAAGAGACGATGCAAGTCCAGATTGAACTAAAGGCGCCTGATGAGGTCGATTCCGAAGTGCTGGGTTGGCTGCAACAGGCCTACGATGAAAACGGCTGACCAGGCGGACCTAGCGGACGATTTCCTCGACCTCTCGGAACCACGGTTTTGCGGTGCCAACCTTGGCCCTCTTCTCCCAGTGCCGCCCCTTCGGGACGGACCGAAGCGCGGCCTCGAGTTTTCCAATCCGATTCTCGATCCGAGCCGCAAAGTCGGTGGGGATCTTCCCCTCCGCCACGAAGTTGCCGAGCAGCTGTCTCGACTTCTTGAGGTTCTGCGTCGATTCGTACCAGAAACCCCAGTCGTCCGCGAGGAGATTGGCGATATGGTCGGCGTCGATCGCCTCCCGATCCCCGTCGGCCGAGGGTTTCACGTCGTGCCCGAGGAACAGCACGATCAGGTCCACGAGATCCTTCCGACCGATCTGGTGGATCTGCAGCTTCTCGAGGACCATGTCCGTGAGCGAGATCGTGGGGGAGTCGAGCTCCAGCCGCCCGTTCCCGGGTTTCTTTCCGAACAAGACGTCGTGGCTGAATTCGAGCTTGTCGAGGAAGACGTCGACGTGGAACCGATTTTTGCCCTCGTAGTACACGAGCCGTCGGTCGCCGAAGAAACCGTTGATCATGTCGTCCGGCCTGAATCCAAGATCGTCGAACACGCGGCTGATCGAGCGGCCTTGACTCGCGTACCCCATCAGGTCGAGGTCTGTAAATAGGGGCGTGCCCTCGCTGATGCGCCCCACGCGGTGGAAGACCGAAATGCATTCGGGCACGTGCATCGAATGCGCGTAAATCCCAAGGGACCCTAAGATCCGAAGGGCCGTCCCTTGCGCCCCGGCCGCGTCGACGATCGCCCGCGCCTCTCGGAGGAAGTCGTCTTCGCCGAGAGCCACGAAGGACGGTCCGCTTGGCATGGTCGCACGGGGTGAGGTGGGCGGCCTCAGACGCCACGCCGAACGGCGGATGTGGGAGGCTCGCCGCAGCCAACGCGCTTCGCGCGAATCGCAAGGACCGTATAAGGATGTGCACGGTGCGTCCCGTTGCAAGTCGATCGCGGTCTGCAAAAGCTTGATGAGCGGACGACCGGTTACCGGCGCGGGAGCGGGGGCGAGGCCCGTGGGCGAAGTCGACGTCTTTGCGAGACGGGGAGCGCAGGCGACCGCACAAGTTCAGGTGTTTACGCGACGGGCGTCGGGTCTCGTCCGCGTCATGTCTCCGTATTCGGCGTTCGCGTACAACGTCCTGAATATCGGGGTGATTTTCCCATGGGTGTACATCACCACCTTGTCGGTGTTCCCGAACGCCAACGTGTGGGTTGGGATCATCGTCACCGGGCTCTTCACCGGGTTCCTGGCTGTGGTCTATGCGGGGCTGGCCTCCGCGATGCCCCGGACGGGCGGTGACTACGTTTTCCAGAGCCGGACGTTAAAGCCGTGGCTCGGGTTCGCCATCGTTTCCACAATGATCATCACGTTCTTCCTCCAATGGCAGGCGCTCGGCGGCTGGCTCGTCGCGATCCTCGGCCTTTCGCCGATGTTCCTCGGACTCGGCCTCACGATGGGGAATCAGATGTTCATCGACTGGGGCGTTTGGTTTGCCACACCGATGGGTGCGATGATCACCACGATGGTAACCTCCACGATTGCCGCCGCCGTACTGATCAAGAGCTTCCGTTGGTTCGTAAAGATTCAGTGGGTGATGTGGTATGGATTCCTCCTGAGCTTCTTCCTCATGGTCGTGATGTTCTTCGTCACCCCGACGTCCACGTTCACCGCTCGCTTTGACCGGGCCACGCAGGTGATCGTGGGCCCGAGCGGTCTCACGTACGCACAGCTCCTTTCAGGCTACTTCACACCGACGACCGAAGCCGCCTGGCTAACGACCCTCCTTGTGGCTCCAGTGGCTCTCACGAGCCTCGGCTGGGTCGGATATGCGCAAGAACAGGCCGGCGAAATCCAGGGGGCCCAGAGCCTCCGGAATCAGATGTTCATCAACCTCGGCGGAGGGCTTGTCAGCATGGTCATGATGGCTGTCCTCGCGTTCGCGATGATTCAGACGGTCGGCCAAAACTGGCTATCGGGCGCCGCCGCGGCTTCGTTCGTTCCCGGCCTGCCCATGATCTCACCGTGGTTCAGCAACCTCGCCATGATGCTCACCGACAATCCGATCATCCTGTTCCTCATGATCGTCGGTGTCCTGCTCAACGCCTTGCAGGTCGTGTTCAACGTCATCATCGGATGGACCCGAGTCGCCGTCGCCATGTCGATCGACGGGGCCTTGCCTAAGGTCGTGAGCCACGTGAGTCCTCGCACTCACACGCCGGTCTACGCTCACGTCATCTTCTTGATCCTCGGCGGCTACTTGTACGCGTTCATCTACAACATGGTGCCGGGCTACCTCACGTATACCCTTGCCGTGACCGCTGTCGCGACCGTCATGTACATCGGGACCGCAATTGGCGGGGCAATCTTCCCGAGGACCCGGCGCGAAGTGTATCGCACGTCCCCGATCGCGAAATACAAAATCGGTCCAATCCCGGTCATCACGATTTGCGGAGCCATCGCCGCAGCGTTCAGCGCCGCGATGCTCTACTTGTATATCGTCGAACCGTTCCTGGGCATCGCGAATCTGTCGGCCGGGTTTGACGGAGTGAAATCGCTCCTCATCATGCTCGCGATCTTCGTCGGCTGGTCCGTCTACTACTTCGTGCGCCGGGCATACTTGAGGAGCGTCGGAATTAACCTGGACCTCGCGTACAAGGAAATCCCGCCAATCTAGGACGTCACGCCGGATCCGCTGAGGCGTCAGCAATCAGCCCGTCGTGAACTGATAGCTCAGAACACGGTCCCGCTCGAGGTTGATGATCGCACCACGAAGCGTCCCTGCGCTATATTCAGAACCCGGATCCACACACACGGTCCGTTTGAGTTTCGCGGCGTTCTTCGTCTCGTGGATATGCCCATGGAGCCCGAGGACCGGTTGGGTTTCGAGGATCGCGGAACGAAAAGTCGTGCTGCCGACCGGAATCAAGACCTGTTGTCCTCCCCGCACAACCGGGCGTGGCGGGTCCGTGGTCGTGTCGAGCTTCGGGGCGATGTCCAACCCGGTCTCATAGGGAGGTGCGTGCATCAGGTAGATGCAGCGAGCGGGATCCTCCACGCGGCTAAGAAGTGGATCGAGACGTCTCTTGAGGCCATCCTCCGACAGCTCCCTCGGCGTGTGCCACGGCGAAGGATTCGTCCATCCAAATCCAAGGATCTCATGGTCCTCATCGAACCGGGCCACCTTCTCGTCGATGTAGTGGACGTGAGGCGTTGATTCGGCTTGCAAGAGGGCCTCGACTTTGTCGTCGTTGCCTCCGATCCAGTACAGTGGTATGTCGAGCGTGGCCAGGTGCTTCTCGGCCATCTCGGTCCATCGCCGAATTTGGTCGATCATCCGGTCCGTGAAGAGAGACTCGACTTTGTCCGGATTCGCCCGGAAGCGGGCGTAGTCGTCTTCCGTCATCCGGACCGGATACGGACCGGAGTCCGCGATTGCTTTCTCGATGGGCGCCAGTTCGGCTTCCGACAGGTTGTCGCGGACCGCTCCGGCGAGCCGCGTTTGAAACCGGCCGTTGTCCTGCTGGACGATTGGGGTGATGGACTTCGCGGTGACGTCGCCTCCGATCAGGAGCGCGTCGGCCTCGTAGAACGTCGCGGCCGCGAGGAACTTGCGGAAGACGACCTCCGAACCGTGAAGATCGGCGGCGAGGAAGAGACGTTTGTACTTTCGTTTCCCGCGGTCGGTCGGCATGCGCCATACCGCAGACTCTGGCCCGCTCCTTAGCCTTTTGGGCGCGCATTCGGCACCGAGCGGTCCTTCGTCTCGATCTCGCGTCCGACGCGAGGGAATCCTTTTCTCGGTCCGCGCCGTCCCTCTCGCATGCCCGGCACCGGTCCATTCCTGTGGTTGATGAGGCACGCCCCGCCCTCGGGATTTCAGCAGCTGCCGCCCGGCGGGATGTGCGTCTGCGCCTACCTGTTCGTCACACGCGACCGCCAGATCCTCCTCGGGAAGTATGCGGACGACCCTCGGTGGGAAGCGCTCGCCGGCTTGGACCCCGATCGCCGGCGGAATCACGCGAAAGGATGCACCGTACCGGCGACGCACCTGAAACTCGGCGAAGATCCCCGCACCGCGGCCCGGCGGGTCGGGGAGGAAGCCCTCGGGATTCGCGGGTTGCGGTATTCCGAACCGCGGTCCGAGACGGATTTCTATCCGTCCAAAATGGTCCCCGGAGAAATGCACTACGACATCTGGTTCTTCATTGACGGGACGCCGCCGAAGGAATATGAGATCCGCGTCCCGCCCTGGTACACAGAACTATCGTGGCAGGATCCGCGGTCTGTGTCAGCGGCCGAATACGCGCGGGGCCACGAGGACGTCGTCGCGCGGTGGCTCGCGGCGAGGACCGGCGGGGGACCAAGCAAGGGCCCTGTCGTTGCCCGTTAGGTTCCAACGCGCCCGACCTCGAAACTCTGGTAGGTCGCAAGAGCTAATGCACGATCGCGCATTCACGACCTCGATGCCGAAACCGGAAATCATGGTGTTGATACCGGAGAGCACTCGGAAAGCGAGGGGCGGCTCGGCCGATTCTCCCGAGGTCGATTCCATTGCCGCCAGCCTCCCCGCCACTGCCCGAGCAAAGCTCGAAGGCTTGAGGGAGGAAGTCCTCCACAAGAGCCCGCAAGGATCGGTCCGCGCCGGCGGCCTCCTTCCTGCGTATCGTCGGTTCCAAGGTAACATGTACATGAGCATTCCCGATGAAGCGTGGGCGAAGCGCGCTCCTGGCGTCGAAATCATCATCGCCTCAGGACTCCGCGGTCTGGTCGCGTCGCGGGACACGGTTCCCTCCTACGCCCTCTCGATGGCCGAGCCGACGCCGCCGTTCGGAAAGATGAACCGATGGTGGCACGACCGCGGTCTCCCGGGAATCCTGGCGTCGTACCTGGAGTCGATGCAGCCCCACATCGTCGTCGACTTGCTCTCCCTGGAGTACCGGCACTCGGTGGCCGGATACGCCGCGGGCGTCAAGGGGATCGACGTTCGGACGATCGACTTTCCTGGAATGGGCCGTGCGAGTCAACCGCTTCGAGGCGAACGTATCGCCCGGATCCTGGAGTCCGGAACGGCGTGACTCACGCTATCGAGGCCTCCTGGCTTTCAAGATGACCTCGGCCTGCCGACGGAAGTCGGCCCGCTCTCCGAGGAGGAACGGAGTGAGGTGGCTCTGATCAATCGAGCGGTCTGCGTAGTCGAGGAAAGCGAGGGCCGACCGCGGGTCGTCCCGGCCGAGAGATCGAACCGCCAAGCTCGCAAGATAGTGGGACTTCTTCTGAGAGAGGTCGCGGCGCTCCGGGGCCATACCCAGCAACTCGCGTAGCATCGGCCAGAATAGTTCGACGTCCCCTCGCTTGAACACCGGGTCGATCGCCTTGACCTGTGCGACGAACGCCTCGCGGACCTCGTCCGACACGCGTCGACAATCGCCTCCCTCCGATTTCCCAGTTTGGTCGGAAGCCGCCAGACTCATGAAACGCGACGGCCTACCGGAGGCGGGTGACGGGTTGGACGGAAAAGTTGTTGTCGTGACGGGAGGGACGGGATACCTTGGCTCCTCAGTGTGCAAAGCCTTCGCGGAAACGGGCGCAACAGTCGTCTCCGTGTACCTCTTGGACCGCGAGATCCCGTACTTTGAGAAAGTCCTCGGGGCCCTCGGGAAGAACGTGACGCTCCTCAAAGCAGACGTCATGCAACCCGGGGAGATGGACCGAGTTACGAAAGAAATCCTCCCGCGACTGAAACGGATTGACGTCCTCGTGAACACGGTTGGCGGGTACATGGCGGGGCCCGTGGAGGAGACCTCCGCGGAGGACTTCGATCGCGCGATGGCCTTGAACCTCAAGTCGACGTACCTCGCGTGCAAAGCCGTGGTCCCCTCGATGCGAGCGGCGAAACGAGGCGCGATTGTGAGCGTCTCGAGCGAAGCGGCCCTCCAGGGAGACGAAGAATCGTTCCTGTACTCCGCGAGCAAGTCGGGCGTGAATCGCCTCACGGAGAGCTTGGCGCGGGAGCTGAGGGCCGCGAACGTGCGCGTGAACTGCGTCATGCCTCGGATCATGGACACACCATCGAATCGGGAGGCGATGCCGAAGGCGAACTTCTCGAAATGGGTGACGACGGACCACGTCGCTCGCGTGATTCGCTGGCTCTGCTCGGACGACGCAGCCCCGATTACAGGAGCCGCGATCCCCGTCTTTGGTGGTGCGTGAGGCTCCCGTCTCGCCATGTTCTTGTCAACGCCAGAGCGACCGAGCCTAGGCTTTCGGAATTTCCTTGCCCGGGTCCAGGAACGGTTTCTTCACGACGGTCGCATGTCGCCGCCCATCCGGGTGTTCGACCGTGAGCTCCGTGCCCAGGTCCGCGTGGACGATCGGCAGCATTGCGTAACCGATGTTCCCCTTGAGCCGGGGCGAGTAGATCGCGGATGTGACCCGGCCAACCGGTCTTCCTCCGGCCAGCACGGCCCACTTCGTCATGTTGAACGCGATCGGCTTGCCGTCGATCTCGACCCCGACGAGTTTCCACTTCGGGCCTTCGTCCTTGATCCGCTGCAGGGCCGCCTTGCCGACGAAGTCGCCTGGCTTGTCGAGGTCCACCGTCCAGCCTAGTCCGACCTCGTACGGATTGTTCTCGATCATCATGTCCGCGCCGTAGTTTAGGATGCCTGCCTCGATCCGGCGAATGTCGGAAGGACCGGTGGGCCGTAGGTTGTACTTCTTCCCGGCTTTGACGACGGCATCCCAGAGCTGCCCGCCGCGGGAAGCGTCAAGCAGGTACAGTTCGTAACCGACCTCTCCGGTCCATCCGGTGCGGGTGACGAGGAGAGGAATCCCGTCCAGGTCCGTCCTTGTGAAGAAGTAGTACGGGAGGGTGGTGACCTTGTCCCCGAAGAGGTCCGCCATCAGCTCCTTGGACTTCGGACCCTGCACCTGGAGCGGCGAGGCGTCTGGCTCGCGGATCGCCACCTTCATGCCGGCGTTTCGCGCGACGCCTTTCGCCCACAGGAGGATGTCGCTGTCCGCGAGGGCGATCCAGAATCGGTTCTCTTCGAGACGCAGCAGGACGGGATCGTTCAGGATGCCGCCGTCCTCGTCCGTGATTAGGACATACTTCCCCTGACCGACCCGGCACTTCGACATGTCGCGCGGGGTGAGGAGCTGCATGAACGCGAATCCGTCGGGTCCGCTGATCTCGACGTTGCGTTCGACCGCGACGTCCCACAAGGCGACGTGCTTGAGCAAGTGCCAGTATTCGTTCACGGGATCGTCGTAGTAGCTCGGCAGGAACGTGTGATTGTACACCGTGTACGCCCGGCATCCCGCTTCGAGCGTCTTGTCGAAGAACGGAGACCGGCGGAGACGCGATCCGCGCTGGATGAGCGCCATGTCGTACGGCTGCTTGCTCGAGGGAGAGCGCTTCGCGGCCGTCGTCTTTCGGGTGCGCTTGTTCGCTGCCATGGAAGTCTCAGATCCTCATGCCCTCGGGGAGGCGCGCGGCAATCGCGGATGCCTCCATAAAGGATTCCGTCGAGCCGCGATCCAAACCGGTTGCGGGACTCAGCCGGACCGGACCCAGGCCTCGAGTTTCGCCTCGAAGACGGTCTTCGGAGGCCACCCGATCGAGCTCGCGTACGCGTTGAAGTCCCGGAGGCTCTTGCCGTGTTTCAGCGCGTCCTGCTGCAACTCCCGGATCCGCTCGCCGATGATCGCGTACGTCGACGCGTAGCCCGGTCCGATGATCTGGTGGGCCGGGAACAGTTGGTAGTAGACCGTCGCCCGCTCCAGCCCCGTCGTGCGGTGAGCCCACTCGACGAAGTGGACGATGTCCTGCTTCCCCGAATTGATGCGGGCGTCCCCGATGACCCGCAAGAACCGGACGATCCGCCAGAGCGCCGAGAGGAACTCGTACTCGCGCGAGACCCGACCGATGCCTCCCCAGCGCTCGAGGGCGGTCGCAAAGGAATCCTCGTCCGATCCGGAGAGCTTGCCGGCCGCAATCTCCTGGAGGACCGGGAGGAATTCGAGTTCCCGCTGGAACGCGATCCCCTCGGAGACGCAGACGAACGTCGAGGCGATGAGGCTCAGGAGGTCCGGTGAGGCGGCGAACTCGTTCGCGGAATTCGAGCCGTGCACGCAATGGCCGTACTCCTCGTGGACGAGGAGGTTGAGCAGCTCGCCGGGGCACGGTCGCGCGGCGCTCCGCTCGTCCGTCGTCGCCAAGAAGATTTCCCGCGAGTGGTCCGTGAGGGTGTCGAGACCGTACGCGGCGCCAGACGGCGTCGAGTTCGCCAAGTACGGCGGGGTCTCGATGATTTCCGTCGAGTAGTGGGGGTTGATGGCCACGATGTGGCGGTCCGCGACCCGTTGCGCGGGCTCCCGGACCTCGTGGAGGAACGGAAGGATCTGGTCCGGACGCAGGCCTCGCTTCTCCTTGAGCGCCTTCGTCACGGCCTCGGCCGTCGCCTCGCATCGGAGTTCGGCCGCCATGCGATCCGCGAGCGCCTTGAAGTGAGGCAGTTCCCGGCGCAGCATGCGGAGGCCCGCCGCCTCCACTTGGGCCGGCGTCTGCGTGTAGTCCCAGAGATCCCGGAGGGCGCGTGGATACGATCGGGATCGGCCGAGTCCGCATCCGGCCCGTTTGAACAACCCGTAGGTCTCGTCGAACGTTCCCGCGGGGGAGAAGCCTGGGAGGCCGAACGCCTTCGCGTACCGCGCGTTCGCGGCGACGAGCGCTTGGACGGCGGCCCGTGCGTCCTTGTTGCGGAGCTCGCCGTCGACGACCTTCAGGATTTCATCGAGGCCGCTGCACGCGAGCTGGACGAGCGCCCGCATGCCCGGAGCGGTCGGACCGCGCATCCGCCTGCGGGTCGCGTCGAGGGCCTTCCGGCCATCGGTGGCTAGAGTGCGCATGTGATTCGCCTTGACGCCCTCTTTAATCATGTAGCCGAAGAGGGATTCGAGCAGCGTCTGCGGGAGGCGGGCAGGTTCTCGCAGCTCGAGGCTCGCGCGGTACGAAGCGAGGAGTTTCCGCTCGATTGGGTTCTGCGTCGACTTCTGGATTCGAGAAATCCTGGCCAGGACCGACTCCACCCTCGCTTGGGTCGGGATGAACAAGTGGCCGGCGCATTCGTCGACACCGAGCACGAACGCCTCGTCCGGCCGCAGCTCCTTCCAGAGGTCGAACACCGCCCGCTCGGTCTCGGTCCGCGGCGTCAGCATTCGACGGTCGTGATTGCGGGCCGGCAATTAAGGATGCGCCCGACACGGCGCTATGGTTCACGGAACGGAGAATACGCTGTCCACTCAGTGTTCGTCTGCGCCGACGATCGGAGCAGCGGTGCGTGCCTCGGAGGCATCGGCGGGCGCGATCGGGTCGCCCACTCGAATCTCCCCTCCGACAAGGATTTGGGCGCGAAGCCCTCCCCGATGAATTAACCCGGCGAGCACGCCCCTTCGCGTCAGGCCTTCGAGGTGGGAGCACGGCTCGCACAGACGGATGCCGCGGAGCCGAATGTCGCCCACGAGAAACTCCCGGCCGACGAGATGGTTCAGCGGCGCTCCCCGCGTGACGACGTTCCGCCGCGCCTCGCCCGGTGCGATCGCAAGCTCGCTATCGCGGGCCATCGCCTCGATTGCTTCGGATTCGATCAGGGTGATCTCCCGCCCCGGCCCGGGCCGGTCGGAGTACGTGCCCGACGCTCGGAAGTACCGGTCGCCCTCGAGGCCTTTCCCCTGGATCGCGCGGATGGCCTTCACGGACTTCATCGGGTCCTCCGCCTTCGGCGCGAGGTGGATCGAGACGACCTCGCCGTGCCACGGGGTCCCGCGGGCCATAGGGCCGCCAACTGCGTCGGAGACTTAACAATTGCCTACCCAGGTGCCGCGAGGATTGCGTCGGCCTCGATCTCCACGAGGACCTGCGGATCGATCAACCGGCTGACCTGGAGCAAGGTGGCGGCGGGCCGGATCTGTTGGAAGAACTCGGCATGCGCCCGACCGACTTTCTCCCAGTCGTCGATGTTCGTCACGAACATGCGCGTCCGGATCACATCTTCGAGCTGGGCGCCGGCCTCGGCGAGGGCCGCCTCCATCGTGCGGAAGATGTGGACCGCCTGGCCGTATGCATCCCCTGGCGCGACGACCTTCCCGTCCGGATCCGTCGCGGTGGTTCCGGCGACCGCCACGTGGTTGCCGATGCGGACCACCCGTGAATATCCGACGATCGGCTCCCAGCGCCCACCCGATGCGACATTCTTCCGCTCCATGGAACGCCGAATCGGTCGAGCGGCGAAAAGGGTTGCCCCGTCACGAGGCTTTCCGGAGCTTGACGTCCGGCGAGACCTTCGGCAACCGGGGCGGGACCGTGCGTTCCGGATGCTCCAAGAAGTTCGACAATTCGTTCGCGGCCTCTTCGGTGATCGAGGTCGCGTCTTCCCAGGTGCCGAGTTGCCGCCGGCTCCGTTCCTCGAACGTTTTCAGGGCTCGGGTCAGCTCGCCCCGGAGGGCGTCGTGAGCCGGCCCATCGTAGACCGCCGCGACAATGACGAATTCCCCGCGGACCGCGACGATCCCCAGACCCTCGTAACGCATTGCGGTGACGGCATAGCCGGCGGACAGGGGGACGCTCGTTTCGACGAAGTTCCCGACGACGGCCAGAAGGCCTTCGAGTTGCTCGGCCCCGATCGGGAGGTTCCGGCTCGAGGCGAGGGCCACGAGGGGCTCCCCGGTGCGGTAGAACATGTAGATCGCGGTGACGCGCTCCTGAATCGCGGACGCCCCCCGGAAGGCCCGGTTCCAATCGTCTCTGGACAGCGGAAGAATCGCCGCCAGGATCAGGGCCGCGGGGACGATGAGAAAGGACGCGGACCACAGTTCGTCGAACGTGGATGTCAGCGTCTCGTCGATGTTCGCCGACAGAGAGAGGGCGACCGCGACGAGAAGGATTCCGAGCGTCCCGATGGAGCGCCACCGGAAAGCCGTGGACGGGCCCGCTCGACCTCGAACCGATGAGATCGTCAGGACGAGCGAGGCACCGACATACGCGATTTGCTGCGCCGCCCAGACTCCGTAACCCCACGACGGGCTTCCAGCCCTCGCCGGGAGTTCGGTCCAAGCGAGTCCGAGCGAGCCGATGACGGGCAGGACGAGCAGCGGGTCGTAGCGCGAGGGCCCTCGGGCCACCCATTTCACGGTGAGCAGGAGGGCGAGCGTCCCGAACGTGATGAACGTCAGCCGGAAGCCAATGAAGACGAGGTCCGGCGACGTGCCGGACAGCACCGGGTAGAGCGCATCGAGGAACGCCCAGCCGGCGAGGAAGAACGCCGTGGCCGCCAGGCCTCGCTCCAACCGCGATGCGAGTCGCGTCCGGACCACGGGGATGAGTCCGACGGCCAACCAGGCAATCCCAGAACCGAGGGAGACGATACGGGGAGCGTCGAACGTGGGCGGCATTTGGGGAGTCGCGACCGCCCAGTAAAGCGCTTTCTCAGGGGGAAAATGGTTTCGGTGATTTGTGCGGGAAATGACGGTTCCCAAACTTTCAAAGTCCACCGGTGCGTTCGAATCGCCGATGATCACGGTTCGGGATCCAGCGTCCATTCATCAAGTCGACGTGCCAATCGACGGAGGGACGTGTCACGGTCGCTGGCACTTTTCCTTCGACCGTTACTTCGACCCGCGGTGGATGCGGTTCGGGACGCTGCGGGTCTTCAACGACGACACACTGACTCCCGGAGCCGTGTGGCCGTTGCACCCGCACCGCGAGATCGAGGTCGTCACCTACTGCGCGAGCGGCGAGTTCCGCCATGCCGACGAAAACGGCGAAGGAGGTGTCCTTAAGGAGGGCTGGGTCCAGCACACGACGGTCGGCGAGGGCATGTGGCACTCCGAGATCAACAACCGCAAGGATGCGCCGATGCGGTTCATCCAGATGTGGTTCACGCCATCGGCTCCGGGCCTCGAACCGTCCGTCGAGCAGCGGGCGGTGGAGAAAGCGGACCGAACGAACCGGTTCCTGCCGCTCGTCTCGAACGAAGATCGGGAGGGCTTGACGATCCTCTCGGATGCCCGCGTGTTGTCTTCGTTCCTCGAGGCGGGCAAGAAGATCTCGCATCCGCTCGAGGCGCATCGTGGCGCCTACCTGTACGTGCTCGGAGGCGGGCCGGTGCGGGTGGACGAAGAAGAAGTTCCCTCTCTCGGCGCGGTCACGCTCCTCGACGAGTCCGAACTAAGCGTCCGGTCGGAAGGGGACGCGGAACTCCTCCTCGCGGACGTCCTCGTTCTTGAGGACCGTACTCCATGAAGATTGAACACTGCGAGTTTCCGGACGACCTTCTCTACGACCCGGAGGGACTCGTATGGACACGCCTCCTCGAATTCGGAGAGGTGGTCGTGGGCATCACCAGCATCCATGCGGCGCTCGCAGGGCCGGTCGCGAAGGTCTCCGCGAAACCGCTCGCCGCCTCGTACCCGCGGAATGCCGCGATCGGATTCCTGGAGAGCGGGAAATACTTCGGGCCAATCCGCACGCCCGTTCGAGGAATCCTGATTGAGGTCAACACCGCCGTATTGGCGAAGCCTCGGACGTTGACCGACGCCTCCTACGACAGCGGATGGTTCGCGCGCTTGCAACCGACGAACTTCCAGGAGGACGGCCGGTCGTTGCGGTCGGCTCAGGATGCGCATGACGGCCTCACGAAACAGATCGCCGCGTTGCGCGTCCGGTGTTTCGCCGCATTCCCCGACCACGAGATGTTCGAGATTGGCATCGAGTGTTCCGCGGTCCTCGCGAAGTTGAATGAGCTGCTCACGCGAATCGAGGTCGGGGGCGTGGTCCACCTCGTAACGGACGATCCCACGTCGCCCATCGAGATGGTCCGGTGGTCGGACCAGACCGGACAGCCGGTCATCGATCAGCGGAAGGAAGGGAACCTGTTCCATTTCCTCGTGCGCAAGGTGATGTGACCACAGTCAGCCCAACCCGCACGCGGCGGGTGAACGTTCATTGGTTGCACCGCCGTTCTGTCGATGGCGCGAATCATGGGATTCCGGTACACAGGAATTCGGGTGCGGGACCTCGATCGGTCGATCGCCTTCTACACGACGGTCCTGGGGATGCGGGTGACGTGGCGGATGAAAATCCGTGAAACGGGCGGCGAAATCGCGGTCCTCAAGTCCCCGCGCGGGACGCAACGTCTCGAGCTGAACTGGTATCCGCCCCGGGGCCGCTACCGTGAGTACCGCAGGGGGACGAACTCGACCACCTGGCCATCGCGATTCCGACGTCGACGCGTTTCTCCGCGACCACCGAGGCGATTTTCGCGTCGTCGTAAAGACGTTCGATGAAGGGACGGACCGCCTCGCGTACGTCACGGATCCGGACGGGGCGTGGATCGAGCTCATGCCTAGGCGGAAGCCTCTGCCGAAAACCGGGGCCGGCGCGCCCGACTGGCTTCGCCTACGGATCCATCGGTCCTGGGAACAGCACCGCGCGTCCGACGATCTTCCCGGCCCGGAGGTCGTCCAACACATCGGCGGCGTCCGCGAGCGGCGCCCTTCGAGCAACGACAGGCCGGAGACGACCCGCCTCGGCGAGCGAAATCGCCCGCGCGAAGTCGGCCATCGTCGACGAGTACGCGCCGAGATACGCTTTGCCGCCGTTCACCAGATCGCTTGCGGCGACGTCAATGGTCTCCCTTCCCTGGGCGACCGCGACGAACCGCCCTCCAGGACCAAGGACAGACCGCCCAAGGTCGAACGTCGACTTCGTCCCGACGAAATCGATGGCCACATCGGCGCCCGCATCGGCTGCGAAGTCGCGAAACGCGGAACGCGCCTCGCCCGGGCCGACCGCGCGGTCTGCGCCGGAGTCGAGAGCGGCCTTACCTGCCTCCTCCCTCGGTTCGATCGCGAAGACGCGGGCGTTGTACGCCTTTGAGATCTGGACGGCGGAAAGGCCGACGCCGCCCGCCCCGATGATGACGACCACGTCCCCTTCCTCGGCCTGGCCGAGGGCCACGACCGCCCGGTACGCGGTGGCGCCGCTGCATCCCAACGGGGCGGCGGACGCCACGTCGAAGTTCGGCGGCAGCGGCAGGATCGTGGTCTGCTTCGCGACGACGAATTCCGCGTAGCCGCCTGGCGCGTCGAAGCCCAGTGTCGTGCCATCTTCGCAGAGATTCGTTCGCTGGCGTCGGCATTGTCGGCAATGACCGCACGGCTGCTCGAAATGCACCCCGACCAGGTCGCCCACCTTCGCGGTGTACACATCGGCGCCGATCGTCGCGACCCGGCCCGCGATCTCGTGACCGGGGATCAGGGGCGGGTGCGTACCAGCCTTGACCTCATCGAGGAGGTGGAGGTCCGTCCGGCAGACTCCCGCCGCGAGGACCTGCACGACGACGTCTTCGGGTCCCGGTTCCGGCTTCGGGACTTGGACGAGCTTCACGACCCCGCCCGCCTCGAATCGAATCGCGCGCACGTCCCGGACTAGCGAGGCGCGACGGAAAACGATTTGCCTATCGACCACGCAGTGGTGCCCTCGGTGTCTCTTTTTGAGTCCAGTCCCAAACCTAGATGAAGCACACGGCGATGCCATGGGCCGAGGGAATCCATGGAGGGGAGCAGTGGAATCTGGGAACGCGTCCGGCAGAAGCCGTTCGCCTTGTGGGTCATCTTTGGCGGATTCGTTTATCTTGGCCTTGTCATCCTCAGCCTCGCCCTGCCAACGCTGGTGGCCTCCCCCGCGTCGATACTCGCCGATCCGATTGCCGCGAGCATCCTCGTGTTCATGGCTCTCTTCTTCGTCTCCGCCTACCTCGGTCTCAAGGGCAAACTCTGGACCTCCGTGCTGAGCGCGGTTGTGAGCATCCTGTTCCTCGTGGTGTTCGGTTCTTTCCTCGTGCCGAGTCTCGCGAATCCGGCGGATGCCGCGTTCTCATTGGCCATCTCGGCAATCCCCGCTCTCGTTCTCGTTGCCATCTTTTCGATTCTCTCGATCATCCACGCGAAGTCCGGGCCGCTTCAGAAGCGATACCTCGCGACTCCAAATTCAGCGGGCGGCTTGTTGACGATTGGCATCATCGGTTTCGTCGTGGGGGGCCTCATCGTCGGAGCAATCGGCGGAAGCGTGATCCTCCGCAACATACCCGCCATCAGGGCCGACATCACGATCGTGCCGAATGCGCCGTCCATGGCGATGGCCTTCACCCCCCAGAATTTCACCGTGTCGGTGGGCGGCACCGTCACGTGGGTCGACAAGGATACGACCGGGCACACCGTCACGAGCAACGTGACCGGCCTATTCGGCTCCCCTCTCTTGTCCGTAAGTGAGACTTGGAGCCACACGTTCTCTCAGGCCGGCATCTATTACTACCACTGTACCCCGCATCCGCAGATGTGGGGTGTGATTGTCGTCTCGTGAGCCCTTCTCCTCGGGGCCGCGACCTCACGGTGTCCTAGTCCAGCAATCCATCTAGGACTTCGCAGCAATCGCTAGGAGGAGCGAGAGAAAAAGCCCTCGCCGCCTATCGCGCTATGGCGAGACCTTCGAGATGACCTTCGTCGCTTCCGAGGTCGTCCACGCCTTCAGCGTCTGCGTCTTGACGTTCCCGAGCTTCCCGATTTCGAGAAGGAGTTGCATCGCGACATCGTCGTTCGGCGCTTCCGTCAGGGCCACGATGTCGTACCGGCCCATCGTGTAGAAGATCTGCATCTTGGCACCGAGTTTGTTGGCCAAGGCAGACACGGCGTCCGCGCGCTTGGGCGACTCCTTCACGTTCTTGATCCCTTGCTCTGTCCAATTCCCTAGGGTAATGTAGTTCGGCATCTCCAATCCCCGCACCAATCGCATCATGCGGCGAGTATATAATCGCGCGGGACGCGCGCTCATCCCCGAACCACGTTCCCCGGAGAAGCGAATCAAGCGCCTTGTCCGCGAAAACGGCCGAACAACCAAATTCGTTATCGCATTTGAGAGCGTGGATGCACCTCTTCGAAACGATTCGGTCCTAACGCTTTCGGTTTGCAACAGGGTTAAATGCCGATCATGTTTGCTGGCGGGAGAGGTGGGGGACTTCCATGAAGTCGATTGTTCCGTTGGTTCTCGTCGTGCTGGGATTTGCGGTCATTGCCGCCGGAGTCCAGGTGTCTGCCGCATCGCCGAACACATCCTCGTCGCCGACGTATGACATTACGACGTTGGCGGGCAAGGTCGCCTCGATCCGGGGCACGCAGGGATTCTACTTGCGGGCGTCGGCGCTCATCGAACAGGAGGCCGACAGTCAGGATGTGGGGGCTTCGCCTCCCTACGCACCGGATCCCATCACACCCACGTACGTCTTATCGAGTCCGCTTGACGGCACGTCGGTCTCGTCGCCGGCCGTCGTCGTGAATCAGGACCCGAACGCCGCGTCCCAGAATGAACCGGCGATTGCGGTCGACCCCGGCAACCCGAATCGAATCGTCGTCGGCATGAACGATTACGTCAGCCGGACCTGGTCGTGCACGATTGATGGGACGCCGTGCAGCGCCCTTGGGGACGCCTACTCCGGCGCCTACTTCTCCAACGACGGAGGTGCCACGTGGTGCTGCACTCCGACAGACCCCGCGCACCTGGGGACCATGATTCCTGGTGTGCAACGGTTAAACGGCGGAATCTACGACGCGGGCGGCGACCCGAGCGTCGCGTTCGACAGCGCCGGCCACGTCTTCTACGCGGGACTCGGCTTCGATCGGACCGCACCTCCGAACACGGTCACGGTGAACACAGGCACCTTCGACTCCGAAGGAACCCTCTCATGGAGCGCGCCCACGTTCATCAACCCGACCACCGCGCCGTCCACCTTGAACGACAAGGAATGGATCGGCGTGGACTCGCATGTCGGGAGTCCGTTCCAGGACCGTGTGTACGTGAGCTGGACACGGTTCCTCTTCAACCCGATCAGCGGACGGTACGTGCAATCGCCGATCGCGTTTGTCTACTCGAAGGATGGCGGCGCCACGTTCAGCGATCCCCAGCTGATCGTCAGCAACGTGCTGTACGACCAGGGCTCTCGGGTCATCGTAGGCGCGGACGGAACGGTCTACGTCTTCTGGGAAGGGTCCACCCGGCACGCGGCGTTCAACAGCATCTACATGGTCTCCTCCACGGATGGCGGCGTGACGTTCAGCGCGCCGGTCGCGGTCGCCCCGGCGGTCGACATCATCTCGCCGTTCAACACGGTCTTCCGGGTCAACAGCTTCCCGGCGGCGGACATCGCTCCGGACGGGACCCTATACGTGGCCTGGTCTTCCGAGGTCCTGAACTCGGCGACGACCTACGGCGCGGATCCCACGTGCGCGTACTTCTATTCCGGCGTGGCTTCGGTCTACGCGAACTGTCATTCGTCGGCCGTGTGGAGCTCGTCCGCGGACGGAGGGGGCACCTGGAGCACGCCGGTCCCAATCCTCACCGTCTTGGATGCCTCGAACCGCATGGCAGACGGGTATCCGGTCACGCAGCCGAACGGGAACATACTGAACGCACCCGCAGCGCGGCGCGTCGACAGCTTCTGGCCCGCGGTCGCAGCCTCGCCGTCGGGGAAGGTGTACCTGTCCGCGTACGCGGGAGATGTCGTCTCACCGTGGCGGACCTGCGCGGCGCCGGCAACCCCGGTCGCGGTGGGACGGATCAACTGCCTGGCGCTCGGCCCCTACATCAACAACACGCGCCTGGACTACGTCGTGACGAACGCGATCACGGGGACCACGAAGACCGTGACGCCGAACCCCGTTAACACGCGGTATCACTTCGGCGGCGGGTTCATCGGCGACTACACGGACCTCGCGGTCGGTTCCGACGATGTGTTCCACGCGGTGTGGACGGACACGAACCAGCAGCAGTCGGTCACGTGGTGGTTCGGCTTCGAGTTCGTTCCCACGACAGTCAACCAACAGGACATCGTGACCGCCGCAGGGACCCTGTAGGGGCGTGTCGCCGAGAAGGTATCGTAACGTCAGCGCGGGCCATGACCACCGGGTGACGCGTCCTGAGGCGCCGGCTTACGCGCCCGCCAAATCGTCGTCCCCGGGATCATCCGGATCTTCGACAAGGGGAACACGTCGGCGTACGTGTTCTCCCGGGGCAACGGCTCGGGCTCGAGGATGTCCGTCACGACGAACCCGGCATCGGTGAGGGCCCGGTGCCAGTCCCCGTAGGTCCGATGGAAATCGATCTCGGTACCGTCTTTCTCCTCGAACACGATGGGGCTGCGATCAAAGTAACTCCGCTTGACCAAGAGCCCGCGGTCCTCCGTGATGGCAAAGAGCGGTGACGTCCAAGAGAACGCGAACAGGCCGCCCGGACGCAGGACCCGAGCGACTTCCCGAAACGTCCTTCCGATGTCCTCGACGAAGCCGAGCGCGTAGGCCGAGAAGGCGATGTCAAAGTTCCCATCGTCCAGCATGGAGAGGTCTTGGGCGTCGGCGTCGAGGAAGCGGACGCTCGTTTTCTTGGAGCGTGCGAAGGCGCGGGCATGTTCGAGTTGTGCCTTCGAGAAGTCGATCGCCGTGACGCGGGCGCCCATCATCGCGAGATGGACCGCGGACTGACCGCCCCCCCACGCGATTTCGAGGACATGCTTTCCGAGGACGGACTCTCCAAGGATTCCCAGTTCCCGCTCCGGCGGCATCGACGGCCCCCAGAGGACGTCTTCCTCGAGCTCCGCGTGGTGGCTCGCCTGGTACTCCTTGCTCGACGCGTTCCAGTTGTCGCGGTTCGCTTTCGTGAAGGCAGAGTCGTCGACCACGGGGTCACCAGAGAACGGATGATCGTTTGTGTTTCAGCGACTGCCGCAGAGCCCTAGACGAGTTTCGCGGTCATCGTGATGTCGGCCTTGAGGAGCCGAGAGATCGGGCAACCTTTCTCGGCGGCCTTCGCGGCCGTCTGGAACTTTGTCGGATCGGCGCCGGGCACCTTCGCGGCCACGTCGAGGTGGATGGACTTGACGGTCCAGCCGGCGTCCGTCTTGTCGAAGTTCAGGGTCGCCTTCGTCTCAATGCGCTCCGGCCGATACCCGGCCTTCTCGAGTTCGCCCGACAGGGCCATCGAGAAGCACCCCGCATGCGCCGCCGCGATGAGCTCCTCCGGGTTCGTCCCCGGGGTGTCGCCGAATCGCATCGCGAAGGTGTACGGAACGCCTTTCACCGCGCCGCTCGCGGTCGACACCGTGCCCTTCCCATCTTTCAGGCCGCCGTTCCACTGAGCGCTCGCCTTCCGTTCCATTCGAATCGCCGCCAGCGGAAGTCGAGGGAGACGCTTAACTCTATCCTCGCATCCTCCCTGACGCCCGTGGGACATGAAGCACCTCCGCCGTCACCGCTCAGGCGATTCACTTGAAGCGCGGACGCTTGCTTGTCGCGCAGCTTTTTCCGACGTTCGTCGATTCATTCGGGATGGCAAAGATCGCGGTGGGATTCCGCGTCAAGTCAGGGTGGGCCGCCGCCATCGTGCTCTCTGGGCCTTCGTCTTCCCCGAGCGTCCTTCACGCTCGCCGGATCGAGCTGAGTGATCCTGCGGTCCCCGAGTCTCGGCAACCCTTCCACGCCGTTGATGACGCCCAAGGGGATCTGGAACCGAATGAGGCCCAAATCAAGAAGCGCGTGCAGGTGGTCCGTCACGTCGCGGAGCAGTCGATCGGACGACTCTTGACGGACTGCCGCGCGAACGGCTGGAATCCTCAACGCGCGGGAATCGTCGCGGGCAGCTTGGTTGACCCGTCCACGATCCACAGCCCTCACATTCGTGCCCACGCGATGGAAGGACGGCTATTTCGAACGGTCGTGGATGATGCGGTGCAGGCCCACGGTTTGTCCTCCATCGTGCTCGGCGAGAAAACGGCTTTCGGGGCGGGGGCTCGGCAGATCAATCTCGACGAGCGAACCCTGAGACGGACGTTGGTCAGTCTCGGACGCCACGTTGACGGTCTGCGGCGAGCGGAGGAAAAGCTGGCAGCTCTCGCGGCGTGGGTGGCGGTTTCGGAGAACCGCTAGACCGGGCTAATCAGGAAGTGGGGTGGGAGGCCTTTCGCGGCAGCTCCGCAGGCCTCGAATAAGAAACCTTCTCGGACGAGGGCTATGCTTTTCCAGCGCGCTTGCTGAGAGCTCTTAGGACGATTTCGCTCGCCTTCGGGAATGGAATGGTGCGATGAAGTTCGAAATTGACGAAGGGAGACCAAAGCGCCAATTCCTCAAAGGCCTGTTCTTCGGTGACATCGCCCGTGATGAAGTACCCTGCGCCGCCTTCGAGGAAGGCGTGTACCTCGCGGAGCCGTCCCGACTTCAGCTGGCCACGAAGCAATGCGTCAAATCCTTCTTGCTGCTTAATCTGCTCCGCCGGGGTTGGCGGAGGCGGAAGGCTCGTGTTGGCCTTCCACAACCCGAAGTAAGTTGCCATGGAGACGGAATCGGGTGTTCGCTATTAATCCATTCTTGCGGGATCGCAGTCGGATGGGAATACTCCGGGGGCGCCTGGGGTTCTCGTTCGGGCAGCCGAGGGGGTACCTCGCCACGCCCGCAGGTGTGATGGTCCCTCCGTCATGCGGTAGTCGCCGATGGCCTGTTCGTACGGGCATTCGCCTCAACGTTCCTCCCGCCCGAATAGACTTAAGGTTCCTACCGTCGATGCGAGCCTCGGTGGAAACCTACGTCGTTTCAAGCTTCGGTTGAGATCGTTCATTTCGCGGATCCTTGGTGCTGGTGGTCGTGGGGCCTCGAGCCGGTCCTTCAACGACTGAAGGAGGTATACGGGGAGAACCTCAAGGTGACGTACAAGATGGGCGGGCAGTTCGAGAGCCTCCGGGAATGGATGAAGGAGTACGACGTGGACGAACGCAGCGCATTGGACTGGATCCGCGAGTCAATCGAGTTGACAAAGATGCCCATCCGGCCGGACTACTATCTGCGGACGGGCGTGACGAGTTCGTATCCCGCTTGCCGTTCGTTCAAGGCCGCCCAGTTTCAGTCCGAGGAGCTCGCGGCTCGATATCTGCGTCGCATGATGGAGGCGTTCGGCCTCGAATGTCGGCCGGCCACGGACGACGAACTCATCCGGCTCGCGGAGGAGGTCGGGTTGGACGGGAACCGTCTGAGGAAAGATTTCCACACGGACGAGGTCGCGAAGGCTCTTGACGCGGACATCCACGAGATGCACCATAGCGGGGTGAACTTCCTCTCCCTCCTCATCCGGAACCGCGATGGACGCCAGGTCGTCAAAGGTGAGATCTTCACCGCGAAGCCGTTCGAGGCGATCGTCGACGACCTCGCGCCGGGTCTCCCAAAGCGAAGCCCGGCGGACATTCTGGAGTATGTGGAACATCACCGGGCCCTGATGCCTGCTCACGAGATCGCGGAGGTGTTCCGGATTCCCGACGAGGACGCGCGTCACCGGCTCGAGAGGCTTGCGGCGGCGGGCCTGTTGACCGCACGTACGTTCGACGGGATTACGGCTTGGCGCTGGGCCGACAAAAAGATGGAGAAGCTCCCGATGGAACTCGTGAAGGTCTCCCACGTGCCGCCCGAAGTCCAGGTCGAAGCAGTATCAGACCTCAAACCGATCGTCACGAAGGCCGTACAGTCCCTCTATACGGAGGTCGCCACGCGGCCGGATAAGGCGTACCACTTTCCGCTGGGCCTTGAGGCGCTCCGGTATCTCGGCTATCCGGAGGAGGATCTCCGGAAGCTGCCGCCGACCGCGACGGAGTCATTCGCCGGCGTCGGGTACCCGCACGCTGCGAACGTGATGCAGACCGGCGACACGGTGCTCGACATCGGCTCAGGCTCCGGGACGGATGTTTTGTACGCTGCGCTGAAGGTCGGCCCCAAGGGGACGGTGTACGGCCTGGATATTACGCCCGCGATGATCGCGAAGGCGCGGACGAACATCGCGAAGACTGGCGCGCGTAACGTCCAGATCCTCGAAGGGGACGCCACGAAGATCCCGCTGCCCGACGAGAGCGTCGACGTGGTCACGAGCAACGGGGTGCTGAACCTCGTGCCGGACAAGCCCGCGGCGTTCCAAGAGATTTTTCGCGTGCTGAGGCGTGGCGGGCATCTGCAGCTCGCAGATATCGTCGTCGAAGAGGACGTTGGTGCCGTCTGCGGGCTTAACCCGCAGCTCTGGGCGGACTGCATCGGCGGCGCGGCCGTGGAGATGGAGTACCTGGCGACGATTCAAGACGCGGGATTCCGCGATGTGCGGATCCTGCGGAAGGTTGACTACTTCGCGAAATCCTCCTCGGAGAGCACGAAGCGGATCACGAAGTCGTTCGGGGCCAAGAGCGTCGTAGTGGCGGCAGCGAAGCAGTAGCGGCCATGCGGTGGATCTATCCACGCCCTCGGTGAGCAGAAGCGACTTCTCTCCGAATCGCGGCCTCTCGCTTTTTCACCCAGGTTCTCGCCCGTTTCGCGATCCATTCGAAGTTCTCCCCTTCGGCCGGGGCCTTCTCCCGCTTGCGCCGGTCGTGCATAATCCGCTCGATCTTCCCCCAGGGCGGGGCATCCATGAACGTGTCGAAGGCGATCTCCTCGTGGAGAAGCCCGCGTCGCATGAGGGAGCCCGCGGTCTCCCAGAAGATCGCCATCGTCGAGAAGTGCTCCCAGCCTTCGCTCCCGCGAGGAAATCGTTTCTCGAATTCCTCGAGGCTCAGGCCGTCCTGCAAGGTTCGCCACCACTTCCGAGCCTCGCGCACGGAATCCGAGAGGAAGATGTCCATCAGAGTGAGCAGGACCTGGGCATCTTGCTTCGTGGGTCGTGGCATGGACGCGGCAACGGCGAGATGGGCTTATCAGCCCTCTGGAACGGTCCAGGAGCCGTCATAATTCTGGACGTCCCGGTAGCCACTTTCAGAGTCTCGGGCATCTGAAGGTTTTCGAGGGTTGATTCTCAGGACACATTCCGTTGCGGTTGAGCCTTCAAAATCACTTCCCTTATCCGGCGTGCCCGCTCATCCGTCGTCGCGAGAAAAGTGCGCCGGGAGCGCGAAGTCGCGAGGTCACGGGAGAGCAGGCGATGTTCTTCACCGGCGGCCTCGTCTCCCATGATTGATCGGAGCACGGACGCGACGCGGTGGTAGTGAATTGCCTCGGGCATTCTGACCTGGTGACCCGCCTCGTCGAGGAGTTTCCGAGCGGATGGCGCATCGCCGTCGAGCAGTGCGACTATGGCGCGATACATGGTCGGGACGGCCGGCTCGACCTCGGCCGCCGACACCAGATCAGGTTCGCGATATCGTTCGACAACTTCGCGAAACGCAGCCACGTCTCCGGCGAGCAGGCTGATTTCGGCGAGGTAGCCGATGATCTCGATCGCATCCGCGGCGTTCCCGAGACGCCGATGCTTGGCGACGACTTCCTCGATGATGGCTCGGGCCTCGCCAAGTCGCCCCTGATAGTATCGGAGGACGGCGATTCCTGCCCGCGAATTGAGGACTCCATTCGCGTCGTACCTCCGACGGAAGAAATCGGCAGCTTCCTCGAAGCCTCGTTCAGCAGTCTGGAAGTCCATCCTCAGTAGGAGGTCGGAATACGCTCGGGCTCCCAGGGTGAAGTCGCGGATTGCAGGGTTTCCGGTTTTCGTTGCAAGGGCATCGATCTCGTGGTAGTAGGCCGATGCCTGTTGGGTATCCCCTTGCCCAAAACCAACTAGGTGCGCAAGGCTCGCAAGGACGCGCGCAAGGGGGAAGGGGTCTTCGAAAGACCGGACGATCTGAAGCGCCTCTTTGAGGTGCTCCTCAGCGGCCTCCGAGCGGTCCCAGCCGGCCTCGACACGGGCAAGTTCGACGAGGGTACGGGCTTGCCCCTTGAGATCGCCATGCCTCTGGAAGATTTGCAGCGCGGCGGTTCCGTGGTCGTACGTCGCTTCGAGCTTTCCTTCGTACCTCACGGCCCAAGCGCGCATGAGTTCCAACCATCCCTTCTCTACGCTTTCGAGCGTACCCAGGGCTCTGAAACCGTCCTCGATGGCTGCCTTGGCGCTTGAAAGATTCCCACGGGTCACGAACTCGAATGCCATCTTGCGATCGAGGCGTGCGACGGTTTCGGCTCGAGCGGCGAAACTGATTGCCTGTCGGTGCGCGGTCGTGGACGCGGGCAAGTCCCCGAGCTCAGCGTATGCGTCCCCAAGGGTCTCGAGCAACCGGCCTTTCTGCTCCGGCGGCACCCCGAGGGCGATGGCGTTCGATGCGTAATCGATACACGCGAGGAACGAACGGTCTGCTAAGGCCTGCGCAGCGAGGCGGTCAAGGCACCCCGATACAAGCCGAGACGAATTCCGACGTTCGACGGTCGTGAGCATGCGGTCGAAGAAGTCTCGGATGGAGTCATGCACATCATACCGGTTCCCGCCGACCCTGCGCAGGAGGAACCAGTCCGTCAACTCGAGGACTACGTCGTGAGGGACCTCTAGATCTTCGAGAAGCGCTTCCGCCGGGATGGCGATACGGAAGGACGAGGCGAGCTTCATCGCGCGCCTTGCGTCCTTCGACAGGTTCGAGTAGACTTGCTCCGACAGGAACCGATCGAAGTCTTCCAGGGCCACCAACGGATCGAACGGAGAATGATGGGACTGCTGGAGGAATTGGAGGAGTAGGGGATGGCCGCCGCGGCGTCTGATGAACGTCCATACGGCCGGAGTAAGTTGGGCTCTGGATCCGAGTTCGGCGACATCGATGGGCGTGAGCTCGGGGAGTTCGAGTTCGCCGACGAGTCCGGCTAACCGGACATCCCGCCGATCGTAGAACGCAGGGGCATGCCGTGTCAGGACCAGGGCTCGGCTGTCCGGGGCCCGCTCCAGCGAGTCGAGGAGGAGCCGGAACACGGAAGGAAGTTCGGGGCCGCCGTGATGGAGGTCGTCGAACACAAAGAGCGCGTTGGAACCGGGAAGATCCCCGGCGAGCGCTCTTGCACCTAGGACCACGTCACCCCGCTCAAGGACAGACTGGAGGCCCGGCTTTCCGAGGGCGGCTAGGAACCGCCCCAGGTGGCCGAGGATCGACCGGGCCGAATCCCAGGGCTGGACGCGGTGCCAGAAGAGATTCTTGGTCCCATGGAGTTGTTGGCAGGCCCTCGCCGCGAACCACGTTTTCCCGATCCCCGCGACGCCAGACACAATGAACATTCGCGGGCCGTCGTCTCGAGTGGTCGCACTCAGCTCTTCCCGGCGGCCCACAAACGTCTCGATCGTGGGGGCTTCCGATAGCATCTCGACAAACGAGGAGGGAGCAGACGGAACAAGGGATGGGAGGTCCACAACACCCGCGATCCGCACCGAGCGGAAGATTGCGAGCAGGCTCGCACCTCTGCCAACGGTTTTGAGCGCGTCGCCCACGCTCGTTTCCCGGATTCCCGCTGGGTCTTGGACACGGACGGTTTCCGCCAGCGCGCGGTCACGGACGCGAATCGCCTCGATGCGTCCCGTGGTCGTCAACTCGTAAGTTTTGCGGCGTTGTCGGATGCCTCGGACGTGCGCTCGCTGTTCCCGGACCAGGCCATCACGGATCAGGGGTCGAATCGATTGCGCGAGATGTCGGAGCCCGACCCCCACGGCTTCGGCGATCCCCTCCTGCGCCAACCCTCGGGGCGCTTCGGAGGGCTCCTCGGCGGATCTCGTCTCGAGGAGATGCACGAGAATGCGTTCTTTCGCCGTGAGGCGCACCGTTCCCCCCCGGGGCCCGTATCTCGAAGCGGGGCCATCAACATTAGGGAACCCTAAGGGATTCTTCCGAGGGATACTTACGCTCGCCGGGAATTGCCATCGCGAGGAAGCGATTGAATGGAGCGAGAACATCATTTCGACAGGAGAGTGATGGGAGGATCGTCGCGCGTTTCGATCTTGATGGGTGTTTTCGTCATTGTCGTGGTCATCGGTTTTAGTGTCCCAGCCACCGCCGCGGTAGGGACCTCGGCCACGATGAAACAGTGGTCCGTTTCCTTCACACCCAACGATTTCGTCGTGGCGCCGGACGGCACGTTGTTCTTCTCCGCGCCCGGCGTGTTGGTGGGGAGGCTGAATCCCTCCACCAATGAGCTCACCACGTGGAGCATCGCGACGTTTCATCTCGCCATTGGACCCGCGTTCTCCGTTGAATTCAATGGGCAAACGTTCACCGATGACTTCACGGTGGCCCTGGTGAGGTTAAATGGACAGGTCCGCCTGCTTCTCCCGAGTTCGGGCGTGGTCGTTCGGTGGCAGCTCCCCGCTGGCTCTCAGGACATCACGTCGAGCGGCACTCGACTCTGGACGACACTCTTCCCAGATGACGATACCACCCAGATTGCTTCCCTTGATCCCGTCACCGACGTCCTGATGACCTACGACCTCCCGCAAAGCATCGCCGGTCCCGGAGGATTCGTCCACGGCCTTTCCTTCGGGGATGACCACCTTTGGTTCGGCGTCACCGCCACCGATATCGGAGACACAGTTCCGTTCGAACAAAAGACCGGCTCCCTCGATCCCGCCACCTCCACCGCGAAGCTTTGGACCTTGTTTTCGTCCCCCGGGGCCGTTACGTTTGGTGTTGGACGAGCCGCTACCTTTGCGGCAGGCTCCTCTTGGACGCTCTACCATTCGAGTGACCCTGCGTTGACCGGGGCGTACCGCCTGAAGGCCGATTCGAGCAAGGTAGAGTTCTATGACGCTCCGCTCGGGACCCCGGCCTCCCTCGACTCCTTCCCGGTGGTCGAAAATGTGGATCGGGCCACCATGGCGGGGGGCGCAGCTTGGGCGGCCAGCACGTCCGAGAACGAGGGTGTTCAAGCCATGCAACTGGCGAGATGGAAACCGCTGGGGTTCCGGAGTGTGTCCACGGTTTCGCCCGAGCAGCCCACGGTGACAGTTTCCACCGGGACTCTCACGCGAGTCGACGTTTCTCAAGTGGCCTCGTTTACCACGACGATCACGCCGGAGGTCACGACGATCACGGGAACCTCTGTGAGTCCTAATGTGACGATTTGGAGTCTTGTGGACCGGCGCGTTCAGGCTCGCATCGCTGTGAGCCCGGGCGGTGTGCCGTACTTCGGTCTCTTCATTCCTTCGACGGGCCAAGCCTTCCTCGCGCAACTCTCGGCGTAGTCATCCGGTCGTCGACAGGGACGGCGAAGGGTGGCAGGTAGGCCGCGCCCGGTGGCCGGTTGAGTAACCTGCCGTTCCAGAGACGTTCAGCACGGATACTCCCTTGGTCGGATTACTTCTCGATTGGCGTCCGCACGAGGTTGCCCCACTCCGTCCAGGAGCCGTCGTAGTTCCGGACGTTCGGGTAGCCGAGGAGGTACTTCAGGACGAACCACGTGTGGGACGACCGCTCGCCGATCCGGCAGTATGCGATGACCTCCTTATCCGGCGTCACGCCTTTCGGCTCGTAGAGCGCCTTCAGCTCCTCCGGCGCCTTGAACGTCCCGTCCTCGTTGACGGCTTGGGCCCAGGGGATGTTCTTCGCCCCGGGGATGTGGCCGCCACGCTGGGCATGCTCCGTCGGATATTCCGGCGGCGCGAGAATCTCGCCGCTGAACTCCTTCGGGCCCCGCACATCGACGAGGACCTTCCCCGCCTGCTTGTAAGCTTCCTTCACGTACGCGAGGAATACGCGGAGCGTCTCGTCCGATTCCTTCGCCGTGAAGGTCGTCGGGGGGAACGTCGGCACATCCTTCGTCACGGGCAAGTCCTGCTCGATCCACTTCTTCCGACCGCCGTTCAGGAGGACGACGTTGTCGACCCCGTAATACTTGAACACCCAGAACGCGAACGCTGCGAACCAGTTGTTGAAGTCGCCGTACAAGACGATCCGGTGGTCGTTCGAAATGCCGAGGCGGCCGAAGAGGGCCTCGAGGCCTTCCTTCGAGACGATGTCCCGGCGCACCGGATCGTTGATGTCTTTCTTCCAGTCGATCAGGACCGATCCCGGGATGTGGCCCAGGTTGTAGTTCGGAATCGGGTCATAGTCGACCTCGACGATCCGCACGGTCTCGTTGCCGATGTTCCCCTTCACCCAGCTCGTGTCGACCAAGACTTCGGGATGCGCGTAAGCGGCCATCGTTCTTCGCTCCAGGCGGTCCGAAGTATTACACCGTTATATTCATTGCGCATATCGCTATTCCTATGCGACTACTCAATCCGGTCGGATCGAGGCGGCGGATCCCCGAAACTTTATTTTTGTTACATCTGCGAAGTAGTTTGAAATACCTCTCCGTCGCATCTCGACGCGGAGGGAGCGTGGGGCCGTCGTCCCCGTGCTTCGGGGGGAGAGATCATGCGCGGCTCCTGGAGATTTGTCGTAGCAATGGGCTTCGTCGGGATGATGCTAGGCGGATCGGGTTCCGCCTTGGCCTTCATCGACGACATGGAAGAAGACTTCTGGCTCCCCTTCACGCACTTTCACCTGGGGGACGGCGCCTCGGCCGGATATTCCTCGGAGTTCGCGCGTTCCGGCACGCAATCGTATCACGTGGAAATATCGGGTTGGACGGTCCGTGATTTCGGGTCGGCGTACGGATACGCGATGTACGCCACGCGTCGCGCCCCAATTACGGAGTTGCGCACAACGATCCTGTACGAGCGCCTCCAAGACATCTCTCCGTCGCCGTGGGACTCCTACTCGGCGGGAGTCAGCCTCGACCTCCTTGATGCGAGCTACCGCAGTCTCGGACGTCTTCGGTACATCACGTCGTACCATGCAAGCCAGAACGCGGGACGGTGTGCACCGACCCTCGCCGATGTCGCCCTTCCGGCCCCGGCAGGCCTTGGGACCTGGACGGACCTCGGCCGAAATCCGACCGCCGACTTCCCCGCGGCACCGTGGCAATCCGCGGAATACGTGAAAATTTCGATCGGATTCCTCTGCGCGGCGGGACTCACCGGGGCCCGCTATTCTCTGTACTTCGACGACTTCATGCTCGATGCCGGTTCGAGGGACAACGACGCGGACGGCCTCCTCGACCTCGAGGAGGAGGCGAGGATCTACGCGGCGCGCGTCTGGGCCGCCCCGGTCGCCCGACCGCTCGCCCCGGGGGCCTCGACGACGTTAGACATCGAATCGCCGCCGCTGGCAGGGCTTACGGCGTCCGCGGCGATCGACCTCCAGGTCGACCACGCAAACCCGACGGACCTCTCCGTCGCACTCACGTTCTCGGGGGCGAACGGCCCTCGCACACAGGTGTTGTGGGACCCCGGACTCCATATCCGCGGAGCGGCGATTCTCGCGCCGATGTACGGAACCTCGGTCCACGGTGCGGTCCGGGTACAGGGAAGCGTCGTCCAACCCCACGCCTCCGTCCGCCTGCGCGTGGACAACGTCGTGGCGGCAACGTCGGATGCCGATTCGAACGGTGTGTTCGAGATTCCGTGGGACTCGGATGCTTGGACCGAGGGGGCCCATCATCTGACCGTCCTCGCCGAGCTCGTGGACGGGGCACAAACGTTGACGAGATCCTCGCGGGATGTCCTCGTGTTTGTCGATCGCACGGCCCCGGAGGTGTCTCTCCTCCGCCCGGCGAACGGCGAAACGCTCAGCGGTCTTGCCTTGATCGAGGCGGGCGTGTTCGATGGCCTAGGGGTCGCCACGGTCGAGCTGTGGATCGACGGCGTCCGCGTCGACACACGCGCCGACGAGCCGTACACGTTCGCGTACGAGACGCTCGACCTGGCGAACGGGCTGCACTCATTCGAAGTGCGCGCACGAGATGGCGCCGGCAACGAGGCGGTCCGGTCCGTGACAGCGGCCGTGAGCAACAAAGACAATTCGCCGCCCCCTCCGTGCATGCCAGTCTGTAACCTCGGGGCCGGGACAACGACCGGGGATCTGCCGTCTCTTAGCATCAGTCCCGCGACCCGAGTGTTGCCCCTCTCCTCCGGCGGATCCGTCGAACTTTTCGAGGCGTTCCGAGTCCCCTGGCGTCCCCAGATCATCTACTCCGCGTCAAGTGTCCATCTCCTCCTGGACGTCACGCGGCCTCGGAGCTTGCCGGAATCGGACGGTCTCGTTGGAACCGACCTGGCCCTCGAGGATCTGGTTGGCGTCCGCGCGTGGCATGTGACGGTTCACAACCACGGCCTGAGCCCTGGTCTGATCCGGAGCGCCGCAGTGTTCGTTGCATCCCGGACTTCTCCCGCGAATCCGGACACGGATGGCGATGGGCTATCCGACGGCCTCGAACGCTCCTCGATCGGCACAGTGCCCGTCTTCCCCGATCTCGATTCCGACCTCATCCTGGATGGCGAGGAAGTCGCATCCCGCATCGTCCGATTCACGATCGACGGGACCCCCATCGAGCGGACGATCCGGACAGATCCGTTCGACTTCGACACGGACGACGATGGGCTTCTCGACGGACTCGAGCTGCAGCCCGGCGACGGTGCGTCTCCCACGGATCCCACGGATCCAGATACGGACCGAGATGGGCTCCGCGATGGCCCGGAGCGGGCGACCTACGGATCCGATCCGACTCTTACGGATACGGACGGAGACACGCTCTCCGACTATGCCGAAGTGACGCCGCAGGCGTTCCGCGCGGAGATCGATGGGCAATTCGTGGAGCGACCTGTCGTGACCTCCCCGAGCGCCCCCGATACGGATGGGGACGGTTTGCGGGACGACGAAGAATGGGACGGCGAATCGGCGTACGGATTCCTCACGGACCCGACCGACCCAGACACGGATCGGGATGGCCTCTCGGATCACCACGAAGTCGTCGGATTGAATCGTCGGCCGACGAATCCGCTGCGCTCGGACACCGAGGGCGACGGGGTGATCGATGGCCTAGACCTTTCGCCGACCGAACTCTGGGCCCCGACGTGGAAGACGACGTTTGAGCCCGGGCTGATCCGATTCACGCAGACATTCCACGCACTGGGCGTTCAAGCGTTATCCGCGACGATCTGGACGTACCGGATCACGGACGGCGCATGCGTGTTCTTGTCCGACCATACGAGCACGGCGACCCGGAGCAGCGACGAATCGGTCGAGAACGTCCTCGCCACGATCAACCGAGTCCTGGTCGAAGGCGGCGAGACGAACTTCACCGCGACGGAGGCCGAGGATCTGGGCCAGCAAGGCTTCGGGGTCTCGACGACGAGCTACGGCGCCTGCGACCTCTTGGCACCGCGCCAGTATCGGTTCGAGTACGTCCACGACGATCGTGCCTTCAGCATCGACTTCATGAACTCGGCCGAGGTGGCGGTCCGGGACGACTCCGGCGCCGTGTATTACCACACGGTCCTCGAGGTTCCGATTCAACTCTCGAAGCCGCAGGCGGTCGTCCTGCAGTTCTCCATCAGCCCTGAGGCGGACCGAGGGGGCGACGCGGTCGTTCCGGCTTTGGCATATTCCTTGGTTCGGGGTTCGGACTTCCTCGCGACCACGCCGTTCTATCGGAACCTGGCCGTCGGGGCGGCGATCGACAACCACACGTACGAGTTTCAGTTGCGGATTCCGAAAGAGGTCGCACGGGAGGATCACGTTGTACGAGTGGACGACGAGCTCAGGGCGACCCTCTTCCTGATGCCCATGTGGCTAACGAGTGGAGCGGTCGAAGTCACAAGGTCTGCCTTGAACGCCACACACGTGACCGTCGGCGCATTGATATCGCGAGTCGAAGAATCGGCGGAGATCGTCGTCGCTCAGCTCAGCACAGAAATGGGAGAGCTGAAGGCTGCCTTGCCCGGGTCCGGGGAAGGTTTGTTGACCGGGTATCAGACTTTCGGGGCTTTCAGCGTGTATGTGTACCGGATTGGCGATTCGTTCGATGCCGGAGCACCCGAGCAGGTGGACGCAGTCTATCTGATCGGCGAGTCGCCCGAAGAAGTCGCTACATTCCAAGAATTGATTTCATGGAACCCGCCCGGGACGTGGGTGCGGAGATCCGAGGACAGCTTCGGTCGCGCGATTAACGTCCTCAAGATTTTGAGGCGGGGCATTTCGCTGACAAGTCAGATCAGCGCAGCGATGCTCCTTCCTATCGTAAACACGCCCGCAGGGCGGGAGGAGATGACCTTCGGCCGTTCCGTTTTCGTGGTCGACAAATTGACGGACTTCGAGTCCGGGCGTCCATACTACGTCGTCAGCGAGACGACGATGCAGACCGTGAAGATTCGTGTTGGTGCGAGGCTGACGTCAGTCCGCGAGGTTCCCGTGCAAAGCGTGGGGGAGATTGTCGACGATCTCGATGATTCTAGGTTGTTAACGGGCGTGAAGTATGCGAACCTCCGGATGGCGCTTCGCGGAGCGGCTGTCGGGGCGACAATCGCGATATTCGGGACCCAAGCGGTCCTAGCGTTCCGCGATGGAGACGTGGTAAAGGGTACTGTCTTCGCTTTGGCAGGTGCGACAGCGGTTTTCGGAATTCAAAAGTCGGACGTAGTCCTAGTCGAGAGGCTATTTGGTGGACGCATAGAGGGGGTTGGTCTCAAGGTACGATTTGGCAGCGTCGCCATAATCGCGGTGACTGGCATATTAGCCTCATTTGAAGTTTATCAAGCCGAACAATCGAACAACCCAGTGGCACGTCTGTCGCACTATGAAACCGCAGGAGCCATCGTTGTCGATTCCCTGGTCGCTGCTGTCCCCCTGTATGGAGCGGCAGCGATGCTTGGGTGGCAACTCGGGCTAACGATCGCCGTTGGGTCTGGGGCGCTTCTGGGCGTATTGCCCAATCCGCTGGCAGTCAAGATCGTGAGCAGTCCCGGGACTACAATCGTTTTCTTGTTCGAATACGCGTTTACGACTGAAATCCCTTCCGACGTGGCTGAGGATGCACTCACGCAACTGTTGATTTTTCTCGCCGGACTGGCGAGGTCTAACAACGCCCTAGATCCTCCCGTCCCAACCTTGCTCTTGGTGCCTTGACGTGGAACCGAAACAAGCCGTCCCATCGCTCGTGAGGACGGGTGATTTGGATGGATTGGGCAGGGTGTACTCCGTTGGCGGAGGCGTGATCCTGAGATCTGGCGAGGAAATATTGAAGACCGCTGACGGCTGGGATGCAAACATAAGCTCTCCGTGGCGTAGAATCCTGCCAAAGATCGTGTTTGAAGGGTTCCGGGGGAAAACCGCGAGCAAGCTTTTCGTCACAACGGAGCGGATGTTGCTATTACGGGAAATCGACGCGTGGCGGCAGCTCAAAGGGGAACTAACGCCTTTGGGGTTTCCTGCTGCAGCCGCCAAAGAGTTCAATCTCAAGAGGTTGAAGGCTCTCGGTGCTCGGCAGTTCTGTGAGATTCGACCGGGTGATTTCCGCGTCGTCAAAGCGAAGCGGAAGGATCGAACATCGTCGTGGTTGGATCTGCGTCTTATTGGAACGGATGGACGCCAATACGCGATCACGATATGGAAGACTGACGGAACGGACCCCGACACCTTGACTCTTATTCAGTCAAGGTTTCCAGCTAGGTGAATCGGTTTTCCGGGTCATTGACGCCGCGAACGCGTCCTATCCGGTTCTCGCGTCTCGGCCAGTGGACCAGTTTCGTCTAGGTTCGCGCAGTGTTTATGCCTATCGTGTGCGTCCGGATCGTCGTGTCTACGCCGAAGTACTCGCGACTAGAACCAGCTATCATCCAGTCTCTCATGCACGATGCGGGAATCGGGCATCTTAACGAGATGCAGACTTTGGGTATCCCGCGTATTCGGTCGGGCTCCAACCTCCTGATTGTGGCTCCGACCGGCAGCGGAAAGACCGAGGCGGCCCTGCTTCCGGTCCTGCAGGGTTTGTCATCCGGTACGGAGGCGGGAATTCGCGCTCTTTACATCACTCCCCTGCGGGCTCTCAACCGTGACATGATTGATCGGGTTCAGCGCCTCGTATCGAGTACGGGGTTGAGCGCTGCGGTGCGCCATGGCGACACCCCGCCTTCCGAACGCAGGAAGCAGGCTGCAGCTCCTCCGGATATCCTCATTACGACTCCCGAGACGCTCCAGGCGATTCTGCCCGGAAAGCTCATGCAGCGCCATTTGAAGAACGTCAAATACGTCATCATCGACGAAGTCCATCAACTCGCGGCGGATCGCCGAGGAATCCAGCTCGCCGTTGCTCTCGAACGCCTGCGTTCGGTCGCCGGTGGCTTCCAGCGTATCGGGCTCTCCGCGACTGTCGGCCATCCGGGTTCCATCGCGGCCCTCTTTGGAGGTGAGAACCCGCTCGAAATACTGGCAGCTCCCCTCGAGAAACAGTACGAATACCGCGTCGAGTGGCCCCGTCCGATCGACAAAGATTTCGAGACCGCCCGAGACTTCTACATCACTCCGGAGGCGGCGGCCGGCCTCTCTGCGATTGATGACACCCTTGACGAAAGCCGCTCCACGCTCGTCTTCGTGAACGCCCGCCCGCTCGCCGAGCTCCTCAGTTCCCGCCTCTCGATGCTCCGACAAGACGTCGCCGTCCACCACGGCTCCCTCCCCCGCGAGGAACGGGAGCGGGTCGAGGCCGGATTCAAAGGCGGAGACATCAAAGGGCTCGTGTCCACGTCCACTCTGGAGCTCGGGATCGACATCGGGACGGTCGACCAGGTCGTCCAGTACAACTCGCCGCGGCAAGTTACGTCCCTCATCCAGCGGGTCGGACGATCGGGCCACAAGCTGGATCGAACCTCCCGTGGGTTGGTCCTGGCGGTCTCATCGGACGATGCGATCGAATCCCTCGCGGCGGTCCAGGCGGCGCGGGACCAGGACCTCGAGCCGTTGCACGTCCATCGCCTCGCCCTCGACGTCTTGGCCCACCAGATCGTTGGCGCCG
>Ga0209235_1000018_pt1 | contig 57087 bp, 67 predicted proteins | sample GraSoi013_1_20cm_4_FD_185817 | JGI IMG/M metagenome (GOLD analysis project Ga0209235, IMG submission 185817) | Grasslands soil microbial communities from the Angelo Coastal Reserve, California, USA - Sample 09_25_2013_1_20cm (SPAdes) (version 2) | ecosystem: Environmental > Terrestrial > Soil >... | reverse complement strand
ATGAGTGTCTCAGAGAGCTAGCCCTCCAAGTCCAACAAGGAGAGCCAAGTTGAGGGCGATGGCGAAGCTGGAAGTCAAAGCCAGCGTTCTGTTGGCATGGCCCCTTCCACGCCACATTAGGAGCAGGAGGATCACTGTCGAGGCGGTGACAGAAATAGCGAAGATTTGAACCCCATAGCTCAAGGATTCAAGGAGTGGGACGACTGGATAACCAGAGTCCCCGGTCAAGAGATAACGTGAACCAACCGTGTATGACATCATCAAGAAGGCGGTGCTTGTACCGAAGACAAGGCCGAAGACTCCGAGCCCATCTTTCTCCTTCAGCGCGGCATATACCATTGCGAGGATTAGAAGCCAGATCCACCCTGCGAGTATGTTAGAGAATAAGAGAAGAGCGACACAACTGAATGCAGTAAAGGCGACGGTCGAGGCAGGTGTCATCTTGCCCCTGACAGAATAGAGAGTGCCGACTGTACCGACCACACCCAAAGAAAGCAGGAGAGGATGAAAGACCGATAGGAATGAGAGCGACGGAAAGTTTCCAACCAGAGTGTAGAGACCAGGCCCAGATAGCACAAGAGATTTGGTCAACCCAGAAGCGGCCAAAACAAGAAGGTACAACAGTAGCGTTTCCGGCCAATAGACTACGGCTAATAGTAGAGCACCCAGCAGTCCTAGGACGGAGTAGTACTTCTTCTCCAGGGCGGTCTGCATCAGAGTCAATGTGTATGGAATGAATCCAAGCAATTGCAGCATCCCTGAGAACACGAACGCGATTCCGGCTCTACCTGTTCTGCCTCGTATCAACCAGAAGACGCCTAGCGCGATTAGTGCAACCGAGGCGCCATCGTATTGCCCCCAGACAGTGGATATGTAGATGGCCAATGGGTTCAAGAGGTAGAAAGTTGCCCAGACGAGGCCCTTGCCTCCTTTCCTGACGCTTATCAAGACATAGAAAACTAGTAGGTCCGCAGCGAGCGGAAACATCCGAATGAAGGCACCCTCGACGATACCTTCCTGGTGCGTGGGCAGGAACACGTCGTGAAACCCGACCATCTGGAGAAGGGCATAGAACGAGTATGGAACCCAGTACAAGAAGAAGGTGAATGGTAGAGTGGGACCGATCGACCCTGAAGGAGACCCGAACTGGAACCAGCTCCTCGCTGAGCTGAGAAGGACATCCATGTCAAACCGATGGGCCACAATCGGGATGATTGCGATCCTGCATAGAAGCCCGACAGCGGCAACAGCAACAATTGGCGCCTTACCAATTAGTTCTCGTCGGAAAAGCTTCCAGAAAGTCAGCAGGGCAGCTGCCACAGGTATGGAAAAGAGAAACGTAAGGAGGTAAGCATAGTATCCTGCAAAGGCTTGCGGCGAAATAGCGTTGCTTGATTCTACTTTGGGAAGGAAGATTAGATTGAGGGAATTGACGGACAAACTTTGGATGACTCCCGTCTTGGCGATAAGTACGAGGGAACTTCCAGAGGAAAGGAGAGTTTCAGAAAACGTACTCAATATTTCGCTTGGGTAAAATGTGAACTCGTTGTATTGATTCAGTGAGTTGTATACGTAGGTGGACGGGCTAAGGGAGGAATAGACCCTGGATTCCTGCACGAGGAACACTTCGAGTATAGTCCCCGCGCTGGCTGTCACTGTGACGCCGAGATCTAGCTTGTCCAGTCGCCATGATTCTCCAGCCTGGCCGGGAGTCCCCATGTCAACGAAGACCGCTCTGAATTCTCCATTGGAAGGTAGAGGAATGAGTGCGTCAGAAAGAAACTCGTACTTGTCTATCGAGAGTGCAAAGTTCACGGCAGTGTTTGGAGCCGCTTCAACGTAGACTTCCAAGTAAGCTAGTGAGTCCACAGAATGTCCTGTCGCGAGCAGGGCTTGGTACATTACATTTGCTCTGATTGTTTCGGTGCCTACGCTCGGTCGATGGTCAAGAGGAGAGCCCTCCCACCAAACGTTGTATGTCGTACCGTTGGTGTACTTGGAGTAGAATCTAAGCCCATAGTTTACGCCGGAGGAGGAGTTTAGGCTGGCAGATAGTATGGGGAACGAACCGAGGGCAATGTTGACTGTCTTAAAGACAGCAACGGATGAGAACTCATTTGTGGGCTGAAAAGTTCCCTTGATGGTTAGATCCTCGCTGTTAGAAATGATGTGACTGTTCACATTCGGACTTTCGTATCCGACGTACCATCCAGTGAAATTTTCTTGATAGCCGACCGTCGACCCGGTGTCAGATTCACCATAGGATATGGAAGCGCTCTTGGCATCAACGACTCGAATTGTTTGAGGATTGACAACTCCGCGCAGTCCCACAGTGAGAACCAGGGCAAGTACGAAGAGCGCGAGAAGAGCGATCTTTGCGCGTTTCATATCGGTTCCCAACCACGCTACATGCTAAGTCAACACATTCAACGCTCCCGCAAGAGAAGCAACGGAATTATCGAGGGTGAAATGGCTTAGCGCCCTTTCCCTTGCCCTTTGACCCATCGCCTTTCTGAGGTTAGTGTCTTCCAGCAGCAACCGTAGAGCACCGGCCATATGTTTTACAGATGAGGAGTTAACAACGAGTCCAGTTTCTCCGTCGAGAACAAACTCTCTTGTCCCGCCGACAGCGCCCACGACTGACGGCTTGCCAGCCAGAGCCCCTTCGACAGGCGTCATTCCGAAGGGCTCAGATAACGAAGAAACCGCGACGAATAAGCTCCTCTCGTATAGGCGGCAAAGCGTCTCGTCGTCCACTCTTGGGTAAAACTTGATCGCGAGGGAGAGTTTCTTTGCAAGAGCTCTGAGCGCACCTCCTTCTTGACCGTCACCGATCAAGCATAGTGGGGGGGGATCGTCCAGCGTCGACATGGCCTTGAAGAGAGCGTGATGATTTTTGTTCGGTTGGAGGGCTCCCACAGCGAGGAGATATTCACCACTCTCGAAGTTGGGGTGAAACATGGATGAGGGGATACCGGAAGCAGGGTACACCACGGGTATCGGCCCTGAGTATCCGAGGATCCGTCTCGTGATCTCCGCGGTATAGTTACTGTTCGCTATGACCATACCGCATCGCATGATGGTCATTCGATCTAGGACTCGAAGCAAGGCGGTGGTAAGGTTGTAGACCGGCCCTTTCAGAGCTAGCGTCGAGACTGGTCCATAGAAGTGCTTCGCCGTCTGGTAGACGCTGGGACTGAACTGCCTGTAGTCTGCGCCTGTGAGTTGGCGCTCCCAAATCGCTCTCGTTAATTCCCCTACATACATGCACGTCTTGTAGCCGTACTTCAGCGCAATTCTGAGAGCGACCAAAGGTTCAACGTGGTGATGGATTAGTATGCAGTCGGCTTGATCCATTTCTCGGACCGCACTGCCGGCACCAAGCCCGTAAGGAAGGTTCTTGACTTCCACATTTTGACGAAGGAGATCGACCCAGTTAGGGTCGAGGGTCGAAGTGTCCGTGTAGAACTTGACATCGTAGCCTCTCTTAGAGAGGCCGACCGCGTGCATTATTGCCAGTCGTTCTGCGCCACCGCTCCTCCCGAACGGATGAATAGCGATCGCGACTTTCATGATTTTCTTCTCTTGAGCTCACTGTATGTTAATGGTCAATGTCCCTGAAAGCGACTTGTAGATGTCGGGCTGAAGGACTTGGAGGGTTCCGCTAGAGGATGGGGAGTTGGGGGATGCTGTGATGATAACGGTATTAGGCGAACTTCCACATAATACGAAGTCTGAGTGTGAAAGTGTAAGAGTACTGCCGAAGTTTGATGAAGTACTAAGAGTAACATGGCCGACACTCGGATTGCACTTAAACGAAATTGTCTGACTTGTGGGACCCTGAGCGTTTGATCTGAGAGAAAGCGAGGTAATCGGATTTCCGCTAGCGTCTTGCCAAGTGACCTGCGTTGGTTGTTGGGATGACTGTTGCAGAGTGGACGTGTACGCCAAGAGTCCACCAACGACTGCGATCGCTGCAGCCAATACTAGGTAGACTGCCACTAGAACTTTGCTCCGGGCCAAGATTTCACGACCAAGTATGGATTGCTTGAATTAAGGGTTTTCTGGTTTACCACTCCCTAGTATCGCTAAGGATTGCTAAAGATTTACCCCCGAAAAGTTTCGATTGATGCGAACAATGGCGCGACGAGCCATGATTGAAGCTATGCAGATCCTGCCCCATGAACTCGCGGAACCCCAAAGATGGAATGTTTGGAAGACAGTTAACGGCGACGAAGGTTGGGTCCTACAGTGCGGAGCACTGATGTCGCTTTGGGGAGCGTAGATGGGGAGTGATTCTCTCGAGCTGTAAGGTCCGCCACGCGCCGCTTCTTCTGAACCCCTGCAATCTGCTAGCTACCAAGTAGCCAGTTTCCCTTGGCGCCTTTCTAAGGGACTAGTCATGACCTCTGAAGCTAAGGAAACGCTGCAACCTCCACTTTGACACTGGGGAAAGATGACTTTTCTGTCGACTTCAGTGCCTATCTAGCCAAAAAAATGAGCTGCAAACATAGGCCCAAAACAGGCTATTCAGACGTAAGTGCAAATCAGGTCTCAATGGCGGCCGCTGGTTGCCCTAGGTTACGAGAGCTAACAGTGGAGAGTCCAACGGTCGTTGTAGGCATAGATATGCGTAGATGGTAATATATTTCCAACTTGAGCCACATTACCTGTCCAATCTGCGGGAAGAGTTCCTTCCTCAGGAATTTTGCTCTTGAAAAAATGGGCTCCGACATCTACGTCTACTCTGTAAAGGGCTTAGGCAGAGGTAAAGGATTCGAAACTACAACAAGCGACTCGATTCTCCACTCTCCCGAATACCGAGAAATTCGGAGACAACTCGCCGCTTGAGTGATCACGGTGCTGGACGTTCTGGTTGAGGCTGGCACTCTATCGAAGGAGCAGATCATCCAAAGATTAGGATTGGCCGATGTGATCAGGGCCCCACTAGCCGCCATGGAGGAGAGGAATAGACAACAAGCGGAGAAGATATCTGAGCTGGACAAGCAAATGAGCCGAGAGTGAAGCAGCCCTTGCTAAGTCAGCAGGGGGGAAAAGAAGGAGATAGAAGATAAATTGGACTGGGCGGAGACTGAAGTCGATTCGATGCTTCGACATGCCGATCTGCCCTCCGTTGTTTACTGTGGCCCAAACGCAAAACTTGAAGCGCTAAATGAGGCGTTCGCTCCGCCCTCCCCCGACCCGGCTAGACCGGCCTGCGCTTAGATTCAACCGGGTCTTCTACCCTGAACGTGCTAGCATCCCTTGTTCGCTGAAAACCGGCCGTAAGAAAAATTCTGCCCCACAATTCTTCTAAATTCAATTTAGCGATCCGGTGAAAATTGAGTGTTCGTTCGACTCGAAAGAAGAGTCCGCCTGATCCTCAAAAACCCAATTTGACCTAGAAAAATCATGATCTAGGGCCCGAAAAAACGTGAATAGGGTACCCTATTCGGTACATTCTCGACTTTCGCAATTTTCCAGCTTTTTGGGCAGTTTACGCTTAAGTTTCGCACTGGGCCGAGAACACCGTAAATATTGCATTGTGTGTTATTTGAGAAAAGACAGGTCTTAGAGTAGGTTTTTCAAAGGCCGGCAGTTCAAAGTTTTTCACATTTTCCAGCACTCTTCCAACGCATCGTCTTGGATCTAGTGCAAAGAGACTTGTCAAGCAGTAGGGAGAGCTCGGGTCTGCATGCACCCCCCGCCGGTTGCATTTGCAAAACTGTATTTGTGTGTCGTAACGTCGAGTTACCTAGAGTATTTCCGTATGATGCTAACTGATTTGGTCTTTGAATCTTGAACTCCCTCGTCCCTTCAGAGAATGGAAAACAAAGAGAACCGGAGAAGCCTATGTGACGTTGGATAGTGTGGGAGCATCTACGGTCTCTCCTCCGGTTGCCGTCCACGTCTGCCAAGAGGTTCCTGCGAGGACGTTAAAGTAGATGCTGTTGTCGAGCCCGGACACTTCTACTGCGATGTTGGCTCCGATCGTTGTCACGGCTATTCTGTTGCTTGTGGCTCCGCCAGGGCTGTCCCGACTAAGACTCCAGACTCCTCCTGCCGTTCGTGAAGTATGCCAAATGCCATTGTCAAGTCCTCTTACCAGCAAATGAAGCGTTCCCGAGGCATCGATTGCCAGAGTTGGAGCGCTTGCGGTGGAACCACCGATGGAGAACCAAGTTGACCAAGAACTACTCGCGAAGTTGTAGGAATTGTACCATAGTCCGTTGTCCATTCCTCTTACCACCATGTCGAGGGCTGTTCCATCACTTGCTGCTGCTGGAGTCTCTGGCGTGGTCCCTCCCGGAGTGTCCCATGATAGGGTCCAATTGTTGTTGACGAATGCCTTGTGATAGATAGCGCTATCCAATCCCACTACGAGAAGGTCGAGCCTGTTCGCTGAGGGCGTTACTACCAAGACCGGCGGTGAGGGGGTTAGTCCGTTAAGGCTGACCCAGCCCGACCAGGTCAAGGTGGCCAGGGACATGGAGTTCGCATAGGTAGTATTGTCTAATCCTCTGACTACAATATACAGGGTGCCGTTCAGGACTGCACAAGCGGGCTGGTCTTGGGTCACGCCCCCCGGACTATCCCATACGCTAGACCATGCTCCGGAGCTGAAGGATTTGTGGTATATGCCATTGTCCATGCCCCTAACCACCAGCTCCAGGGTTCCCGGGCCAGACTGGCACAAGGCGGGTGCACTTGGCGTGCTTCCGCCCAAAGCTTGCCAGCCGGCAGCCGATCCGGTCGCAGACAACGCGTTCCAATATAGACCTCCATCCAAACCGCGGACGACAGAAACTAGGGGCCGGTCTGAGACAAGAATCGTCAAGGTGACATTGTGGGACAATGGGCCGCTTGCGGCCGTCACCGTTACAGTATAGCTCCCCGCAGTCGTAGCGCGCACGGTCAGGGTTGAATTCTGGCTCCCACCTAGAGTAACGCTTGTGGGCGTCAAGGCAGTGTTTAATCCTGCCGGAGACACAGACGATGTAAGGTCGACTGTGCCTGTGAACCCGTTGAGCGCGGCTATCGTAAGAGTCGAGGTACCTGACTGGCCCACCGCGACTGACACTGTTATCGGGTTAGCGCTGATCGTGAAATCCTGGACAGTGTAGGTTACATTCGCTGAGTGAGATCTTGAGCCACTAGTCCCAGTCACGGTAATGTGAACAGTTGAGGCCAAACCGAACGTGCAGGATAGAGTGGAGCTACCGGACCCGCTAACGCTGGTAGGAGTAACATTGCATGCAGTACTGTTAGTTGCGAAACTGACCGCGCCACTGAATCCTTGAAGGGATGTAACCGTTATCGCGGAGGTCCCGGATGCACCGACGTCAACGACAACCGATGTTGGACTCGCGGTTAGCGTGAAGTCTTGTACTGTGAAGGTAATTATTGCGGAGTGAGAGAGACCACCGCTAGTACCTGTGACTGTCACATGAATTACTCCTGAGGCCACGTAGGTACAGGCCAAAGTTGAGCCGCCGGATCCGGTCATGCTGGCGGGGGTCAAGTTGCATGATGTGCTGTTGGTCGCCAGGCTTACTACTCCAGCAAAACCATTCAGCCCAGTAACGGTTATCGTAGAGGTCGCAGCATTACCTGCGACCGCGGTAACGGTAGTCGGACTAGCGGAGAGGGCGAAGTCTCGAAACACGAAGGCTGCGGCTGCAGAGTGGTTCAGTGAGGCGCTTGTCCCGGTTATCGTCGCGGTATAGTTGCCGGCTACCGTGGCGCTGCAGGACACAACCGCTGAACCCGAGCCTGTAACGTTTGCGGGAGTAATTGCGCCACAGATTAGACCCGATGGCGCGGTAACACCGAAAATGACTGTTCCATTGAATCCATTAGCCGCGGTCACTGTCACAGTTGAGCTGATGGACTGCCCAACGTTCACTGGGACAGGCGAAGAGGCGATAATCGTAAAGTCCTGGAATCGGAAGGTTGCAGGAGCGGAGTGCGTGAGAGAACCATTCGTGCCTGTCAACGTTAGGGTGTAGTTCCCAGCAGCAGTGGCTGTGCACGAAACGGTTGCTGTTCCGGAACCACCAGTTATGGCGCTGGGAGTGATTGCTCCACAGCTCATACCCGAAGGGACAATGTCAGTGAGGGTAACTGTTCCTGTGAAACCGTTCAGCGCACTGATGGTTATGGTTGAAGTCGCGGAGACACCAACGTTAGCTGTGGCGGGAGAGGTGGCTGTTATCGTAAAGTCGGTAAATGTGAAGGTGGCGTTCGCAGCGTGAGAGGCGTTACCCGGCGAGCCAGCGCTACTAATCGCAACCACGAATGTGCCCGCGACCGTGGAAGAGCATGACAGTGTAGATGTAGCAGTACCGTTTGAGGTGAGTGAGACGGGTGAACCGCTGAAACCCCCGCATGAAAGGCCAGTGGGAATAGTAGCCGTGAGTGCGATCGATCCGGCGAAATTCTCAGTGCTAGTTAGAGTGATTGTCGAATTGAGAAGAGAACCTGCAACACTTGTTGGTGATGTCGCTGATATCGAAAAGTCTCCAACATGTGAGATGAAGATAGCGGAATGAGTGTGACCGCCACCAGTACCTGTGACGTTAACTAGGAATATTCCTGGGGTCGAGGAAGTTGGACTGCACGCACCAGTTACCGCGCCACTGGTCACGATCAAGGTTGCAGGACAATTAGCAGTCAGGCCTGTCGAGGGCGAAACTGTTGTCGTCAGGGTCACTGTGCCGACGAAGTTGCCGATCGGAGTGACGGTGATGGTCGAGGAGCCCGTGGCTCCAGTGTTGAAGTCAGCAGGCGAAGAAGCAGTGATCGAAAAGTCAAGCGCAGCGAAGGTGAACGTGACAGTGGTTGAGTGTGACGCTGTGCCAGGGGAGCCCACTGCGTGAATTGTCACGGAAAAGGTGCCAGGTGTAGCCGATGTACATGACAGCTTCGATGTGCCCGTTCCGTTAGCGGTGAGAGTGACCGGGGTGGTGCTGAAACCGCCGCATGATAGGCCAGCAGGGATCGTAGCACTTAACGCGACCGAGCCAGCAAAGTTCTCAGAACTCGTCAACGTAACATCGGACGTTATCAAGAAGCCTGCGTTGCCACTCGGAGATGTGGCCGAGATCGAGAAATCGCCTACGTGGGATACGAACCCAGTTGTGCGAGTGAGGCCTCCCCCCGTAGCTGTGATCAAGACAAAGTATACGCCTGGGTTAGTGGACGTCGGACTGCACGTACCAGTGATCGGCCCAATAGTGACGTTCAAGCTGGCGGGACATCTAGGGGTAAGCCCTGTTGAAGGAGAGACAATCGTAGTGAGATTCACCAGACCGCTGAACCCATTGACAGGGGTGACCGTTACCGTCGAGCTGCCGGTCTCGCCAGAGTTGAAATCCGCGGGAGTCGTGGCGGTAATGGTGAAGTCAACGAAGCTGAAGGTCGTGATGACAGAGTGAGTTAGCGGAGTGCTGGTTCCAGTTATCGTTACATTATAGTTGCCCGCCGAGGTGGCGGTGCATGACAGAGCCGCACTGCCAGAGCCTGTTACACTACTAGGATTAATAGAGCCGCAAACGAGACCGGAGGGGATGAAATCAGTTAGGGTTACACTTCTTGCAAAACCGTTCAACCCGGTGATTGTGATGGTGGAAGTTGCTGAGACACCAACGCTGACATGAGCAGGGAGTGTTGCTGTAATAGTAAAGTCCTGGAACCTGAAGGTTATTGTTGTAGAGTGCGTGAGGGAACCACTAGTACCAGTCACCGTTAGAGTGTAATTCCCAGCGACGGTAGCGCTACAGGATACTCCGGCAGACCCAGACCCTGTAACGTTAGTGGGGTTGATTGCGCCGCAAGAGAGACCGCTCGGCACTGTATCTGTCAGAATGACAACACTTGAGAAATGGTTCAGCCCGTTTATCGTGATCGTTGAGGCAACGGAAGCAGTGACGTCTACAGGCGCTGGCGAGGAGGCCGCGATCATGAAGTCCCGGAACGTAAAGATGATAGAGGTCGTGTGGACTAGTGTAGTGCTTGTCCCGGTAATTGTCAACGTATAATTGCCCATTACTGTGGCATTGCAAGCGACTGTAGCGGTTCCGGAGCCTGAAACGCTGCCCGGTGTGATCGCTCCGCAAGTCAGACCGCTCGGAACAGTATCAGTGAGAGTTATCGCTCTGGCGAAGCCATTTAGCGCGGTTATGGTTATGGTCGATGTTGACGAGGCGCCAGCATTCACAGCTGCCGGTGATGATGCGGCAATCGTGAAGTCTACAAACTTGAACGCAGCAGTTACCGAATGGGAAATTGATCCACTGGTACCACTTATCGTAAGCGTGTAGTTTCCTGCAATAGTAGCTGAACAAGATATTGTAGCGGTTCCTGATCCTGTGATGCTCGTCGGCGTAATTGCTCCGCAGGTGAGCCCAGACGGCACAGTATCTGAGAGACTTACGACACCGGCGAAGTGATTCAGCGCCGTGACAGTAATTGTCGTTGTGGTCGATGCGGTTACATCGGCAACAGCCGGCGATGTCGCTGCGATAGCGAAGTCCTGGAACCTGAAAATTGCAGTAACGCTGTGGACTAGTAGAGAACTTGTGCCGGTTATGGTCAACGTATAATTCCCAGCAGCGTTAGCACTGCAAGACACTGTTGCAGTACCAGAACCAGTAAGGCTGCTTGGGGCAATCGCACCACAGGTCAGACCCGAGGGGATCGTGTCCGTGAGATTTACGATACTAGCGAAGCGGTTCAACGAGGCTATCGTAATTGTCGACGTCGCTGATACGCCGACATTGACTGTAGGAGGAGAGGTTGCACCGATAGTAAAGTCTCGGAACTGGAAGAGAGCTGTCGCATTGCGAACCAGGGGAGTACTTGTACCGCTCAGCTTCAACGTATAGTTGCCCGCTACTGTTGAGCTACAGGAAACAGTCGCGGAACCAGACCCTGTGACAGTTGTTGGATTAATAGCTCCACAAGTTAGACCGGAAGGAACAGTGTCAGTGAGGCTGACCGTGCCACCGAAACCGTTGAGTGCGGTAACAGTTATTGTGGATGAAACGGAAACACCTACGTTAGCGGCAGCTGGGGAAGTTGCTGCGATGTTGAAATCTTGGATTCTGAAGGTGGCTGTTGCAAAGTCCGTCAAGTTACCATTGGTGCCGAAAATCGTTAGCGTATAGTTGCCTGCAACTGAAGAATTACAGGATACTCTGGCAGTCCCTGCACCTCCGGTGACGGTGGCGGGGGTAATTAGTCCACAAGAGAGACCGCCAGGGATGGTGTCAGTAAGACTGACAGTTCCCGTAAAGCTATTGCGAGGAGCAATCGTGATAGTTGAATTGGCCATTACGGATGCGCGAACCGCCGGTGAAGTTGCGGTGATTGTGAAGTCTTTAGTGGAAGTATCTGCCTTGAAGAACTCGCTCATGGACTTAGCAGCGGCGTCCGGGTTGGAGAGGGCAGTGAGCCCCCAGTTCGTCTCAATCGTCTTGGTCCAAGAGTAGTGGTTGTACACGTTGTTAGAGCCAAAGCCGGTCTTTACCCCTGACCCGGCCCATGCGGCTAAGACGCAGTCCTTAGAAACGATGTTACGCGGGCAGAAGCCCTCGCCCTCGTCGAAGACCACGAACAACGCCGCCCTCTTGGTCTTGAAAGTAGTGCTGCCCAGGATGTTTGGAACGAGACTGCTGAGATAATTGTCTCCCAAAGGGATTGAGGTTGGACAGATGCCCGTGGAGCCGTGCATGTTATCGCAATCGTTGGGTGTGAGCCACATGAAGTTGGGCGCTGACGAAGAATTCAGATCCGTGATAAGAGGGCAGTCTGTAACAGTGCAATTGCTTGGATTCGCCTGAACAATGTGAGCGCACCGCGTAGCGTTGTTCAGAATGTTGTTGAAAAAGACGAAGGGGTTGTGTTCCGGGGTGTATGGGCCGTTGGAGTTTATGTCGCAGCCGATTGAGAGCGCTTGATTTTCCATGTAAGCCTTCCAAGTCAGGCCCTTCGCTTCAAGCCGGTCGACAAGGTTCACGTGATTCGATCGTGCGCATGGAAAAGCGACACAACCGTAGATGTCTCCTCCGAGCAGAGCAATATAGTCGGCCTGGCTAAAGTGGGACACTCCTACATACTGGGACCCTATCGAATAGTTGTTCGCGAGTCCCGCAAGGTAGGGGGCACCGTTAGCGCTCGAACAAGGCGGTGGGCTGCGGGCGCAAATCTGGTTTATGCCATGGTCTTCCATTACGATTATGACAACGTTGTCAAAGAGTGACCCCGAAGGTGGTGATGCTTGGGAGATGGCTACAGGTTGAACGGAATTATCTGGGCTTGCTGTAGACTGATTGCCTATTTGTGAGAGAGCGGCCACGCCCAGCGCCACTGTTAGGAGTACTATTGCCAGGCGGATCCTTTTGTTATTCTCTGTTGAGAACTTGCTTCTCCTCTCCACGTCGCACGTCTGGTCAGCTCAACGTACAGACGTTGAAGTCTTGCCGGATTATTTTCTTGAGGTAAGCCAACCGAGTTGCCAATGTGAAATTGCGAAACCGCACAATGACTCTGGAAAATCTTGTTATCTTGATCACGATGAGTGTGAGAGGTTTCCTAGTATAAAGCTTTACGGCATTCTAATTATATCCAGAGCGATCCGAATCGACCCCGGAACGTTTGGTAGATCGATGCGATTATTTGCCTGGTCCTTTGATCCATCCCTGGATACCCAGTCCGCGATCCTTCTGTGAAGCTAGCCGCATCTCCACCAGCAGTGAATTGAACCTCTTGTCTGAGCGGAGGGAATCAAACCTTGGTTCAACTCTAGCCCAGGCTAGCCAGCTTGAGCGTTCTTGGAAGGCTCTCTCTAGCCACGTGAACGCTTGGTCTTTGTCTCCGAGGCCGACATGGATCATTGAGATCCAGTATGAAGGGACATACTGATGCTTCGACCTCTCCGTCAGCTTTTCAAGAATTTTCTTCGCTTCGTCTCTCTTCCCGGCTGTGCCGTTTGCATGGCCGAGCATCGCAAGCGAGATTGTACTTTCTCCTGACATCCTAACGGCTTGGGCTAGTTCCGTTATGGCTTCTTTGTACATTCTCTTTTGGAGGTAGGGTCTTCCGAACCATAGACGTGCCTGGACGAAGTTGGGGTTCAGCTTGATCGTGTTTCTATACTGTTCGATGGCACGGTCATATTGACGGCTAAGGTACAGAACATGTCCGATTCCCGTGTTTATCGAGAGTGATAGGGGATCCAGGGCACCAGCGTAGCTCATTTCTGATAAGGCCTCTTCGAAGCGTCCTTGAGATTTCAGAAAATCCCCGTAGAATTGGTGGGCGGGTGCGTAGCTGGGGTTGAGCTCTATTGCTCGTTTGAATTCTCTTTCGGCGCCTTCCCAGTCCCAGTCGTACTGGAACATCACAACTCCCAATGAGGTGTGTGCTTCGGCGAGCCTGTTGTCGATTTCTAGCGCCTTTTCAGCAGCGGTTCTGGCTTTCGGAAACGCCTCTTTCGGGGGCACAAATTCGAGCAGCGCTAGAACAGCATAGGAATCGGCTACTCCAGTGTAAGCGAGTGCATATTGAGGATCTTTCTCCAGAGCTTTTTCGAATCGTTCAATCGCTTTTCTCAGGCCTTCCTCTGTTCTCGTGTTTAGGAAGTGGCGGCCTTCGAGGTAGAGTGCGTATGCTTCTTTGTTGTCTGTTGCTTTCTTGCCGAGGCTAAGTTTCTCGGCCTTTTTGATCTCGATCTCTAACGCGTCGGCTACTTTCTGAGCGATCTCGCTCTGGACCGCGAAAATATCTTCTAGATCTCTGTCATATTTTTCAGACCAAAGTTGTTCTTCTGTTTCGGGATCTGCTAGTTGTACTGCGATTCTGATCTTGTTTCCGGCTTTTCGTACGCTTCCTTCGAGGATGGAGGAGACGTTGAGTTCTTTGCCGATCTCGCCGATGGGTTTCTTGGAGTCCTTGTACCTCATTACAGAGGTTCGCGCTATTACTCTTAGATCGGCGATTTTCGAGAGCGCTGAGATCAGTTCTTCGGTCATACCGTCTGCGAAGATTTCATCCTTGGCGTCCTGGCTCATGTTGGTTAGTGGAAGGACCGCTATTCTGCGGCTGCCCGTTTCTTGTTGTGGCCCCGTTGGATGTCCCTCCGCTCTTTGGTTGAGTGGCTGGTGAACGTGAGCTTTGAGCCTTAGGCTTGGGAGACTTCTCCCTTAAGACGTGGGTGCTATTTCGAAGGTATTGAGATTGATGTTTGGCAATTAGGACAGCTGAAAAAGTGGGCTTCCGCGTAACCTTCCTTTCTCCTTAGCTTTTTTTTCCGTTAACTATTGTGTGACCCCGGGGGGGTCTGTTTTTCCTGCGCCGCGCCCTTCGTCGCCAGAGATTCACCCAGACGCGAAATCTCCTATTATCAGCCCTGATCTCGAATCTGGCGCCCTGGTCCCTATACTGCCCAGCGACCCTTCTTGACACAGCGACAAACCGACTAGATTCGCCCTGGCACCTAAGGCTGGATTGTGCCCTGAATCGCCTGTCTCGCCGATTATCCCTGCCGGACAGGAAATGGTTTCAGTAAAATAGGGGGTCTTTGCGATCGATGCTCGCGCCCCAAGAGTAGGTGTCTCGGATCCTTGGGAAAGTAAGACTGGGCGGTTCTGTGTAGAAGTGGTGGAGTTCGGTTAGTCTTCTTCGCGTGGCGACTTTTTCTTGTAGCCGTCAGCCGGCTTGTCACCAGGTTTCTCTTTCGTCTCTTCGATCGGTGAAACGAGCGGGGTGGTTGTTTCAGAGGATTTCAAATCCACGGTTGAGGTTTCAGGCTTATCGATAATGATAGGCGCAGTAACCTGCTTTTGCTCCGAGACACCGGAAAGCTGTTCCTTGATCAATGGCTTACTTGGAAAGGTTGGACGAACGATAGGACGAGGCGCCTGTCTTCCTGGAGAGGGTTTTTGGGTCATCGGGCCAACGATCACGCTTGGAGGCGTCATTCTCGGGGCTGGAACGGGAATGTAGGGCTGCTTGAGCCCTTGATCGGGAGTAATACGAGCAGCCTTTTTCGACCCCGCAGGAGTCAGAACACCCGTAGACTCTCCAACGTACTTCGGACTGTCCTCCCAGGCAGAAGAGGATGTGACAACCATTGGTTTCTCGGAGAACCTGTCGCCAGAGTCCCTACTTGACATTGACGATTTTTCTGAGATAACCAAAGGCGGACTCGGTGGTGGAGGCATCGGAGGCCTCGCTTCTATTCTGGGCGGCGGAATCCCGGTCTCACCCTGGAAAGGCGTTTCAGATGCGCTCCGACCCCGAAGCTTCGGCGCTGGCGGACCAGCCTCTAGCGGCGTCCTGAACGCTTTCTCCCATGACCCAGGATTCGGCTCTCCAGGCGGTGAGGTCATGGCTGCTGCGAAGCTGGGGGCCGGAAGACCCGGAACCGAGATGCTTGCGGTAGACGTTGACCGGAGCGAAGGGACCTTGTCTACTCTGAGCTCCGCAACCTGCGCCTCGAGAACCAGGTTTCGTTTCATCAGGTTCTCCAGCATCTGCAAAGCCCTCTCCAACCGGATACCCGGTCGAAGCCCACGGTGGAACTTGAAGGCCAATGTGATCGCGAAAGTCGCGATAATTACCATGACCGCAATATCGACAGTAGTAAAAGCGAGCTGCGGAAACCTTGTCAGCTGATCACCGAGCCCCGCGCTTACCGAGGGATTGTTGGCGTATACGAGGAAGATCCAGTAGGAAAGCCAGCCGACCAATGCGGTTTCTATGGCCACGAGCTTGATCAATAGCCTTCTCATCTAGACACTTCCAAGGCCCGAGACGATTGTGTTACTCGTGTGATCGAACAGCCTAATCCTTGCTGTAACCCGCTGATACCCCGCAAGGTCTCTACCTGCTTTCCCCGACTCCCCGATCCTTCTTCAGCGTCTTCAATATCGTATCAAGCGCAGTATCCCAATCCATCTCTCCACCAGGAGAGCCCTGCTCACCAGCCTTGTTCTCTGTCTCCCGTGGCTCCTCCGAGCCCCGTGGTTGAGACGTGCGAGGCGGAGACCCAAAGAGATCCTTGTCCTGCGAACCGCCACCGGCATCTCCCTTCTCAGCCGGCTTAGGCGGGCTCCAAGGGTGAGGCAACGGCCCGCCGGGAGACTGCACCGGTCGACCCTGCGGAGGCGGCCCAGGAGGACGAGGCTGATCGGACCTGAAAGACGGCGCAACCCCAACTGGACCAGGTTGTCCAGGTCGACCTGGAGGATAACCAAGCGGCCGAGGACCCTGCCCAGGCGGAAACTGTGGCCGTTGCCCCGGAGGTCCAGGAGCAGGACCCGAGCCAGGCCGAGGTGGGCCTCCTTGAGGAGGAGGACGAGGCCCAACTCCTTGACTCGGCGGAGGAGCCCACTTCTGAGGAGCCGCAAGCCCTGGCTTGGGAACTGGATCAGTCCACTGGTTTCCCCGTTGATCAGGAGCAACCCATTTCGAGACCGGAAACGGAGTCTGAGACGCCTGCGGAGGCTTCGGAACCTGCCCAACAGGACCACCAAAACCTGGAGATTCAGACCCTGTCTTCTGGTCAACAGGGCTCGGCCTTGGAAAGACGTTTCCAGCGTCCGGACGCCGCTCGACAGGTTGATCTGGCTCAGGCTTCCACTGCGATGGAAAACTCATCCGCGACGGCTCAGGCGGAATCCTATTCACTGGACCACCACCCTCGCCCCGAACTGGCGCAGACGGAGGAGGAACAGAAGGCATAGGCCTTGCTGTTTGCTCCGGCCTGTACTGGTCCCTCAGCGTCGAGTTCAAGATCGAAGTCGAAGGCTGAGTAATCTGGTCCAGTCTTTGAGATGTCGAAATCGAGGTAGCATTCTTGGAGGAAACGGCCATTGAGGACGGAACCGTACCGCGCGTCCCACCTCCTGTAGAAGGCGAGCTCTTGGGCAACGGCGGAACAGCATATGCAGTGTGCCGGGAAACCTGACCTGGAGGAGGTCCGGTCGGCATGATCTTGCCTTGAGGAGATGCGAGGCTTCCAGGCGTCTGTACAGGCCCGCTCGACTTGAACAGTCTAGCCTTCTCTAGTCTTCCGGTCTCGTCTCCTCCGTGTCTTCTCTTCAAGAGAAGATATCCGAGACTAGAGCCGCCACCGAGGCCTGCCGTGAGAACTATGAACGGATAGACCGGTCCGAGAGTAGCGTCAACATAAGAGTGGAAGTATACATCGTAGAAGTACTGGTTAACAAGCCAGAGGCTCAAGATCACGTTCACCGCGAACGATGCGATCGTGGTTATGCCTAGTTTCCTCATCAATAATCATCCTCAACCTTCTTTCTCTTCAGCCTAGTTGGCCTCAAACCAGTCCTAACACTGGAAACCAGTCTCATGAATCCGTAGGCTGAAGCGGCCATCAGTACACCGACCAGGAAGACTGGATTAAACGAGCCGAAGTACTGCTGCTCGTATACATTGTAAAAGTACTCCACGATCAACCATGTACCAAAGAAGAGCACGATGAAGTACTCGAGCAGAGAGGTAAGGAGAGCGGTCTCGTAGACCCCGACCCCTGTAGACTCCTCGCTAGGCCAGCCCAACAAATTTTCTACGTACCTCCTGCTATTGCTCTTCCTGGGTTGGGCCTCCTCTCCCTCAACCCCCAATAATCCTCAACGCAACAGCACAACCAACAAAACTCACATTAAGGGTGTTGTAACCCGTTCTGTCAACTCTTCGGTTGCTGGAGAGTCCTCACTTTCTCAGACAGTCCCACTCATTAGCAATGGCAAGCATTCCGCGGGATCGTTGTGGAAAGGATTACAGGGATACGGCGCCTCTACCGGAGGGGCAACGGCCAGACCAGATACTATCGTGCCCAATTGAACTCTTGGAGTTATCATGAGCTAGACAAGCAATTATCCTACAAGGCCTCCTGGAATGGACTCCCGGTATTTCATGTGAATCCGAAGGGAACAAGTAGCAAGTGCTCGGCATGCGGAGACCAAATGGTGTTCTCCAAGGAGAGCAGAACGCTACGATGCTCCACGTGCAGCCTTGTTATTGATAGGGACGTGAATGCTGCACGGAACATATTATCCGCAGGGCTGGGGTTCGGCCTGAAGGGACCGTCAAACGAAGTAGTGAAGGGGAACCCAATGACTATGGCAATCCCTGGAGTCGATGACGGCCAGTCAAGCTTCGAAAAAGCTCCGACTGAGCGACTGAAGACTTGACAGAACCTAACCTGCGAAACCGGAATGGAAGTACATTAGACTCTCCGATCATCATTAGGTTCGGAACAGTCTCAGCTCTAAATCAGACCCGCTCCCAATTTGCAGTTTAAATAATCTCGAACCAGATTCCAATATCATACTAATCGAGTGAGACTGTAATGACTCAGGAAGCCGTCCGGAAATACGAGGTTGTAGAAGACCTACCGGGCGTCGGACCATCAACAGTAGAGAAACTGAAAGAACTTGGCTTTCACACAATCGAGAGCTTAGCAACAGCCACAGTGAGAGAACTTGTTCCCGCTGGAATAGGAGAGAAACAAGCCGCAAAAATCATCGCAGAAGCCAGAGACAGCATCTCGCTCTCCTTCGTCAGAGCCGACGAACTCATGAAGATGAAAGCGAACGTGCGCCGCCTTACAACCGGGAGCAAAGCGGTCGACGGATTGATTGGCGGTGGACTCGAGTCGCAGACCATCACAGAATTCTATGGGGAATATGGCGTTGGCAAGTCCATCCTCTGCCACCAGCTAGCGATCAACGTCCAACTACCAGTTGACAAAGGTGGCCTGGATGGAGGAGCCCTGTACCTTGACACGGAACAAACATTCCGTCCAGAATGGATCGTGCGAATGGCAAATACAGCAGGGCTGGAGGCCACAGACGTGGCCCAGAAGATCATCTATTCAGAAGCTTACAACTCCGACCACCAGATACTACTCCTGGAGAAAGCAGACCAAATCATCAAAGACAACAACATCCGCCTCATCATCATCGACTCGCTAACATCCCACTTCAGAAGCGAATACATCGGCAGAGAAATGCTCGCGGAGAGACAACAACGTCTCAACAACCACATGCACCGTCTTATCCGGCTCGCGCGCGGGTTCAACGCTGTCGCCGTAGTCACCAACCAAGTTATGTCGAAACCCGACCAGTTCTTCGCCAACTCCGTAGACGCTGTAGGCGGACACATCGTAGCCCATACAAGCCACACAAGAGTATTCCTCCGCAGAGCTGCCACCGGCCCCATACGGATAGCACGGCTTGTCTCAAGCCCATACCTGCCTGAGGGCGAAAGAATCTTCAAAGTCACAGAAGGAGGAATAGTCGATGTCTCAGAAGAAGACGAGACCAAACGACGTCGATAATCGAGGGCCGAAAATGATTCCGCAACTCCCAGTGAACAAGTTTCTCGAACACGTAGAAGCAAGAGCCTGGACCGACGCAGAGAAAGAGCTCGACGTAATACGACAGAAATCGGACAACACCCAATGGTCAAGAGGATACGTCAAAGCCCTTGAAGGATTGATGCTCACATACCGCAACAACGATGACAAGTACATCTTCCTACCAAAAATCCTAGCCAACAGAACAGAAGACGCTATCAACAATCTCAAGAAAGAATTCTCTGAATTCGCCGCCAACGAACTGCACGGCGAATACGATCGAGGGTACTTCAAAGCTCTAGACGACTACTTCACATTGCTAGCCGACATGAAAAACCAGCAACTCCCTACGCAGGCTGCTCCACCCCAGCAAGCTACCCTTGACCAATCGACAACTAGTACGGACCAGGGTGAATGATCGTGTTCAACAGAATCGTCGTGAAGAGGAACCAGATAATATAGCTGCCAATTCCCAGGGTGATGTGCTTGTTGGGCCCTTTCAATTCTGGCGGGCCATATCGGAAAACGTATTTGACCAGGAAAACAGAGATCGCATAGATTCCGATTCCCATACTAATTGCAGAGGCCGTCCCCTCCAAAAGGCTCGGTCCACTAAGACCCAATGCGTTGTACAGCACTCCCGCCAAGACGGCAAGCCCGAGACGCGTCCAGTACACGAGTGTAGGAGGTGAGATCGAGCGGGTTTTCTGAGGCTCAGAGGGTTCAAGAGTCAGATGTGACCCCGGAGCCGCCGCCAACAACGATCGAGCACAACTCAACCGCGCCGCAGATAATGTTTGCTAGGCTCGCGCTCTGCTAACTCTTCGTCGGATTGAGAGTGCTAGTTCACTCTCAATCTCTCCGGATGACAACTGGCTCCAGTTAAGTTCGCCATCCTCTATGCAATGTTTGACTAGAAACCACATTCAATTATCCTGGCGTGGTCGAGGTGCTAGCGGTGAAAGCGGTCAGACACAGAAATCAAGCATCGCCCGATCTCCTGCGGCTCTTGGATGAGTTCAGACGTATGGTGAACGTCTGCATCGCGATCGGAGTGGAAGAGAATGTTTCCAGTCTCAAGACTCTCTCGTTGAAATCGTATCATCGTCTCAATCGTGACACCCTCAGTTACTATAGGCTCTGCGCGATCAGCACGGCCACAGGGATACTCCATAACCATCAAAAGGCCAAGAAAAGGAATCCTCAAACAGCTAGCCCATATGCTAAGAAGCTGATGCTGAAAACATGCTACGGGTTCATGATAGAGGGCGATCTTCTCCGACTTCCGGTCAAACCAAGACAATACGTCCATCTCAAGCTCAACAATCACACTCAACGCACCCTCTCTGGGCTCAATGTTCACTCGGTCACGCTGACCACCGACTCGCTAAGCATATCCTACTCGAAGGAGATAGTTGAGCTCAAGCCGGAAGGATACGTTGGTGTTGACCGTAACCTGGACAATGTGACAGCCGCAACAACCGACGGGACGGTCAAAAACATTCGACCTGTCAAAAGCGACCAGGATCAAATCGATCTACCGGTTTGTCAACAGCCGGTTCAAGAGAAACGATACTAGAATGAGAACTCGAATCTTCTCCAAGTATGGAGAGAGACAGCGCAACCGTGTTCAATCAATGCTCCACAACGTATCCAAGAGAATAGTTGACGAGGCCAAGACCAGACGATATGGAATAGTCATGGAGAAACTAACTGGGATTAGAAGACTCTATCGTAAGCATAATGGGCAGAGCGGAAACTATCAGGCGAGAATGAACAGCTGGAGCTACGGAGAGCTGCAACGACAGATAGAATACAAGGCACGATGGGAAGGTGTGAAGATAGTCCATGTCTCTGCTAGGAACACTTCCAAGCGGTGCTCAATATGCGGGTACAAGACCCTAGAGAGCACCCAGCGACAACTATGGTGTCCACACTGTGGTGCTATCCTAGACAGGGACGAGAACGCGGCTAGGAATATAGCTGCGGGAGGGCTGAGGTTCAGCCCCAACAGGCCCCCAGGTGAAGCGATGCTAGAGAAACGGGAACCGGAGAACGCGACCCTAATCCTCAAAGTCGATGGAGGCAAGCTGAGTCAACAAGCAAATACCACAATCGACTCGACGAAGACTCAGCAGAACCCATGAAGATTTTATAGAGGCGAGGGAGGGCTGGTCTTGCATTGTCTGTTCATGAGACGGAGCCAGACATTCTTGTGCGTGACATAATGTCACGGCCCCCGATCACGGCCAAGGAGAACGAGACTGTTGCCGGAGTGTCGAAACTTATGGGCAAACATGACATCGGTTGCGTAATCATCGTCGACAAGGCCGGAAACCCGGCAGGAATAATCACGGAGAGAGACATTGTCCAGAGAGTGGCTGCGAGAAACGTTCTCCCTTCCGAACTGAAGGTTGGTCAGACAATGTCGAAGCCGGTGGCGACCATCAGCCCAAGAGCTACCGTCAACGAAGCCGCAAAAATCATGAACCACCGAAAGATTCGGCGACTCGCGGTAATGGATGAAGGAAAACTAGTGGGAATCGTGACCATGAAAGACATCCTTCAAGTAACGCCGGCCATAATCGATCTAGCCTCCGAAAAGAGTCGAGCTGGACTAGAGAGCCCGCGGACACGACCCACACTTGGAGGATACTGCGATGAATGCGAAACGTGGTCGGACAACCTCGTCCAGAAAGACGGCACGTTCCTTTGCTCAGATTGCTCTAGGGATCTTGAACAACCTGAAGAGCCCTGAAAGCAAAGAGACATCAGGTCTGCCCAGCCTACTGATTCGAGACGCTCACATCTGGACCAAGAACGACATCACTAGAGGCTCAGTCCTCATTGAGCATGGCAGGATTCAGAGGATAGCGCGAAAGATTGCAGAACGAGCTGACGAAGAGATTCCAGCCCGGCGACTACTAGTAATCCCAGGTCTAATTGACGGTCATGTCCACCTACGCGACATGAAGCTCTCCTACAAAGAAGACTTCACAACCGGAACAGCAGCCGCTGCCGCAGGCGGGTTCACCTCAGTCATAGATATGCCGAATTCTCTTCCGCCAACCGACTCAGCCGAGCGTCTCGTAGAAAGAGCGAGGCGAGCTTCGAGAAAAATTCTAGTGAATGTAGGATTCCACGCGGCTGCGCTCGACGATTATGATGAAGTGAGGGCTGTGAAAGCAGCTGGAGCTCTCTCGATGAAACTCTACCTGCCCAATCCCATCGCCCCCCTGGACGTCGACGATGACAAAGTGGTGGTTCGGGTCTTGAGCGCTGCGAAGCGAGCTCCTCTTCTCCTAACCGTACATGCGGAGGACCTGACCAAACTTCCAAGGACTAGAGAGATCGAGACCTTCGCAGAACTTGTCCGACTACGTCGCGGAAGCGCGGAAACGAGTGCTGTGAGACGGATCCTAAGATTGCAGAGACGGATTGGCTGTCGCGTCCATTTCTGCCACGTTAGTCTTAGGTCTACCTTGTCCGCGATTTCGAGTCGATCTTCAAGCAGTTTGTCTTCTGAGGTCACCCCTCATCACACTCTACTCTCCGAGGATCGTGTGAAGATGCTCCGCTGGAAGGCGTGGATGGTGCCGCCTCTAAGATCACCCAAGGATACTCGCCAGTTGTTTCAAGCGATGAAGATGGGCATCCCAACGATCATGGCTACTGATCATGCCCCCCACACGATCAGGGAAAAAGCGCGACCGCCTCGAAAGAGCTCACCCGGAATACCAGGCCTCGAGACCGCTTTACCTTTGATGTTGACCATGGTCAATAAAGGAAAGCTGTCCCTCGGACGATTAGTCTCGCTCCTCTCGACCAATCCCGCGAAGATCTTTCATCTTCGATCGAAGGGAAGACTTGAGACGGGAGCCGATGGCGACCTTGTCCTGGTCGATCCGAAAAAAAGAGGAGTGATTGATCCCGCGAAGTTCTTTTCGAGGGCTCACTACTCTCCCTTTGAGGGCTGGAAGACGCAAGGCGCAGTTCACACCACCATCGTGAATGGGTCGGTTGTCTACCGCGAGGGAGAGATCCTAGGAAAGCCTGGCGCCGGAAGAGTTCTGAAAGCCGAAGTGCATGAATGAGATTTCTTGTTGACGGAATGCTAGGCGGACTGGCAAGGTGGTTGCGGATACTAGGATACGAAGTAAGATACGATGCGAGCGGGAAAGACAACGACCTTCTAACAATCGCTGGCGAGGAGAACATGGTCCTACTAACGAGAGACGAAGAACTGTACCAGCGGGCTGTGGCGAAGAAGATAGTGTCGGCTCTCGTGGTGGGTGAAACGGAGGAAGAGAGATTGGCCCAGATGTCCAGCACTTTCGGAGTGCGCCTGGAGACTAACGTGGAAGAAACTAGATGTCCAGAGTGCGGATCCAGTCTAATGCAAAAGTCAAGGAGTGACCTAGCCGGCGAGGTCCCCAAAGAAAGCCTCAAACTATACAACCAATTTTGGAAATGCAGCAACCAGAATTGTGGAAAAGTGTACTGGGTCGGCAGCCACTGGAAAAACATACGTCGAACCCTAGAAGAGGCAACAAGGCTCGCAAGGTTGAAACAATGATGGAAGCATTGTCGACGGAGGACGGAACGAAACTCGTGGCGACAGCGCGTCAAGCAATCGCTGATCATCTCGGAGGGAGAAACACCGACCCAACCTCCGGGGAAGGCATAGTGGTAAGCGTCGCGAGAGGAGTGTTCGTTACATTACTTGACGAAATGACGAGCCGAGGGATGCGAGGGTGCATTGGCAACCCGTTCCCGAAGGCGTCTTTGCTTTCCGAGACAGCGCGTTGCGCGGTGGAAGCGGCCACAACGGATCCGAGATTTGACCCCGTGCGACTTGCCGAGTTCCAACAGAGGATTACAGTGGAAGTGACAGTGCTCTCGCCTCTCGAACATATCGTAGTAGAGAGTCCGCTGGATCTACCCTTGAACATCGAGATTGGACGGGACGGTCTATTTGTAGATGGGCTTGGATCCAGAGGGCTACTCTTGCCCCAAGTCGCGGTGGACGAGGGCTTCGATCCGGAGGAATTTCTAAACCAGTGTTGTTTGAAGGCAGGGCTAATGCCGGATGCTTGGCTGACTCGTGACGTGAGGGTTGCTCGGTTTCAAGGGCAGATCTTTTCAGAGGAAGGACCTAGAGGGCGCGTATTCGAAAGGAAACTAAGAGTGGCAGGATCTAGGGGTTGAGATTGTACATTGGGCCATGCGGGCTCGGCCTGGGCCATATCACGCGGTGCGACGCGATTGCCCGTGAGTTCTCAAACGAGGGCGTCCAGGTCCTCTTCTCGTCATACCTTGATGCCCTGGATTATCTGAAGCGTTCCGGGCTCACCTACTTCAGCGCGATACCCCTGTCTTTTCGAACCAGGGAAGATGGGACGATTGATCCGAAGATGACGATGAGCCAGAACGGTGTAACAGTCGGATTGTGGGGTTTCATACGCCAACTGATAGGAGAAGTACAGCAGATCTCTGCGTTCAATCCCGACGTCGTGATATCGGACACGAGGATCTCGACCCTTGTGGCCGCGTTCGTCATGCGAAAGCCGAGAATCCTGATCCTCAACCAATACTCCGTGCAGATGCCCAAGGATAACAGAAAGCACAGGTTCGCTGACAGACCAGTGCTTTTCGCGGGAAAGATCATCTGGAAGTATATCTCAGCAATGCTGGAGCTGGCGTGGGGCGTAAGCGATCTGATCATTGTTCCCGACCTCAAAGCACCGTACACAATTTCCAGATACAATCTTGCGATTCCGCCTGGAATCAGGAGAAAGGTTCGGCTAGTCGGGCCCCTAACCCCACCCAAGCTCAAACCTACGAACGACGAAGCAAATGTTGGTAGATCTCGGCCTTTGGTCTTTGCTTGTGTTAGTGGACCCGCGACCGACCGGAAATATCTCGTGAACAAACTGACAGAGATCCTCAAGGGTTTCCCCGGTGACTACGAGCTGATTCTGAGTTGTGGCGATCCGAACGGATCGTGTGGTGGAAAGAGAGTCGAAAATCTTGTTGTTCACGAGTGGATGACTGAGCAGTCATACTGGAGGACCTTCGAGCGCGCAGATGTGATTGTGTCACGGGCAGGACATGAGACAATCATGAAAGCGGTATCAGAGGGGAAGCCTCTGGTGTTGATTCCTCCACCGAACCACACGGAACAGGCGAACAATGCGAAGCGGGCGGAGGAACTAGGAGTAGCGGTTGTGCTAGATCAATCTAGACTAGATGCGGCAGAGCTAGCTGGAGCGATCTCGAGAACTCTGAGAGATAACAGGGAGAGTGTAGTGAGGCTGAGCGAAACTTTGGGTTCGGAAAGAGGTATTCGGGCAGTAATTGGGGCCGTCTCCCAGCTGGTATCACCGGTTAGGTAGGGCCATTCGTAATCCTTTTGCCGCGGGGACTGGTTACAATACGGGTAAGAGAGATTTTCGTGTCTCAACAGGAAGATTTGAGCAACCTCAAGAGCCTAGTCGGGGCGGAGAACGTTCTGGCTGAGTGCGCAGGGGTGAACTATACCGTCTACGTGACGGACTCGAGGTTGCTGGTGGGGAAGAGATTTTCGACCGGAGAAAAGTTCGTAAACGTTCCCCATGCCGACGTGAGCACTCTAGAGCTGATTACCAAGAGTTTGATCCCGCCATTGACATATGCTGTTCTTGGAGCAATAGCTGTGTTTCTTGTATGGTGGTTTCCGGGTCAGGCAAGGCTTAGCCTGCCTCAAGCACCCTTTGACCTGTTACTGATCGGTACTTTCGCCGTGTTCCTAGCGGCGATCGTGGCCACTTGGTGGAGGAGAAGGGTCGCGGTGTTGAGGATCGGGATCTCCGGAACTAGGGACCCAATCACAGTGAGGCTTGTCCCAGCCTCGAAGGCCGAAGGCGTGTTCAAAGCCCTGAAGGGCTAACCTGTATTTTCACAAAGGGGCCGTATGAGCATGTTCACCGAACGGGCATAAGCGCCATAGGCCAGGGTCCGAGGCATGGAGGCGTCACGGAGGAAGGAAGGATGGCGGGAGTGGGTGAGCGTAGGAAACTCGGCGCTTCACGAAGGGTGGGGCGCGGGAAAAACAGACCCCCCCGGGGGGTCACACATAATAGTTAACAGGAAAAAATGGTTAGCGGAAAGGAGTAGTCACGAGAAACAGAATTATCGGAAAAGGGAACTTTTGCTTGCTTAGGGAGCTACGGGAACAAAGAGATCACTAGGCGAATGATGGAAGGAGCGTGTTCGAGCTAGGCTCGAGGGCCCTTTTTCAGGTTGAATCAAATGCATAGAGTGATTAATGGCTCTCGCGTCCAAGCGCGTCGGCGTCTTGAGTCGAGAGATTAAGCTTGGCGACCGGGTCCTGCTCTATCAGGACGCAAGGCGCAAGTGGATTGCAAAGGTGGAGCCGGGAAGGTTTCACACGCACAGGGGCTATTTCGAGCTGGCAGAGCTTGTGGGCAAAGAATATGGTGGGTCTATTCGGACGAGCATGGGCCAGAACCTGGCAGTATTCAGGCCACGAGCTCTCGATGTCGTCGAATCGTTTGACCGTCCAACACAAATCTTGTATCCGAAAGATATCGGGTACGCCCTGTTTCAGCTGGGCATCGGAAACGGGAATAGGGTGTTGGAAGTTGGGACTGGAAGCGGCGCTCTCACATCTGCCTTGGCCCGGGGGATCGCTCCGGACGGTCAAGTGTTCACTTACGAGATGCGACCGGAGTTCTTGCGAGCGGCGAAGGCGAATGTCGACAAGGCAGGATTTGGCTCGCTGGTGACTTTTCATAACAAAGACCCGACTGAGGGATTTGACGAAACCGGCGTAGACGCAGTAGTCGTCGACCTTGGAGACCCATGGAGGATGGTGAAAGCCGCTTACGGGGCGCTAGTTGGAGGGGGATTGCTTGCAGGCTTCACCCCCACGATAAACCAGCTTGAGAAGCTCGCGGTAGCACTCCGAGAAGGAGGCTTCATGATCCTTGAAGCTGTAGAACTGCTAATGCGGGAGTTCAAGACGGAGGCGGGAAAAGTAAGACCGGAGACTCGGATGATAGGACACACAGCATACGTGACAATCGCCCGGAAGCTCCTTCCAACCGCTGAAGCCTGAATCATCTATATACGGGACCATCGAGGAAGAGAGCAGCAGTTGGTGCGATAGCACGGGCACTAAGACAACGATCGCAGGAACGGAAATACATGACATTCTAAGGGGCCTAATGGTCGTGATTGCAGGCGCGCTGCTAATCCTGCCTGCGTACATTAACTACGAATCGTGGCACCGACTCAACTTCGACATCACCGTGTCAATGTCGATCAGCCTCATCTCCTTCACCCTAGGAATACTCATCTTCATCCTAGTTGTGGGCAAGGAAAGAATAGAGGGAACAAAGAAACCATAATCATCAACGCAAGACTCGCGATCGTCAGCTCGGTCAATACTCTTATCTTCGTCCCGAGTTTCCGGGACAACTAGACATGAAGCAGTACGACTTGATTACGATAGGTACAGGGTCGGCGATGAACATTGTGGACGCGATGATCCAGGAGAACCCGAACATTCGGGTCGCGGTGATAGACAAGGACGAGCCCGGAGGAATATGCCTGACACGTGGCTGCATTCCTTCGAAGATATTGCTGTACCCCGCAGAACTGGTTAGAACAATCGAGAAGGCACGTGAGCTCGGAGTGGACGCGAAGATCGCTAACATCAATTTCCAGACGGTTATGGAGCGAATGCGGACTCTCATCTACCGGGACATCGATCAGATAAGGGAGGGTCTGTCCAGCTCGAAGAACATCGACTACTACCACGCTCCAGCAGAGTTCATCTCGCCGTACACCTTGAGAGTTGATGGAACCGAGATTACCTCCAAGATGATTTTCCTCTGCATCGGATCAAAGATCAATATCCCATCCATCAAAGGGCTTGACAAGATCAAGTACCACACGAGCGACACCGTCCTCAAACTGACGAAGCTGCCGGAGAGCATCGCGATCGTCGGGGGAGGCTACATCGCCGCAGAATATGGCCACTTCTTCTCAAGCATGGGATCGAAAGTCGTTATTATCGGGAGAAACCCACAGTTCCTACCTGATGAGGAGCCAGAAGTCTCGGCACTGGCGAAAAAAGACCTGGAACGGCATATCACGATCCTGACGAACCAGGAGGTTAGGGAAGCAAGAGAAATTGGAGATCAGAAGGAGCTTATAGCGGTAGACCGGAAATCCGGAAAGACTTCGACCATTGCTGCCAAGGAGATCATGGTCGCAACTGGAAGAGGGCCGATCACCGACATTCTCCACCCAGAAAAAGCAGGAATCGAGCTCACCAAGGAAGGCTGGATAGAAGTGAACGAGTACCTGGAAACCACTCAGCCAAACATATGGGCTCTTGGGGATGCTGATGGAAAATATCCGTTCAAACACGTTGCAAATTATGAGTCGAAGATCGTCTACTACAACGCAATACTGAAAAAGAAGGTCAAAGCTGACTATCACGCAATTCCACACGCAGTCTTCACGTACCCGGAGATTGCGAGCGTCGGGCTAGGGGAGAAAGAAGCAGTCGAGACATATGGACCCGACAAGGTCCTTATCGGGTTCCAGAAGTACGAGGATACTGCCAAGGGCGAAGCGATGAACGTGAAGGAGTACTTCGTCAAGGTCATTGTCGAGGCAGAAACTACGAGAATTCTCGGAGCGCACATCATCGGACCGTACGCATCTATCCTCATACACGAGATTATTCCCATAATGTATGCGGGGAACGGATCCTACGAGCCGATAAGCGACTCAATCCACATTCACCCAGCCCTAAGCGAGGTCGTGGATAGGGCGTTCCAGTCACTCGTGCCCGCAGAACACTACCAGCACATGAAACAGCATTCACACGAACTCGTAACCGCATAACCGTCCAATTTCCCCGGAGAAGAGATTCGCCCATTTTCAGCCCTGTTTTCGAATCTGGTGCCTTGTCCCTAAACTGCATAGCAACTCGTTCTTGACGACTCATTAAAACGCCGTGCGATCCAAGCCCGGACTGTGCCCTGAATCGCATGTCTCGCGCATAATCACTGCCAGACGGCAAATCTTCTAGGCAAGAGGGGGGGTCTTGCACAGCGCACCTCGCGACGCGAGAGTAGTCAATCCGAGTCTTTTGAGGTAAGGAGCCCAGCCACAAACAAGAATATACCTGCCTTCGCCCGTCGGGCGGGGAACAGGCTTGCGCATTAGCGCGGTAATACCGGTCTATAACGAGGCGGAGGTCATAGACGAGTTCTCCGCCAGACTGGTATCCGCGCTTGAGAAGATCGACCCCGACTACGAGGCCATATTCGTTGTCGAGGGAACAGACGCAACACTCGAAAAACTGACCACTCTCTCCAAAGAAAACCCTCGGATAAAAGTCCACTACAGCCAAGAAAGACTGGGCCTAGGAAAAGCAATGAAGAAGGGATTCGGACTCATCGATGACCATACAGACTATATCGTCACGATGGACGCGGACCTAAACCACCAACCCGAAGAAATACAGATCCTAGTAACCGCGGCTAAGGACGTAGACATTGTCGTCGGAAGCCGGAACACCAACAAAGGAATGGTCGAAGAACTACCACTGGTCAAGCGGATCATAAGCGGCTCGACCAACTGGACCATGCGGAAGATCTTCCACATACCTTCCAACGACGTCACCTCAGGATTCAGGATCTACAGCTGCAAAGCAGTCGAATCGCTACGGGACCAGATGGTAGCCAAGAACTTCGAGGTCCAACCAGAACTCCTCATCCGCGCTAGAAAGCAAGGTATGCCAATCACCGACGTTCCGATCACGTTCCTCCGGAGACCGCGAGGAACAAGTAAGCTCAGCTTCGTTAAAAGCGGAATCGGATACGCAATGCTGATCATAAGGCTCGGACTCTAAAGCCAACTCTTCAACGCCTGCTGATCCGACCTCGCATGTTTCTGTAAAACCTCAACAGCCCGTTGCAGAGTCAACTGCTTGAACTCAATTCCCGACTTAGCAAGCGTAGACTGAGAGCCCTTCGCGATACTCGGTGCAACTATGATTGGGCGCAACTTTCTTCCCGGGGGAGCTTGAAGATACTTCAGATACTCCATTAGCTGCTTGATGGCCGGGAAACCTGCCGGGTCCTTCTTGATCTCAATAACAATCGCATTGCCATCACCATCAATTCCATAGACATCCACGAATCCCGGGGGCACTTTCTTCTCGAAATCCAAGATCTTGAAACCTGGCTCGATGATGTCGGGCTGGAGAATGATGGCTCGCTGCATCTCTTCTTCGCTCGCATGCAGGACAAACTCCGCCTCGTCCTGTAGAAGAAATGTGGCAAGAAACTGGATCTCTTTAACGATCAAGGTTAGACTCTCAAGCGGATTTGGACGAACCGCTTTCACAACGAGAGTCCCATTGTTGGCCTGGGCCTGAATGATGCATCCTGACGGTTGCCAATTAACAGGCTGATAGTCGCGTCCGCGATGGACCAGTATGCAACCGTCTCCCTTCACAATTACCAACCGCTCACCCTCGCCCAAATGACTCCCGGTCCGACCTGAGTACTCCACGCTACACGTTGCGACCATGACGACTAGCTTCCTCGCCTCGAGACCCATCGTCAATCCCTTCCGAGCCTCATCAAGGCTTGGCGAGATCATTACTGGCAACTTGACATCCCCGAAAGGTTCAATGCATCAAGGGAGCAATATATCGACATAGCTTTGCCCGCGAAGGACACAGAAACTCTTGCGAAATGGTACGATGCCCTATCCAAGAATTACGACGAGCTCTACAGCGAGGAGCAAGGCAAGAAGCACGCGAAGGTATTGCAGCTTCTTCACAACAAAGCGTTCAAGCTAATCGTCGACGTTGGATGCGGAACAGGCAAACTACTTGGGCTGATCTGCTCACAAGGTCAAGTTAGCTTGGGAGTCGATCTTTCCAGTCAGATGCTGATCAAAGCAAAGCATAGAACAACAAACACTGGGATCCAGCTCGTTCGGGCAGACGCCTCACATCTGCCCTTCCAAGATCAGGTTGCCGACGGAGTCACGTCAGTCTCAATGACGGAATCAGGCTCAGTTTCTGAGAAACACTTCAACGAACTCTCGAGAATCGCAACCAAAGACGCCACGTTAATCATGACGATTTTCGACGACAAAGATCAGACCTCTTGGAAACAACCAGACGAAACAAAACTCGAACTCGTTGCCTCTTTCTCGAACAGAGAACGACTTTACTTGCTCGACGGGGCTAAACATCGAGTCATGGCATCTTCCGAATCCTCGGCTCTAGTTTAAGAATAACCCGCACCCTCTTTCGTAATGACAATAATGGCAGGATGTTCCCACCAATGGCGGGGAAGAGGCCCTATGACTCGTTGTATCAGATGCGGTAAACTCAAATCCGAGTTCAGGAAAGAGCAACACACTCAGAAAATGATGGCTAGAGAGAATTCCGAGTCAGAAGAATAAGTCCTCCACTCAACACCATTTCTTCCGATCTGTTCTGATCATTCGTCTTATCCAAGAGTTTTTATGCCCTGCGGTGAGTCGTCCGCACAAGGCGCCAATTGGAACCTTCAAGAAAGCCATTGAACCTACTCGTTCGAAAGCTACAAGCGGACGTATCGGTCAGACTGAAGAATGACGCCGAGTACAGAGGCAAAATGATCGATTGTGACAGCCATATGAACATCATCCTCGATGGGGCACGAGAATACCGAGGAGGAGACCCATCCACGAACTTCGGCAGTCTTATCGTTAGAGGCAGCAACGTCCTCTATATCTGCGTAAGCGAGCCTACACCGTAGGCTGGCTTCAGATCTTCTTGTCGGACGTTGCAGTTCCCATAAGTTTGTAATAGTATGGGGTCTGCTTGAGCAGGCGCTTTAGAGTCAGTGAAAGTGGTATCCCTACCAAACCTCCTGCAACGACCTGAAGAATGTTAAGCGGCAACTCTCCCGAAGCCGCGACTATCCCAGTAAATTCTGATGAGCCGAATACCAGTGAGATGAGGAACGACTCAGCCAGGAAGTATCCTACAACCATGACCAGGCTGCCAGCAATCCAACCCAATATCACCCGTCCTCTGAATTGCCTCTGAGAAACTAATCCTGCGAGGAGTCCTTCCAGCCCCTTGATGGCAAAGGTAAAGGGAGCAAACGTACCGAAGCCACCCAAGGCGTCTGAAAGAGAAGAACCAACTGCGCCTGAGATGCCTCCAATTACCGGGCCAAAGGTGAAGGCGAAGATGAAGATCATGATATCTCCGAAGTTAAAGTAACCGTTGGTTGATGGAATAGGAAGTTGAAATAGGAGGGTTGACAGGAAAACCATGACAATGGCGACTGCCGATAGACTCATGGTTACTACTGGAGTTCGTCTACCACTCACAGTTCTGGGTTGAGGCATTTCGCTAGCGTTTTGCACGCCGGTTCACCTGAACTGTCTGATTCGCGATCACTGGACCAGTTTCCACTGGAATTCCCTTCGATCCTAAGGCTGCTTGAATGAATCCGAAATAAGGTGGCGATGGACGGGCAGGCCTCGATTTGAATTCTGCATGGAACTGTGTTGCAAAGTGGAATCTGTTGGATGGAACTTCAAGAATCTCCATCCTTCGATTAGCATCGCTTCTTCCAGAGAATCTTAATTGTTTGGATGTGAGTTCGGGAATGTACTTCGGGTTAACTTCGTATCTATGGCGGTGTCGTTCCCAGATTTTTCCCTTTCCGTAAAGGGAATAGGCAATTGTCCCTTCGTCAACGGCGATCTCATGGGCGCCAAGCCTCATCGTGCCGCCCTTTTCTGATACACCATTCTGTTCTGGCATCAAATCAATGACGGAGTTCTTTGATCGCGGGTTGAGCTCAGAGCTTGCGGCATCAACGACCCCGATGTGTCTTGCATACTCGACAACGGCTAGTTGGAACCCAAAGCATATGCCCAAGAACGGAATGTCATGCGAACGGGAATATTCTACGGCTAGAATCTTCCCTTCCGCACCCCTCGCACCGAATCCTCCCGGTACCAAGACTCCGTCGAACCGTGACAGGAGCCTGACCCTTTCCGGCTGTTTCTCGAAGTCGTCAGTTTCAATCCATTCTATGTTGACCTTGGCACCCGCGGATGCTCCTGCATCCTTGAGTGCGTCGTTGACGCTTACGTAACAATCAGCGAGTTCTGCATACTTCCCGCAAATTGCTACATTGGCTTGCTTAGTTTGCAACAGATGGTCTTCAAGCATTTTTTCCCACGAATTCCACTTTGGCGGGTTCCCGGGCAACCTAAGACGATACGTGATGAATGTGCCGAGCCCTTGCTGGTCCAAGAGAAGAGGGGATTGATAGATACTGTCCATATCTTGAGAGGTGAATACAGCAGACTCCTCTACGTTGCAAAAGAGGGCAATCTTTCGCCTCGGTTCTTGGTTGAGGGGTGCCTTGCTTCTTGCAACGATGATGTCAGGCTGCACTCCGATTCGGCGGAGCTCTTGGACGCTATGTTGTGTAGGCTTGGTCTTCTGCTCCCCAACTACATCCAATACAGGAACAAGAGTAACGTGAACATTCAGAACGTTCTCGCTGCCCTCTTCAAGACGAAGCTGACGTGCAGCCTCCAAGTACGGTAAAGATTCGATGTCACCAACAGTTCCACCTATTTCGACCAACACAAGGTCTACTCCTTCTTCCTTGGGAATCAGACGGAGCCTATCCTTGATCTCATCCGTTATGTGGGGTATGATTTGGACGCATTTGCCGAGAAAGTCCCCCTTCCGTTCTCTCTCGATTACTGAGAAATACACTTGCCCGGTCGTTATGTTGTGATTCTTGGGGACATTGATATCTAGGAACCTTTCGTATGTCCCTACGTCCATGTCCGTCTCTCCTCCGTCTTCTGTGACGAAGACCTCGCCGTGAATGTAGGGATTCATAGTTCCCGCGTCGTAGTTGAGGTAAGGGTCAATTTTTACAGCGGTAACTTCGAATCCACGGACCTGAATTATTTTCCCGATAGAAGCGGCGATAACCCCCTTGCCTATTCCAGACATTACGCCGCCCGTGACAAAGACGTACTTAGTCAAAGGGTAACAGCGAGAGCAATCACAGGTTCCTCAAAAGGCTAACGCTGAGCACACATTCAGGGAATCTCTGTGCTACCCAACGGGCTGAAAGCTTTGGCTCTATTGAGCGCGCTGAACAAGCGGTCTCGCCTTAGCGGCAAGAGTCCCGCGTTCGGGAAGTTTCAAACCAGCCTTCTGCCAGTCGTCCAGAAAACGCTTCAGACCAATGTCTGTTAGCGGATGTTTCACCATTTTTTCGAGAACTTCAGGTGGCATTGTCGCAACATGGGCCCCTAGCTTTGCGGCATCAAGGACGTGGACAGGGTGGCGAATACTTGCCACTAGGACTTGGGTTTCCATTTCGTAATTTCGGTATATCTGCAACGTATCCTCAATCACCTTCATCCCCTCATGTCCCGCATCGTCCAGGCGGCCGATGAACGGACTAACGTATGTCGCTCCTGCCTTTGCTGCGAGTAGAGCCTGATTAGGCGAGAAAACGAGCGTGACGTTTGTGTTGATTCCTTCTTTGCTCAGCGCCTTGACCGCTACCAAACCAGCACTCGTCATCGGGCACTTGACGACCACATTCGGGCTTAAGGATACCAGATTATGAGCTTCATGTAGCATTCCGTCAGTAGTTTGGCTCACTACCTCAAGGTTGATCGGACCCTGGACGATCTGGAGAATTTCCGATACGAGCTCCAGAAAGTCTCTGTTTTCCTTTGCAATGAGAGTTGGATTGGTGGTGATTCCGTCAAGCACTCCCATGTCGGCGAAGGTTTTGATCGAAGAGACATTGGCGGTATCAAGGAATATCTTCAAGAATCCATCACCTAGATTTGATTAGCTGTTTTGCGGCACGAGCTATTTCCTTTGATGTCAGACCGTACTTGACCATGAGTTCTTGGTGTTCACCTGACTCTCCGAAAGTATCCCTGACTCCAACTCTCGAGATGGGAACCGGATGTGATTCAGTAATGGCCTCGGCAACCGCTCCACCTAAGCCACCGATCACATTCTGCTCCTCAGCAGTTACAAGCGCACCAGTCTTCCTTGCAACTCGAACAATTGTCTCGGAATCCAGGGGCTTCACAGTGTGGGAGTCAACAACCTCCGCTGAGATGCCTGTCTTCGAGAGGGTTTCAGCGGCCTCCATTGCCTCGTTAACCATTATGCCACAGGCTATGATGCCAATGTCGGATCCTTCCCTCAGCATCTTGGCTTTTCCGACCTCAACATCTTTGGACGCCGAGTAAATCGTGGGAACGCTTGGCCTACTGAGACGGATGTAGAAGGGACCGAGGGTCCTGCATGCCTGGGCAACCAAGGATTTGGTAGAGGGAGCGTCGGCGGGGACGACAACGTGCATTCGGGGTACAGCTCTCATCGTTGCTACATCTTCTATCGTTTGATGGGACGCACCATCTGGCCCAACTGTCAGTCCGCCATGGGATGAGACGATCTTCACGTTGAGATTGGGATAGGCGATTGCGTTGCGAATCTGGTCTAGGCATTTACCGGGCACGAACGCTGCGTAGGTTGTGACAAAGGGTATCTTCCCGGCAAGCGCGAGCCCTGCCGCAATGCCCATCATGTTGGCCTCGGCAATTCCGACATTGAAGAATCGATCGGGGTAACGATCTCCAAACAAGCTGGTCTTAATGGATACGGACGTGTCCGCGCCCAGAACAACGACTCTAGGGTCTTCTTGACCTAGCTCTAGTAGAACCTCAGCGTACGCATCACGCATTGAAGCTAGCTGGACGAGCATTATGCTGGAACCTCTCTTCTAGTCCTTTGAGTGACGGCTCTCATGTTTTGGAGAGCGGATTTAACATCACCTTTCCGAAAGATGGAGGCTCCCGCTACCAATATGGTAGCTCCTGCCTCAACTATTGTCGATGCGTTCTCCTGGTCCACTCCCCCGTCAACTTCCACATCTAATCCTCCTGAGTCAGCTAGCTTTGCGATTTTCCTTACTTTGGGCAGAACGCTCTGCATGAACGCTTGACCCGGGAATCCCGGGTTGACAGAAAGGATGAGAACAACGTCAAAGGGGGTCGTTTCTCTGCTTAGCCAAGATGGAATAGACGTGGACGGCTTCAGCGCAAGACCCAATTTCTTGTCCTTCTGATGAATCTCCTTTGACAACTTGTGAAGAAGCAAGCGGCCGGCAGCCTCTGCATGCACCGTTATGATGTCGCCACCTGCGGAGAGAAAGGGCTCGTAGAATTTTTCCGGGTTTGTAATCATCAAGTGAATGTCGAGCGGGAGTCTTGTCACTTTGCGAATAGCCCTGACAGTGTCTGGTCCCAGACTTATGTTGGGAGCGAAGTGTCCATCTGTAACGTCTACGTGAATCATGTCTGCGCCTGCTTCCTCCACTCTCCCGATCTCACCCTTCAGGTCTGAATGGTCAGCCGCAAGAATCGAGGGTGCGATTTTGACTCCGCTCATTCTTCCAACATCGTCTTTACGAGCTTACGGACAGTGTCCTTGTCTGGTGCTTTACCGTGGTATGCAGGGTCCCATTCCATGAAGGAGACTCCTTTCCCTTTGATGGTATGGGCGATGATCACGGTCGGTCTGTTTCTCATGCTTTCCGCTTTTTCCAAGGCGTCGATTACTTGACGAAAGTCGAAACCGTCTACCTCCAGGACATGCCAATTGAACGCCTTCCACTTGTATCCTACAGGTTCCATCGGCATGATTTGTTCGGTTAGACCGTCTTGCTGAATCCCGTTCCGGTCCACGATCGCGGTTAGATTGTCAAGTTTGAATTTCGGCGCAGCCATCGCCGCCTCCCAGGTCTCTCCCTCATCAAGCTCTCCGTCGCCGAGGAGCGCGTAGACTCGATATTCCTTCTTGTCCACCTTTCCGGCGAGAGCCATGCCGATAGCGGCCGAAAGACCGATTCCCAGGGAGCCTCCAGGAAACTCTACGCCGGGAACTCTATGATCAGGATGTCCTTGCAGACGGCTATTGATCTTCCTAAGAGTCTTCAGTTCGCTAGTTGGAAGATACCCAGCCTCAGCGAGGGTCGAATACAGGACTGGGGCAGCGTGCCCCTTCGACAGAACGAATCTGTCACGGTCGGGCCAATCTGGACGCTTAGGGTCATGACGCATCTTGTAAAAGAAGAGAGAGACAAGAATTTCGACAGCTGAGAGGCTTCCGCCTGGATGACCTGACTTTGCCTCCGCCACCATCTCAAGAATGTGAGCTCGGATCTTAGCCGCTTTCTGCAGAAGCATACCGATAGGGATCGACTGCTCTTCCATGATCAGTGGACCGGAACCTGAACTATCTGTTCTGCAAGCTCAAGTGTTGTACTAGCTTGAGATCTAAGATCGTTCAGGTCTACAACGACAGTACCAAGATTATCCGCGTGCTGCGCTGCTGCAAGTCCGGCGAGCAATACAGCCTCTCCGATCGGCGCCTCACTGACGATTGACATGGCAAGTACGGCGGTCATACAATCTCTTACACCGACGGCGTTGAATCCGGGCTTGGGACCCTTGAAAGGCGGAAAACTCGTGATATTCTTCTTCTCAAAGAGAATCATCCCTTGTTCGCTTCGAGTGAGGAGGAGGCTCCCACACTCCAGCCGCGTCATGAGGTTGTGGCCCATGTTTCTCAGCGAGGTATCATTGACCATGGAAACGCCAGTTGCTATCGTGGCCTCGCGCACGTTGGACTTCACCATTGAAACCCCGACGTAGTCGAGGTAATGCCGAACCTTTGGCTGAGCGACGATTTTTTTCTCTTGGACTCGGCACTCTTCGACGACATTGCTTATGAGTTCGGGAGTTATGACGCCCTTATCGTAGTCGGAGAAGACGACGCCGTCCGCGTTCTCCAGGAGATCGTCTAGAGAGTAGAGGAATTGTTTCGTCACATGCGACTCAACGTCAGTCCGTGATTCCTTGTCAATCCTCAGGTACTGGCGATGGTTCAGAATAAATCGGGTTTTCAGGCTTGTCGGGCGGCTATTCACAACGGTGCCTGAGATGTCAACCCCCTTCTTCTCAAGCTCTTCTTGGATCCACTTTCCTGGCTCATCATTTCCCACGACGCCCAGCAACCGAACTTTCGCCCCGAGCGCGACCAGGTTGTTGGCCAGGTTCGCAGCACCTCCGAGCACAAGTTCCTCGGAGACAAAATCCGCTACAGGGACAGGTGCTTCTCTCGAGAGTTTTCGGCCTTGAGAACGAACATAACGGTCGACCATCAGGTCCCCCAAGACCAAGATTGTCTTATCCTGAAAGCCGTCAATTATTCTCGTAGGATCGGAGACGGCCAGTGTCAACTAGGGCTCTGAGAAGAGCGGAGCCTAGCGATGTTATTTAAGATTGTCAGAAATAGGAATCCACGCAGGGGCCCGCGCGGGCCCAAATAGAGCGTTATTTGACGTCTTCAGCTCGCTTTACGAGCCTTACTCTGCACATGACATGGTCACCGTCTTTGACTCCGAAGATTTTCCGAATCTCTTCAGGGATCGTTATCCTTCCACCTGCTATTACTTCGGCAAAGAAAGGGATGTCCTCTTCATCAACTTGAATTGGCAAAGCGAGTGTCGCGCAAACGGAAACATTTGGCCGGTGATATAACGTTTTGAGGTTCTGCCTAGTGTTCGGTATGTTTTTGCACTCGGCTTGCTCTCATCGACTCCGGGGATTACCGTCGTCGGCGGGTTCCCCTTCACTGCTTCACTTGAGAGCCCTTGCGCCTCAGAGACGAGTAGTCTCTTCTTGGCAGGGAACGGTCGAACCTCAACCGCCCCCTCACGCCCGTAGCGTGGTAGCTTGGCCGATTGCCAGGCAAGGATTTTGCGGTGGCCAACCAACGCGTTATCCCACAGACACGTCACCTGGTCGGAGTCACTCCTCTCATCCCAGCGTAACAGGCTCATACGACGAACCGCCTAACAATCATAGTATGTCCCTAACTGATATCCGCTAGAGATTGCGAAAACTATTGCTACGCATCAACTGAAGACTTTACGGTGATCTCTTTTGACAAAACTGACATTAAGGACGAGAGTAACGAGAGTTCGTTTCGATTGAAAGCGAGCGTAGACTCAGGCACTGAAGATCTCTCCAAGATGAATTTCGACGTTTCAGAGGAACAGAAGCTTGTCCTAGACGAAGTTGACCGGGCTTGCCGGGAGCTCCGCCCGTTAGAAGACCAGGCTTACTTAGCGAGCAGGTTCAACGAACATCTTGTTCCCATTTTCAAGAAAGCCCAACTCCTCGGGCTTCCAATATCGAGACGGTATGGTGAGGGCCAGGGAGCGGACATTCTCACATATGCCCTTGCTTTGGAGAGAATCGGCCGGGAAGGAACTGGGGTCCGAACGTTTTTGTCCGGGCACATCTCACTAGGCCAGTTGACGGTTCAGAAGTGGGGCAGTGAGGATCAGAAGCAGCGCTATCTTCCCCCAGCGACGAGAGGAGAACGAGTAATGTGTTTTGGGCTGACCGAGCCCACAGCGGGGAGCGATCCCACCTCCCTCCGAACTTCGTTTGAGGACAAAGGAACTCATTTCATCTTGAATGGAAGCAAGGCTTGGATCTCTAACGGCAGTATAGCAGACACGTCAGTCGTATTCGCATACCCAAAGGGCAAACATGATGGTATGTGTGCGTTCATAGTTGAGAAAGCATTCGAAGGCTACTCAGCGCAACAACAGAAACACAAGCTAGGAATGCCAACGTCAGACACTGGCTCAATCTTCCTGGACAACTGCAGAGTACCCAAGGAGAATTTGCTCGGCCCCCCTGGAAAGGGTCTCGGAATCGCCTACTCTGGGCTGATGAGTGGTAGACTCAGTGTTGCCGCAGGGTGTTTGGGTGTCATCGAAGACTGCATCACGGAATCGGTCACATACTCAAAGCTACGAATGCAACACGGCAAACCGATCGGCAAGCACCAGCTCGTTCAACGCCACATTGGAATCATGTCGACGAATCAGGAGGCGGCCAAGAACCTCGTTTACAAAGCTGCACTACTCAAGCAACATAGCGACGAACAGCCTGAAAACAAAGAACTCCGGGAACATGCCGACATTACCATAGCCCAAGCAAAATACTTCGCTTCTAACGCATCGTTTGATGCTGCCGACAGAACTGTTCAGATATTCGGCTCGAGCGGATACAGTTTTGAAACACGGGCACCCAGACACCTAGTCGACACTAGGGTTTGTCGGATCTATGAAGGCACAGACGAGATCATGGTACAGAAGATCGCGGTAAACCTCCTCGGACCAGACTTCGAAGCATACCGCTAGCTCCCCATTGGAGAACGGCAGTAGATACAACGCTAGTCCCGTATGGACACCCCACTTTTGGGCAGACTTATTTTCGAGAACCCATGATCGTATAATAGAGCTGCAACAGGGCATCGCTTCTTCATGAGTTGATCGACCACGATCCAAATGTCAAGAAAACTATTGGTTATAGGAGTTCAATTTGCTCTGAACATTTTCTTGGCCGGCTGGCTGTATGATGAATACCTTCACAATAGGTTCATGCAGGATTACCTAGCCAGCACATTTTCGACAGCCAGCTTCGTCCTACCAGTTGGACTAGTTGCGTTTGCTGCGATTGTAGGGGGCTCGTTTACAGCTTATTCAAGAAGACATCATATCTCAACAGGACACGCGACACCCCGTCTCACGACAGAAATGTTTGTGGGATCGGAGGAGAAACCGGCGATTCTGGATACATGTCCATTCTGCAATGCACCCCTCAAGAGCATCTCAGAGAACCGGTTCCAATGCAGGAAATGCCGTAGATATTTCAAGAAATAGCAGATTCTTCCTCCACGAAGCGATCGACCGCGAAAGCTTCTAAGGAAGCGTCCGTGGATCCTCACCAGAACGAAGCGCAAGTATTTTGCAGCGACCCACAGTCCTTCTCGACGAACAGTTGTTCGGGTTGGACGAATATCTTAGAGATCTCGGTTGGACAACAAGGAAGGTGAGACCGGGGATAACTGACGATGAAGTCGTCAACCTCGCAACGGAAAACAAATACATCGTGGTAAGCCTCGACAAGAAGCTTCTCAGCAGATGCAGAGTAATGGGCATCCCATCGGTAGATCTCGGGCTTGAAGTACAAGCCAAGATCGTACATCAGTCTCTCCAACGGATCATGACCAGTCAGGGCTCATTCGAACGGCCAGAGGGGTCATAGGAGCTGACTTTGCCGTTGACTGCTGAGAAAGAAGATGACGGTTCCTCCCAGTATCTGCAGGAAGCATGTTACTATCTGACGAAGAAGGGTCTCACAATGGACCAGGTATCAAAGGCGCTTGAAATTTCGGAGCAAGAAGCGTCAAGGCTCTATCAACAATTCGAAGATAGAATAGCTTCTGGCGACGCAATGGAGAATGAAATCGATAGAAACCTCTGGGAGGACGTCTACAACGACTCAGTCGGCAACGAGAAAATAACCTTCGTGAGGGACAACGGATTCTATCATTGCAGAAGAGCCGACCTGGACAAGATGGACTCTCCCGCGCTAATGGCGATATTCGAGACGAGCAAGAAATTCCTAGACTTCGACATGTACAGAAGATACCTCGACAGCAAGCCACCAGTTGGTTACGATCCGATGGCAATGCAGAGACAGATCAAACGAGCGGTGGATTTGATCGAGCAGGTGCTGAAGCAAAGATGGGTCAGCGGAGAGTCGAAGGGGATTGACGGCGAGTCGCGTTAAGTATCGACCTGCACGTGCATGGGCCTAGACCCAAACCCGATAAACCCCGAAACCTGGCGTGAAAGCGGCAGAGTTGTCACTAGAAGGATTCGAAGTCGCAGTCGTTGGAGCTGGACCTGCGGGAAGTGCAGCAGCACTTACGCTGGCGAGAGAAGGGGTGCAAGTTCTACTCGTTGAACGTGGAGCTTTCCCCGGTTCAAAGAACGTCTTTGGAGGACGAATCTACAGTTACGCACTCAAACGTTTGCTTGGAGAGCGATGGAAGAACGCTCCGATAGAACGCTTCGTTAGAAAGGAGGGAATCACATTCATGACGGCAGACAGCTCATTCAGCATCGAGTATGAATCGAAGGATCCGACGGGAAGCTTCACTTCTGTCCGAGCCAAGTTTGACAAGTGGCTGGCTGAGCAAGCTGAGAAAGCAGGAGCATCTCTTATCACGGACTCAAGAGTCGACGACCTTGTACTCGACCGTGGAACTGTCAAAGGAATAATCGCAGGTCAAGACAAGATTCCGACGGAAGCAGTAATTGCATGCGATGGAACTACTACGAGCCTCGCCCGAAAGGCTGGTCTATCGACCATGATGAAGCCTGAGGAAGTATCAATGGGGATGAAAGATGTGATTGAACTTCCAGTCGAGAAGATTGAAGAACGATTTGGACTCGAACCAGAAGAAGGTGCAGCCCATGTGTTCGTTGGCGAATGTTCGGGCGGACTTCGAGGTGGGGGCTTTCTCTACACCAACAAGGACAGTTTGGCCTTGGGAATGGTCGTCGGGGCTGATGACGCGTCATTGAAGGCAGTCCCATCGCACACACTCATGGATAGACTGCGTAAAAACCGCAAGGTCAGACGGCTCATAAGAGACGGGAAGACAATCGAATACGACGCTCACATGATTCCAGAGGCTGGGCCTAAGATGTTGACAAGACCCTACACAGGGGGCATGATTATAGCCGGAGACGCAGCCGGACACCTGCTCAATAACGGCTACACTTTCAGAGGGGTCGACATGGCAATTGTCTCAGGCATTGCTGCGGCCCAAACGATTCTTGAGGCTCGCAAGAGAAAGGACTACTCAGCTCAATCCCTCAAAGCCTATGAGCGAAAGCTGAGAGAGGAGCCCGCTCTCAAAGACATGTATACCTTCAGCAAAGTGCCAAGATACTTGCGAAACAACAGGCTCTACAACGTCTACCCCGAACTGGTTTGCAATGCTGCAGAAGCAGTCTATCGCGTTGATGGAAGCGGAAAGCGAAAAATCTACAAAGAGCTGAGGGCACAGACGAAAGGCAAGGTCTCCACAATTAGCTTGGTCCGCGATCTTCTTGCTGGAGCGAGGACGTTCTAGACATGTCTGAGAACCAAGAGGAAATGACTCTAGACAAACGCCTAGCCCTGGTAAGCTTCAACAAAGACCCGGAACCATTCATTGTGGTTGACACGAAGCTATGCCAGCAGTGCGAAAAGAAGCCGTGCCTCTACATCTGTCCAGCTCAAGTGTACACTTGGCAAGACCAACTGAACTACAACACGGAGGGCTGCATGGAAACTGGCGCTTGCCTTATAGTATGTCACAAGATTGGAGCCAAAGCCATAAGCTGGAAGTACCCGTCCGGCGGAAAGGGAGTAAGCTTCAAGCTAGGCTGAGCCTGGAAACCCTCTTAACCAACAACCTATCGCCTTCGCAGTCTGGAGATCAGAGATGAGCAGCCAAATGGTCGAAATAGCTCACGAGCCGCTGAAACGGATTGTCGTCCGAGAGCTCGTCAAATACGATAATCCACAACAACTCGTGAATGCATTGTCGTTCATCATGAAGATGGGACAACCCGTCTTGCTGACATGGGCAGAGAATATGGTGTTTGTATCACAGCCAATCCCACCCTCCGATATGCCAGAGGAATATGCACGCGGGGAACTCTACATAGCGTCCATAAGCTATGCCCCGATGGCTGAGTTTGTCCATAACGTAAAGTCGGGAAATATTGAGATGCCCGTAATCGACGTTTCTCGAAGCCCACTTAGCCAGGAACTGGCGAAATTCCTGAAGTCCAAGCTCGACGACCCTTAACAGACCAAGTCAGTTCTTGCCGTAGTACTTTCTCATTTCCTGAGTGAGAGCCGGCACAACCTCGAAAACATCCCCCACTATCCCATAGTCCGCGAACCCGAAAATTGGCGCCTCAGGATCCTTATTGATCGCGACTATCACCTTCGAGTTTATCATGCCAACTCTATGCTGAATGGCTCCAGAGATGCCGCAGGCGATGTAGAGCGTCGGGGAGACGGTTCTCCCCGTCTGTCCAACCTGGTCCGAGTGCGGTCTCCAACCAGCATCGACAGAGGCCCTCGAAGCTCCGACCACCCCGCCCATAACACTAGCGAGGTCTTCCAGAATCTTGTAGTTCTCCGGCCCGCCCATTCCTCTTCCACCGGAAACGATGATTCCCGCTTCAGTGAGGTCTTGTTTCTTTGCCCCGTGGGTGATGAACTCTTTCACGATCATCCGGGTCGCCGGCTTCTCGACCGAGAGAGACTCGATCCGAGGGCTAATTGGAGGAGTCACCTCCTTAGCGGTGAAGACGTTTGGACGAAGAGTTGCGACCTTTGGATTCCCCCTCATTCTGACTTTCAGCAACACCTTGCCGGCATAAGCCGGGCGAGTCGCGATGAGTTCATCATCTCTGATTTCTAGCTCGGTACATTCAGTTGCAACAACCGTGTTGAGATGGATTGCAAGACGCGGGGCTAGGTCCTTGCCGGTCGAAGTAGCCGGGAGAAGAATGACGCTGGGGTTGATCTTCTTCGCCAGGTCGAGAGCGATTTGTCGATAGAGGTCTGGATGAAAGAGCTTCAACGACTCGTCGTCGGCGACCGAAACTTTGTCTACGCCGAACTTGCCGAGAGAAGTTGCCTGATCCTTTACTCCCTGACCTATAGATAGGCCATGAACCTCGGTTTTTAAGAGGTCAGCGAGCCGTCGGGCCTCTGTTGCGGCCTCGAATGCTGATTTTCGGAATTCGCTGCCCGACGACTCCGCGAAAACAAGTATCGGACCATGCATCTCGCTAGATCACTTTGGCCTCTTCATGTAGGACTTTGACCAATATTGGAACAGCTTCAACGCCCTTCCCCAGAACTCTGCCCGGGAGTCTAGGTGGAGGATATTGGACTGAAACTATCTCTAGCACGCCTGGAAAGTGTAGAGGCTCCTTCACCAGAATAGGTTTCTTCCTAGCCGCGACTAATTCTCGAAGGGACGCATATCGAGGAATCGTCAGATCTTTTTCGGCGGTAAATGCCGACGGAAGGGTAGCTTCGGCAACAATTGCCCCTCCCTCAACCTCTCGATGAGCCAACGCCTTGGCGCCGGAGACGTCGAGCTTGACGACTTGCGTAACACAGGGAATCCCAAGAAGCTCAGCTACCATCGGGCCGACCTGTTGATTGTCGTCGTCAACGCCCTTCTTGCCAAAAAGTAGAACGTCGAATTCGACAGTCTTCAATTCCGCCGCGATTGCCCTAGCTATCGCGCTAGGGTCATCTGGGAAGTGCTCGGTCTTGAGATGAATAGCCTTGTCCGCGCCAAGAGCTAGAGCCTTGAGGATTACGCTAGTTGACTTCTCGGGTCCGAGGGCAAGAACGGTGACTTCTCCGCCATGCTTCTCTTTCAGCTGAACGCCCTGCTCTAGAGCATATTCTTCGTATGGGTTGATTACGAACTCTGTATCGCTTGTTATTACTGACTTCCCATCGGGGGAAATCTTGATACGCGTCGCCGTATCGGGGACTCGGCGAACGCAGACGACTATCTTCAGTTTGAGTTACCTTGAAAAGGGTAGCTTCGAGCGAAGAATAAGGTTTCCCGGCATGAGCGAGGTTCTGGTATGAATCATGGTAAAAAGTTAAAGCTTGGAACAGCCACGCTCGTAGGTAGGAAATCGGTATGGCAATAGTGGGATACGAGTGGGTAGTTATAGGAATAATCGTTGTCGCCATATTCGTCTGGGGACCCGGCAAGATTCCCGAACTTGCCCGTTCTCTAGGACGAGCGAGAAAGGAATTCGAAGAGGCCTCCAAGGGTCTTACCAACCCATCCCCAAGCTCAGTCCCCCGGATCGAGAGTGCCGTTTCCGACCCATTGATCGAAACCGCCCAAAAACTCAACATTAACACACAAGGAAAAACGCGCCAAGAAATATCAGATGAAATAGTGAAGGTCGCCCAGAACAAGTAGGGGCCGTTAGATGGCGATCGCCGGCTTCGAGTGGATAGTAGTCGCCGCGATTATTCTGCTAGTATTCCTTATCAGGCCAAGAGCAATCACGGATCTTGCTCGGTCTTTCGGACAAGTGGTCGCCGAATTCAGGAAGGGTAAGCAAGACAAGACAGCAGTCGACGAGGCCGACGAACTTCTTTCAGAAACAGCCCGCAAGCTAGGGATCTGGACCCAAGGAAAGTCCCCCAATCAGATAAGAGAGGAAATTCTGGCGAAGGCTGGCCGAGGATAGCGCCAGCGCTTGGGTCAGAAAGGCGGAGCGGAAAAGCTCCTCCCAATATGGGAACATGTAAACGAGCTTGCACAGCTGCTGCGCGCTTGGATCTACACCTTCATAATTGCCACAATACTTTTCATGGTTCTCCCTGCCGATGCATCCTTCCTAAGGAACCCGTTCTCCTTCTACAAACCGCTAGTTTCAGTCATCATTCTTTACATTAAGGCGCAGCTACTCCCGTCAAACGTACAACTTATCGCTGGCAGCTTTACAGCCCCTATCGAACTTTACGTAATCGCATCCGTAGTCTTCGGTTTCATAGTGAGCATTCCTGTTCTGGCCTACGAAGTATACAGGTTCATCGACCCCGCCCTCAAGCCGAGTGAGAGACGGTCAGTCTATCCATTCGTATCCGCGTTTACTCTCCTCTTCATTGCCGGAGCTATCTTCGCTTTCCTAATTCTGCTCCCATTCATAGTGCTAGGCACTCTGATCTTCCTACCCATCACAGGTGCCGCACCGTTCGTAAATATCGAGGACTTTTACACCCTAGTTTTCTTCAGTATCCTGACGACGGGCTTTGCCTTCACTCTGCCAGTGTTCATCGTTCTTCTGGTAAGATTCGGCATTCTTAGAACAGCCAGCATCACCAAGAGAAGACTGTATCTCTGGGTAGGAACGTACATTCTCACCGCAGTCATCACCCCCGATGGAGGACCAGTAGCCGACGTGGCACTCTTCGTGCCAATAATACTCCTCCTGGAAGGTTCACTATTCATTGCCCGAAGATATGAGAAAGATCTTCCCCCGATGGAGGAAAAAATGGAACCGAAAGACCCAGAGTGCAAGTACTGTGGCGGGCCTTTTGACCCCACAGGGGTCTTCTGCGCCGAATGCGGAAAGTCGAGACTCTAGTATGCGTTAATAATGCCGGAAACGACTGGCAAGAAAGATGATGAATTTCCGCACAAATATGCGGACTGAGCGTTCTCAGCCAACGCAATGACGAACGACATCGGGCGGGCTGATAATGAGATGCTGTCCGCCCGAATCCCATCTTTCGGAATTTCAACGTGGTCTTGAGAGACCTAAATGAGAGATTGTCTCAATAAGTGCGAATCGTCGTTAAAGGATTCGAAGAAATATTATAACGCGAGCCAAGGGAGAGAATTGAACTGGCTCGCCTAACAATCTTGGAGACGATTCATTTGATACCGCAAAAGTCGCCCCTGATTCCTCAACTAAGTCAACTCTTTCGTAAAATTCCATTTCTAAGGACGACGGCACGGGAGGACCCCAGGGCATCGATCTATAGCGAGAAGTACCTCAAACGACTCCTCTGGTATCTGTTCGCTGGAACGCGCGGAGGACCCAGCAGGGCAGAGATCATTCAGGCCCTTCAGAGTCGTCCGTGTAACGCCAATCAGCTTGCACAAATTCTTCACGTGGATTACAAAACTATCCAGCACCATGTTAGAGTTCTAGAGGAGAATGGCTTGATCGTTCCATCGGACAAGGGAACTTACGGCGCGGTCCTATTTCTTACTCCCAAAATGGAAGAAGCACTTCCAATCCTCGAAGAGATTTGGAGTAGAATTGGAAGAAGAAAGATAAACGAAACAAATGCGGAGAAGAGTGACTGAGCTTGGGTTATGCACTGTGGGCCAGCGCGATAGTCGCGTTTGCGAATATAGCCATGACCCTTGCCTTGTTGGCAATTTATCTCGCGACGTATCGGAAGGTCAAGTCTTCTTTCACAATGGGCCTCGTTCTTTTCGGGAGTTTTTTCGTCGTACTCAACCTGGCAATTCTCGTATTTTGGCTCTTTCTATTCGAGAATGTAAGTTCAGCCGCCAACTTCGTGGATCAGGCCTCAATCTACATGCTCTTGGTGAATGTCGGGGAAGCTCTAGCTCTGGCAAATCTTCTTAGAGTGACCTGGAAGTAGGAAGAGAGAGACTCCTTCTTCGCAGTTCCCTCTGGAGTATCCCGCCGCAGCTTTCTCTGGGTAGAATGTGGGTCAGATTCCGGGGAGATTTGGAAAAACCGTTAAGAATCAATCTAAGGCACTTCGAAGAGAAATCCTCTTGAAGAATAAGAATACTGACGAGAAACACCAGTCAGAACATCACTCTAGCACTGGGATAACCCGAAGGAACTTCTTGAAATACGGCATTGGAGCCGCGGCCGTCGCGGCAGGCGCAACAGCTCTCATGGGGAAGATCCCCATCCCCTCGGAGCAACCGAAAACGCCTGCAGCGAACGACAGCTCAGAGCCAATTGTCGCTTCTGTAAGTGGCGACGAGCTAACCGTCATGAATGGGCAGGCTTCGGTGAAAGTGAAGGATGCGGGATTGGCCGCTCAGATCGCCGATAAGCTACGGGCAGGGAAATAGTCAATGACATCCCACAGAGAAGCACCTAAGATCTCGAAGGACCCGGTAGCTGACAACACCGACCTGTACGCATTTGTTAGTCCCGACAAGCCTGACACCGCAACCATTCTGGCCAACTACATTCCATTGCAGGAACCTGCCGGGGGTCCCAATTTCAACACCTTTGGGGACGACGTGCTCTATGAGATAGTGATAGACAACAACGGCGACGGAATAGAGGACATAACCTACCAGTTCCGATTCAAGACCAAGATAGGAAATCCCAACACCTTTCTTTACAATACTGGTCCCATCGGTTCCCTCACCGATTCCTCGTGGAATGTAAAACAGTTGTACTCTGTCACAAAGGTAGTCGGGCCTCGCAGGACTGGCAAATCCACAATTCTAGGGCGCGACCTCCCAACGCCACCCGTCAACGTTGGACCCCGTTCAACACCGAAGTATGCGGACCTAGCAAACGCGGCCATCAATACCTTGAGCGATGGCTCGATCGTGTTCGCTGGTCAGAGAGATGAAGCGTTCTTCGTCGATCTTGGATCGATATTCGACCTGGGAGCTCTCAGACCGGTCCAGAATTTCCACCTCATACCCACCCCTGCGGCTCCAGGCGTCGATGCAACAAAAGGATACAGTGTTCATTCCATCGCGATACAAGTAGCCAAGAACAAACTGACATCAGATGGATCTAACCCCACTGATCCGTTAGGAAAGAACTCAACGATCGGAATATGGGCATCAGCAAGTAGGCGAAGAGCCGCAATCCTTCCAAGCGACAGGGAAGGCAACCAAACGGGCGACAACGAATCGGACGCAGTCGTGACCGGACCTTTCACTCAAGTCTCCCGCTTAGGAATGCCCCTCATCAACGAGGTAATAATCCCGTTAGGAAAGAAAGACTTCTGGAACACTTCACCTCCTAGGTTCGACTCCCAGTTCCTTCAGTACTACCAGACACCAGAACTTCAGAAACTACTACCAGTGCTCTACCCCGGTGTGTTCCCCAACTTAGCTGCGGTAACCGAATCTCGCGCAGACATCATCGCAATACTCTTGACAGGAATACCCACGGGCATAATTCCAGGGTTCCAAAACTTCACAGGGCCCCTCCAAGCGGACTATCTCCGCCTCAACCTTGCTATCCCTCCGAACACCACCAACCCCAATCGGCTAGGACTAGTAGGTGGGGACCCAGCAGGATTCCCCAACGGACGAAGGGTACTAGACGACGTCGTCGACATCGAGATCAAAGCGATAGCCGGAGCGACTCTGCCACTTGTAGACAACAACTTCACAACAGACGGTGCTGTGACCCTCGTGACCCAAGGCATCACAGGGAATCCCATCCAGCCACCCAACACCGCATCGTTCCTGTCCGTGTTTCCATATCTGCCACATCCGGTCGCCGGCTACGAACACTCTCACGACCCCTAGTTTTGGCCAATAGTGGCCATCACGGCCACACCTTCCACTCTTTCTCACAAGCAATTCTAGAGATAGCGTCCGCGACTCTGCGATTATCAAGTTTAGATCCCCTTATCTTGCTCTCGATTGCACGGCTTCGGAGAATCTAATTTAGATCGTAATTAGTTTCGGAGAGTCATTTCAAAAGTCTTATTCTGCTCTGGTTCTACGCTGTTTGGATACCTATTGCCCTGTACGGTCATTGTCGGCGGGTTCTTCGGAGACGAGGGAAAGGGGAAGATAGCCGCTTATCTAGCAATGAGAGACAAACCCGACATATGCATTAGGGGTGGAAACGGACCTAACGCCGGCCATACTGTGATCCACGGTGGAGTCCAGTACTCTCTTAGGCTGATCCCGAGCGGCTTCGTCGACCCTTCGACGCGCCTTCTTATCGGACCCGGAGTCCCAGTTGACCCTACCGTCTTACTCGACGAGCTCCGGAAAACCGACTCCGAACGAAGGATCGAGGTTGACAATCAGTGCGCTATCGTTGAGCCTCGCCACAAAGAGCAAGAATCAAGATCAGACCATCTCTCAAAGAAAGTGGGCTCTACCAAAAGCGGGGTCGGGGCATGTAATGCCGAGCGAGCTTTGAGAATGGTGAAACTAGCCCAGCAGATTCCAAGCCTCAAACCCTACGTCGGCGATACAGTGGGAGAAGTTCAGAAAGCGCTTTCAGAGAACAAGAAGATTATGATTGAGGGGACACAGGGCACTTTTCTAAGTCTCTATCATGGAACCTACCCTTACGTCACCTCTAAGGATACGACGGCTTCCTCAGCTTGCGCCGACGTCGGAGTTGGCCCTACCCAAGTTGACGAAGTCATAGTCATCTTCAAAGCATACGTGACAAGAGTGGGAGAAGGACCCCTAGAGGGCCAGCTAGATCGCGATGAGGTAGCACGTCGGGGTTGGACCGAGTTTGGGACTGTTACCGGGCGCGAGAGAAGAGCAGCGCCCTTCGATTTCAAACTGGCAAAGAGAGCCGTCCAAATCAACGGCGCAACTCAGATCGCGCTTACTAAGCTCGACGTGCTATTCCCAACCGCAAAAGGCGCACAGCACATAGAAGACCTCGATAAAGGGGCGAAGGCCTTCATCTCAGAGATCGAGAAACAAACTGGAGTTCCAGTGACCCTTATCGGTACCGGTCCCAAAGAGGAAGACCTGATAGACCTAAGGACTGTTAGCCGCAGTGCTAGAATCCAAGCCGCCCCGATCGTTCGGCAAAACTAAGGACTTTTTGAGGCCCATGGAAGAGTCAGGGTTCTGCGAATCCACTCTCTCCCAGCTACCAGCTGAGGGGCCCTTGTCAAGATCGCGTTCACCAGCACAAGCGAAACAACGATAGAGAATACAGCATGGATCGCGTTGAAGATCGCTGTAAGCCCGAGTATGTAGAAAACAAAGCCATCTCCAGTGAGATTAATTCCGACCGCGCTTAACGTAAGTTGCGCAAAATATGAGTAGTTCACGCCAAACACAACTTGTGCAAGAACAATTAGGTACAGATAGTTCACAAGGGTCATGATGACGACTCTTGTCAGCACGCCTGAAACAGTCATTATCGAGCCAGTCTTCAAGAGCTTGTGTCTTCCGAGTCTCGAAGCCACTATCAACCCACCGTAGGTCGAAAGAACAGATAGGAACTTCAAACTCGCCCCGAATGGTCCTGCCCCTCCAGGAGCAGCGGTGAGTATCGTTGCGTGAACAGTTGCAGTAACTAACCCCGCTATGGGACCAAATATGAGAAACGCAGTAACATCAACTATCTCGGCGAGGTCGAATTTCAAGTAAAACAAGATCGGAAATGACGGTTGAATCACAGGTGGAGCGAGCAGGGATATTAGTGCCGCGAGAGCGCCAAAAGTTGCTGCCCCTGCGATAACGACGGTTGGTTTGATGCTAGGATTCGTTGAGCGCATTTCAGCAGGCGGGGGAGAGGATGTACTCATAAAAGAGTTTCTACTCAGAATTGAGTTGCCAGTCTAATGCGCACTGCCTGAAGTTCGTGCGATGGAATGAAGCAATGTCATTTCTTGAAGACATCGAGCAGTGTGCGTCTTTCCATTAGGGTCCCGTCTCCCCATCATGATCAAGTCTTCGGGAGTATCGACATCGAAGGACAAACGTGGATTTGAAACCGAGTACACAGATAGCCCTGTTTTCTGTGCTGCCCTGAGATGGGTACTGAAGCTCCATCTTCCATACGCGGGAGAGATAATGTTAGGAGGCTCTCGCACCATCGCGTTGGTCCCACCCTTGAGAGAAGGGGACAGTACGACTCGCGGCGTGGTGTCCCCCGCAGAGTACAACTCTTTCAAATCTCGTGCTTCCATCAGAGGAATATCTGCCAATAGAACAGCCACTGACGACGACTTCTCACGAGTCGCAAAGAGCGTAGACTGCCGGACGCCTGCGTTGAGCCCTTGCCCTTCTTGGCGGAAAAATGTCCCGGCTGGTAACTTTGCTTCTTTCTCGACACTTGGATCAGGCGAAACAACCAAGACTCGGTTGAACAATTCAGCATCTTCGACTGCGGCCAGCACGTCTCTGAGCAATGCAATGATGAGTTTTTTCTTGTCCTGTGGATCTAAGGCGCGGGAAAGCCTGCTCTTACTATCGAGCAGTCCTTTCACAGGGATGATTGCGAAGTCCTTTGTCAAAGGGTCTCCGCCAGCTTCAAGGTATCTTCTGCCAATCGGACTCTAGCCGCCCGGGAATCCATTATCGTTTGGGTTGAGGCTACTCTCATTCCAAGATCCTTAATTTTGGGGGCGACGGCACTGTCGATATCATCGATAACGAAGCCTCTGAGCAGTCCTTTGTAGAGCTGGGCGACTCCGAGGGGAGAGACGTCCAGTCCTAAGTGACGCATGATACGATCCAACGGACCCTTTATCGATCTTCCTCCAACGATTGGACTGATCCCGAGAATTCGGCCCTTAGTCTTCGCTAGCGCGTCGCGAATTCCGGGTATGGCAAGGATTGGTCCGATGCTGAGAATGGGGTTGCTCGGGCAGAGGATGATGACCTCTGACTTCTCTATCGACTCCACCACGCCCGGCGCAGGTGTTGCTATGCTCGCGCCCTCGTAGCTTACGTCTTCCACGTTATCCTCGAATTTTCTTTTGACAAAATACTCCTGAAAATCTAAAAGTCCGGCAGAGGTCTTGATCTTGGTAGCAACCATCTGGTCGGTCATAGGCAGAATCCTGACCTTCACTCCCAAGAGCGTTCGTATTTTCTCGGTCAGTTCCGACTGGCTGAAACCCTGTTGAAGGAAAGCGGTTCTGAGAAGGTGGGTCGCGAAATCTCGGTCTCCGATCCGGAACCATGTTTCGGCCGAGTATCGTTCGAGTTGTGCCATGCAGTTGTAAGTGTCTCCCGAGATCCCGTATCCCTTTTCCGCGTCAACGATTCCCGCGAGCGTGTACGTGACAATGTCAATGTCAGGGCTGATGTGGATCCCAAGATAGTCAAGGTCGTCTCCAGTGTTGACGACCGCTGTTACCTTTTCCGGCGGAAGGACTTGAGCAAGCCCGTCCAAGAAACGCGCTGCACCAACGCCGCCTGCAAGGCATACTACCGATCGGAACATGGTGAAGCGCCCGAGAGAGGGTTTGCGCGAGCCAAGCCTCTAGTTAAAGGCTAGCGCTTTTTCATACCAGCTTTTTCGAGAATGTAGTGCGCTTGCCGAAGCTTGTAAACAGCGTTCCTGAGATGCCGGTATCCTTCTAGGGGTAATTTACCCCGAAGCTCTGTTGCAAGCTTTAGGGATTCCGCTGATTCCTTGACAAGTGGAATAGACTCGGCGTTCCTTTTCCGCACTGGAACAGGCGGATCCTCGTCCTCGAGACCGTAGGTGAGTGAGTACAGAAGGCTGCTGTACTCGGATGCTTCCTCGGCCAACCAGACTCTCTTTTCAGAGTCCGCCCCGCCTTTGGAGAGACTATCCAGAGCCATTTCGAGCTTGGTCCTTGCCTCTTCCAAGGCCTTGCCGACTTTCTCCTCTAGCATTCGCTGTTCTTCAGCGATATCCATCGTGCGACCTCGGCGTGACTATTCTACAGTGACGCTCTTGGCCAGATTTCTTGGATAGTCGGGATCATGGCCTAGTATTACTGACATGTAGTAGGCCAGGAGTTGCAGTGGAACGACATAGGCGATGGGGGTGGCGAGCGATGGAAGGGAGTCCGGTATTTCTATCACATCGTCAGATAGGTTTCTGATCTCCTCGTCTCCCTCTTCGATGATCGAGATTATTCTTGCTCCACGAGCCTTCATCTCCATAATATTACCGACTATTTTCTTGTGAGTCTCGTCCTTCGGTGCGACAAATACTACCGGGAATCCTTCTTCGATGAGCGCGATGAAGCCGTGTTTGCTCTCGCCTGCTGGGTACGCCATTGCTGGGATGTAGCTCAGCTCTAGGAGTTTCAATCGTCCTTCCAGGGAGGTTGGCACGTTGATTCCTCTCCCGAGAAAGGCGATGCTCGATGCGCCGCTGCAGCTCTCGGCAATCTTCTTCACGTTCTCCACCTTCGTGGTTAGCAGGTTCTGGATCAAGGCAGGGGTTCGATGTAGAGCGTCTTCGAGTTCGCTGATCTCTTTCGATGAGACTTCCCCTTTCTTTCTACCAATCGCGATGGCGAGTCTGAGGAGAACGGTGACTTGTGAGGTGAAGGCCTTTGTTGATGCGACCCCGATTTCTGGTCCCGCGTTCTGTCCGATGTATACGTCGGACAATCGCATTAACGTGGAACCCAAAACGTTTGTTATACTGACAATTGAGGCGCCCTTGGCCTTCGCGTCTCTGACGGCGTTGAGAGTGTCCATGGTCTCACCTGACTGGCTTACGGCGAGGATGGCGGTTTTGGAGTTGACGAGGTCGAGGGCTTCGTCCGAGAACTCGGAGGCAACGATGACTCTCGCGTTCATTCCGGCCAGTTTCATGAGGGCTTGTCCTCCTACGAGGGAGGCGTGGTATGAGGTTCCGCAGGCGACGATGAACACGTTCTCTGCGTTCATCAGTTTGCTTGCGAGGAGGTCATAGTAGATCTCGTGCGTCCCCATCGCGTCCCTTATCGTATGGACTTGCTCGTGGATTTCCTTGAGCATGAAGTGTCGGAAACCCTGTTTCTTGGCGGACTCCGGGTCCCAGGTTATGGTGATAGGATCTCTCTTTACGGATACGCCGTTTTTCGCCTTGAGGATCTTGATCCCATTTGGGTCCAGAAAGGCCATTTCTCCCTCTTCCAGGATCATGGCTTTCCGAGTTAGGGGAAGGAAGGCGGCTATGTCGCTGGCACAGTAGTACTCTCCATCTCCAAGCCCGAGGACTAGGGGGCTTTCTTGGCGGGCGCACAAGATCGTCTTCGGTTTCTCCGCACTTGTTAGAACGATCGAGTAGGCTCCCTCTAGTCGGTTGATGGTCTTCCGGAATGCTTCTTCGAGACTGAGCCCCTGGTTGAGATATTCCTCAACCAAGTGAGGGACAACCTCGGTGTCAGTTCTTGACAGGAACCGGTGTCCTCTGGTTTCGAGTTCGCGTTTGAGGTCGAGATAGTTTTCGATGATACCGTTATGGACGACTGCGATTCGGGACTTGCAGTCGACCAACGGGTGAGAGTTTTCCTTGACTGGACGGCCGTGTGTTGCCCAGCGGGTATGTCCGACGCCTACAGGTCCGGGGAGATCGTCGAGGTTGTACTTGGCGTGGACCTCGTCAAGCCGTCCACTATCCTTCTTTATTGTAAGGGTTCCATCCGATATCGTTACTTCGCCGACTGAGTCGTATCCACGGTACTCTAGCCGTTTGAGGGCGGCGTGGATGAGAGGGGCGGCTTGTTTGTTGTCGTGGAGGACGCAGCCGAATATTCCACACAAGGACGATGGGAATAGAGAGCTGGGTTGGCATTAAGAGTTCTTGAACGGAACATGCGCGGGGCGGCGCGCGACTCGAGTAGGCCCCGGGGGCTAGAAAATTCACTGTTGTCGTTTCAGCTAGCGATTCAGTCGCTTTTTTCAGGATTGGTTTCAAGAACCGTTTCAAAACTGGTTTTAAAACCTGTTTCGAGAAGCGATTTCAGAACCTAGTCAGCAACTAGTTTCAGGAGCGTTTCAGTTACCGGCTTAAGCTGCGGTTTCGAATACGTTTCAGTAATTCGATTTAAGAGCGATTTTAGAACTCCTCTCGACTAGTGATTTTATTTCTCTCCAACTCGTTGTTCAGTGTTCCCATTCTATGTTTTCTACGGAAAAAGGTAGATTTGGGGAACGGATAGTACATCATAATAATCAGAACCGTCATCCTCGAACCGGTTCGAATATATGGCTGAAGCACTATTCCTCGTTCTTCTAATCCTCCACATTGGAGCAATAGTTGCTTGGATGGGAGGAGCCGCACTCTTCGTCTCCGTCATCATTCCCTCGCTCTCCAAAATGTCTCCGGCTTCCAGAGCTGAATTCATCCTGTCCGCGCTGCCAAGATACCTCACGTTCATCACCGGAAGCTCAA
>Ga0209235_1000017_pt1 | contig 58941 bp, 55 predicted proteins | sample GraSoi013_1_20cm_4_FD_185817 | JGI IMG/M metagenome (GOLD analysis project Ga0209235, IMG submission 185817) | Grasslands soil microbial communities from the Angelo Coastal Reserve, California, USA - Sample 09_25_2013_1_20cm (SPAdes) (version 2) | ecosystem: Environmental > Terrestrial > Soil >... | reverse complement strand
ACGATGGGCGTCAGTATCTGAGAACGCAGGCAGCGAGTGGCCCCTTCCAGGAGTTTAGAAAAAAAATATTTCCCGCGATACAAAACTCGCAGTTGGGAGGGAATTAACAAAGAGTAGCCTCCTCTTCGACCTTAGAGAAAAAAAACCGCAGACTGTTCTCTCTCATATCCGACAGGCGCAGAACAAGCCCTGATCCGGAATCGGGGCAGGCGATTTCTGATCACCGAGATATTCACGATTGATCGGGCGGACAAATCCGACATGGCAGAATGCTTGACTGGGATATTCTAAGCCGGAAATCGCAAGACTCGCCTGGAACAGTTTCAGCTGGCGGGAGCCCTCTGAGAAAAAGGGGGCGAAAATTTGGTTCTCGTGACGCAAGAGTGTTTCGACCTCGGCGTGTGGGTTCTAGACGTTTGCTTCGGAAATCCTCTGTTCTGGAGGTCGTTGGGACTTTCGAGGATTCTAGGCTAGGCTTACCGTGTCGAGTTCTGTGAGGTCGGAGAGACTGTTCATCTTGACCATGTTGTTGCTAATTGTATAGAGCACGCTGCCGATGTAGAGAGCGCGAGTAACGAAGAAGCTGCTGTTGCTCCAGCTCGGAAGCTGACCTGTCGACAGGTGTGTTATTCCGCCGCTGAAGACGATTCCGTCTTGAACGGTGACGTTGAACACGTAGGCTCCTTGCCAGACAAGAGGATTATAACACCATGTGCAAGTTGCACCCGGTTGTGCCTGCGCGATCTCCACAGGTATCACCAGCAAGTTGAGGGATTTCTCGAAAAGCACTGACTTGTGATCTGTCAAGGCCGGAGAGTCACTGCCCCGATCTCCCAACAAATAGTCGCTTGTGTCAATAGGGTGACCGGGATCTGTGACATCGAAGAGGCTAAGCTTCAGACCCTGGAAGAGTGCAGCGTTCTCCCAAGTAACATTGGTCGAGGCCTTGCCGAAGCCTATCAAGTGAGTCTCATCGTAGGGCTGCAGATAGTCAGAGACTCCAGGGATGTTGAGCTGACCCAGGACCTTGGGCTTGGTGGGGTCTTGCAGACCGATGACGAACAACGGATCCATTCTCTGAAAAGTGACCAGGTAGGCCCTGTCCCCCATGAACCGGGCGGCGTAGAACGCTTCGCCGGGCGATAGTCCTTCGAGTCTTCCGATGATGTGGAGGCCGCTGTCCAAGACGTACAGGTTCGTTTGCTGCACGTAGTTAGACGCTACGCCTCCCGTCGGGGCTACTTGGTTGACACCATAGCCAGTTGTGGCGATGCGGAAGTTGCCGTTGTACTCGTCCATGGAGAACTGGTTGAGAACATGGCCCGACACAGTACCCGTGGCTTGATAGCTGATGCTTCCACCATCAATGCTGATCCGATGGACGGCCGTTTGTTCGGCTTGGCTCCAGATTGGCTGAGTGAGATAGATTTGATGGAGTGAGACGTAGATGTTACTGCTCGTCCCGATGAGGAAGATCTTAGCTGATGGAGTAGGGTTGACTTGGGTTACGTTGATTCCGACAACCGTAGTGAAGCTGTGTGCCACATCGGCGATGTCAGAATGATAGACGGTTGCGATCCCCATTGGTACCACGCGGTCGTTTACCACATTCTCCGGAAGTACAATCGGGCCTGTGCAATAGACTGGTTGTGTCGCTACCAAGTAAGCGTAGTCTCCAATGAGCCGTGCCCCGGCGAGAGTTCCATTTACTACTAGAGTAGTAGTCAGCACTGGACTGGAATGATTAGAAATGTCGAAGATCGATAGAGAAGTAGTCTGGACAGAGTTAAGGAAGACGGGGTAGACGGCGACGGATCCCATTCCAAGCTGCACGCTACCAGTAAATGGTAGAGGATACTGCTGGTACTGCTGACTGACAATAACCAGCCTGTTGCCCTCGACAAAAATCCCCTGGAGAGAACCATTCACGGATACATGAGCCAGCAATCTTGCCTCGGTGACCGGATAAGCGAGGACGATCGCAACCGTGTTATTCGTTATCGTGTAGATGTAGGTGCCATCGTTCTTTACGGTGTCAAGTTCGTCAACCCCGGCCACCTGAGCGTTTGTCTCAGAGTGGCTGGGAGTTGCGCTCGTTGATATTGAAAATGTGGAAGTTCCACCTGTGGGAGAGGTGATGGTGAGACCGTTCGTGTTCTGAGGTGCAGGGGCGGGGTTGGGATTGTAGAGGTTGCGAACCTCGGTGCTATTGCAGCTCTTTGTGAGAATGAAATTGTGCAACTCCTCATAAGATGTGAAGGGGACCATAAGATGCTGGTCAGTAGCGTTGGGTGGGTGAGTGCGCAAGACCAGTATTCCGGGAAGCAGTATCAGCGCAAGTCCGGCGATAATTCCCAGTGTCAGCCCAAAGACAGTCCTGGTTTTGGAGCCAACCTTCACAGCTATATCCTCCTCTTCTCCCAGTTCGCTGCGACTCGCATAACCTGGCGACGATAGTGACCAGGACGTGGATTCTGATTCAGTCTCTGGTCTACCGGCAACTGCATGGACTTGATCTACGAGGTAGAGGACCTTAAGGCCAGTGTTTAGAACGGGGTGTTCAGAGAACAAAACACTTCTGCAAATGCGTAAACTTGTATTGATCTGACTCTATTCTTCTTCCCGGAGACCGCTTTTGACGGAAGACAGGGACAGGATCATAGAGTCTGAGCTGAAGGGACTCACTCTACGTGTCTACTGGCACCTTCTAAAGACCAGGAAAGAACCAATCGGAGTTAGGTCTGTACAACGTGCTCTGGGAATGAGCAGTCCCAGCGTTGCGCTACATCATCTGGAGAAGCTGCGATCACTGGGGCTGTTGGGGAAGGACTCAACAGGCGAGTATCATCTCGCCGAACAGGTCGAGGTGGGTGTCTTACAGAACTTTGTTGGCGTTTTGGGCTTCTTGTTGCCTAGACACCTTTTCTTCTCCGCAATGTTCACGGTAATGCTTGTTCTCTACCCTATTCTCTACCCTCCCGATTTTTCAACTCATAATATCGTAGCCTTCATCTTCGGAGGGTTCACTGTGGCGATATTCTGGTCTGAGACTTATCGAGCCTGGCGGCTGAGACCCTTGTGAAAAGTCTTAGAAGTATTCTCTTCTGATGACCGTATCCCCCACCAGGGTTCACTAGGAAGTTGAGAACCAAGAGAGTGAAAAGCCTAGACAGGCTCACGATCGGTGACTGCGCAATTTAGGGGAGGGTTTCTTGACCCGAACGTCCCGTTTGCGCCTATTGCGGGTCTCGTCGGGAAGTTCTCGTAGGTCTAGTAGCCACATTGCTTGTAGGCTTGTCAACAGCCTTGGCACGCTGTCCCGGATCCGACTGGTTCGAAGATTGTTTCGCCACAATTCTGGCAGACTAGCAATCTGCCGACGAAATGGAAATCGGAGCGATATCGTAGCTCACGGTAGGTCGGTTCCTTGCATGTTCGACAGAAGACTTTGCAGTTGAGGCTTTGCATGGGACCCGGTATGGTGGTCGATGTAGATGAGTAGGAGAGTGGGACAAATTCTAGTTGAAACTATTCGGAATTATCGCCTAGTTAGCGTCTAGAGTTAAGCCCACGAGCACGAGGCAGATTCCGCAGAGGACTGGTTCGCGACATCGAATATGGCCAGGCTGATTCCGCTAACCAATATCAGCGGCAACTACGTCCTCGCAAGTGGGCAGAACCGCAATCTCGGGAGAGATAATGTAAGATGTTGACTGAATCTAAGATAGACAAATCATTACTGAAAGACGTCATTCAGAAGAAATTCGGAATCAGTGTAGTCAACTTCACCCTTGTCCCAAAGTGGGAGGCTGCAAGAGGATACATAATAGAGAGCTCAAACCACAAGAGCTTCTTCCTCAAGATTTACTGGGATGATAAAACAACTGACTCTGCATTCAGGTTTGCCGACGATCTCTTCTCCAGAGCGGGTATAGTGAATATCGCACATCCCATTCCAACTAGCCAAGGTCAGATGCGAATACAAATTCGTGACTTTCAGATTGCGCTCTTTGACTGGATATCTGGAAAAACGGCTCAAGAGCACAAGTTAACTGACATACAATTGGAAGGACTCGGCGAATTGCTGGCTAAGATCCATCAGTCAAAGACAATAATTGGGGAATACTCAGTAAGAGAGAATTTTACGATTCCGTTCAAAGATAGACTCGTATCGATTCTTAGTGACATGTCAGAGATGACTGGCGATTCATCCAAATACAAGACAAAACTCGAGCTTTTCCTCAGACCCCATAGACAAGAGTTCATGCGAGAGTTGGAAATACTGGAAAAACTCCAGCGCAAGGTAAGAACGATGAACCTCGAATTTGTCAACTGTCATGGCGAGCCATCACCCGGTAACATACTGTCTTCTGATAACGCTGAAGTCTATCTTCTGGATTGGGATGAACCGATTTTTGCTCCAAAAGAAAAGGATCTCTTGTTCTTCAAGGATAATCTTGAACCAGTTATGAAAGGCTACAGTGGCTTCTCCAGCGATACTGTTATCGATCAAGATGTACTGGAATTTTACGGACACATGTGGAACTTGGGTGAGATCACTTGCTATGGTAGCAAATTACTCTTTGAGGATCACAGTGATGCGCAGAATCAGATATGGTTGGACAATCTGGAAGGAGGTTGGGATTTTGCTTTCTAATTCGACAGAATCGGGAGTCCATGAGGGTGCCCTAAACCTGAGAAAATGGGTCCTCTCAGAGCCCTGATAAGCAGGGTTTCTTCCTTGTCACTTCAGAATCCGTGATAGAGTTACACGGATTCTAAACACGGACCGGCTCCGATTCAGCGAGCATGTTAGAGACCGAGACAGATTCTGAGGCTGAGGCTCCGGAGGGGGTCGTAAAGCGCAGGGCAGTCCTTTGGGACATGGCAGTGGGCGAGCAGATACGATACGAAGTGGCTACGATTAGGAAGTGCATGGTTATTCTCGGCAGGCTCAGCGCTTTCTTCGGCGAGGACGACCCAGAGACGGGGAAGCGGCTTGGAGAGTTGGGAGCTCATCTGGCGGATGTTGTCGAGCTGGTTGAGAACACTTGGAAAGGATCGATGCCAGAGGTCAGCGGTAAGAACCACAGTTCCATCGTTTAGCTCGACCGGGAGGGAGGGCTTGAGCCTTGGTTCCTTCCTGATATGAGGAAGACAACCGCGAGGCCCATCGAAGCCAATCCGAAGAGCGTGAACTCAAAGAATTGAGTTACCGCTTCTTGTGAGGCGTGTGCGGCAACTTGAGCGCACAAATCCGCGGTTAGAGTACAGATCATTTCCCCTGATTGGTATTGGATCACGGAAACTATTAGCAGGATAGTCCCTATGGTGATCAGAATCAGCGCGGCTTTCAGGTTCAGAGGTTTCATTTCAATATATGATGCAAGGGCTTTTGGCCCCATTGATTTCTCGTAACCGAGCACGTCGCTGATAGTTCCCCCGCAGGACGTCCCCTGCTTCAATTCAACGAAGGGATTGCGATGAAATGAGGCGAGTGGATGAAGATTCCAATCATCCTAACTATGGTGTAAGCAAGTTGCCGTGCAGGAACTTCATTGTTTATGTACCTTAGAAAGAAGCTGATCATCTGAGGTGGAAGTGGACGCCTTTTCTTGCAACCTTTCGGCCCTGGACCAGGAACAGAGGAAGCGACACGACATCCTGGCAAAGGACCTGTTTCCGAAGCACCTCGAAATTGGGGATCTACCAGATGGCTATGGATTTCGCTTCCCTAACAACCGCTCGCTTTTCACAGCATTATCGGAGTGGGCTACTCTGGAACAGCTCTGCTGTCCCTTCCTTACACTCACTCTAGAATTGCAACGTGATCATGGACCCATCTGGCTCAAAGCAACTGGAAAGGATGGGGTCAAGGATTTTCTTCGGTTAGAACTGGCGATTTAGCGTAGATAGTGCATAGGTGAGGCCCATCCTAGAGTATTCACGTCTGGTTTCAGGATCGTTTCAGCCGGTATGGGCCTATTGTATCAAGATCGTTTCACCGAACATATTTCCCGATATCACTAACACATGATATGGTTGGAGGTAAGAAATGAAAAATGGTTCAGAAAACCGCAACAATGGAGGAATATCCGAATGTTCCCTCAATACTAGCTCTTGTAGGTGGTGCCTTGATAGTGCTGGTAGACATATTCCTATTGGCTGTCGCCGTAGTTGTTCTACCACATATCAATTATGCCAATTTTACATCGCCACGAGGATATACTGGAAGCCCAGGTAGCCTCGCGTCCGGATTCGTCAGTGCAGCAGCAATATTCGGCTTCATCTGCGGCATCATCGTCCTACTCTCATCTGTAATGCTTCGTTTCAGGCCAGCTCAACGGCAGACATGGGGCACACTCACGCTGGTGTTCAGCATCCTAAGCTTCTTCGGCTTCGGAGGCTTCATCGTCGGAGCAGTCCTGGGAATAGTCGGTAGCATAATGATCCTCAGATGGAAACCACCGCCATCACCAGCGACAACAACAACCCAATAGGTAGAACCGGGAAATCTCTAGAAGCACAAAATCTGACCCAGCGAAGGGATGCAGAGAACGTTTGGAGGGGTGAGGTGTCATAGTTGGAGAAACTCAAGATTCTCCTGGTAATGCTCGTATCGGCAGCGAGTGGACTTGCAGTCTCCGGCTACATTCTCGCCCTAATCCTAACTCCCGCAGAATCACCCCTACAAGTGCTCGCACGGCTTCTCACAAACGGTTTCCCGGCCACCTTTCCATTCTTAGTATTGTTTTCCTCCCTACTCTTTCTCAGCACAGTACTTGCCAGCATGGTAGGAGTGATCTATTTCCTAGTACTACCTGAAATGAAAAACTACTACGATACATCCGTTAATGAAAAGGAAACCAGTGTATCCCTTGTCCTGAAAACTCTCAAACCAGCGGAACGAAGCATAGTCAGCGTATTAGACGGGCATGGGGGGACCTACTTGCAAAAGTACATCACGAAAGAAGCAGGCCTATCACGGTTGAAGACGCACCGGGTCGTCGCAGCATTGTCTGAGCGGGGCATCGTAATTGTTGAGAAATATGGAAATACGAACCAGGTTTCGCTTGTAAAATGGTTCCACGACGGGATGCACAACCAACAACCAACATAGGTTTTCGCGAAAACTCGAGCCCCGATGAAGAGATTACGGAGAAAAACTAGCCTAGGCTCAAGAGAGTATTCTGCAGGAAATGCGATTAGGAACATTTCATTAGCGGCTTTTGCGGAAACCTGGAGGATTGAGGTTTGGAATTCAGTTGAGTTCTTCCGATGTTCCAGGAATGGACAAACGGCTTGAAGAGGCGGAACGACGAATTCGACAATTGGAGTCGCGACTCGGCCGCCTAGAAGCTGTGCTGTTCCTCCTATTCGTGCTAATTCTCATAGGATTCGCACTCCTCTTAACGTGGACCACCGTCAGATACCCCCTCTGAAGGGGACTGGTGAGCAACCGCCTAACTTCCAAGTAGCGGCACAACAGCGATGATAGACGCGGTCACAAGAACGAGACCTGTTAGTCGAGCGACTCTGGCGAACCAGAGGCTGGGAGCGTCCCACTAAGACGCCTGCTCATAGCGAGTCTACCGATAGAAATAGGGCGACCAACAACTAAAGGATTGCTCGGCCTACGGTTCTACTTCACGAGTTTCGACTTCAACCATTTTACTCTCGTGTTTTAGTTCTCTTTTTCAGGTTCTTCTTGGACCAATCATCCCATGACTGAAGTTCGAGCTTCCCTTCCTTGACTATCGCAACCTTATCGTCGTCTCGCAATATCACGGTCTCGGGCTTCCACCCCTTACGATCCTTCGTCATCTCTGACATGGCCAAGCCTATCAGGTACGCTCTGATGTGGGTGTACAGATTCGCCTGCAAGAGGTTCTCCAGAGCGTACCGTTGGGAGCGCCCTTAAGATGCTCCATTCTCCACTTTCCGTTCTTGTCACGGTAGGCCTTTTCTAGACCAAGCTTGGTCGGATACTGCTTAACCCGATAATATTGCCGGGTCTCTTTAGATAGTTCCTTACGGAATCTGTCGATGCTGATTCCGTCGGCCTCAGCCTTCATCTGGACTGCTTTCAGCCAGAGCCTATCGATCTCAATCTTTGCATGGTCTACTCTAATCTCTAAACGGTGTCTGTGCAAACTTCACTCGAGGAGTTTCGACGACGACCGGAGGTACCGTATTTAGCAGTCGTCGTTTTTGAGCGTCGTCAGGGCCTTGAAGACGCCTAGCGGCTCCTAGCTCGCGTAGGCTGCCCGGTCTCCCGTTTTCGGTCTTTCACTCAGTATTGTTATCTGATCAGTAGGAGATGAGTTGTCGTGTCTGTTCCTTGTAGTCGGCGTAGTCTGCGACGCAAGCTTCGTCCTGGACGCAATTAGAAAGAAACCGGTTTCGATCCATGTCCCCGCGAAATCGTTCAGAACAAGCCTGGATCGCGAATCTGGGACGAGCGAACTTTCTTATCGGTTCTTGCCTCGTACTTCTTGGAGGACAAGTTTGTCCGCTTTGCCTTCCAGCCTGCTCCACTGGGGCAGTCGGCCTGCCAGTTTCCTCTGAACCCTTTCAAGGCTTGGGATTTTCCTTACCATGATGACGCCTTCCTCTTCGAACTTGACTTCTACTCGGTCTCCTTCGCCTATCCCAGCTCTCCGCCTCTCTTCTGCCGGGATGACTAGGCTTCCTCTTCTACCTACCTTGGCAAGCGCCAACTCTTATCGTCAGTCAAATATATGAACGCCTGTCATTTAAGAACTCTTCAGAGAAGAGCTAGCGTTGCCGGTTCTAGAGACTGACTTTCTGAAGGGGATCATAGACCCCAAGGACAGACTTCACCCGCAGGCCAAAAAGGCCATGGTGAAGGTTAGGCGCGGAGAGTGGAGAGTGGCATCGTCAGCACTACTGGAGCTGGACCTGATTTTGAAGAACGGGAACATAGCTGATGAGGAGAGGTTCGACGTATTCACCGCGCTCACGGTGGAATTTCCTGGTGAAATGATCGTTCCGGTAACGCACGGTTCGCTTGCCGAATCCATAAGCTTGCAGAAGACCTACGCAGGGATACGGAGCTTCTATTTCGATTCGATTCATATCGGCGTAGCAATTCAGGCGGACGGAATAATAGTTAGTAGTGATTCTGCTTTCGATCGAATCAGCGAGGTGAAGAGAATAGGTTTAGAATCGCTGTAATCTCAATAAATCTCCTGATCTAAGCTAGCACGATGTTCGGAAGAGTTTATCGGCAGGAATCCTAGTGCTCCGAGAGCTTGGCAACGGATTGCCAAGTCGCTTATGATTGGCTCGTCAGTCATAGATGAGGCGTGTCCCGGCCCGTAGCCTGATTGTCCCCTGCAGACCGCCTAGGAATCGCCTTAGAATCGAAAACCTGATCATCATCATGTTAATCCTCCACAGTCTGCGGCGACAAACCAGCCGTCCGGGTTAACATCATCCCGTAAATCTCGCGAGGGCCAGGAATCCAGAACATTTTTGAAATCGCGTGCTCCTCGCGTGACAGATCCGGATGATCCTATTTCCGGTTCTACGCTAACCGTGTTCTCTTCTGAAGGTTCGCAGCCAGCCGAGCGTCCTTCCATTCCGGACAAGCTTCCGCCAGCCATCATGATGAAACATTTCTTGTTCATCCGATCGGGGCACAACCAGTAGATCAGCGCCTATTCTCCCGGCCAGCGCAACCATCGGTTCTACAATCTCGAAGGGCGGATGTATCGAGTAGACCAGCGACGCATCCTGATAGATCCGGATCTGCGGAAAATTCACGTCATCAGCAACCGCCCGAAGCCGGCCTGTCACATGCTTCCGGACCCATGCTTCGTCCTTGTCCGTGACGAGAACCTCGGCCATGGGAAGACGTTTCTTGATTTTCTCCGCGACGTCTATCCTGCTGCCTACTCCAAGCTCCACAATCTTCGAAGCTCGAGAATAGTTCTCGCGGACGTATTCGACTAGATCATCAAACATCTATGACAGGGATCTATTTCGGCCAGCGAGGCTGGAGAGCCCCGGAATCACCATTATTCTCCCGCATCTTCCGCATACCCTCGAGAATCAGCTTCTGCTCGATCCCCGCGACAAGCTGCTTGGTCTCTATCACCTTGTCCGGATTGACACTCATACTAACCGCACCCTCTCTCACCAGAAACTCGACGACCTCCGGATAGTTCGAAGGCGCCTGCCCACAGATAGACGTGGTAACACCGTGCTCGCTACAGATCCGGATAACATGACTCATCGCTCTCAGAACCGCAAGATTCCGCTCATCATAGATCTCCTGGATCGACGCGTCGTCCCGGTCGATCCCGAGAATAAGCATCGTCAAGTCGTTCGTCCCGAACGAGATCCCGTCAATACCCTCCTGAACAAACTTGTCGATCAACAGCACGGTCGCGGGAACCTCGCACATTATCCAGAGCTTGAAATCCGGACTCCTCTTCAACCCCTCCTCTTCCATAATCTTCTTCGCATTCCGGAAATCCTCCAAGGTCCGGACGAAGGGCAGCATCACATGCACGTTCGTCAGCTTGAACTCCTCCCGCACCTTCCGTATCGCCCGACACTCCAACCGGAAAACATCAGGCTCCTTCACATACCGGAACGCCCCCCGGAAACCCAACAACGGATTAGGCCCGACGTGACCGGCCTCCCGCTCATACTTCTCACCACCTGGTAGTCCGAGAAACTCATCAGGCTTGAAATCCAGACAACGATACACAACCGGCTTCGGCGCAAAAGGCGTAGCCACCTTCCTCACACCCTCCGCAAACGCATCAATCATCCTCTGCCCTCCACCCTCCTCGATCAACAGCCGCGGATGCTTCCCGACTGAGAGCATCATGTGCTCGGCCCGCAACAATCCCACACCATCCGCATGCGTCTCCCGTGCAACCTTCTCAGCCAGCTCGGGCAGGGAGATGTTGACGTAGATTCTTGTCGAGGTAACAGGAATTACAGTGGGAATTTGCTGGCCTACAGCAGCGGCGGGTTTGAGAACGTCTTCGACGAGTCCCTGATAGACGACTCCCGTCTTTGCATCAACCGTATATTCCTTGCCGGTCTGCAAAACCTTTGTAGCGTTCCTCGCCCCGACAATACACGGAATCCCCATTTCGCGAGAAACGATTGCCGCATGACAAGTCGTCCCACCGTCTTCTGTAACGATTGCGCCGGCGATCTTCATGTAGGGAACCCAGTCCGGATTCGTCATCCGCGTAACAAGAATATCCTTCTCTTTCATCATCCGTCCCGCGTCTTGCAAACCTATCACAATCTTCGCCCTTCCGGCGTGCAGACCCGGACTAGCAGCAAGCCCCTGAACTATCACAACACGATCAAGCACCGGACTCTTCGACCCCTCTGAGGGCGTCTTCATCCGGGCCCAGAACGTCTCGGGCCTAGTCTGGACCACATACACCTTCTGACCCGACTTTGAACGCTCGACTGCGAACTCGATATCCTGCGGAGTCTGATAATGATCCTCAATGTCCTGAGCTAGCCGCGCAAGCTCAACAACCTGCTCATCCCCGAGGCTCGCAGCGTTCCGACGCTCCGCCGGAACTTCTCGTTCCATCGTAAGCCCCGTCTCGTGATTCGGGACATGCTCGACCATCTTCGGAACAATCTCTTTGTGAACAATCTGAAGAGTCCCCTTGTCAACAATGAACCGGTCCGGCCGGACAACTCCAGCGACAAGCGCTTCGCCTAGGCCCCAGCTCGACTCGATGATAATCTTCGACGGGTCCCCATTAACTGGGTCGAGAGTAAAGATGACTCCGGAGACTTCTGAGTCAACCATCTTCTGGACCCCGACACTGATGAGCACCTTCTCGTGCGGGAATCCCTTCTCTTCACGATAGAATATCGCGCGGGGTGTGTAGAGACTCGACCAACACTTCTGTACGTAGTGGACAAGCTGGTCCTCTCCTTTGACGTTGAGAAACGTATCCTGTTGTCCAGCAAAGGACGCGTCCGGAAGATCCTCGCTAGTAGCTGAAGAACGTACAGCAACTTTGACCTGAGAATTGCCAGTTTTCCGCTCCAGATCACGATACGCACTCCGAACCTCATTGGCGATGTCAGAGGGCATTGGGGCTGACTCAATGATCTTCCGGATCTCTTCCGAAGCTTCCTCATACTGCTTCGGATCACGAGGACCATTCGAACTCGTGAGAGTCTTCTGGATGACTTCTCCGATCTTCGTCTCTTCCAGAAAGCGACGGAACGCATCCGCAGTAACCGCGAAGCCGGGAGGAACTGTAACGCCTTTTGCTGTCAGTTCTCCGAGGTTGGCGCATTTTCCGCCGACGATATGAACGTCGTCTTTTCTAACATTTTCAAGCCAGACGACTATGGCGTCGGAGCTGACCATTCAGACTAGGCTCCCGCTGTTACAATCGGAGTGACTTCTTCCGCGGCCTCGGTCGGCTCGGTTTCCTCATGAGGCATAGGAGCTTCTACAGGAACTTGAGCTTGCTCTTCCACAGGAATCTCTTCAACGGTTATGCGGCTCCTCATCGGGAATTTCGTCGACGCGGTCTCTAACGCTTTTCGAGCAGTATCTACGCCATCTTCCGGAACATAGACGATGAGTATTGACTGGCCATCATGCACGCGCGCAGCCCTTCCCGTCGGCTTTCCGAAAGCCCGTCTCATACCTTCCTGGAGACGGTCAGCCCCGGCCGTCGCAATCATCTTGTTCTCTCTCAGAATAATGTGAGGATAAACGCACAACTGCAACCTGTAGCCTGTCTCGCCGTACTTGTCGAAGAGAACCTTGTTGGCGGAAACTCGAGCGGATTCTAGGGCGTTATGACGAATCTGGACATTCTCTCTGGACACAAGATGGACCCTTCGGGCAAAATGTGTCGAGAGATCCCCCATGTTGAACTTCGAGACTTTCGGGGTCGGGGATCCATGAATGTACTTCAAACGGGTGTAAGCCTGACCTGAGGGAGAACGATAGTTTCTGCCTTTCAAGAGAGATGCCTTGGATGCCTACGGCGTCCCGGCTAATATACTATAGTCTTCTTGGGATGGATTTCTAGACAGAAACTAAGCGATTGGCTTCAGAATGTATCGTGATAGGCGATTCGACCTATCTTCTGACCATTCGAGCATGATGGATGTCGCCTACTTTGGGGCTGAAATAGAGAGTGAAGACATCATTCGTGACTGTCAATAATGTGATCAAGATTCCAAAAGGGAGACCAATCGCGTACCCGGGAGGAACGACGATCCATGGCAGAAGCATCGAGGATACGGCTCCTGAAGCATACATCACCCGCAAGCCGTTCGGAGAAATAGACTTCAAACTAGACTTGTCGATCTTCAATCCCAGCACCGGGACCACTTTTAGCAAATTAGAAACGATTGGCAGATTCAGTTTTGTTATCGTCGACCGTCCCAGGAAATAGTAGCGGAAACCAACGCCGACAATTCTTCCGACAATGTGGTGCGCAAGATCGTGCGAGAAGAACCAAAAACAGAACCACGCTGCAAAGATGAATATCAGATCGACAGGAAATAGTTTGACGTGCGGCACTACAACGAGTAGAGTTAGACCTGCTAACAATCCGACTGCACAAAGTGACGAACCTTGGGCCATGCTCAGCCTACGATAATGCGTGGACACGTTTCAGGCTTCTCTGCTCTTGGTACGCAACTGGTCGAACAGCTGAGGCTCAAGATCCTTTATTGTCGGTATGAAAGCTCGGGCCCGCGAGACCTCATCTAGATCAACCTTGCAAGGTTGGTAGTCTTCGACGTCATATTTGCACTGAACTAGGATTGACCCGTTCGGGGCCACGACTCTGCTGCCACCCCAGAACTGGTTGCCGTCCTCAATTCCGACCCGGTTGACGTAAGCGAGATAGACAGCGTTTTCCATTGCTCTGCTAAGACAGAATCCTTCGAAGAATCGGCGTCTTAGTCCCGGGCTGGCTGAGATGCAGACTATCAACTGCGCCCCTGCCAGCGCTTGAAGCCTTGTCAGTTCGGGAAAGTATATGTCGTAACATATCGTCAAGCCGATTGTTCCGAGTGTAGTCGAGAAGACTGGAGCCTCTTGGCCTGGACGATAATAGCGCCTCTCCTCGAATACAGTATGAGTAGGAAGGTGGATCTTTCGATATTTGCCGACGATTCCGCTAGGCCCCACGATTACGGCTGTGTTGTGGATAACTCCCTTCACAGCGCTCTCTTCAGGCATTCCAAACACAATGTGTAATCCGTGTTCTTTGGCGAGTCTCTCGACCTTCTTGACGCTGGGTCCCGGAATCGGCTCAGCCAGATTGTAGACTTCGTCCTGCATCGTGTAACCGGTTAAGTGAAGTTCAGGAAATATGAGGAGCTCAACGCCTTTCTTCCTCGCCGTGCTTGCCTGTGCCGCGATTGTTTTCAGGTTCTCTTCCTTCTTCGCTAGTTTAGGACCTGTTTGGGCTAGAAGTAGAGTTATCGGCTTCGTGACTTGGTCCCTTGTTTGGAACTGTCGCTTTTTCGTCTTATAGATGTGCCTAGAGTCGGGTATTAGCCGTTCTCGAACGTTTCCGGGTTACACCACGACTTTATGGCCGCCGTCCCGGTTTTCAATCGTTTCAATCCTAAAGAGGACTAACTGTGCTATTCACGAAACTAGCTCGGCTCATCATCCGACACAATAGGGCCGTGTTCGTGATCTGGCTAGTCGCCCTAGTCCTCAGCATCCCAGCCATCCTACAAGTTCAGAGCGTCATTGTATACAATGAGACTGCGTTCAATCCGAAAAACTCCGAGTCGAGCAAGGCCCAGGACATTGTCAGCAAAGAATTCAGCATCGACCAAGGCAGCAGCGTCATCGTCGTAATCACATCACCCGACGTTCGCGGCAACGATGTCCGGGACTTCACACTCGCCCTAAACAAAACCCTGCACAATGACGGAAGACTATCAAACATCAACAACATCACAAGCATCTACGACATCTACAGCCAATTACTCTTAGGCTACACCAGCGTAGTGCACTTGGAACTATACCAGACAAAAAATGCGACAACCCTCGCCTCAAACATCGAATTCGGCATTCCAAGCGCTTACGTAAGCCAGTGGATATCGCTGGTCAATTCAGGTTCGGGAACCGTCAACCAAGCTCAGCTCGCGGCATACAACAGCCAAGCGTACAACTCTAGTTGGCCTATCGTCTCATCTCAGACCCCCGCAGCTTATCAGACGATCGCCCTCAACTATCTGACGCTCTTCTACAAGTCCTGGAACCAGACATTCACGGCAACGACTTACACACCGCTACAGCTGTTCGTGGGAGCGTTCGCCCGCGCGCAGAACGTTACAAAGGGCAGTCCGCTTTTGGCCACGCAACCTTCCTACTATAACATCACCTTGCCGTTCGTTGAATCGCTTCCTTTTGACGCTGAGACTCTGAGCCTCTTCATCTCCGCTGCCAGATTCTTCAATATCTATGGGGGCGGCTCGGGAATTGGATGTTCCAATAACAATTGTTGGAACGATCAGAACGCGATAAGATCGTTCACTATAAACACGGTTGCCCAAGTCGGAATGGCCAATTCGGTCCAGCTTACTATAATGGGCGAGATCTATGACCTAGGCGCCTCAGCCTCTAGCTCCGACTTGTCTAGTCTAGGGCTGCAGATCCTTCGCAACTACAACATGCTGACATATCCTGTGCAGCCGAGCAGGGACGTGTATTCCCAGTTCGCATCAGCCAAGAACGATACTATGCTGGTGATTCTCGATTTCAAGACAACCGGTCCCGACCCGATGAATAGCGTGCCAGAGATCAGGCATGATGTAGGGATAGCGGATATCATCAGTAATGAGAGCCCGGTTGTATACGTCACTGGCGCGCCAGCCTTCAACTACGACATTCAAACTCAGACGGTAACCGACATTGAGCGTATTGATCCGATAACGATCACACTGATCTTGGTCATTGTTGGAGTGTTCTTTGCCTCTCTTGTCGCGCCTCTGATTCCGATCGCCGCCATCGGCCTCTCCATTGGAATAGCCTTTGGCCTCGTGTATCTTGTCGGCGCTTACGTTACCAACGTTCACTATCTGGTTCTGACTCTGCTTCCCGTCTCCATGCTCGGCGCCGGCTCTGACTACTGCATCTTCCTGGTAAGCCGCTATGCGGAAGAACGTAGGCTGGGTAGAGGAAAGAAAGATGCCGTTGAGAGATCTGTGACTTGGGCTGGTGAGAGCATTGCGACCAGCGGTGCGACCGTAGTTATCGCCTTCGGCACTCTGGCCTTCGCCAGTTTTGGTCTGCTCCGGTCTGTAGGTATTGCGGTCATGCTCGGAATATCGATTGCATTGCTCGTTGCTCTAACCCTGGTCCCAGCTGCTCTCTCACTCTTCGGCGATCGGATCTTCTGGCCTCGCGGCTTGGGTTTGTGGAGGAAGAAGAAGCTAGTCGGCGCAAGCTACTATGCTCGGGCGGCACAGTTCACTGCGAAACATTCGAAACTGGTTCTTCTGCTAGCATTGGCCATCTCACTCCCCGCCGCTAGCACTGTTCTGACGTCCCAGACGAGTCATGATCTGATTGGGCAGATTCCATCTTCTCTAGAGAGCAAGAACGGATACAATATCATGAGCCAAGGCTTTGGTGCCGGAACGGTCACGCCAACCTACACGATCGTCCGGACGCCTGTCATGCTGGTTTCAGGCGGCTGGATCAATGTCACGGCCTTGAAAGCAATTTCTCTCGCGGAAAACTCGACATCTATGATTCCTGGTGTCTCGAAGGTGTATGGACTGACTCATCCTTCGGGGAACCCTATTCCTTTTGCGAATTTCGGCCAGCTGAACTCTGCCGAGCAGCAGGCTATGATCCGAAGCATGAAGCCGTTCCTGGGGAGCGACGGGAAGTCAGCCATGGTCTGGGCTGCATTTGATAGTGAGCCCTATTCTGATCAGGCTATTGCAACAGTAGCCCAGATTCGTGCCAATGTGAATGTCCTGAAAAGCCAGGCACCGCTGCTGGCTTCATCCACCATGCTCGTAGGTGGAGCGACCGCGTCGGTTAGCGATTTGGCCACATCGAGCGGTTCTGATTACTTCAACCTCACAGCCTTAGTGCTCGTAGGAGTCTTCATTGTACTGTTAGTTGCCTTGGGCTCTGTCTTTACACCCCTACGGTTGATCTTCACAATCCTTCTCAGCATCTCGTGGGCGATGGCCGCAACGGTCTACTTCTTCAAAACGTACTTCTCTACAGAACTGATCTGGATATTACCGATCATGCTTTTGGTGATCATGGTCGGGCTTGGACTCGATTATGACATCTTTCTAGTGACTAGGATCCGCGAGTATGTTGCCGGAGGTGCGAAGGATGAGGAGGCGATAGAGACGGCGGTCGAACGAACTGGAGGCATAATCACTGTGACGGGTCTGGTTACTGCGGGGGCGTATGGAACGATGATGCTGTCACAGATTCCCATGCTTCAGCAGTTGGGATTGGCGATCTTCATTGTTGTTTTGTTGGACGCGACTCTTACTCGGATCTACCTCGTTCCGTCGATCATGATGATGATGAAACGGTTGAATTGGTGGGCACCTGGTCGACTACGCAGGGTCCCGATTCGGCCTGAAGAGAAGCTGATTCCGCCGATTCCGTTGAAGACGAAGTTTGGAGTGATTATGGAAACTGGCGCGATAATCGGGCTTTTGTCAGCGCTCTATCTCGACTATTCCAACAATGCGTATCTGCAAAACTACGTTGGCAGAACAACCACGGCCATACTATCGGGTATCAATGTCTGGACAGGCGTCATCCTTGGAGTTACATCATTTCTAGCCACGTACTTCCTATTGCAAGATAGATCCAAGCCGAAGGGTTCGGGTGGCGCCGCGAATAGGCTTCGCCAGTGGGCTGGAAAGATGGGTATTCGGCCGCGAAAGATCAGCAAGATAGCTCCTACTATATCCGGAATATCTCCGGGATTGCCCTCTATGGAGCCAATACCTGCTGCACCCGCCCAAGGAACGACCGGGACTATGGTCGAGGCGTCGGGTAAACTGGTACCTCCTAAGAAGGAACAGGAAAACTAGCTCTGCGCACGAAATGAATGCTAAGCCCTTGAAGGTGTTCGGGTAATTCTGTAGAGGTCAACTTCGACCTTCTCTCGCTTCTTTTCGTGGAATTCGAAGAGGTGGGGAATCTCCATCCTCATGGACCGCACCTGGTCGACTTGCCTATTCGACTTTTTCACAAACTGGGCCAAGAAATCTCTTGTTGCTGATTTATGGATAGAATAAGCGACGGGGGCCAATTGGAAGGCCTTCTCGAGAAATCGCGTGTCTGCGTGGGATGTCCGGGTCCCGTAAGGAGGATTCATAATGACCGCGTCGAATCTGCCGTTTACCTTGTCAATATCGGACTGGACCCATTCAACTTCTACCCCCGCTGTCTCAGCATTCTCCCTCGCTAGGTCTAAGGATCGCTCATCCATGTCTACTCCAACAGGCGCTTCCGCGCCCATCAGCGCGGCACCTATCGCGAGGCGGCCTGTACCTGTGCCAAGATCAATCACTCGACCATTCAGATCACTATGTTCGAAGCCTGCCAGGTAGAGGAGTTCGCTTGCAACTTCAGCGGATACCGGATACTGTTCGAGTTTGAGATTGGGTTTCTCGAGAAATTTCAGTTTGCCGAGCTGGATTTCTAGCTGGCGTTTTGAGAGATGCTTCTTGTTGGCCATTTTAGAGGCGGACCAGGCCGCGCTCTAGAAGCTGTTCCCAAGTCCATGCGCCCATTACGACCATGATCTCGTCCCGCGTGACGATGGGTTTCGAGAATCTTTCTGGATCGTCTAGGGCTAGTCGTGGACATGCAGTGTCGACAAAAGCCTCTACATCCGTGAAGTCGAGTAGTTTCTCGGGTCTTATTTCATCGGCGTAGAGGAGGACTGCCTTCTTGCCGTTCTCCTCCAGCTGGCGCTGAATGTTTAGTGCGATCGTCGGGTTGGACTGGCCGGGTTTCGTGGAGATGACTATTCCGAAATTGTTTGCCTTTCGAGCTTTCTCAACCATTGCGTATCTTTGACGTATGATTCGTGCCCGGTCCTGGTCGAGCGATTGAACAGTCTTATCGTATGGGTCCGCTAGTATTGTCAGCTTTTCCAGCGAGAGTGCTGCGCCGAGGCCGTGGAAGTAGCTTCCTACGATCAGGAACGAGTCTACTTCCGGCTCGATCCGTTTGAGTCCGAAATAGTCGCAGCCTAGAACCTGGCCTGTTTCGTGCGACCAGGGTCCGCGTCCGGGAATCTGGACCTTGAGTCCTTTCTGTTCTAGGAACTTGACAGTGTCTGGAAGATTGTGAAGGTGTTGGACAACCGTGGCCAATCCTATGCGTGGTCCCCGTAGGAGCGGTAGCGCCTTCTCTACGACTGGGATTATCTCGTGTCTACTTTTGGCGGGAATGTAGAGGACTGGTATGCCGTTCGATCCGTCGCGTAAGAATTCGTTATGACCATAATGGACGAGCAGGTCAGCCTTCAAACGAGCGGCCGCGTCGAGGGATAGATCGCAAGCGCCCCAGGCCGAGGATGCTGAGACAAAGACCTCTGCTCCGGTCTTTTCTCGGACCAGGCTGGCGAGTCGCGACCCTTCATTCTTGAGCCCGTCGGGTAGTTGTATGAGTAACCTTCGGGCACCTCTACCCGTTATCTCCGCTACGAGCCTATCCTCTTCCAGATCATACATGGACATGGTTGAGCCTGAGGGAAGCCTTGGGGAGGCTTCTGTTCGATATAAACGTCCAGAATTCGCTCACAAGTTCCGCGGCTTTGCAGGATTAGGTTACACGAGTGTTAAGCCTGTTCTCACAGGCGGACGGTTATCATGACAGCGAACGCACCCGTCCAGCGCCAGGAGACCCACGATCCCATGTCAATGGCAGGCCTCCTCGACTCTTCACTCAGGCCAGGGGGAAGCATAGCGCTGACTTTCTCCGACGGAATAGTACACGTTATGCTCGACCAGACAGGGGACTGGACGATAACTGCAGGTCTCTCAGTCCTCTCGGATCGACTGCTACCGTTGACAAGATCTCTCGAAGAGTTGGGTTTCTTCCAGGCTGCCGAGCAGGGAGGAATGGTCTACCATCTCTGGACCTCGGCTCTAAGGGAGCACTATTCTGACAGGAGCAAGGCCGAGGAGACCTTGTTGAGAGTTCTCAAATCCTTCCAGACTTCTACAGTCCCAAGCTACATCGGCTAGGAATCAGCCGACCTAGTCGGAGGCTTTATCCACCATGGTGGAGACAATCCTCCCTAGCGGAGGGGCCCGGATGAGACTTGTCCAAAGGACTTGTCGTAAGGAGAGCGTTGATTACAGATGCCCAGGGTGTGGACAATCTTCTATCCGAATGGTTTGACTGGAAACCTATCTCAGGACGGCTAAACTCGGTACGGAGAGCAGTTAGAAAGAAGGAGCTGATTATTGCAGAAGCCGGCTCTAGAGTCGTTGGTTTCATCCACTATGTCATGCATGAGGATATCATCGATGGAGGCCCGAACACGTTCATATCCGCTTTCTATGTCTCGGAGGGAGAGAGAGGAAAAGGAGTAGGATCACTTCTACTAGAGAGGGCGATTACCGACTCGCTCGCGAGAGGCGCTGTTGGTGTGGAGACCTCGACGATACAGATGCGAGCAAGGCAGTTGTACGAGAGGCATCATTTCAAGCAGACAATGGGAGACATTGGCGAAGTCTTCCTCGAACTCGACATAGCCGAATACTTGCAAACAAAAGAGTCAAGGAAATGACAAAACGCTGAGGCCGTGGCGCCTTTGGATTCGGAAAAGCGCTCTCGGGTCAGACTGATAGGAAGCCGTACTTTGTGGAAGATTACGATGTCGTAATAGTCGGTGCAGGAATAGGCGGTCTCGCCTTGGGCTCAGCCATCGCATCCAAGGGGCGACAGGTATGCCTCTTAGAGGCAAAGCCCGGGTTAAATCCGTCCAAGAGAGGATTAACTCTTCAGCCTAACGGATTGGAAGCACTCCAGAAGCTCCGTCTTCTCGACAGAGTTGTCAGAATAGGAGCCAAGATTTCTCGCGTGACGTGGCGGGAGATAGGTGGAGGGCTACTTGCAACACTTGACTACTCTATTTTGGATCATCATCACAACTATCTGCTGACGGTTGTGCCGAGTGAGCTTGAGCAAGTTCTTCGCGACGCGTTTTCTGACGCGGGTGGGACAATCTACGAATCAACATTCTTTCGAGAAGTACGACGGACCGGACTTGGAAGGGTTGAACTGAAGGCCGAAAGAGATGGTTCGCCAGTTGAGTTCTCCGCAAGGATCATCATAGGAGCTGACGGAGAAAACTCTAGAGTTAGGCAGGCACTAAAAATACCCGTCCGGCTCAAAGAGTACCGTGATCACTTCTTCTTCATGCTCGCAGGACCAGTTGTCTCACTTCAGAGAGAGGCGAGACAGTATCTTGCTCGGGGCAGAATGGTGGGTTTCTTTCCTACACTAGGCTCAACGTACATCTTCTACTATCTTCATAGCCGAAAGGTCGAGGAGTTCAGAGCTCGAGGATTCCAATCCTTCAAAAAGGAGCTTGCTAGTATTGAACCGGAAGTTTCTGACTCGCTAGGCGGCCTTGGGTCTTGGGACGACGTTGCCCACTCTTCTAACAGGCGGGTTGATGCTGAGAACTGGGTTGCGGGCCAGGCTGCGCTGCTCGGAGACGCTGTTCACGCGCTGGACCCTTCATGGGCTCAGGGCGCGAACTTGGCTTTGCAGGACGCTGTGGCTCTAGCACGTACGATCGAAACATGCTTTGACATGAATGATTTCAGTGCGAAGGCACTCAAACGCTACGAGGATGAGAGGCGACAACAAGCCGAATTTGTACAGAATGGAGCCGAAAGAACTGCACAGCTGACTGCGACGGAGAGTAGATTCTATCATTGGTTGGGGAAACGAATCCTTCTAAGGACAGGTAGAAATAGGGAGCTGATGCGCGTCGCCTTGCAAGCTTCCAGCGGCCTCACCGATCATCTCACCATACGGGAAAGGATGCGGTTCCTAATCTAGCAATCTTGTGAAGGTGGAGGACGATGCAAAGATGGGTTCGTCTCGGAATGTTCGCCCTTCCTTGCTCAGGTCTTCTAGGCACGATATCCATCCTATTACCTGGAGTTTTCATCGATCCTTCTGTCGACCCGAGAGGTTTCGCGGAGGCATCTGGCTCTATTGGTCTGGGTAACATGCTAGGCATAGTCGCCTTGGTCTTATGGCTGGTCGGTATCCAAGCGCTCTATTCCTTCCTGGCGGGGATGTCTGTCGGCAGGTGGGCGCTAGTTGCTTTGATCTTCTCTTTTGCAGGGATAGGATTTTTCCTTCCTTTGGCAGGAATCTTGGCTTTCGCTGCACCCGTTGCGGGTCGAGCTTACTTGAACGGTGACAAGAACGCCGTCAGTGTCATCACAGACTCGATTGCTCTGTCGAACCCTGCGGCACTCCTCTTTGGCGGATTGTCGGTTCTACTGTTTATCGTAGGCTCAATCATATTCGGACTCGTAATATGGCGTTGTCAAGTATTACCAAGATGGGCTGGGATCATCTATGCTGTTGCGGGAACGCTCTCTTTCTTGAGCGCGCCTCTCTACAACTTCAGTGTCGCTCTCTTTGGGGGCTTGCTACTTCTGATCGGCGGCGGATGGATTTCTGCTAGTGTTGCAAGAAGAAAGAGAACGTAACGAGTTTTCTCCTTTTCGAATAACGCCCGGTTACTTCTTGACCCTGCCGGCAGCTTGGTAGCTCTTCTTTAGGAAAGGCAGAATTGTCCGCAGGTTGTCTCGCGTTCTTAGCTCCCATACTGGCTTCCTGAAAGTCTTCGCGCCCATCTTGAAAGATACTTTCTTGCTAAGTTTCGACAGATCTGCCTGTTCCTGTTCAGAGAGCTTCGAGATCACAATTCCATCGGTGACGAGAAAGGCGATCATGTTCTTTTCGTGTAGGTAGCAGAGGCATCCCATCATCTCCCTGCTCAAGACCCCCGGCCACTGCAGAATCTCGTTTTCCAGTTCGTCTCGAATCTGTCCCATCTTTTCCGTATCGAAGTACTTCATTCAAACCGGCTCCATCGTCAGCACGCATATGTTAGATTGACGTGAGACATGATTCAGGAAGTGCTCGCCGGGAAAGGGCAGAATGAACCCTGATCCGGAATATGGGCAGGCGTTTTGAGATCGCGAGATCTTCACGTTGATCTCTCCGCTTAATCTGCAATTGGAAAACGGTCGACAAGCCCCATTCCAAGCCATAAATGGGAAGACTCGCCCGGATCAGTTTCTACTGGCGAGAGCCCTCTGGGAAAAAGGGGGTCGCAATATTTTTCTCGAGACGTGAGAGTGCTCTTTGCATAATCCGTTAGTGAACTGGACTTCTCGCAGTGTGCAAGTAGGTCTGAGCCATGCTGTATGGGTCGACGTAGGGCTTGACCTCTACCTCGGCGAACCCGTTTTTCTTCAGCATGTATTCGATGATCCATGGTGCCCAGAGGTAGGTCTTGTAGGAGTCGTGTCTTGTCCGGCTGTAGTAGAGACGTTCGAAGTATCCGTGTCTAGCGTTGAGGTTACGGTGAATGCTGAAGACTGGCGGTTCGAGGTTGTGCGTCATCGCGTCCTTGTACTGTGGGAGAATTCTGAAGATCAGATCCGACTGATCAATCAGGAATGCCGCGTTCTTCGCAAGGAGTTTCTTTACTCCGCCTATTGTCTGGTCAAAGTCGAAAATCCCAATATGTGGAAGCGGCTGTCCTAGAACAGTTACAATATCAAACCTCCCACTGACGAGCATTGACGGTTCTCGCACATCGCCATGGATCACGCGCAGTTTCAGCTTTCTCTTCTTCGCCTCTCTCAGACCCTTAGTCAAGAGTCGTTCTTGCAGGTCGACACAAGTTACGTCAGCGTCGTAGACCTGTGCGAACGCTATTCCTTCGATACAAGACCCGGCCATCAAGCAGAGAATTCTCGGTTTCTTCGGAAGCGTTATACCCACGAAGTTCAGAAGCCCGGGAAGATTCTTGATCTCAGCTTCAAGTCGCTCCTTTCCCTTCTTAGTGTCTAGCCTGTAGGCGTTCAGTTCGTCGAAGCTGTAAAGCCAGTCGAGACTCAATGTCAGGCGGGAATTTCTATCGGCTGCGGTAAAGAGGCTTTACGAGTCACAACCTCGCGAACCGTCCCGTTTTCCATCTCGATGACAGTGTCAGCCTCCACTTCTAGATCTCCTACGTGGCTGATGAGGAAGATCTGCTTGAAGTTCTGAGACAGATCCCCGTGCATCAGTGCGAGTATTCCTTCTCGCCGGACCTTGTCCGAGCTGCCTAGAGGCTCGTCGAGGAATAAGAATTCCGGATTGCGACCCTTAGCCTGAGGGATCAGGGCGAGTGCGAAAGCGAGCCTCATTGCGAGCAGGAGCTGGTCTTCCGTGCCTCCCGAGAATACTTCTTTCGGACGAAACTCTCCAGCCTCGGGATCGAAGACCCTGACAGTATAGTCATCTTCTAGCTGGACCGCCTTGTACCGGCCAGAAGTGATCACTGGAAGAATCTGGCTCATGTACCTCTCGACCTGCGGCTTGACCCGGTTCCTCAACGACTCAGAGGCTTGTTCGAGTCCTTTGATAGAATACTTGACTACGGCCAGCTGTTTCTGTAGGAGCAGTACCTTTCGCTTCTGCTCGTCGACCTGCTCCTCTAGTCCCTTGTTCTCTTCTAGAAACTGTTTCAACTCGATGATCCGCGTCATTGACTCTTCGATCTGAGTCTTGACCCGCGACACTGACTCGTTGAGACTGTCACGCATCCGGCTCGCCTCGTCGAGCAGTCCCGGCGAGAATTCGACTCCTTCAGGTAGAGGAGGAAGGAGGGTCTTCTTGAGTTTCTTCTCAACCATAGCAATGTCGAGCTGGGCTTGGGCGAGCCGTCGCTTCAGCTCCGGCTCTTCTCCCAGCCGTTTCTGGAGCATGTTGACCCGTTCTGTCACTGCGCTAAGCGATTGTTTGTCTTGATTGTAGATCGAAGAGGCCTGTTCCACGACCTCTTTGGGATCGGCCAGGCCTTGGAGATAGCTGGAGTATGATTCAATTGAGCCTAGGACCTGCAGAATCTGGCTGGAACCTTGCCCGATCGTCTCAGTTGCAACATCGCGCTCTTTCTTCACTTGTTCTAACTCGTTCTCCCAAGAAACGAGCAGTTGAGCACTAGCTAGGCGTTCCTGTTGCTGCTTGGATGCTTCGGCTTGTTGCGAGAGGGATACGATCTGTCGGGTCAGAAGTAGGAGTGATACAACCGCAAGAGACCCCAGAACGATAGATAGTGCAGCAAAGCCCAGGATGAAGGAAAGTACTGCTCCGGCGCCGAAGGCAGCCGTAGCAACCAGGTAGGACCAGATTCTTCGAGGCTTGTCTGAAGAGACGAGCCGCGATTCGTCTACACTAGTGACTTTCTTGTTCGTCTCGGTAATCTGACCTTGTAATCTCTGCTCTCGCTCTTCGAGTTGTGCGCTCTGCAGTTCTGCAGTCCTAACCTTTTCAAGAACCTCTGAAGCCCGACCTATTGCGCTCTCTGCTTCGGCAAGATCGCCATACTTCTTGACCTCTGCCTCAGCTCTCCCAAGCTCTGACCGTTGTGTGTCGACACTGGCGAGCTGTTGCTGGAGATTTTTTGTGAGGAGACTCTTGTCTTCTATCTCTCGCTGTAGCGAATCTCGCTCTTTGACTGCTTCTCCGTATTCGTTGAGTGTCTTGTATAGAGTGTCGGTTTCGACGAACCGTTTCTCTTGATGCTGTTGATCCTTCTTGAGCTTCTCGACCTTTACATTCAGATTGTCTAGCTGAACGCTTGTTTCTTTGTACTCGTTCAGCTGCTCGTCGAGAGTCTCGAGACGCTGCCTCTCAACCGTGAGGTGTCCCGGGGTCCTACTCGTACCTTCAATTCCATTCCGCTCACTATCGAGCTGATCTTGGACCTTGTTGAAGCTCTCTAGGTTGAGGAAGACGTTGATGACCTTCCTACGGTCATCGAGCCGTTGTTTGATCAGGCGCTCGAGATCCTTCTGGGCAACAACGCTACTCGCAACAATCTCGTCATACGTTATCCCTCCCAGCAACCGCTCAATCTCCGCAGTGACATCCTTGACGGAGCTCGCGAGCGCCTTCGTCGTACCGTTAGACCGCACCTCAACAAGCGTCGCCCGGTTAGGCCTAGTCTTGTGAACCTCCCGGACTACGCGATACCTGTTCTCGCCTATGTCGAATTCGAGGCGCACCTGTGCTTCCCCGTTCCCGTAGCTGATGATGTCCTCGTTGCTCGGCATCTTGCTAGGCCGAATAACGCGGCCGAACAGAGCGTAGAGGACCGCGTCTAGGACCGTGGATTTACCGCTCTCGTTCAGACCGGTTATGAGAATAATGCCCTCGGACAGCTGGAGCGGTTTGGCGAGCTTCAGCTTCTTGAAGTTCTGGGCTTGAAGGCTCACCAGCCTCAACTGACTCCCTCCTCTTGCAACCTCGCAATCGTCGCCTTCCACGCTTCATGAACGAACGGGCGCTCCTCCTCCTTCACATTGGAGAGAAGGACCTGGAATGACCGACCGAGCTCCTCAAGCGGCGTAGTCCTTGGCAGCGACTCTATCGCTTCTGTCGTCAGAACATTCAGGCCGTCCTCGTCGAACTCGGTGTGGAAGAAACGGTCCTGGCAGTATGATTGCAGGGCTGAGCGTTTGTATGTTGAGAGCTGGTCTAGCGATACTCGGCCTGTTACTCTAATGCGTAGAATCTTCTCTGCACCACGTCTCTTCTCTAGAACATCTTGTATCTGTCGGGTCAGGCTTCCGCCCTCACCGGTCACTCGGGAATCTAGCGTCTCCATTGGACGGGCGGGTGTTGAGTGAAATTCTTGCTGCAGTACACCAGTCTTGTCGAGTTCGAGCCAACAGAACCCCTTCTCCTCTCCCTCCTCGTTGAAGCTGACCCGCTCAGTACTCCCAGGATACATCACAGCCGTACCATTGATGATATTCTTCTGATGCCGGTGAAGGTGTCCCGACGCGAACAGCTGATAGTCTCGGGGGATGGAGGATTTTCCGATATGCGTTTCTTGTCCGAAGTACCCTTCGAATCCTTCGATCGGATAGTGTGTGAGGAATATGTTCACGTCTCCCTCATCCGACAGTTCCTGTCCGGCCAAAGGGTCTTGTTCTGGACCGAGGCCGGGGCTGAGGCTCATACCTGTCACGTTGACGGTCTCGCCTCCGAAGTGGAACATCTTCGGTGTTGGGCGAGGGTCTTGTAGGAAGTAGACGTGTCCCGTTTTGGCGTGCACGGATAATGGTGAGACCCCCTGCTCTATGCTCCTCGGAGTATCGTGATGACCGCTGACAAGAACTATCTTGATCTCTTTCTCGTGCAGCCGCTTGAACTGCTCGGCCACGTAAGCCCTTGTCGGGTTGCCGGGCAGTATACCATCATAGAAGTCGCCTCCTATCAGGAAGAGGTCTGGCCGGTTCTCGAGGGCAAAGTTGACTAGGACGTTGAAGGAGTGTTGGAAGTCTCGTTTTCTCTCGAATCTTCTGGGACCGTACTGGACGGCGGAGGGGTCGAGATGGTTGTCGGCTGTGAGAAGGACGTGAACCGTCATTATGCTCTATCTACCCAAACAGCCAGAACCGTCCGACTGCCGGTTCAGCTACTGGGTTGCATATTAAATCTGGAGGGGGTCGAACCTGACGCATCTCAAACTGTAACTCTGCCACCCTAACCTAGGTTTCGACATAGCAATATCCCATTCCTATGGCGATAGTCTTTCCAAGTGTAAGAGAATGACTGATTCAACTTCGAACAAGACTTGGGGCGCGTTCACTCCTGTCATGCCTTCGTTCATACGCCTCGTCGTCGGCGTCATTGTACTAGTCATCGTCGAAGCGGTCGTACTAGGGTTTCCAGGAATATCAAACAACATAACCGGATCCAACGTCTCTGTCGCGAACATCGTAGTCTTCATGATCGGGCTCATCGTCTGCTTCATAGTACTCAAATTCGGCACCCAGCTCGCGAATACGGTACAAGACACTTACAAGAATTACAAAGCCTGGACACCACTGCTCGCATTCTTCTTCCAGATCATAGCAATCGGAATACTCTACGCAGTGACGGCTGGGATTGCTCAGCCCTACTTCGGCGCAAATCAATGGGCCTACCCACTCATCTTCCTACTCATCGCACTAATCCCCACAATCAAAGTCGTTACCAGCATCGTCAACGCCCTCGACAGCACTACTTCGACGAAACATAACCAGAACTAACCAAACCGGCGCCACCCCAAAAACTGGGAAAAAAATAACTTCTCTCACAGACTCTTTACTTGAGTCTGTGTCTTATTTCTTTGAACTAGGTAGACGACAACCCCGACTATTACGGCCAGCCCGACGATCCCGGCAATTATACCAAAGAGGGCCACAGTTGGGAGAGGAGCTCCAGACTCTGGAGCAGGAGTTACTTGCTGCAAGGCTATGGCTGCCCATGCTGTGTCCAGTGCGTTGGATACGACGGATCCTCGGGACTCATCATGAAATCCTCCGTCAGCGCTCTGCTTTGCTATGATGAAAGTTGTCGACGCATATGCATCAGCGCTTTTACTGTAGTCGTTGAAGGCGATTGCGGCTAGGGACGCCGCGTATACATGCCCAGTCGAGTTGGACGCGTCAACTCTACTCTTGAATGACGCGGAGAGAGCCCTCTCCAGATAATCTAGCCCGCGAGAAATCCGGGAATCTGCTGCAGTGTAAGCTGCATCCTTCAAAACTGCCAAGGCTAGCGCCGTCAGGCTGATCGGGTCGGGGGCCAAGGACTCCAAGTTGTTGTAGACCATGTTCGACGTGAGGGCGAAGCTTCCGTCGGTCGTGTTTTGGAGAGAGAAGAGGTAGCTCGCGGCCTTTTCTTGGCTAGAGGCATTCACCGCTCTTGCATGAATAAGCCCCCAGAGAGCCATGCTAGTATCTACGGCGCTCGCAACCGGTGCGTAGGTTGGGGGCTCTGCAAAACCAGCGAATCCCCCATTGGACTTCTGAAAGTCGCGGAGTGCTGTGTAGTCCGATGAGCGATGTAGGAGACCGAGATTCCCGCTAGCAGCAAGCGAGTATAGTATTGCGCCAGGGATATCTGCTTCGTACCAGATCCCGCTGGAAGAATTATCCATTTGAGAGGCTATCCACGAATAGGCTCTGGACGCCTTGGAAGAGCTTGAATTGTTGAGCCATAGAGCGTAGGCGGCTGCAGCGGCCCAGTGCTGGTAGTATTGGGGAGTAGAACCGTATGAACCCTCAGGATTCTGGTTGGCATCCAACCATCTCAGAGCGTTGGCAATTGCAGCTTGGACGGGCGTGGACGATCCAGATGAAAGAGTCGTCACATAGCCGGAAAGCAGTAAACTAATGACGACTAGTACATACCCTTTCAGAGCGGGCAAAGTTACCCGCTCCTTCGGGACTCAGAATATAAGTATTGGCAACTGGAGCTTCGAAAGCAATCACGAGCAGGAGCTCACCGTTTTCGCGTTTGGTACGGGGGGAGGTGGATTGCTTCCAGAAGAGGACGACCCGTAGTCCCATGCCAGCGTCTGGCCGTTTACTAATGAAATCAAGTCAATCCCCATCTGTGAGTATGCCCAAGCATTCTTGTTTTGACAGAGCAACCAGATGCTCCAGGAGTAACTACCCTGATTGCTGACTCCGTTGATTGCCGTAACGAAGTGTTCGTTCAGCGGGGGTCCATAGAACTTCGCCTGAACATTGCATTTCGCCAGATACATGGTTAATGCGTAGGCATTCCAGCTGGAAGGGACTGCTGTTTCATTGTACCATTTCATCGTGCCGTTGCCATAGCTGAACAGAACGTTTGTAGCAATCATATTTACTCCCGTAGGACTGCTTGTTAGATAGTTGCAAAGTCCTGATGAATTAGCGACCGTACCACTCCTAGGAATCTCAAGATAATAGTAGGCACTAACCTGGGCTGACGCGATTGTGAGAGCTGTTATTCCGAGAATGAGATAGAAGACCCGGTGGCTATTCGTTAGTGCTCACAGAGTCCTTTGTTGAATCTGCAGTCCGACACGTTTCGCGGCCGCTATTGCGGGAGGGACTACCGTCGCGAAAAACACTAGGTTGCTTGCTTCGTGGAGTATAGCGAAGGGGACCCCAGTTATCATTCCAATAATGAGAGCTTGATAGGGTGAACTGGTCTTGAATACCCAAGACCCGAAGTTTGTCAGGACATCGTAGGCGAAGGTTGCCTGGAAGCCAATTAGTCCGAATAACAGACTCATCCTTCCATACAGACGCGCATTGTTGAGCAGGTTCCTAGCACGTGTCCTTATTCGTGATGGAATCCCCGTCTCTATGTTCATGCCGTACTTGATTGACTGCTTGTCTCTTGTCCTGGTTTGAATTTGCTCCGCTATGAGTTCTCGGGCTATTGAGGTGCGACTAAGGAGGGCGCCTGCTAGGGCGTACAAGCATTCGCCAGTCATCAAGAAAAGGAGGAGCATGAGGTCATCTTGGCCGTAGGGATTGACGAATCCGTATACGGCCCAAATCGAGACAGCTGTGCCGAGTCCGACTTGTAATCCGAAGAGGAAGGCTGCGATGAAGACAAACGCATCCATCAACTTGACGTTTGGAATGTCGATCATGGCATAGTTGGTGGCGAGAGACAACGCGGTGAAGACTGGAATCAAGGCTATCCGCACTACGGGGGATGATAGAGGCTGGTGACGTGTGCTCGTCTTGAGCAATCTAAGCGGGCAAAGTTACCCGGTAGCTTATATAGAATTTCCTTGCGCTAGGGACGGATCAAAGCGTAGAGGATTCGTGTTGAATATTCTCAAGGGTCTCCTTCTCCATCTGTAGGGTCACGTGCTCAATACCAAACGATTCTTTCAGCTCCGCGGCAACTTTCTCGATAATGATAGAGCCCTGGCTAATCTTGTCTGAATCCAGTGTTACGTGTCCGCTGAGAGCATAGAGTCCCGACGTGATCGTCCAGACATGTAGATCATGTACCCCCTTAACACCCTCAACGCTTCGGATAGTTTTGGCAATGCTTTCCAGTTCTAGATGTCTAGGGGTGGCCTCTAACAGAATGTTCGTGGAGTCCCTCACGAGACTATAAGCGCTTCTCATGATCAGAATCCCAATCAGGACAGCCGCTATGGGGTCCAGCCCGGAGTAGCCAGTGAACACGACCACTAGGCTACTGACTATTACTGCAATGGATGAGATTGTATCTCCCACTGCGTGAAGAAAGACTCCTCTCACGTTGAGACTTGTCTTCCTAGTACGGGAGAGTAGTCCGGTTGTGGTAAGATTTCCCAAGAGTCCTAACGAGGCCAAAGATAGCACGAGTGTTCCCTGGACTCTAGCCGGCTGCTGGAATCTGAGGAACGCTTCATAGATTATGAGAAGGGCTACAGCTATGAGGGTCGAGCCGTTGACGAGAGCAGCGAATATCTCCGCTCTGTGATAGCCGAATGTCCGCTTCGCAGTATGCTGCATGCGTCCCAGTCTGAGTGTGAGGATGCTGACGCTGATGGCCAGAACGTCTGTCAGCACGTGGCCTGAATCACTCAATAGCGCAAGGCTCTGGCCCAGGAATCCCCCTGTGAACTCGATGACGAGGATCGCTGAGGATATTGCTAGTGCGATCCAGAGACGCCGCTCAGCATTCCTTGAGGGGATACTCAGGTCTATGAGCAACGGAAGGACGTTACAGCGGTCTGGGAATAACAGTATTAGAAGTGGTCGGACGAGCGGTCTAGAAGAGAAACCGAGAATTCATCGGGAAAAAGAAAAACTGGTGGGGACAGGGCGTTTGATGCCCTGGCCGAGTCTACATGCCGCTTTTCTTTTTCTTACTCTTTTTCTTTGGTGCCATGTTATGTACCGTCGAGTCCGAATGCTGTACGGATGTTGCATAATACATCTCCGGTCGCAGACTTGTCCAAACTATCTCCCGACTGCGCAGAGAAAATCACAACCGACCGCCGTAATCGACTCCTAGATTCCGCGAAAAGATCCCCCAGCAAGTGACCAGTATCTTCTCAGGACGAGTCCAGCAACCAGTCCTCCAAGGTGGGCGGGACCTCCGCCACCGGCGAAAAAGTCCAGACCTAGAAGAAAGATTAGCAGGACCACAACTTTCAGTCCGACTGCTGTTCCCATGATTCCATAGACGGCGCCGGATGCTCCAACGGCACAGCCAGGGATGAAGGCGTTTGGGGCCAAAGAATAGACGAGGAGATCGTAACCTACGACACCGAGGCTTCCCACTAGTCCTGTTATGAAGAACGTCATGACCCAGCGTGATTTCGACACTTGTTCTTCCAGAATGAAGCCGAAGAAGAGAAGGAAGAATGTGTTGCTGGCTATGTGGAGGACGTTGAGATGGAGGAAGATGGCTGTGAGAACAGTCCATGGGAAGATGGGCGTGGGAAAATCGCACTGAACCAGCAAATCGACGACGATATTATCCAAATGTATCGGTTGGAGAAAGTCGCCGACTATTGCACCGACGATAACGTAGACCGCGACTAGAATCGAAGAGAAGATAACTGTCGGGGACCGTAGAATGGCCTTGGCCCCTCGGGATCCGTCTGATTCAGAGGCCGATTCCATGGTCCGCTACGTGACTCTGATAATAGATATTTAATCGACCCATTCCAACACTAACGGGGTCTCTTAACCCGCGCGAAGATGCAGATTGATGTCTTGTAAGACCCTAACAAAGTGCACCGTGCCTTGCCTAGACAACTAGTTCTCTACATGTCAAAGGAAGACGAAGAGGCATTTCTACAGTATTTGCGCTCGGAAGGAGGTCTCGTAATCCTTCCGGCGATATCGCCTTCATCCAATTTTGCACCTGTTCCTGCTCTTCCGGAACCGGCTGAGGACGAAGCTACGAGAAAGTTCTGGCTACACAACAATACTGTTCGTCTCCCGCTCGTAACAGAGTACGCACCCGAGAAGAATAGCTATGTGATAGACGGATTCCAATCCCCAGTCGTGGAGTTAATCCGCTCATGGACAATATCTCACATGATGCTGGCGGGAGGAATCCGAGCTGACATGAACTATCTTGACAATGGTAAGCAAGACCTAGTTCCGAAACCTGTCGAGTTCAGGGATTGGTTTGATTCGATGCAAAATTGGATTCGCAGGAGATTCAAACATCTGACTCTTCTCACCTATGTGGGCCCAGGGGCGCAAACGTTCAGGGAAGAAGGCGGATTACTCCACTGAAAATGCGAGAAAGAGACGCCTGCGCCAGCAAACCGATGAAGTCGCCAGTTATATTGCGATAGATAAATCAACATCAAAAGTTGACTTACACTCTACGCGATTCTTCCGTTGATGGAATAGAATTACCCAAAACGCATTCATTTGTGCAGGAATTCTGGGTATGTGTTCGCAAGTAATCGCTCCTAGGATGTTGTGGACCTGCCTTTGAAATATTTCATCCGAGGCTCGGTGAATGGAAGGCAAGAGTCTTGCGGCGGCCGAAGAAAGGAGCAGCTCGGACTCTCTCCTTCTCCATTATTCTCTTGACGATCAGCCTAGGCATCCTCGCAGCGGCAAACTTTGCCAAGTCTGCATATGCGACGCCTCCGTCAGGCACCACTTTTGACCACGCGGTTATCATCATCATGGAAGACCATGGGATACAGGACATATGCGCCGGGAGTCCCCCTCCCTGTTCAGGGTCTAACGGGGACCCGTATACTGCTGGTCTCGCCAATAGTTACGGGATTGGATCCCAGTATCTTGGAGTATCGCATTTCAGTGAGGCCGATTACATGGCATTGCTGGGGGGCGATACGTTCGGTTGTGGGAATACAGGTTGCCAGCCAGTATCTAATCAGAACCTTGTGGACCGGTTTGAATCTGTCGGCTTAACCTGGAAGGGTTACCTGGAGGATCAGAATGTTGCCAGTGGCTGCGACACGAGCTATCATGAGCCCTATACTCCAGAACACAATCCGTTTGTGACTTTCACAGATATTCTAAACAACCCCGCTAGGTGCTCCAAGGTTGTTCTGGCGAACCCGAGCAGTTGTACGGTTACGGACTGTTCTCTCATCAACGACTTGAATTCGGCTTCAGCGCCCAACTTCATGTGGCTAACACCAAACAACTGCAACAACATGCACGGATTCACCGGTGTCTGCGCGGAGTCCATTCCAATGGGCGACAACTATCTGAGCGGTCTCGTGCCGAATATTCTGAAGAGTTACACTTTCACCAATACGCGTGCTGCTTTGTTCATTGTTTTCGACGAGGGCACGGGTTGGTGCCCGCTCAATGGAAGCTCGGAGGACTGCGTCTACGCAGTCTGGGCCGGTCCATTAGCTAAGACAGGATTCGTGACCAGCAGCCTCTACAATCACTACTCTTGGACACGGACAATAGAGGTGAACTGGAACCTCGCGAGCCTGACATCCAACGATGCCAACGCCAAGCCGATGACAGAATTCTTCAAGACCAACACACCCCCAGTGCTTACAACCAGTTTCACGTTTTCTCCCTCATCGCCTCAAGTAAACCAGGAGGTAACCTTCACAGCCACCGCCTCGGGAGGAACAGCACCCTACACATTCAGCTGGAGCTTCGGTGATGGAACGAACGGCAACGGCGCTACAGTGACCCACACCTACGTGAAAGCAGGATCGTACATAGTGGCCTTGACTACGAAAGACAGTGGTTCGCCTCAACAGACTGCGACGGCCCAGCAGTCTCTCACAGTCACCAATCCACCTCCTCCTCTGACCAGCAGCTTCAGCTACAGCCCATCCTCGCCTCAAACAGGACAACAGGTCACGTTCACAGCGTCCGCCTCTGGTGGAACACCCGCCTACGTTTTCAGCTGGAGTTTTGGCGATACATCAACCGGAACGGGTGCAAGCGTGACTCACAGCTACTCATCGGCCGGAACATTCGTAGTAATTCTTACAGTGAAGGACAGCGGCTCGCCCCAGCAGACAGCGACCTCCCAACAATCGGTCACCGTTACGAATTCTCCTCCGCCACCCCTAACCGCCAGCTTCACCTATAGCCCAACCTCACCCCAAATAACCCAGCAGGTGACGTTTAGTGGCTCGGCCAGTGGTGGAACCTCTCCTTACTCCTTCAGCTGGAGCTTTGGTGATGGGTTGAATGGAGCAGGTGCTACCGTAAGCCACGCTTACTCGGCAGCTGGAACGTTCACTGTAATCCTTACCGTCAAAGATGGCGGTATACCTCAGCAGACTGCGACTTCGCAACAATCCGTCACAATTACCAGTCCTCCTCCTACATTGACAGCTAGCTTCACGTACAATCCATCCTCACCTCAGGTAGGCCAACAGATCACATTCACTGCATTTGCGAGTGGTGGAACGGCACCCTATACATACAGCTGGATCTTCGGCGACGGCTCAACCGGAACCGGCGCCACCGTAACTCACAGCTACTCGTCAGCTGGAACATTCACCGTGATCTTGAAGGTGACAGACAGCGGCTCGCCCCGGCAGGGATCAAACTCCCAGCAATCTCTTACGGTCGTCAGTTCGCCTCCCGCGCTGTCGGCCAGCCTTAGTTACAGTCCGACGAGCCCTCAGGCGGGACAGACTATCACCTTCACAGGTTCTGCGTCTGGAGGAGCCTCGCCTTACACCTATTCTTGGAATTTCGGCGATGGTTCAACTGGAACAGGTGCAAGCTCGACTCATACCTACTCCTCAGCTGGGACATTCACAGTAATTCTGACAGTCAAAGACAGTAGCTCGCCCCAGCAGACAGCGACCTCCCAACAGGCGTTAACAGTAACAAGTCCCCGTCCACCCTTGACCACTAGCTTCAGTTATACACCGTCGTCACCCGAAGCTACGCAACAGACCACGTTCACGGCGTCTGCATCTGGTGGGACCACACCGTACTCTTTCAACTGGAGCTTCGGTGACGGGGGCACTGGAACAGGAAGCTCACCATCCCACACGTACCAAACTACAGGCAGCTACCCTGTGGCCCTAACTGTCACAGACAGCAATGGCCAGAAGACCAGTACAACTCAAACAGTCACCGTTGTAAGCCCACCTCCTCCCCCATTGACGACCAGTTTCACTTTCAGCCCATCAACACCTGACGCGGGCCAATCCGTTTCTTTCACCGGCTCGGCCTCCGAAGGAACTCAGCCCTACCAGTACTCATGGGACTTTGGCGATGTGGGAACTGGCTCTGGAAGCTCACCCAGCCACACCTACCAATCAAGCGGCTCCTACACAGTAACACTGACTGTCACCGATGCCGGCGGCCAGGTCGCGAAGGCATCTCAGACGATAACGGTCAACGCCGCACTTTCTGCCAGCTTCACTTACTCTCCGTCAAACCCGCTTCCACTGTTAGCTGTAACATTCACAGCCAGTGCGTCTGGTGGAAGCTCGCCTTACACCTACAGCTGGGACTTTGGCGACGGAACAACGGCGACCGGAGCCTCGGTTAGTCACTCCTACCTACTCCCAGGATCCTACACTGTCACTCTAACAGTGAAAGATGCAAACGGCCAGACAGTGACAACCTCCCAGACCATAACAGTACTAACATCCCTAGTATAGTCCCCCAACCGTGAGAGACCTGTGATGGTTCGGACTCGATGATCGAAAGAACAATTAATGTGATCGTCCAGAGTCCAAACACAGAACTCCTTGCTGTCGCAAACGGTTTTCAAACAAGTTGATCGATGGATCGATGCCCACAGGAAGGACCTTGTCGACCTTACCTGTCGCCTAGTTAACATAGACACTACCGTCCCTCCTGGTCTCAACTATCCCAAGATATCTCAGGTCCTAGCCAGCGAACTCAAAGACCTAGGTGTCACGCCTACGGTGAGCCTCATTCCAGAAGCTTCTATGCGCAGGAAGGTGAGTCCTGAAGTCGGCTTGAAGGGCCCAAGGCCCAACACCTACGCCACTCTCAAAGGTGAGGGCGAGGGACCGTGGGTCCTCCTCAATGGGCACGTCGATGTGGTCCCGGCTGATCCATCCGGATGGTCGCATGATCCGTTTGAGCCGGTGGTCAAGAATGGCAAGATCTATGGGCGAGGCGCTGCTGACATGAAAGGATCTAACGCCTGCGAGATATTTTCGATGAAAGCACTTGTTGAGACAGGCGCCAAGTTCCACGGAAGGATCACTCCGACGTTTACCACGGACGAGGAAGTGGGCGGGTATAGCGGTGTGAATTACCTAGTTGACAAGCACGTGATTACCAAGGATGTGGATTATTGTCTCTCGGCAGATAGCGGCATTGAGGCGTTGCATATCGCGAGTCTAGGGGACGCTGAATACCTGATCACGGTACATGGGACTGCGGCTCATTCGGGACGCGGATGGACGGGCGTTAATGCGATCGAGTATGGTGCGTCGTTGATTGAGGATTTGAAAAAGTTGGGAGAGAAGATCGGTAAGAGACGATCGAGAATTAATGCGGAGCCGATATGGGGTACTAGGAAGATGAGGCCGGGACTGTACGTCAATACCGCGAAGGGCGGGTTGAAGGGGAATATTATTCCTGATAGTTTCGAGATTCTTGTCGACCGTCGCTTCATTCCGGAGGAGAGTGAGGCTCCGGTCCGGCGGGAGATTGCGCGGGTTGTGAAGGAGTTTGCGGCTAAGCATCGAGAAGTCAAGGTCTCGATGAAAATGATTCTCGGATACGATCCTATGCTGACACCGCCCAATCATCCACTAGTTAGAACCGTCCGGAAAGTAGCCAGAAAGGTTCTAGGCAGAGACGCTCCACCTTGCGGTAGTCAAGGATCCACCGACATGGCCGCGGTCAGTGCCCTAGGCATCCCTATCGCTGTTCTAGGAGCTACACGACAAGACAGCAACATTCACGGAATAGACGAGCACGTTAGAATAAACGACCTTGTCAGCGTTACCAAGATTCTAGCGGATACTTTTCTCGAACTCTTGTAAAATACTCTGCGAATAGAATGGAAAAGAGATTTCCCGCAAGCTTGTTAGCCTAGTACCGGAAACAGGATCTTCCCAGTTCTGCGTCGTGAGACTAGTCAACGTACCCTAATTTTCTAGAGGGTCTTTTCCTGACCAGATCTTAACATCGACCACTCAACCTGCCCGTATCACGGATCCTAGATTTCGGCCGACCTTAGCATCGTCATGGACCCTCAGCCGTTTCCAAGGCGTTTCCTAGGGAATATTGGGTCGATGACGAGGACCATCTGCAATCAAGGGACATGGAACGAAACGTGTGGCTGCATCTCAATTAGAGGACTGACGACCGAAATCAAACAGGAATTCGGTTCGGCGCATTACCCGAACATCTACAACGCTGTCCTTGAGCTGAAAGACAAGAACATAATCCAGATAGAAAAGCAAGGGAATGCTTCAACCCCTTTACTGAACTTCTCGAACTATCTCCTCCCGGACATGCTGTTTGAGATAGAGCTTCAGAAGAAACGCGACTTCCTACATAGGTGGCCTGAGGTCCAGTTCCTTCTTTCCAATCTGGACCAGTAACTCAGCGCCCTCTCGTTCATCAGGTCTATCCTGCTAATCGACCCTGAGCATAATGTGAGTTTGAATCGAGCAGAGCTCCTAATCCTGATCGACCAAGAGAACCTGGCCAACATCCAGAAGTCTAGGAGCATGATCAATGAGCTAAGGAGACACAGCAACATCAGGATGGAGGACTTGATTTTGAGCCAAAGTAAACTGATTGATTTCCTGAAGTCTAGCGAGAAGAATCCAATCAAGGAGATGCTGTCAGATAAGATAGCAATCTACCTCCCTCAGAGGTTCTGGAGTCTGATCAGGAATGCCTACGTGCACGGGACTCGAATAAGATTCGACAACGAGCGGACCAACCTCTCCAAGATCAAGAAAAGCGATGTGGCTTACAACCTAGCCAAGTTTGGATACAAGGAGCTGGGGCCGGAAATCAGACAAGGGGAGGATTACTCCGTGGAGTATATCATCTCGGCAATTCTTATGGGTGATGACCCGAGGCGGGCTGCGGCAGCCTCGATCCTGATTTCGAAGAATCGGCACAACTTCGAACTCCTCGAATTCCTCTCGATGAGGCACAGCTTCGCGGAGAAACTGCTGAGCCTCTTAGAAGCAATCAACCATATCTCTCCCGCGCCTGAATTCAGCGATGCAATCTCGGCATTCAAAGAAAGGGGGATCAACCCAGGGAGGGTGGTGGATGACGGACAGATCAGGAACCTGATGGAACTCTATGTCCCGCGGACACGGTAGACTTGTCCATCAGTTCAAAACAGCTAGTCGATTTCCTGGATGAAGTTGCGAAGACTTCCTTTTACGTCGAAGACCGTTCGGATTCTCGACAATCAGACACCGGAAAATATTCCAATCTCCTTGGACAAATACGCAATGCTTAGTACTCACCGGCAGAACATCTCTCTGGAGAGAGATGAAGAAAGTAGACACCGTCGTAGACGGACCGTTCCACTCAGTATTCGGAGGCACCGTAGCCAGAGTCCTCGATGAGGCACGCATCGTCGGCAACATGGAACAAACCGTTTCTATGCTCTCCGAGTCCACAAGCTGGACTACAAAACCGTTCAAACAGCACTCGATCGCTTAGCCAAGTATGGAATGGTCAAGAAGAGCCGAAGAGTCGGAAATGCCCAAACCTATCGATTCAACGTCGAGAACGACCTTCATTCCCTTATTAAATGGGCAGCAGAATTCCAGCACAGCAAAAGAAATCGGCGCTAGCCTACGCTCTAGATGAGCGACGGACACTCCCTTCGCATTATGGAGACGTAATCATCAGAAAGTCAGGACAAAGAGCTACTGGGCTCCATCTCGAGTCCAGAGCCTAAGTTCGTTCGTACTTATCTGGCGTCTCTATCGAATTAGCCCCACGGCCGCCATTACGTGGCCCTGCAGGTGCTAAGCACGCTCCAGCCCGCCATGCTCCTTTGTTCGAGATTCTCATGAGTTTCAAGGGCAACTTATAGCCGCGTTTCGCCGGATACTTCTCGTGCAAGCGCAAGATTGGGCAACTTTCGAACGATTGCGCAGACAGGCCCAATTCTTACTCCAGGCACGCCGCTACAAGGAAACAATGGAACTTGCACTGAAGGCCATCGCCATCTTTCCCGAGGACCCTAGGCCATATGCACTGGTCGCCTTAGCCATGGCAAGACAAAATCAGTCTGAAGCACCGGAATGGGCCTTGAAAGCGATAGCGAGACAACCTGAAAACGTACTGTGGCGAGTCGCACTATCCGACACATACACATTACGAGGGAAGTGGAAACAAGCTCTCAAACCGATGAGCGAGGCTGTTGCAATGGACCCCATGAACCCGAGATTCCAGTCAATGCTGGGACTGATCCTCGTGCATTGCAAGAGGCCCGCGGAAGGGGTACTGTATTTGAAAAGGTCGTTAGAACTTGATCCGACAAGCGCTCTTACCCATCAGAGAATGAGCGTCGCTCTCTCCAAACAACTTGGTAAGAACAAACTCGCTGAAGAGCACTTGCGAAAAGCGCTTGAGCTTCAACCCGATAATCCCGATATCAAGAACACCTTGGGATGGAGATTGTTGGGTCGAGGTCATCGGGAAGAAGCGGAGACAGCATTCTATGAGGCTCTGCGAGTTGACCCAACACAGGTAGCCTCTAAGCTGGGAATCGGAGCGCCCGCCGGAATAAAGAAGGGACGAACTGACATGATCCTCCGAATGTCATTACGGTTTTACAGTCTCCGTTACAGGATAATTCTGGTGCCCGCAGCCGCAGTATCGGCGATCGAAATTCCACAGCTCATTCTTACCCACCCTGGGTCTTGGATTTTCACGGCCGTCTCCCTGCCGGTTGCTGTCTTATCATGGTGTTACATTTTCTCGTTGGTCTACGTTCGTGTAATCGGTAAGAGAAGAGGTATCCAATTTGTCTAAGACACTCGATGCGCTGAGGAACCTCGCCGCCCATCGGCCTGACGACTTCGATGTGCGCATCGAGCTGGCAGAGCTTCTCAGCGCCGAGAAACAGAGCGATGAGGCCTTGCGAGTGCTCGATGAAGCGTTCGCGCTGAGACCTGACAATCCGGAGGCTCTACGGCTCTACGGACGAGTCTTGTACGACCTCAACCGACTAGCTGAAGCCAGGGATAAGATGGAAACCGCTTCTCGAAAAGGACTGCCTGATGCGAAGTCGGACATGCTGCTGTCGCACATCTATGATAAACTAGGAGATCAGGTTCGTGCCTATGAATTGTACAAGCTTGCAGTAAGACGTGACCGCGACTTAGAAGACCCATCCTATTTTGAAGCGATTCGACAAACAGCACCTCCCATCGCGATCAGTCCGGGAGGCTCGGAGCGTGGGATGGACTTCGAGGGAGAAATTTCGCGGCTGACATTCAAAGATGTCGGGGGCATGGACGATGTCAAGGAACAATTCCGGATCAACATCATTCTCCCGTTGAAGAACCCCAAGCTGTTCCAAACCTACGGCAAGAGAGTAGGAGGAGGAATCCTACTTTTCGGTCCGCCAGGATGCGGTAAGACGTACCTCTCCCGCGCTTTAGCGGGAGAATGCAACGCTACCTTCTACGGAGTAGGAATCCATGAAATCCTAGACAAGTTCCTCGGAGAGAGCGAGAAGCACATGCACAATCTCTTCGAAACGGCACGACGCAATGCTCCAGCTGTGATATTTCTTGACGAAATTGACTTGCTTGGGCATAAGCGGACGGACGACAGCTGGGGAAGAGCCCTACGAGGAGCAACCAATGTCTTGCTAAGCGAACTGGACGAAGTCGGTAAGCCTGACAAGCCTATTCTCGTCATCGGAGCAACGAACACGCCATGGAGCGTGGATACCGCCCTTAGGCGTCCGGGCAGATTCGACAGGATAATTTTCGTCCCTCCACCTGACCAAACTGCACGGGAGGAAATTCTGAAACTCCATTTGCGCGAGAAGCCAATTGAAGACATCGACTATGCCAAGATCGCCTCCAAGCTCGACCAGTTCTCGGGAGCCGACATTCGAGACCTCGTCGATCGGGCTGTAGAACTCGCTATCCGACGAGCAATGCGTTCGGGCAAAACTGAGCCAGTAAGCAACCTCGACTTGTTAAACATCTCCAAGGAGTTGCGTCCGTCAACAATCGAATGGCTTGCGACCGCCAATGACTATGTCAGGTACAGCAATCAGAGTGGGCTGTATGATCGGGTGAAAGAGTACATCGACAAGAACTGCTAAGCAGCGATTCTCCTAAGACAAGAATTACCAATACGACGGCATCAAACGCCGAATCGAGCGCGACCATGGCCTGCCGAAGGGGCCTGTTTCTCTCCGGAACCCCACTGTCGGGGCTGAAATCGCGCGACTGCGTCACTTAACCTTGGCCTGCAAACCCTTTTCATGGGATTGCCTCTAAGCGCGCGGGGAGATCATGGGCCAACTCATCGTCAGTGAATTCGTCTCCCTGGACGGCGTCATGCAGGCGCCCGGCGGACCGGAAGAAGATACCGAGGGTGGCTTCAAGCATGGTGGCTGGCAGGCGCCTCTACTCGACGAGGAGTCGCTAAGCCTCATCACCAGGGACATCGGACGAATCGACGCCCTGCTCCTGGGTCGCAAGACCTACGACATCTTCGCCGCGTACTGGCCCAAAGCCACGACCAACAAGGAGATCGCGGACAGACTCAACAACGCACCCAAGTTCGTGGCCTCCCGCAGCCGTCGCAAACTCGAATGGAACAATTCCACTCTCATCCAAGGAGACGTTTCCAAGGAGGTGGCCCGCATCAAGCAGAAGCACGGCGAAGTCCACGTGATCGGAAGCGGCAACCTCGTCCAGACTCTACTGCGGCACGACCTGGTCGACCGGTTCAACCTATGGGTCTACCCGCTACTTCTCGGCGCCGGCAAGAGACTCTTCGGTGAAGGGACCATGCCCGCGGGTCTCCGCCTTACTAGCTCTCAGGCGTTCCCCAAAGGCGCGATTCACTTGGCCTACGAGCCCGCCGGGAAGCCCAAGCACGGCGACCTGTCCGTCAAGGGCTGAGCGGACCACCTTCTTGTAAATTACTCTGAGAATAGAATGGAACAGAGCCTTCCCGCACGGTTGTTAGCCTGGAACCGGAAATCGGAAAGGGCAGTTCTGCGCCGCGAGACTCGCACGCATACCCAAAACTTCTAGAGGATCGTTAGCTGACCGGATTTTAGCGCAAACCCATCAACAAGTCCGTATCACCGACCCCAAGTCCCGTTGATCTTAGCATCGTCATGGACCCTCAGCCGTTCTCAAGGCGTTTCCTAGGGAATATCAGGTCGATGACGAGAATCATCTGCAATCAAGGGACACGGATCGAAACGTCGTAGCTGCCCCCTATGAGATCTTCCCAAACAACGAGGTTTGCGACACGAGACTCAACTGCAATTGACAGTTCTCGACTGGTAACGGGTTTGGTAACCGTAAATGGTAACAGTCGGACTGCCAACGGCGAGAACACAAAGAGAAGAAAAGGCTCAACTGTGCACCTATGGCCCATACCCAACATAACCGAGAGAAACCAAACCTAACGCACGAATTGTCGTGTTACAGCGGTACTCGCAGCCCTTAGGAGAAACTGATTGTGGAGATAGAGGGAGGTCCAGTTGAGGCTTTGATACTAAGCGAGTAGAAGTGTTGGTGAGTAAAGTAGAAGCCTGAGCTGAGAGTGTCGACTGTGACCTCGACCCAGCCCCCGGGCTTGCTTATCGTTGGACCATTCATTGGAAAAGTGATTGGGCTGGAGTTACTCATTGAATCCTGCAGTGTCACGGCTGAAAGAGTTGCACTTGCATTTCCTCTGTTTGCCAACCATATGTTCAGAACGGTCGCATTGGCTTGGCCCGTGTCGTATCCTATCGTGTAGCCGGTTTGGACCAAGCTTTCCGGAGGATATGCGACTTGGAAGCCACCCAGATAGTACTTGTCGGTCTGAACGTCTATCGTGTAGTGCTGTCCGGCGACAAAGTAGAATCCTGAGCTACTTGTGTCAACTGTGATTGGAACCACGGCTTGGGCCGGAATAGTAACACCCGTAACGTTGTAGGGTGTGAGACAGCTCGACTCGTTATAGGGGATCCAGTGGCAATCTGGATACTTAGTTGGTCCGTTTTCGATGTAGAGTGCTTGAGGCATTAGGCTCTTGCCCGTTGGACCGTTCCCGGCGAACCATATCGTGAGCAGACTAGGCCTCTGGCTCGTGTCGTTCTGGATGGTGTAGTGGTCAAGGTTCAACACTTCGGGCGAGTTGCAGCCGGGACAGACAATTAGCGAGTTACCCCAGTTGTTGTACGCCCAGTATCCAGTCCCAGAGGCGGCAAGTGCAATAATCACGATCACGTACCAGTTCTCTCGGACCCAGTGGAGCTTCCACTGCAAGAGCTCTTCGCGGATCTATCTGCTCCTTCCTGACAAATGGGTTATCTGTTCCCACCGAAAGATGCTTGCAGAACGTCATCAGGAGTTTCGTTCTCGTGTCTGAGCAATAGCTTAGACACAATACTCTGCGCGGCGGGGTAGGTTATCAGGTAAGGTCAGACAGTTGTAAACTCGACTTTGACGTTCATCAAGACTGACAGGTCTGTCTGGCCGGTGTCGATGATGACAATGCAGTAATCGCCAGCCGGAACAGGAAACCTGGCGATCGATGGTGTGGGCGTTGAGGTGTTGCCGCTCTCGTAGAAGACGTTACTGGATATGTGGTATTGTACGCTGTAGGATTCTCGTATCGTGGGCTTTCCAGTGTTCGGTAAACAGTAGCCGGTGTTGACTACGTACATGTTCATCGCTGCTGATGCTGTGCATGTTGGTGGAGGTCTTGGTCCTGAGATATTTTCAGAGAGCCAGCGCGCGCATGGCGCATAGAGTATCGTGAGGTAGCTGTTCATCTGTCTCGCCTGGATGCTGAATGGAATGGTCATGTTCGATGTTGGATATGCATTCGTGGAGTGTGCCACGGTGGATGTGGCGTTGTTGGAAGATGTTCCTACGATCCACTGTGTCTGATACCCGTTCGGATCGTATTGCGGATCGCCAATATACTGCAAGCCGTTCTGGACGTGGTAATAGTACCAGCCGAACGTAGCCGCTAGAACTATTATCGCGATGCTCAGAGCCATGATTACCACGGTTTGTGGCTTGATCCGAAACATACCAGTCGATTGGCGGAAGCGTGAATTTATCCGTTTACCATGGATCGAGATTCGAGACCTCTTCGTCGGAGCCACAGCGCTCCAAGAAGGCTACGCCGTGGCAACCGAGAACAAGATGCAGGAATCGCCCTAGAACACATGCTTACCCTGGTGACGAGGAACAGAAGAGCATGATGTTCGCATACTTCGAGAACATCCTAGCGTAGAGATCTCCCAGCCTGTGCGTTTCCATTGTGTTACGTCCGAGTTCGCAGGCGCCAGATGAAGAAAGAGAACAAGAACAGATACGCTCCGAGAAGGAACAGAGTGAATGGATCTGGCCCTGGGAGAGGCGGCCAGCAGGGAAGGTACGTCGAGCATTCGGATGGGGTACTCACCAGGCGAGCGTCAACGATGAAACCTAGCAAGGCCATTGAGGCTCCGAGGATCGATATTCCAACCAAGGTTCCTTTGTAGAACGCGGAGGTTCGGTTTCCCCACTCTTCGGTGTCCGATGAAAGATCACGATGCTGCATGCTGACTGTGGAAACAGTCATCGCACTGGTTCCGGCAGTGATCATTGCGATTCCGGTGTAAACTTCGTCCCAGTAAATCGCAGTCGAAGGGCAGCCGGCGTATAAGCACGCTACCGGGAACGACAGCAGGCTTGCGCCGATATAGAGAAGAACCACTCCTGCTACAAGAAGCCCAGCGCCTAGATAGAACAGAAGCCGCTGCTGAGTCATCGGTTAGTCCGTAAAGAAAGCTACGATCGTCAAGTAAGAAAAGAAAGGTGCTGAGGTCAGGCTCACGTTATGGGCGACCTCGTCGTCAAGGACCAGACGCCGTCTCTGAGGGACGATTTCTTGTTGTTCTTTGATCATGTTGCGTTTGCAGATAATCCTGATTGGTCTGATTGCTACTGTACTTCGCTTCTCGAGGTCATCCTAGTTGGATTATCTCATCTTGCGGCTTTGACAGTTCCTGGTACCCGTTCGATGTAACAAGAACATCCTGCTCTAGGTTGCAGGTGCCGAACTTGCTGGTCACGGACGGCTCTATGGTGAAGACCATGTCCCGCTGAACTAGTTTCTCTCCCTGCTTACCATACCTGTTGGGCCATCTGGGACCTAGGAGTGGACCGATCTCGTGAGTGCTCCTTCCGAGGACGTGTCCCAATGCGTGCTTGTATTCTGGATAGCGTCTCTTGACGATTAGGCTTCTCCCTGCCTGGTCAACCTTGTAACCCGGGACCCCGGGCTTCAACGCGGCGAGAGCGGCATCATTCGCGTCACGCGCAGTCTTGAACATCTGCTGCACTCCCTTTGGCACTCGTCCGGAGCCGACGAAGTAGTTTCTCTGGATGTCGCTAGAATACCCGTCGTATTTCACGCCAAAGTCCAGCTTGACAAAGTCGCCTTCTTTGATCTTTGTCCCATAGTATCCGACGTGGGCCATAGGTGCATTTGCAACCACAACAGAGGGGCAACGATCATAAGCCCATGCAGAATCCAACTTTCTCTCGCTTAGAAGTTTGTGTGCGAAATCGTGGACATCCCTGTCCCGCTTACCTGGCTTAATCGCATCCTCGACAGAATCGTAGATCTTTTCACACTCGGCAATCGACTTCTTCACAAGCTCGACCTCGGCTGGAATCAACCTCGCTCGTAGAGTAATCGCGAGATCTTCTCCAGAAACTAGCCGTTTGGAGTAGTTTTTCAAAGCGACTTTCAGGTATCTCTCCATACCCGAAGTGAGCCCATCGGCCGCGCCCTCATCATAGCTCGTGTTTACGGCAATCTTCTTCGGCTTCCTTTTTCTGACAAACTCTTTCAGCTTGGGTGAAGCACCCTCACTACCATATCCAATTATTTCATCGTAGAATTTCTGCTGCCGAACAGTCTCTTCTTCCAGACTGCCAACAATGGCCGTCTTCTTCCCGTCACTCTCGATGATCGCAGCGGAACGCCAGGTCAGGTCATTGAATCGAAGATCCTGTACCAAAGGGTCCTCGTTCCCTTCCCGAGTGAAGGTTAGCCACATGTCTACTCCCTGTGCGTCCATGGTTTCCCTGACGAACTTCAGCTTCTTCTTCAGGAACTCAATCTTGAGAGGCGATCCGGAGAGTTTCACGCTCGCATACGCCCAGTGAGCGGACTTATCGTTTTGCTCCCAATCGCCCTAACACTCGCATCGAAAAGCCGTCTGGGTATCGGTTTAGTCTTGCTGAATTGAGAATGAATATGAGCTCCGAAACCACTGAACGACTTTACATGAAAGCGCATTCTATCCAGGAGCGCGCGACTGTGATCCTACTGAGTTGAAGCTAGATTACGAGGCCTTTGGCAGGCAAGTGCTAGATGTCTGCCTTGGGCTGAAGCCAGGCGAAAAAGTCTGGATCAATACTTGGGAACATGACATCGAAATAGGCTCTCTGCTCGCACTCCAGTGTCTGAAGCGAGGATGCCCGACCGTAACGACGGTCCAGTTTGACAAAGCGTGGCTGTACACAATCCAAGAAGCTCCGGCGGCATTCGCAGAGAGACTATCGGATAGCCAGGCAGCACTGTTGAAGAAAACTGACGCCTACATTTTCACGCTCGGACCCAGAATCATTCCTTGGGACAAGATTCCAGCCGAGAGGCGTAAACTTGTTACAACCTGGTTCCTAGAAAAGAACAAGTTCGTGCAAGAATGGAAAACCATTGCCAAGGCCCGGAGGGTAAGAATGCTCGGCATCGAAGCAACGATGGCCACCCCCGAAAGAGCGAAGAATCTTGGTCTCGATTATGAGGAATGGAAGGGAGTCATGTTCGACGGGTGCATGGCTGACCCTAAGCCTGTAGGCAGGCGGGCCAAAACCGTAGAGAAATTGATTCAGGGCGATGAAGAAGTTCGCTTAAAGACGCCTCATGGAACCAACTTCACATTCAAGCTAGATAATCGTCCAGCGGACTCCTTCGACGGCATCATTAGGGAGGACTGGGTTTCCCAAGGACGACCTAGCTTCCTCCCCGCAGGAGGAATTGAGGTCTCAGTTAACGAACAGAGTGGACAGGGAAGAATCGTGTTTGAGAAACCCATACGTTCTCTGCTAAGAGAGGGAATAATCAACAGACTAACGCTCACAGTCTCAGAAGGCCGGATCATCGATAGCTCGGCAGGCAACCAACAGCAAGCATTTGAGAGATGGCTCAGAGAAGGGAAGGGAGACGCTGACCGACTCGCATTCTTCGGCTTCGGCCTCAACCCGAATCTGCGCCACGGCTTCACTCAAGACGACAAGGTCCTAGGCGGAGTCACGATAGGTTTCGGAGATAACTCGGACAAGGAAGGCAAGAACAAGGCTGATCGCGGATTCTGGGCCTCGATGACGGGAGCTACGGTAATCGTCGGGAACAAACGCGTGATGAAAGATGGAAAACTGTTGGTGTAAGCAGAATTCATCCTTTCGGCCTTGCTTATACGATAGAAGATCGAATCTCTGCTCATGGGTCAGACCGTTGAGATCGAAGTTCGAGAACTAAAACCTGAGCTATTGCAAGACTATCTGCAATTCTTTGATCAGGCGTTTTCCGACTTTCCCCAATGGGCCGACTGCTACTGCGGCTTCTACGATACTTCTGAGGCTGATTGGGACGCGACATCCAAGGCTGGTCCGGAACATAGAGCCGCTCGGTCCGCGCTGATTAGCGCTAGCAAAGCTCAGGGATTACTTGCCTACATTGATGATAGACCCGTAGGCTGGTGCAATGCTCAGCCCCGAGCCAACTTTGTAAATATGCGATCGTATAGAGTCGCGTTGACGAACCCGGGAGAGCCAGTCGGGTCCATAATGTGCTTCGTTGTATCACCCGGTTACAGAGGAAGGGGGGTCTGCACGGCACTTCTACGTGCCGCCTGTGACAGGTTTCGTCGAGATGGCATACAGATAGCGGAAGGATATCCGACGACTAATGCTCAGAAGAGGTTTGGAGAGATTCCGTGGGCAGAGGCGAACTACAAAGGACCATTAAACGTGTATTTGAAGAACGGGTTCAAGATTCATCGGCAACTCGAAGTATTCGCGATCGTCAGAAAACAGCTCTGACCTTCAGGTTGGCACGAAACCGAATTCATAGACGTCGCCTTTCACACAGAGCTTTAGAAAACGTTCCAATTAACCCAAAACTTTTCGTTCTGAACTCTGACAACACTCCGTTCCAGTCCTTCTTCATCGCCACATTCTCTGAGACTAGGTTTGTAGCAAAAACCGCAAACTTAAGCCGTTTGTTGCCCAATTTCTAGATGCGAAAAGAAGGAACCCAAGGATGCGAAGGCAAGAGTGACAGCCGCAGAAGTTGAATGTGGAACCTGTCTGAACCGCATTAGAGTCCAGATATACAGTGCTGGATTTGGCGATGAGTTAGTTTTTGTCTGCCCTCTTGACTCTACTGTGCTTTCCATATCGACTTGGAATAGGGGAACTGCACAAGAAACTTGAATCGTTAATCGGAGCAAAAGCCAGGTCTCCAATTGTTCGGTCGCCGCCCACTCAAAAGAAACAATTCGCCCAAATGATCGCTCCTCCCTAGTACGATATCGCCGTCAGAGACGACGCTGAAGACTATGACCGGAGAAACTATTCTCTGGCATGGCCAACCAAACTACTCTCGTTGGTACATTGTTCCAGTTCTCTACGTTGCTGCTTTCTTTTCTTGGATTTACCTTGATCCGTCTCGATTCAATAGCACCCTAACTTCGGCCGAGAACCTTCATGGAGGAGTGTTCATCACCGGTCTTCTAACACTTTTCTGGCTTCGCATGGTTTTCAAGTACGGCGGAGTCCACTACTATGTTACTAACAGAAGAATCGTGCGAAAACAAGACCTTCCGATTTTGAGGACCGTCAAGGAAATCCCTCTGGAAGAAATTGCAGCAGTCAAGTCAAAGCGCCACTTGGGCATGGGTTTCATGTTTTCATGTCATCAAGGGCGTATCCCCTAGATTTCGACAATCTTAGCGACGACGCTAACAGTTTGCAGCATTTGGTGGAGACGGCGAGACAAAGAAAGACTTGCTGAAGAAAAGGTCTGAAGCAGATTCTGCTTAGCTTCGACCGTTACCGGACGACGGGTGAGTTTGCGACCAGCTCCATTTTGCGAGCCAACTCAACTAGTATATCGACTCGTCTCTCCAAGTTCGGATATGGGCTGAGAAGCCCGTGCCCACTACCTCCCACAAATAGTCCAGTAAGATTACCCGTTGTCGCGCTGCTGGATCCAGAGTTGGCCTTGATGATCGCGGAGGCAAGCGCGAGGGGCTTTCCGGTGAATTCGACAGACACTCGGTCGGCCCAGAGTTCGCGTTCCCTGTGAACCGCTGCTTCCACGAGCCTCAGCACTGGGTCGAACGGGAAAGCTACTCTCGCTAGTTTCGCGAGACCTTTGGCAGCGGAATCGCCGTTCTTGATGTGCGACAACTCGTGAGCGAGTACGGCGTCGGTCTCGTCAGAAGACAAGGACCCTGCGAGCTTCGGAGACATTGCAACCACTCCTTGTCCGCTCAAGCTGATCGAGAAAGCACTACCGGACAGCGCCTCCCGCAGAGAAACTCCAGATACTCCCATCTTACCAGTGAGAGCGCCGAAACCGGTGGCAATCCCGGAGAGTGAAACGGGTGCAGCTGTCATTCTCTCCAACATTCGTGAGAAAGTATACCTGCGCGCAATGGACGTCATCAGGGTAGCAAACCCAAGTGATACCAGTAACGAGCTTCCAAGCACTGTGCGAATCGTCAATTGAGGATGTTCCCAATAGTTCTGGAGCAGTAGGCTGCAGACTAAGAAACTCGTTCCTAGAAACGACCAGAAGAAGAGCGATGACACTAGCATCGGCTGCAATAGGCGGGACCGTCTTGAGGGATTGTAGCCTTGAAAAGAGTAGAGAGCATAGCAAGCAAGTTCGACAGCAGCGACTCCTCCTAAGATCCCTAGGGTGGTAGGCGCAAGGAAGAAGACGCGATATAGGTCTAGGTCGATCGTTGTTTTGATCCCTTCCGGATCTTCTCCTCTAAACGCTTCAGTTCATCCTTCGGAATATCATCAACATAGTCTGACAGAGTGGAAATAACCGTCGGACCGAAAGCAGTCAGAAGTCGGTCAACAAATCCCTTGACAACCTTACCTTTCACTTTCTCTTCGGAATGTATCATGTAGATGTAGCGAGAGCCGCCTCTGCCAATGGCTTCATCCCTTGCAAGCATTCCTTTCTTGTAGAGTCGGTCGAGGGTTGTGCTGATAGTCGAGTAGGCGAGTCCTCGTGAGGGCTCGAGGTCCTTAGCCACTTGTCGGGCCGAGGCTTTGCCCTGGCGAAGAACGCTTCCGAGAACCGCTGCTTCTAGGTCGCCGAGCTCCATGGACAGAAACGGTTATGGCTAGCTTGAATATAAGTTTCTATCCTTGTCGGAACTCTTTGCGCGATTCCAGCTAAGTGAGAACGGTTTTATGTAGAGTCTCCTGATTGTTCCAACATCATTCGAGCCGGTTTGATTGATTAGTTTCTGGGCTACATCTTCATGACCGCGCGCGAACCAGCTTCGACGACTAACCCGTCACAGTCGAACGACGTCCATCTCAACAGATACTCCAGAACCTTTCTGCTCCTTCTATCAGGAATCAACCTTGCACTCGGCCTGATATTCTACATCTATCCTCCCTTCGTCATTTCTTATTGGCCGTGGCCGGTGAAAGAGCTGGCCGTTAGGTTCTTGGGAGCGATATTTCTGGCCATAGCCTTCGGCTGTTGGTCTGCAGTGCACGCTGAACGGTGGCAGAGAGCCAAGATATTGGTGCTGGTCGGCGGGACCTTCTTTGGCATAACAGGCATTGTCTCCCTTGTTAGAGGAATCACCGTGAGCAGTGACTCGTCGACCTGGGTATGGACGGGATATTTCCTAGTCGCAGCAGCCGGTTGCTTACTTCTGTTGCAACGATATGGATGGCGTCGTAGGCAAGCGGAGGCTCCGACGTCGACCATGCCAAGGGGTGCCCGATTGTTTTTCGGGATTCAGACCGGCGCTGTTGGAATTTTCGGAATCACGATGTTGCTGGTGCCGGGTTTGGCGCAGCAGGAGTTCTGGCCGTGGAAAGTGTATGTGTCCACTCTGCAGACATTCGCTGCATTGTTTCTAGCGACGTGTCTAGCGACGGGATGGGCCACTCAGCAGAAGGATCCTGAAAGAATCAAAGTATTACTGCCCCTGGACGCCGTGTTCCCGTCTCTAGCCTTATTGGCGGTAGCCGTCAGCTGGAGCGTCATCGCTGTTGAAAGCCCCAGCTGGCTGGTGACGGGCGTGTGGGTCGGACTATACTCTTTCGTGGCGGCGGGGTCGACCGTTCTCTATTTTGTGTTGACCAGACGACCGCGCTAGAGTCGCGAACGCGAAGCCACTGGTTCTGAGCCGTTCATGATAGTTTCTAGAGCCTTGCTACTAGGATGGCGACTGTAACAGCAAGCAATCCTGCTGCGGGCAATGTCACTAACCAAGGCAAGACCATGCCGCGCAACGCAGATACGATGACTTCCTTCCGACCGCCGATACCAGCGGTAGACCCTGCGTGAACATGAGTAGTAGATAGTGGAGCTCCTAAGTAGGCTCCTGCAGAGACCAACGCTGCGGTTGCAAGGCCGGCTTGTAGCCTCTGTGTATGATCAAGTGGGACTGCTCGATCGACGAGGGTTAGAGCTACACGATGCCCCAACACCAATGAACCGACTATTATCGCCGCAGCGACAATCGAGTATGGAACCAAAACTGCGTCAGCGGATCCGGCGAGGAAAAAGAAGGCTCCGAGAGCTGCCATCTTTGGAGCATCATTGATTCCTCTTGCGTAAGCAGTGGCGGCCGCGGAACCCCAGTGAGAGATCTTGGCGAACCTTGGACTCTTCTTATCTTCTGTTTGAGGCCGTCGGGTTAGACGACCGAGAATACTCAGTGCGATGAGCGCAACGAAGGGTCCAGCTGCTAGCGGTAGCAATACTCGTATTGCTAAGAAATCCAACTTCAGACTTGACACGCCGAAAAGAAAGACCCCCTGCAAAAGAACGGCCCCGAGGATTGTGTGAGTTGTAGAGACGGGAAGCCGAAAATAAGTTGCTATCAAGATCCATATTGTCGCTCCGAACAGGACCGCCAAGATGAAAGATGAATCAGTTGTATTTCGGAGGATACTTTGAGGAGTGAATACCGTCAACAGCCTTCCAGAAATCAGAATGGCAGAGACGCTTCCCAGACCGCTGAAAACGCCTCCCCAGAGCAGAGGTCGTCGGCCCAGTCTGGGACCTCCTGGTCCCGCGCTAGACATTAGTGAAGCTACGCTCTTGCCAACGTCATTCGCCCCGTTCGCAAAAGCCAGGACAAACAGAACGGTGAGTCCAAGCTCCTCGACTAGCAAATCGCTTAGAAGCGCTCGCTTGGAGAATTAATCGTTTCACTCTTTGGAAGCAACGCTCGTAGTCCGCTAGATCCCAACGAAGAGGAACAGGAACATTGCCCAGAGGGGAAGAGCTAGTCCGAGTCCTACTAGAATGTTTTTCCGGAATATCTTGGAGCCGTCCAACGGTGGAATGGGTATCATGTTGAATGACCCCAGACCGACATTTAGTTCAAAACCAAATATCGCTATCGTCGACAGGAATCCTGATGGTACGGCTAGAAACAATGATCGAAACGCTATGGCGAATGCAAGATTGATTCCGGGTCCGGCTGCTGAAATAATCATGTTCTCCAGCTCGGGATCACGTGGTCTATACGTGGAATCGTAGCCGTAGGCTGCCATCGCTGCGGGCGCAACGTAGACTGCTCCAGGAGCACCAAAGACAATGCCTCCTCCTGAAAATACGACTACGAACAAGGTCAGGAGTAGTCCCCGCATCCAGAGACGGAAGTGGGCGACGTATCCGCGTCTTATAGCGACAAACTTGTGTCCCATCTCGTGGATAATGAATCCGGTCGCCGTGGCAACGAAGCCTGCTATTACGATCTCAAGGCTACCTGTTCCAGTAAAGAGACCTACAAAGTTCTGGTAGGTGATCGCGATTGAGAGCACCAGCCAGGCGATGATGATGGAGCTGATTTCTCCGGGACTGAACTGAGATGACACTTGCCCCTTAACCGGAGTATTGTGGACCCTGTCTTCTCATATTTCGATTTGCTTCTGCTCACATGCCTCGGTAACTTGGGTATCGCAATCCCTTTCTTCGCGGTTTCCGAGAGGGCTGTTTCTGAGAGGAGGCACGGCGTGGCCCAGGTTCCGCCTTATCAGGCTCTGAAGGAGGCGCCCAAGGAGATCCGTTGGGCAGCCACCGTTGCGCTCGTTTGCAGTTCATTCTCCCGCGCTCTCGGAATCCTTACCTCAACCATCATCATAGCCACCCTGCCTACATGGTTTCCTGGCCTCCTGGCTTACCAGCCTCTTCCTATCGCACTAGTTGTTCTAACAGTTGGATGCGCCATTGTAGGAGGAAAAGGTTCCCGCATAAGGGAGAGAGTTGCATCTAGAGATTTCGAGAAGGCGCGGTCCGACAGTCTCTCTGCCGCCATTCTAGGATTCGTCATCGCCGGTGTCATCCCTGGAATACTCTACCTCTACCTCTACACTCGCGTCGGAAATGTATTGGTCAAGCGGCGACCGGACGACCCGAAGACCATCTATCTTCTACCCCATGGCAGCGAAGGAGTCTTCCTCGGTCGATACATAGGATGGGCAGCCGCATACCTGCTCGTACTCTACATCGGGTACACCCAGCTGCCCACGGGACTGCGAGGAGTAAGCGACTGGCTCTCACCAGTCCTTGGAGTTCACTTTAACACACTCATAGTCGCAGTCTATCTGATCTTCACCAATCCTCTGACATACCCACCAGTCTTCCAGCTCTGGGTCACTGCGGGGATACTAGGAGGAATCATCGCCGGAGGCAAGGTTGGACGAGGATTCATGGTTGGCCTCGCCGTCTTTCTCTCGACTCTCGGCGCGATGGGATTGGCCGCACTCTCCATTTTTCGGGGGGTAACGTCAGGCGGGTTTCCAAGCATCCCTCCGCCACCACCAGGGTTCTCCTTGATCGCCGCTGCAACGGGCCCAGTAGCGAGCGACCTTCTTCCTCTTTTTCTTCAAGCATCGTCCCCTACAGATCCAGCTTTCATTCAGAGCGTGATGCTCACAATTGTTCGGAATGCTGGTCTAATCTTTGCGATAGTCACGATCTCTGGACGTGCGGCTTCTCTGATCTGGCAGGGAAGTATTGACCTCGTCAAGTACGTGTTCGTGTTGATCCATGGAAAGCACGGATTGAAAGAAACCCGCAACATCGTTGACCGGCCCGTTCTGAAGACCGCCATTGTCCTGTTGATGCTTTTGCCTATCCTTGGTGTCTCACACCAATCGATCGCGTCTGCTCCATTCCAAGCACCGGTTCCGGGCCCGTACGAGCAACGCCTAGATGTTACGCTCGGCATGCTAGGAGCACCAAACACTACTCTCCAGCTCACGAATCTTGATCTATCTAGCAAGGGCCTCGTCCAAGACAACAACTATGCAGGCGCTAACGTAGCAGCGTTCATCGTAAACAACAACGATTCTCAGGCCCTTGGTAACGGACAGCAAAACCAGATGCTTCAGATCCTATCACAACCCGCCCTTGTCACAGTCTATTCGGGAGATCCGAAAACCACTGCTGCACAGTCCGCCGCGGTGGAAGCCCAGTTCTCCCAAGCACTAGGCATCGAGTTCACAACGATCTTCTCTCTGTCGATGGGCGGACAAGGCACCGCAACGATCTATGCGCCCAACCCCGAACTCTCCAACTATGACGCGCTCACGAAGCTCATGACCCTGCTTCCCAGCCAGAGCTTCTCGAGCCTCATAAGCCCTGCAAAAATTCAGAACCTGAAATACTTCGCGGCAATTGGAATAGTACCGATCACAGTCAACGGAGTCTCAATCACCGGTTTCAGCTTCGACCTGAACATCCAATTTCAACGACAGTACTTCAAAGGAGGAATCCACCAACTGGACCTCAAGACACTTTTGGGCTTCCCGAACAATATCGTGGGAGACCCAGCCGCCAACGTGTCTCTCGTTAGCATGAGTTTCCAACCAGGCACGATCCTGTACAGTCCCTTGTTCCCCAATCCTTTCTACAACAACGCCACATCAACCTACTACCTCAACGTAACATCGAGCTCCCAACCCGACTTCGTTGCGAGATTCAACTATCCATTCGCACCAGACGTCGTCATCCAGAAAACCAGTACTCCTGACATTGGACCCGTTGGAACCACTCACATCATAGTCGTCACAGTCCAAAACCTTGACAATGTAACAGTTACCAACTTGAACATCAACGATCCCCAAACCTCGTCGAGCTACGCTCAAACTCTACAGATTTCTCCTAGTGGAGCCCAGACGCTCCAATCTTCGATACTCACACCTGGCAACAGTATGACAGTGAGCTACACAGTCATCACAGCAAGTAGCGGAGTGTATGTTCTCTCTCCCGCTACCGTGAACTTTTTCTGGACAGCACCTAACAGTACAAAGATCTCCTACAACATCAATACGGACCCCACTGAGATAACCTCCCTCTCAGGACCCTTAACTCAATTCTCTCGTACCTTCACCGACTTCCAGCCGTATTCCTTTCTGCTCCTGATCCCTCTACTCATCACGCCTGTCATCGAGACCTACAGACTGATCAGGCGACGCAGCCAGCGGAGGAAGGAGAAAGAGATGCAATCGTTCTATGCTGCAGCACCTCCCACTCCACAACAAAACCTTCCGAAACCTCCAGATACTGGCACCGGGTCCAACCCCAACAATCCGCCACCGTCCTAGAACACAACAGAACGGCTTCACTACAAGTGAACAAGCTCAAGCACCCCCCTGTTTCCACTGGAGGCATTGGAAACCGCACCAGGCAACGTACACATCGATTCACTGTACACCAAAGCTACGTGAGGAGAAGCGCTTTTCTACATGTGAACAGCGAACAGTGAAACTCCCTCCTCAGAGACGAGTGCCACTAACGTGAAACCCCGGCGATTCAAACTGGAATTCTATGACGATGACGGCGTCCGACACTCGATAACTATCGATGGACAAGTCACGCGCGAAAAAGTCGGAAAACTACTCGACCTTGTAGAGGTGATGGCTGGCACCCCGCGAGGGACCGCCTCAGCACTTAGCATCTCCCCTCGGAAGTTCGACAGACTCGCGAGCACAATAATATCCGAACTCAAGCAGAGAGAATTTACCGCGTCCGACGCGAAGAAAGCTTTCGAAACCTCCTTTACAGAAAAGATCCCTCTTAGCACTGTCTCAACGTACCTGGTACGGCTCGTTGAAAGGGGCGTTTTGGACCGGACCGAGACTGGCCGGAACGTCAGTTACAGGGTCAGGACTGAGGAATCGAGATCGGTTCTCTCTCTTCGTCCCTAGTCTCTTGTTTCTTGAAATTCTGTTTGACCCTCTCTACTAAGGAATATCTGAACGGAATCCTCGTCTGGTCCCTCCGTATGTAGCCCTCCTCGTACAGCTTCTTCATCAAGCGAGCGGTATGTTCCCTAGAACGGCCCACTACTTGGCCAATCTCAGGGGCTGACTTAGGCCCTTCATTCGCGAGCGTGGTTAAGACTTGTAATTCAGTGGGAGTAGTAATCGAAGGAAGGGTTCCCAATTCTGGTATGGGAGCCAAAACACGTCGAGAGAGAGCTGCCTCTTCAGCGTCCACCCTGAGAGGTCCCACCGATGGTCCAGTCGTCACAACGGCGAGCTCTTCTTTCTTCGCCGACATCTCCTTCAGCTGGCGCCAAATTTCGGCCGCTTCCTTTGTCCAGTTCAGAGATTCTCTGACAAGCCCTTCCGTCTTCTGGAGTCGCTCGAGAAGGACAAGATCTGAGAGCTGGCTCCGATCCACTGAGATTTTCAGCCTATTAACCTCGGTCGACATGGCCTTCAGGCCGTCCTCGACGATCCCGACTCGCCTGGAGAATGAGTCGAAGAAGAGTCTTGCAACATCACCATTTTCATTGGATACCCCTTTGTTTGTCTTCCTTCGGCGAAGTCCGAGCATTAGTGTGATATCACGCCCGCGATTACGTGACGTCACATCGCAGTGTGTCTGCATTTAACATTAACCTGTGAGAGCGGTCGCACATGTCTCCGAGGGAAATCACTTGTGATGTGTCCGTGACTCCAGTGTTGCACCTTGACGTCAACCGGGTGATGTCACTTCCCGACGCATCCCGAGGTAGACCCTGCCTCGGTTCACCCTCCGTGCCGCTTAGTTGTCTTCATTCATGGTGTGATGTGACGTGATGTCGTCCACGCTACGTGACGTCACGCGTCACGCGTTTGCCATAGAGCGCCTGGAAGGCCTCCTCCAAATCTTGGATGATCGCATCTATTCGCTCGGCGTACAGCTTCGGATTGTCCTTAGCGAGCTCTTCAAATTGGATCATCTGACTCTTGAGCAGCTCCGAAGCTTCGACGAAGGGTGCCAGTGCGGGACTATCGATCAATCCTCCGTATCCTAGCAGCAGGATCGTGTGAATTGCCTCTGAAACATTCTTTCTCCCCTGTCTGAGCGTCCTATTCAATGCGCCTCGGCTTATTCCCTTCT